>Ga0209313_1002565_pt1 | contig 9869 bp, 5 predicted proteins | sample BioC13SIPDNA_3_FD_185748 | JGI IMG/M metagenome (GOLD analysis project Ga0209313, IMG submission 185748) | Anaerobic biogas reactor microbial communites from Washington, USA - Biogas_R2_B C13 SIP DNA (SPAdes) (version 2) | ecosystem: Engineered > Bioreactor > Anaerobic > Unclassified | place... | reverse complement strand
GGGCGCGTGGATTGAAACATGTGTCTTGGTGATCCGCCAGCCGCAGGCTTCGAGTCGCGCCCCGCCGGGGCGCGTGGATTGAAACATGAAGAATGTCGCCAAGAATTTGGACAACGAGGACGTCGCGCCCCGCCGGGGCGCGTGGATTGAAACGATATGTGGTATCTTGACGTGGAACAATAAGGAATGTCGCGCCCCGCCGGGGCGCGTGGATTGAAACTGATATGTGGTATCTTGACGTGGAACAATAAGGAAGTCGCGCCCCGCCGGGGCGCGTGGATTGAAACTCGTATTGTTCCGGCTTTTAGGGAAATCGCCAAAAGTCGCGCCCCGCCGGGGCGCGTGGATTGAAACACAAAATGTCGGGCTGGACATGCTTGGGTAAAAGGTCGCGCCCCGCCGGGGCGCGTGGATTGAAACATTGATTGTTCTGCATCCACGGCTGAATACCGCGAGTCGCGCCCCGCCGGGGCGCGTGGATTGAAACAATCTCAACATGATGAAAAACATTGTGGGGCTTATGTCGCGCCCCGCCGGGGCGCGTGGATTGAAACATTGAATATGCTTGCCAGTGCAACCGGAATGAGCCGTCGCGCCCCGCCGGGGCGCGTGGATTGAAACATGTAATTCATGCAATTCATTTCAGCCGACCTTGTCGCGCCCCGCCGGGGCGCGTGGATTGAAACTGATATTTGTTCGGTGGCGGAGTGGATTTTGGCGCGTCGCGCCCCGCCGGGGCGCGTGGATTGAAACTTGTCTAATTAAGGCTATGATCAACTTGCCAACGGTCGCGCCCCGCCGGGGCGCGTGGATTGAAACATATCTGCAACAATCAATTTGACATCAAACGGCAAGTCGCGCCCCGCCGGGGCGCGTGGATTGAAACATGCCTATACCTTATACCTTGTGCCTTGTTTTGGTCGCGCCCCGCCGGGGCGCGTGGATTGAAACTCGTCTACAGTTGACGTAAGCCAGCCTGCGTCAAGTCGCGCCCCGCCGGGGCGCGTGGATTGAAACTGATATGGGGTACTCTATGCTTATAGAAAATAAAAGTCGCGCCCCGCCGGGGCGCGTGGATTGAAACACCGCACAAGCCGGAATCTAGAATCCTCGCAAAACGTCGCGCCCCGCCGGGGCGCGTGGATTGAAACAGACTCGCAGCGAACGTGTGCAAAATAAAACGCCGGGTCGCGCCCCGCCGGGGCGCGTGGATTGAAACCATTGCGAATGGTAAAACCTCGTTGTCCCACCGCGTCGCGCCCCGCCGGGGCGCGTGGATTGAAACTTGACCATGCTTGCCGTTCCGGGCTCCGGCACGCGTCGCGCCCCGCCGGGGCGCGTGGATTGAAACCATAGGCGGATCTGATCGGCCTCGTCCCGGCAAAGTCGCGCCCCGCCGGGGCGCGTGGATTGAAACCATGAAGGATGCCTACGATGCCGGCCCGGTCGATGTCGCGCCCCGCCGGGGCGCGTGGATTGAAACATGCGCGGCTGGAACGAGATGGCCGCCTTGCAGGGTCGCGCCCCGCCGGGGCGCGTGGATTGAAACTCGACTCCCTTCAACCCTTCTACGATCGCATCCACGTCGCGCCCCGCCGGGGCGCGTGGATTGAAACATATCCTGCATGAAGCCACGCGCGTAGGAGGTCAGTCGCGCCCCGCCGGGGCGCGTGGATTGAAACTTGGACTGCTCGACACTGGCCGACAGGACAAGCCGTCGCGCCCCGCCGGGGCGCGTGGATTGAAACTGCTCCACCATCATCTCATGCTGCGCTGCGGCATGTCGCGCCCCGCCGGGGCGCGTGGATTGAAACAAGCCTGGTCGAGATGGATTTCAGCTCGCGGTGAGTCGCGCCCCGCCGGGGCGCGTGGATTGAAACGATTATGGCGGACGCCTCTCGCGCCAAACCCACGTCGCGCCCCGCCGGGGCGCGTGGATTGAAACACCAGTGACCAGGTGGAGGGCATCAAGGGCCTGGTCGCGCCCCGCCGGGGCGCGTGGATTGAAACAAATTGGGTTCGGGGATCGCCGACGTCTGGCGGCGTCGCGCCCCGCCGGGGCGCGTGGATTGAAACATGCCGATCAGCCTGAGCGCAGGCAGCTCGGACGCGTCGCGCCCCGCCGGGGCGCGTGGATTGAAACCGCACAAGGGCTATGCAACACCCCTGCATTCTGGTCGCGCCCCGCCGGGGCGCGTGGATTGAAACATGCCGATCAGCCTGAGCGCAGGCAGCTCGGACGCGTCGCGCCCCGCCGGGGCGCGTGGATTGAAACAAATTGGGTTCGGGGATCGCCGACGTCTGGCGGCGTCGCGCCCCGCCGGGGCGCGTGGATTGAAACAGTTGCGGTGTTCCAGGCGGCCAGAACCTGGTCAAGTCGCGCCCCGCCGGGGCGCGTGGATTGAAACGTGCCGGCCGCGTCGGCCGCTCCGACGTGCGTGATGGTCGCGCCCCGCCGGGGCGCGTGGATTGAAACACGCCGAACAGCGCGTTGACGCTGATCGTGCCTTGTCGCGCCCCGCCGGGGCGCGTGGATTGAAACACAAACAGGGTGCCGACGTGGAAGTAGAGCCGAAGTCGCGCCCCGCCGGGGCGCGTGGATTGAAACTCCAAAAGCTCCTGCTGGGCGCTCACCCACAGCAGTCGCGCCCCGCCGGGGCGCGTGGATTGAAACTCCTCTACATGGCCAAAGGCATCGAAGACGGGACGTCGCGCCCCGCCGGGGCGCGTGGATTGAAACGTGTCGATGGTGGCCCAGTTCGAAGCCGACAAGGGTCGCGCCCCGCCGGGGCGCGTGGATTGAAACAATGCGATCCGGGCGGAGAACACGCTGTTCTTCTCGTCGCGCCCCGCCGGGGCGCGTGGATTGAAACTTTTCGGCGTCGGTCCTGATGATTCTGCCGAGCGGGTCGCGCCCCGCCGGGGCGCGTGGATTGAAACCAACCATCCCTGGGCGTGGTGGTAGGTCACGACGGTCGCGCCCCGCCGGGGCGCGTGGATTGAAACTCGCATGGAAAGCGCAGAAAGCAAGCGGACGGAGGTCGCGCCCCGCCGGGGCGCGTGGATTGAAACGCAGTTCGGGATTCGCAAATAGGATATTCGTCAAGTCGCGCCCCGCCGGGGCGCGTGGATTGAAACAAGCCAGGGAGGGCGCGAATAGCCGCTTGGCCGCGTCGCGCCCCGCCGGGGCGCGTGGATTGAAACAATGCCGGGCAGGCCAAGGCGCAGGCGGCGACGGGTCGCGCCCCGCCGGGGCGCGTGGATTGAAACAAATGTCTAAATAACGGAGAATCATCATGGCAGAACGTCGCGCCCCGCCGGGGCGCGTGGATTGAAACTAGTCTGGAATACGCTGTGCGATTTGGCGTCGTGGTCGCGCCCCGCCGGGGCGCGTGGATTGAAACATGAGCGCCGCCATAGCGACCGAAAGCGCGAACTGGTCGCGCCCCGCCGGGGCGCGTGGATTGAAACGTCTTCCAATCCTCGTACTCCTCCTCGACCACCACGTCGCGCCCCGCCGGGGCGCGTGGATTGAAACGTTGACCTCGCGGGCGGCTTCTGCGGAACCGTCTGTCGCGCCCCGCCGGGGCGCGTGGATTGAAACTGGTGTTGGAATTACTTGGATTTCGCCTTGTGCTCGTCGCGCCCCGCCGGGGCGCGTGGATTGAAACGCGCCGTTCGACCAGACGCAATGCCGGACCTGCCGTCGCGCCCCGCCGGGGCGCGTGGATTGAAACATAAGCAGCAGAGAGGAAAGCGAGCCCCCGGCCGGTCGCGCCCCGCCGGGGCGCGTGGATTGAAACCGGCGCTGGGCATCAAGGTGGTGTTTGCCGATACGTCGCGCCCCGCCGGGGCGCGTGGATTGAAACGCAATCTGTCCTGGAGTACGGCCAACGCGACGGGTCGCGCCCCGCCGGGGCGCGTGGATTGAAACATCGAAAGCCTCCTCCGGCTTGATTGTCCAAACGCGTCGCGCCCCGCCGGGGCGCGTGGCACTACAGGATCTTCTCGAGGAATGCCTTGGTGCGGGGGCTTTGGGGGCGATTGAAGAACTGCTCGGGCGGCGCGTCTTCGACGACCACGCCGTCGTCCATGAAGAGCATGCGGTGGGAGACCTCGCAGGCGAAGCCCATTTCGTGCGTGACGACCATCATCGTCCTGCTCCCGCGGGCCAGGTCCTTCATCACGTCGGGATTCATGGCCAGGGCGCGGGCGATGGCGACGCACTGCTTCTGGCCGCCGGAGAGGTTGCGGGGCCAGGCCGCGACCTTCGCGGCCAGGCCCAGCTTGACCGGCGCGAGAATCACGTTGTCGAGGGCGGTCTTGTTTTCGAAGAGATTGAAATGCTGAAACACCATCCCGACCTTGCGGCACAGGCGGTTCACATCCACCCCCTTGGCAAGGATATCCTCGTCCTCGATCCAGATATGCCCGCGGTGGACATGCTGCAGGCGATTGACACATTGCAGCAGTGTCGACTTGCCCGAGCCCGACGGGCCGATGATGCTCACGACTTCGCGCGGGGCCACTTCCAGGTGGATACCCTTGAGCACCTCGTGCAGCCCGAATCGCTGGTGCAGGTCGGTGATCTTGATCATCGGACCGGCCAGGGCCGTCACCGCGAGGGCGCTCATCGTTCCTGCCCCCAGCTCAGGCGCCGCTCAAACTGTTGCAGCAACGCTGAAATGCCCAGGGTGAGCACGAGGTAGACGGCGGCCACCGACACAGCGGCACATAGGCCTCGCAGGTCTTGGAGCGAATGATGTCGCCCATGCGCATCAGGTCCATGCCGCCGATGAACCCGACCACGCTGGTTTCCTTGAGGAGCACCACGAACTCGTTGCCGAGCACCGGCAGGATGTTGCGGAAGGCCTGCGGCAGGATGATCGCGTGCATGGCGAGGCCGCCGGGCATCCCCAGCGGCCGGGCTGCATCCATCTGTCCCGGATTCACGTTCTGGATGCCGGCGCGGATGATTTCCGAAACGTAGGCCGCCGAATTGAGCCCAAAGGCAATCACCCCCACCAGCCTCACTTGTCGGCCTGCACGCCGGCAAAGACGATGAAGTTGATGATGAAGAGCTGCACGAGGACGGGCCTGCCGTGGATCAACTCGACGTAGAGGCGCGCCGGCCAGTTGATCCAAACGCGCCGCGGCATCCGCAGGACGCCGGGGACGATCGCCAGGGCGGCGATCATCAGGGTGTCGCCCAGCCCGTGGAGCAGCATCACCCAACCGGGCGGCAACCCGTTGGGCAATGGATCCAGCAGAGCTTGCTGGACGCGTTCCCGCCACATGGGCGCGCAGCAGCCGGGCCTATTCCGCCTCGAGTTCCGCGGAGCCGATCATCTGGACCATCCAGTAGTCCACGAACCGGTCGTAGCGGCCGTCGGCGGCAATTTCGGCCAGGGTCTCGTTGATCCGGGCCAACAGCTCCGTGTTGCCCTTTTTCACGGCGACCCCGTAGTATTCGTCGTCGAACGCCAGGCGCACGAGTTCCAGGTCCGCCGGATTCTTCTTCTGGAAATTGATGGCGGGCTGCTCGTCGAGCACCGCGAAATCCACCTGGCTGTTCATCAATGCCACCACGGCATCCAACATCGAGGTGAACTGGCGGACATTCTCCGATCCGGCGATTTCCGCAGCCGCCCCGTCGCCCGTCGTGCCGAACTGCACGGAGATGGTCCGGCCCTTCAAGTCCTCCTTGGACGTGGGCACGGGGTCGCCCTTGCGCATGAGGACCACCTGCGTGGCCTTGTAGTAGGGATCCGAAAAATCCACGTTTTGGGCGCGGTCCGGCGTAATGGTCATCCCGGCCAGCACCATGTCCACCTGGCCGGCATCCAGTGCGGGCAGCAGGCTGTCGAACTTCATGTCCTCGATTTTAAGCGGCAGGCCGACCTTGGCGGCAATGGCCTTGGCCACATCCACGTCGAATCCGACGACCTCGGCGCCGCCCGGTCCGCCACGGGTTTCAAACGGCGGGAACTCGGCATTGGTGCCCATCACCAGATATTTCGTGGTGTCTTGGCGGCTGCAGGCCGCCAGCAAAACCGCCATGGCCAGGACGATCAACGCACCGTATCGGAACTGTTTCATGGTGGCTCCTTGTGCTGCGCGGATTGATTTGGAAAACCGAATGGGCGGAATTTTACGCCGTGCTCCGGCCCCGTGTAAACTGCATTCCCTCCGCCGGCCGCGCCGCGGCGGGCCTTACGGGTCCACTTCGATCCAGTAGAACCGGGTCTCGACTCCTTCCACCGCATCGGTGTAGGCATTCACCGGCAGTTCGGCCGGGAGCCGGGTGGCCAGGCGGCGGCCGAAATCCGCCATCAGGTTCGTGCTCCGCCAGATGTTGTAGAACCGGTTGCTGGCGCTGCGCCAGCGCAGGACCGCAGGGCCGCCCGTGCCGTCCGGCGCGATGGTTTCGAATGCCAGCAGCGACAGCGGATCATCCGGGCGGGTGCCGGCGCGGAATTCCTGCCACGCGAACAGGCCATCTTCATCCAGATCGGACAGTTCGGCCGCCGCGAACTCGTTGCTGAAGCCGTAGTCGGCCAACCACCATTCCGGGGTGCCGCGCGGGGCGAGGTTCGGGGCGAAAACGGCTTCCAGCGTTCCGGTGGCCACCACCTGGTTCCAGACGAAGGAGAAGAACGCGTTGTCAGGCCCGATGTCCAGCGATGCGCCGTTGGTGCGGACATCCGCGATGTGCCAGTAGGGCGCCGGCTGCACTTCGAAGAACTGGTCGGAGTGATAGGGCACCTGGGGATTGGCTGGCATGATGCCCCCCGCCCCGTCCGTCCGCGTGGCGATGGCCAGGTTGTGCTCCCAGACCTTCAGGACCCATTCGGGGTGGTCAATGAAGGGATTCCGGTTCTGCTGCCAATTGGCATGGATCAGATTGTTCCGGCGCCTTTCAAAATCGTCGGGCGGATCCAGGAAGTGCCACTCGATGAGGGTGCTCCGCCGGCCGAGCTGGGTGCCCGAAGTGCCGATGGCATCCACCAGCTCCAGATCGGGTTCATTCTCGGCGTCGCCCGCATACCGGACATCCATGTAAAACACCGCCCGGGCGATATCGCCCTTGGAGGCGTCTGGCGGTTCGAAGGTCCCGGTCGTGGTCCGGCAGGTGGGCGGTGTGCCGGGCACCCCATTGCCGCCGGAGTCGAAATCCTTGCTGCCGCGCTGGCTGTTGACCTGGACATCGGATGGCTTGAGGTGGTGGGCATCGACCGACGAAGGCCAGGTCGGACTGGGATCGCCATTCCCCATGGGATTGCCCGCCCCGTGGGACTGCGGCCACACGTGCTCACGGTTCCACTGCCCGGATTCGCCGCCGTTGCTGTTCTTGTCCCGCCCATCCTGCATGTAGACCAACTGGACCTGCCCGGAGTTGGTCGGACATTCGTCCGTTTCCTGCAGGCTGGCCCACAGCGTGTCGTAGCTGAAGGTGACGTGGTCGTCGATGATGTCGTGCAACGCCTGGCGGAGCTCAGCGCCCTCCTTGCCGTAGGCGGTCTGGTAGTAGTCATAGTTCGGATCCTCGTCATCCAGGATATGCAGCCAGGCGTGGCTGGGATAGCCGACTGCCGCCCCGGGCGAGGGCTGGAGCAGATCCAGCCGCACGGTTTCCATGTCTTCCTGCTCCAGATCATTGCACAGTTCGACGGTGAATGTCCGGCTGGTGACTCCGTGGCCGAAGACCAGCGAACCGGCGGCTTCCACGAAATCCGCCCCGGCCGTGGCGGTACCGGCAGAGACCTGGTAATCAACGCGGGCCTCGCCCTCGAAGCCGGACCGCCGCCAGACGACAATCGGGGCGGTCGCGTTGCTCTCCGACACCCCGAAGGTCTCCGCCGCGAACGAGAATTCGCCGGGCCCATCGTCGTCCTGGATGGCCAGCACCGCCGTGCCCGGTTCGACCAGCAGGGAGCCGCCCGTCGGATCGCTCAGGATCAGCCCGAGGGTTTCCATCGGTTCGTCCTCGCCGTCGTCGAGGATCGGCACAGTGAAGGATCCCGTCGTGACTCCGTCGGCGAACACCAGGACACCGTTGGTTGCGACATAATCGCGTCCCGGGGTCGCGGTGCCGTCCGCGGTGGCGCAGTGCACGCTGACCGTGCCCAGGCTGCCGTTCACGCGCTCGATGGACACGACGGCCACGCCCCCGGTTTCCGAGACCTCATAGACCGCCTGCCCGAAGCACAGGTTACCCTGGCGCGCAAACAGGGAGATGTCGTCAAATGCGAATCCGTCGCTGGGAATGGGGTAGTTGTCGTACTGCTGGAACTTGATCTGGAACGTGGATGTATAGGCCAGGCCATAGGCGGCGGCGATCGGATCCAGGGCCACCTCAAAGCGCCCGTAGGTGTTGCTGCCGCCTTCGGCGGCGGTCAACCCCTGCACTTTCACCCAGTGCACGCCGTTGGTGCTCATGGCCACGCCATCCACGTTCTGCCGGCCGCTGAAGGATGAGCCCATGAGCTGTCTTTCGTCGCCGAACTGCCGGTGCCAGAATTCGAGGGTGACTCCTCTCTTGCCGGCCAAATCAACGGTCAACACCAATTCATTCAGCGAATTGGACATGTTCACGGAGGCGTCCATCGTCAGGTGGCGCGCGCCGGTGCGGGGGCCATGGTTGGTGGTGATCTGGATGCGGCCCGCGCCGGACGAATAGGTCCGCCAGCAGTTCGACAAAACGCCGGACTCGAACGACTCATGGAAGGGGAACGCGGCCCGCCCGTCGTCGTCAAGGAGGGAAATCACCGTCTCGACCGGCGTGCCAAGTTCCGCCCCACCGCCGGGATTGGAAAGGACCACGCCAAAGGTTTCCGGCGGTTCGTCGAGGATGTCGTCCGCCACAGGCACCACGATGGTGGCCGCCGTCTGGCCATTGGTGAAGTACAGCGTGCCGGTCTGCGCGGTGTAGTCCTGTCCCGCCGTGGCCGTGTCGTTGACCGTGGCATAGTCGACCGCCATGAGCCCATAGGTGGGGCCGGTGCGGACCACGGAAATGACGACGGAACCCGCCTTCTCCTCCACGCTGACCGCTTCGGCCGCCATCTGCAGGATGCCGCCGCGCGCATCCACCATGGTTTCGGTCATCACCACGTTGTTCGTCCGGACGGGATCGAAGATGGCGCCCCAGACCGACGCGCGGTTGACGATCGGGCCGGGCTCCGCAGGAACCGTTACGGTCAGGGTCACCGTGGCCGAGGCGTCGCGCGCCAGATTTCCCAGCTCGCAGAAAACACCCCCCTCCGCCTGGGTGCACCCGCCCTGGCTGCTGTCGATGGCCACCACCGTGACCTCTGGCGGGAGATCGTTGCGGACCAGCAGGCCGGTCGCACCCAGCGGCCCCGCATTGGTCACCCGGAGGACATAGACCAGATGGTGGCCAAGCTGGACGGGATCCTCCGATTGCGTCACCGACAGCCGCACCTCCGCGACCTGGGCCGGATCGTAGACCTGGATGTTGTCGAAACAGCGGCCGCAGGTCGGCAGCGGATAGCGGTCGTATTGCTGGAACTTGACCTTGAAGTGCGAATCCAGCGGCAGCCCGTTGTTGGCGGCGAATGCGGACAGGGAAACGGACCGGGGAACATAGCTGCCCCGGCTTTCCGGAACCAGCAGCCGGCGCCAATTCCATCCATCCCCGCTGACCGCGACCCCGTCCGCCGCGACCGATCCGGAAAACTGCGCGGGCATGGCCTCCACCCGGGAATCGTAATTGTATTCCTGGAAATCCAGGACGACGTTGGTATGGCCCGCCAGATCGACGGTCAGGACCAGTTCGTTCAGGCCGTAGCGATTGTTCTGCGCGGCATCCATGCACAGGTGGCGCAGGCCCTCGAACGGCGGATGGA
>Ga0209313_1002509_pt1 | contig 10050 bp, 4 predicted proteins | sample BioC13SIPDNA_3_FD_185748 | JGI IMG/M metagenome (GOLD analysis project Ga0209313, IMG submission 185748) | Anaerobic biogas reactor microbial communites from Washington, USA - Biogas_R2_B C13 SIP DNA (SPAdes) (version 2) | ecosystem: Engineered > Bioreactor > Anaerobic > Unclassified | place... | reverse complement strand
AAACCTGGCTTATTTGCCTTTGGTATTTGGACCTTCGACCTTATCTGAAGGTAACCCGCTATGGTATGTTTATGGGTATGACGGAACAGATGTCACCGCAGCAAAAGCAGTGGCGTATTTCTCAATTTATGGGGTGTTATATAACTGGCCCGCAGCTCTTACGGCATGTCCCGAAGGCTGGCATCTGCCCAGTGATGCCGAGTGGTCAACCCTTACGACCTACCTGGGAGGCCTTGATGTGGCTGGGGGGAAAATGAAGGAGGCAGGAACTGTTCATTGGAACGCCCCAAATGAGGGGGCTACAAATGAAAGTGGCTTTTCGGGGCTCCCGGGAGGCATACTGGAATATGAATATGGGTTCAAGAATCTTGGTAATCTTGCAGTTTGGTGGTCTTCAACTGAGCATGATCAAGCCGTTGACTCTTGGGCCCGGGTTTTAGGAAATGAAACACCCATAGCCTTCCGAAGTGAAGCTAATTTTGATCTGGCGATTAATGTGCGGTGCATAAGGGATGATTACCGTTCTAAGGATACATTATCCATTAATCTGCAAGATAGAAGAAGTTTATTTTCATCCAACGTCGTTCCTGACAGTATCAATCTCAGGTCCTTGTTTAAAAGGGTGATGGATGAAGGTAAGCTGGTGAAAATCCAGGATGAATCGGGTAATTCGATTGAGGATGTGGGCGCTTTTGGTGACTGGATCGATTATGTCGGCGATCTGTCCCCGACCGAGGGTTACAGGATAGAACTCAATGACTCCGTCAACATTCAGATCGTCGGTAAGCCCATCGAATACCCTTTTGAAATTCCCTTGAAAGCCGGATGGAATATTATTGGGTACCCAAGAATGACAGAGATGGACGGGAAGGAGGTGGTTCGTCAGTTGATTGATCGTCAGACGCTCATTGAAGTTCAGGATGGTTCTGGGAACAGGATAGAGAATATTGGATCACCTGGAGATTGGGTGAATAATATCGGCACTTTCAAACCGGGAAATGGTTACAAAGTCCGTGTCAATTCTGACGAAGTTCTAGTTTTTGGTAATCTACCCCCATATGTGCCGCTAAACCCCACGCCGTCTGATTTCGCTATGAATGTTGTAACATTTAAAGAGTTAAGATGGAACTGCACAGATCCGGAAGGGGATGAGATGACGTATGATGTTTATCTGGGGAATTCCCCTGAGTCTTTGTTATTGGTAAAGGATGATCATGTTTTAAAGGTATATGATCCGGGAGAATTGCAGTTCGGTACTGTTTATTACTGGAAAGTGGTTGCCAGGGATAGCCATGGTAACACCACCGAAGGGCCGGTATGGAATTTCACGGTTGTAAATGAAACCGCCGCATTTACAGATACCCGTGATAATATCACATACAGCACAGTGCGAATTGGCAATCAGTGGTGGATGGCCGGGAATCTGGCTTATTTGCCGACGGTAAGTCCTCCGTCTGCTGAATCTTACACGGAGCCTTACTACTATGTACAGGGCTATTCCGGGACTGATGCCGATGCTGCAATGGCCACGGCCAATTATGCCACCTATGGTGTGTTGTATAACTGGCCGGCAGCAATGACGGCATGTCCTTCAGGCTGGCACCTGCCCAGTGATGCCGAATGGAAGCAATTGGAAATGGCACTTGGGATGACCCAGGCAGAAGCTGATGAAAAAGGATGGCGTGGCACTGACCAGGGAACACAGCTGAAGGCAACAAGTGGATGGGACAACAGTGGCAACGGGACCAATTCCAGCGGCTTTGCAATGCTTCCGGGCGGGAACCGTTACGCTACGGGTTACTTCCGCCTCCTTGGAACCAACGGCTACTGGTGGTCCTCTTCGGAGAACTCTGACAGCGACGCCTGGTTCCGGAACCTGTACACCACCAACACCAATGTCTATCGGTACTACGGCAGCGAGGAGTACGGTTACAGTGTGCGCTGTGTCAGGGATTAATCCCACTTCACAGCAAACCGGGTTTTCCCCTGGCCAACCGTGTAAACGGCTGCCTCCCCTTCTAATCCGGTGAAGCGCGGTTTTCCTGTAGTTCTGATGACCGGGGGTGTGGAATTCCCTTCCATTGGGAGGGTTTCTTGGTCACCGGGCAGATAAAGAAGATTTCTCAGGGGGTTGCCCCTGACGGGAAGATATACCCTGCCCTCCGAGCCCGGGGGCACGGTCACCTCGAGGTAAAACCAGCCATTCCGCTTTTTCCAGGAGGAGGCAGTCAGTCCGTTGGGCGTTTCCAGGGAATACGTGGCATGGGTAAGGTCTCCTGCGGGCTGCGGGCGGAAAACAATATGCCTGTACCCCGGAGCCTCCTGATTGGCCTGAACGCCGGCCACCTGACGGTAGAACCAGACGATCCCTCCCCCGAACATGGGATGGTTCCGGGAGTTCCCTCCGTCCCACTGCTCCCAGGTGGTGGTAGCCCCCTGGGCGATCCACCAGCCATAGCCGGGTTGGGTGGTTTTTCGCATGGCTTCGTAGGCCAGGTCATGCATCCCGTTTTCAGAGAGTACCTCGAAGAAGAACTGGGTTCCGAAGATACCGGTACTCAGGTGGCCGTCGTTGCGGGCGATCTCTTCCCTGAGGGCGGTCAGGACCCTGGCTTTCCGTGCGGAAGGAACCCCCATTTTCAGGGCGAAGATGTTGCCACCGTGGGGGCCGTAGCTTCCCGTGGTTTCGTCGTAGAAGCGGTCATGGAAAGCCCCGGCAGTTCTCGCGGCGAGGCGGCCATATTCCACAGCTTCGGCTTCAAGCCCCAGTACACGGGCTGTTTGCGAGGTTAGGTCAGCACAACGCCAGAGATAAAAGGTGTGCACCATTTCCGCGGGGGGAAGTTCCCCCGGTGCACACCAGTCGCCCAGGTTGATCCATGGATTGGGATGTTCCGGATCGGGAGCCTCCGAGTGCATGATCCCCTCCGGGTCGGTCCAGGTGTGCATGTACCCGACATACCCCTTCATGGCCTCATAATTGTCGGAGAGTATCGTGGTATCCCCATAATGGAGGTAAAATTCCCAGGGCATGATGCAGATGGCGGCACCCCATGCGGGCCCGCCCCCGCAGCCTGGCTGCCAGGGCGCTCCGTTGGGAACATACCCGTTCTCCGGGTTTTGGGCCCCCCGCATGTCTCCAATCCATTTTGTGTAAAAGGCCCGCGCATCGTAATTGTGCATCACCGTGACACAGGCCACCTGTCCATCACCGGTGTAGGGGGAGCGTTCACGGTGAGGACAGTCGCTGGCCACACCCCCATGCATGTTGTCGGTCTGGCTGCGCCGCCAGATCTGATGGATCTTGTTGAACAAGATGTCGGAGCTGGAGAAATGCCCCGCACGCTCTACATCGGAGTAAACCGCCTCGGCGGTGAGGTCTTCCGGAAGGAGCTCCCCGGGCCAGTTGATGATCTCTACCTCGCGGAATACAAACCAGGTGAAACGGGCGGCATATTCTTCAGGGCCGCCTCCGCGCAAGGTGTACGAATTATCGCCGACGGCCGACTCGCACAGGTATCGGATATCGATACGCCGCCCTGGTTCTCCCTCGACCCGGTTGATGCGCACCCATCCCGAAATCTCCTCCCCGAAGTCGACACGATAATGGCCGTTGCCGAGTTTTTCTGTTTTTACAGGTGGCAGCCGTTCCATGATCTTGTCGGGAGGGGCTGTCTGTGCCTGCAGTTTGCCCCCGGGGGCCTTGCGCAGGGCCACAGGTTCCCATCCATTGTCGTCATATCCGGGAGAAGCCCAGCCCGGAATGTCCCTCCGGGCGTCATAGTGTTCCCCGTCGTATACATTGTCGAGAAGGATGGGACTCCCGTGTGCTTTCCAGTCGGGACCGCTGCCGATCACCTCCTCACTGCCGTCGGCATAACTGATGTGGATCTGTCCCAGGAAACGGGGCGTACCATACCCTTCGCACCAGTAATTGCCGGAATTGAAAAAGCCGTTTCCCAGGATGGTCCCGGCCACATTCTCTCCCTGGCGGAGGAGTCCCGTGATATCGTAACAGAGATAGAAAACCCGGTATTCGCTGAAGTTATTTCCGGTCATGATGCCGATCTCTCCGGCGCTTTTGCGTGGGCCGTAAAGAGAAAGGGCGGGAGCCATCACCTCATCGCCGGCTTTCATGCCATTGATATAAAACTCAAAAAATCCCAGTCCGGTCACATAGGCTTTGGCCGACCGTATGGGGCGTTCGACGTAAAAGCTTTTACGCAGCAGGGGGGCAGGGGAGGGCATCTCGCTGGCCGGGCGGTGTGCAAACCCGGTTTGGGCGGCCCCACGGGGAAACGCAGGACGGGGCAGGGGAGCTTCCCCTTCCCAGGGAGCACCGATCCACTGCGCCTGCCAGTCGGAGGTTTCCAACATTCCCATCCCCCAGCAAGCTGGCACGCTCCAGGGACTCACCCGGTCACGGCGGTCCCATACCCTGACCTGCCACCAGCACTCCTGCCGCGAGGCAAGAGGCTTCCCGGCATACCTAATATTCTGGGAGTTCCGGGAAAAGACCTTCCCCGTCTGCCAGAGAAGATGATTCCCGGTCAGCACATCCTCCCTGCTTCCGGCAACCCTGATCTCATAGGCCGTCTGGTACTGCCCCCGTTCATTCTTTCCGGGAATCCCCGTCCACGAAAGACGAGGCTGTTCCGCATCTATCGCCCTGGGATTCAGGAGATGTTCACAGCGTAAACGTTCAGGTTTCAACATCGCCCCGGCCAGAAAGGGCAACACTACTATATAAAACATACATAGTCCTGTGACTATTTTTCTTTTTATTTCCGGCCGGAACCGCGGGATGCCCATGGACGGGGTTCCGGGGGCTCCGCCTGAAAGGAACCTCTCCTGACCAACTGTACCTGTTCCCGGGTATTTCAAAAACCGCCCGCAAACATGATGCATCGCTGTAATTCCCTTCATTAAATCATAGGTCTCTCCAGTTGATCCCATCATGGATTGCCCTTTGAATTCTTAACGCCTCACGGGCAGCATCCATATTGCCCTGCGTTAAATTTCTCAGGGATTCTGCCGCTGCATCTGAAATCTCTTCACCAAATTCCTGCATGATCATCACCAGCTCTTTGACCATCTTTATGTCTCCTGAATTTCCCAGGGCATAAACGGAATTAATTTTTACGTTATCTGGAAACTCACCATTGATGATCCCAATATGATCACGGTTGTCAAAGGGGATTCCCTGATCCATCTTCTTTTTGATGGTCTCAAGGCTGATCATTTGCCTGACCTTGTCCAAATCCTCTGCAATATCTTCGTCATCAGGTGATAGTTCAAGGGCCTTCAGTAAATCTTTTTCACTTTGTTCCAGTTGACCTGAAACAGATAGGGTGAGGCCTCTGTACCTGTATAACTCGGGATTCATCGGATCCCGGTCAATGGCCTGACTGAATATCCTTAGAGCTTCCTCCGTATTCCCGGCTTCCAGTTCTTTGACCCCGCCAGATAGTGCTTCCTGACTTTCCGGGAAAGAGGTTTCGATCATTTCCGACAACCCATCATCAATCTCGGAATCAACAGGGGATGCCTCCTGTACAAAAATGAAATTGTCTTCATCCTCTACAGGTGGTGTTGTAGGAGCCGGCTTTTTGTTTCTTTTGAGAAAATCGAAAAGTTTCATGTGAATATATGTGTTAATTTTATGATAAGGTCAGTTTATGGTCCTGTTACAGAGAGGGAAGGTAGGTATTCCTTGTTGAATTAACAAAAAAATCCGGCTGTATTTCTTTACAGCCGGACTTTTTCTGGTCGGGGTGACTGGACTTGAACCAGCGGCCTCGTCGTCCCGAACGACGCGCGCTACCAACTGCGCCACACCCCGGGGCCTTCCGAATGGCCGGACTGCTTTTGTGGTCCGGCCTTTCTTCTCATAGCCTGACATCTGGCGATGGCGGGCCATTTCTGAGGCGCCACAAAAATAATATTTTCATTGATTCAAAAACAATAATTTTTTGTTTTTCCTCAAATGGTGTAAATTGGGCGTTCCTTAAAAAAATGAGTCATGATATATCGTATGTTTCGTCTCTTCGCAGCAGTTTTATGTTTTTCAGTATTCGTTCCGCGGGCATCGGCCCTCGAAGACGCACGGCTTCTCCGTTTTCCCGATATACGGAATGATCTGGTGACATTTGTCTATGCCGGGGATATCTGGACGGTCAGCGCCCAGGGTGGTGAGGCCCGCCGAATCACTTCCCATGAAGGGCTGGAACTCTTCCCCAAAATTTCCCCCGACGGGAAGTGGATCGCCTTCTCAGGTGAATATTCGGGCAGCAGACAGGTTTTTGTAGTCCCTGCGGAAGGGGGTACCCCCCGCCAGCTGACCTGGTATAACTCCGTGGGCATGATGCCTCCCCGCGGTGGTTTTGACCATGTGGTGCTCGACTGGACTCCCGACAGCCGGCAGATCCTGATCCGTGCCAACCGCACCACTTTCGGTGACCGCAATGGCAAATACTTCCTGGTTGCCCTCGACGGCGGCCTCGAGAAACCCCTGCCCATCGTCAACGGCGGATTTGCCACGCTCTCCCCCGACGGATCGGAACTGGCCTTCACCCCAGTCGACCGGGAATTCCGGACTTGGAAAAGGTACAAGGGTGGCAGGGCTTCCGACCTCTGGATCTTCGACCTGAAAAACAACACCTCGGAGCAGATCACCGACTTCAAAGGTACAGACCAGCTCCCCGTTTGGTCGGGCGATGAAATTTTCTTTGCCTCTGACCGCGACCTGAAACTCAATATCTGGAAATACAACGTGAAAACCAGGGAGACCTCTCAGGTCACCTCCCACAAGGAGTTCGACGTTATGTGGCCCTCCGGAGGCGACGGCTGGCTGGTTTATGAAAACGGAGGATTCCTGTACAAGCTCAATCTGGCTTCGGGTACCACCACGAAAATGAGCATCAACATCAGGTTTGACAATCCCAATCTGATGACTTACTGGAAAAATGTGAAAGACGATATACACAGTTTTGCGGTTTCTCCCACGGGGAAAAGAGCTTTGTTCGACGCCCGGGGCGATATTTTCTCGGTTCCGGCCGAAAACGGCCTCATCGAAAACCTCACCCAAAGCCAGGGTGTCCGTGAGATCTTCCCCGCCTGGTCACCTGACGGGAAATACATCAGTTATATCTCCGATGCTTCCGGGGAATATGAAATTTATCTTCTTGAGAATAAAAAGGGTGCAGAGCCGAGGCAGCTGACCTTCAACTCGTCAGCCTGGAAATACCAGCCCTTATGGTCACCCGACAGCCGGTATCTGCTCTTTTCTGACCGTACGCTTCAACTGCGTTTGCTGGAGGTGGGGTCAGGAAAGATCACCGATATTGACAAGGCGACCTTCAACGAAATCAGAACCTACGACATCTCTCCCGACTCACGGTGGATCGCCTACACCAGGGAGGGGAGCAATGCCCAGCCGGTGATCTGGATCTACGACATCACCACCGGCAAGAAGCAACAGTTGACCGACGGGGTTTTCAGCGATGACGAACCTGTTTTTTCCCTCTGCGGAAACTTTCTTTTCTTTTCTTCCAACCGCGATTTCAACCTGGCTTTTTCCAGTTTCGAGTTTGATTATCTCTACAATCGGTCGACCAGGTTGTATGCCCTTACCCTGAAGCCTGACGGGCCTAAACTGGTCAAAGATAAAAACGATGTGGAGCCAGTGAGAGAGGAAAAGGGGAGTGCCCCGGGAAGCGGCGAGCAGGCTGCGAAGAGCGGCAAAAAGGAGAGTACCCCAAAAGGCGGCACCCCGGCCGCGGATGCCGCTCACGCAGCCAAAAGCCCGAAAGTGGAGATCGGTTTTGAGGGAATAAACAACCGTATTGCTGTCCTCCCTGGTGAGGCCGGGGAATACAGGATCGCCGGTGCCGTAGAGGGAGGCCTTCTATACATGGCCGGAGGAAAACTCATGCGCTACAACATCGCCGATGAAAAGAGCGAGGAGATCCTCGACAGGGCCATGATGGCCATGATCACCGCCGATGGGAAAATGGTGATGTACCGTTCGGGCGCCGACTTCGGTATCGTGAAGGTCGCTCCCAACCAGAAGAGCGGCGCCGGGAAGATCAACCTCGACCAGATGGAAATGAAGATCGACCCCCGTAAGGAATGGAATCAGATTTATGCCGATGGATGGCGCATCTTCCGCGATTATTTTTACGTCGACAACCTGCACGGCGTTAATTGGCCCGAAGTGAAGGAGCGATACAGCGTGCTGCTTCCCCATGTGAGCCACCGTGCCGACCTGGATTACATCCTCAACGAGATTGTTTCGGAGAGCAATGCCGGTCACTCTTATGTCGACTGGGGTGATTTTAAAAGGGTGAAACGGGTGGATGGCGGTCTGCTGGGTGCTGACCTGGTGGCCGATGAGGCCGCTGGGCGCTACAGGATGACGAAAATTTACCAGGGTGAAAACTGGAATCCCTCCCGTCGCTCTCCCCTGACCGAAACGGGTGTGAACGTCAGGGAAGGCGATTACCTGCTGCGGATCGACGGCCGGGAGATTACCCTGAACGACAACCCTTATCTTTTCCTGGAGAATAAAGCGGGTAAGAAGGTGGAACTCACCGTCAACGGAAAACCCGGGATGACAGGTGCGCATACGGAAGTCATACAGCCCATTGCCAGCGAACTGGAGCTGTTTGGCCTCGACTGGGTCAACCAGCGGCGTGAAATGGTCGACAAACTCTCGGGTGGCCGGATTGGGTATATTTATGTGCCCAATACCTCGACCGATGGCAACCGGGAACTCTATCGCGGCATCTATGCCTATCATGACAAGGAAGCCCTGATCATCGACGACCGCTACAACGGCGGCGGCTTCATCCCCGACCGGATGGCCGACCTGCTCGACCGTAAAACCCTGGTGTGGTGGCACCGCAATGGTCTGGAACCTTCCAAGGCTCCCGGCGTGGCCCATGACGGCCCCAAAGTCATGCTCATCAATGGCTATTCCTCCTCGGGAGGTGATGCCTTCCCCTATTTCTTCAAGAAAATGGGTCTGGGAAAACTCATCGGCACCCGTACCTGGGGCGGCCTGATCGGAATCTCCGGAAATGCCAGGCTCGTCGATGGCGGATATATCTCGGTGCCCCGCTTCGGAATATACGACGAGAACAGCCAGTGGATCATAGAGGGAATCGGCGTCTATCCCGACATCGAAGTGGTCGACCGGCCCGAACAACTGGCAAAGGGTGTCGATCCAGGTATCGAAAGAGCCGTCAAGGAATTGCTGATAGAACTGGAGAAAAACCCGGTAAAACGGCCTTCTACTCCAAAATCACCCGACCGTTCCGGATGGATCGAAAAGGAGATCCGGTAACCCGAACTCCTCCCTTCACCTGGCAGGTTCTCTTCAAAACCACAAATAAACATCCGGTCAAAGTCCTGACCGGATGTTTTTTTTTCAGAACATGCCCTAAGGAATTGGCTGAACGGCTAATTCACCCGTGAAAACCGGGATTCCAAATTGCACACAACGTGGAAAAACACTTTTCAATTTGGGAAAATTTCCTTAAATTTAGTAAGATTCAGAACCATGAGGATATGGACCCGTCAGATGAAAATTTGTCGATGGAGCAGGCCTTCCTACGTAAACTGAATGACACCATTTACCAGAACCTGAGCAAAGAGGATTTCGGAGTAAAAGAGTTGTCGCATGAGATGAACATGAGCAGGTCAACATTACTCCGGAAAGTAAAAAAAGAGACCCATAATTCAGTCAACCAGTATATTCGCCAACTGAGGCTGGAACGTGCCATGGAGATGTTACAGGATAATGTGGCCTCTGTGTCTGAAATAGCCTTCCAGACGGGTTTCGGTAGTCCCGCGTACTTTAACACCTGTTTCCATCATTATTTCGGGTTCCCTCCCGGAGAAGTGAAAAAAATGAAAACCCTGACCTCAAAACAAGGAATTCCGGAAACAGAAAGCAATGCAAAGCCAAATAAGAAGAGAAGTACAGGAAAAAATTCCTTCAGGTGGATGATCCCTGTCTCTGTCGTTCTTATTGTGGGGATTACCTCC
>Ga0209313_1002508_pt1 | contig 10052 bp, 8 predicted proteins | sample BioC13SIPDNA_3_FD_185748 | JGI IMG/M metagenome (GOLD analysis project Ga0209313, IMG submission 185748) | Anaerobic biogas reactor microbial communites from Washington, USA - Biogas_R2_B C13 SIP DNA (SPAdes) (version 2) | ecosystem: Engineered > Bioreactor > Anaerobic > Unclassified | place... | reverse complement strand
GAATATCTCTCGCGCAGCGCGCTCGATCATTTGCAGACGTTCTTCAGGCGATCGCCTGCTGCCGGTTTGTCTCTCCAGTCCGGCTTCTCGATAGGTGATGCCAAAGCCCCCTTTGCCGGGCGACTGCATGGCTTGTTTCAGTTCTCGCGACGTGAACTCCCGTCTCGAGCTTCTGGCAATCGCCCGCGGAATAGGCCGTGTGCCAGGCTTCAGGTTCTCCCTGGCTCGCCGAATTGCGACAAGCCATTCCGCTTTCGTTTGCGGCAAGGCAACCATGCCCACTTCGGCGAAGTCAATGTCGTAATACCACACGGCATCCCGGACGACTTCCGCTCCGTTTCTCTCGTAGACGAGCGGCCCGACATGATAGGGGGTTGGGCTGGCCCCAGGAGGAACCTGTTTCGCGCGATCTTCGAGCAGGTCCATCCACGCTTCTCTGGGTCTGGCGACAATCACTTCTCTGACCACGCCCACTTCGCGGTAGGGTATGTCGAAGCGATGCATGGCGCTAGCGATTTGCGTTCGCTTGATCTGGCCGAAGGTGAGCGACTCAATCTCGTTCGCCGTAGGCGGAACGCCGGCAGGAAGCTCGGCGACGGCTTGCTTAAGAAGGGTCGCCCAACCGTTACGGCTTCTCGGCACTTCGTGCTCGCGCCTCATCCAGCCTTCCTTGAAGGCCGGAATGTCGTGCCACATCATCGCATTTCGAATCATCTGCACCGTCAGGAGCCCGCCGGAGTGCGACGCAATATTGGATACCGTCGGCGGAATACGATCGGGCAGTCTATGGACCACCGCCTCGAGCAGATCGATCCATTCCTGCCTGGTTCGGCTGCGTGCGCGAGGCAACACCATCCCTACTCTTTCGCGCAAGAGCGGCGTGTTGCGCAACGCATAGTTCACGGCATCTCTCTTGAGGCGGTTGACGGGGCGATCGCCGATCAGGCCGTTGGCGAATTCAACGACGTTGCCCGTCGTCTTGGGTGTGTCGGCCGGCATGAGTGCAACCAGGCCGGAAAGAAGCAGGAACCACTCCTCTTCGCCCTTGGCTTTGTTCGCAAGAAGGCGGACGAGTTCCGCGTGATCCTCCAAGCCAACGTGCGTTTCCCCACCGCTTGGACACGCGTGGCCTACTTCTGCAACCAGGCTCTGATCGGGGAGCGGATCCAATACTGGTGCGGGCCACGCACTCAGCGGATTTCGTTTTTCAAGCGGTTCAAATCTCATCGTGAGGGATCCAGCCACCGATGATTGGTCGCTACGCGAATGAGGTGTCCCAAAATCGTCGCCCCGCCGCCACGAAGCGAACCGGCGCCGAGTACGGCCCACTCCCAAGCTCTTATTGCTACTGGCAATCAGGTACCAACCAGTTTACCACAACACCGACGGCATGTGCACCTACTGCGCCGCCGAACGGGTGCCCTCGGGGGAACCGCCGATGGGAATGCCGTCGGGGAGGGGGCGGCCGGCGGACTCGAAGCCGGCGGCGAACAATTCCTCCTTGATACGGCGGAAATCCTCAAAACTGTCGCCGTAGGTCCATACGGTGATGGTCGTGTCGCGGGAGAGCGAGGCGATGCGCTGCCGGAATTGTGAGTTCGGCCCCAGGGCCTCGTCCACCGGTTCGCCCAGAGTGTTCGACGTGGGGATGAGAGTCCACTTGCGAAGTTGGGCATACTGTCCTCCCGTGCCCGTGGCCATGGCCAGTTCCGGCGAGATCTGCTGCCGTTCCAGCGTGTAGCGAAGCCGGAAACCGCCGAAGGGGCCCACGATCTCGGTGACCTCGGGCATCGAAAGGAGTTGCGAGACCTTGCTGCGGGCGTCGAGCTTGAACTCTTCGAGAAGCTGATCGAGGGGGATCCAGGTAATGCGGCGACCTTGCAGTTGGAAGTGGGCTTCCTTGCCGCGAACGGTGGCCGCCAGGGGCGTCGGCAGCGACTTGATCTCGATCGCCGGCGGGCGGCTCGCATCAATCTGGGCTTTCGTACTCTCCAGTCGGGCCAGGCGGGTCTGAGATTCGGCGACCTGGCGACCGACGTCGAACTGGGACCGCGACTGCGAATCGAGACGTTCGCGCCGCTCCTGCACCTTGCGGCGCAAGGCTTCCGAGGCCGTGGCCAGGGCCATGCGCTGGCGGTCGCGGGCTTGGGCCAGGACTTCGAGTTCGTCGATCTGGCGGTTCAGTTCCATGAGTTCGACGCGCCGATCCTCCGCCGTCTGTCGCTCCGCCGAAAGCTCGTCCCGCAGGGCCAGGATCTCGTTGCCGGGCGTCTCCGATTCGTTCTCAGGATGGTAGTTTTTGGCGCGGACCCCGGTCACCATGACAAGGATGATGAGGATTCCCACGATATTCGAAACGATATCGAGAAACGAATCGTGGCCGGGAGTGGTGTCGTTGTGACGCATGGGACTGTGTGTGGTGAACCGTCTTGTGGTCGCCGATTACCTGACTTCCTGAACCCTGACAACTGCTCCTGAACCCTGAACCCCGAACCCCGACAACTCAAAAACAGGCCAGCGCCAGGGCGGCGGAAGCCAAGTGCAAGACGATCAGTGTGACTCCGGCAAGGATACCTCGGTGATCGCGCTCGCCTTCGGCGACCGGTTGCTGATGCGACGCGATGGGGATTACTTGTCTCAGAAAGTCATACGGTCGGTCTGCCGCACGGCGCCGTTCGGCGCCTGTTCCCTGAAATCGAGAGCGGGAAGTCGTCTTTCGGTTGCTGCTTGTCATGCCGGTCCTCCTTGATTCCTTCAGCGTGCCCTTGCGGGCAGGCAAATCACGGCAGGTTCGTGAGTGTTCCTGCCTGGTTGACCAACAGGCCGCTGTCTTGAAGAAGGGTCTCCAACTCGGCGGCGGTGAGTTCGGCATTCCGGCCGAGATAAACGTTGAGAACGGGGCGCCAGTACATACCGCGGCCCGCTTTCCCCCAGATTTCCATGTAGTCCCAGACCGCGGAAACAAACGTGTCGATCGAGGCCTCGGTTCCGCCCTTCAGGACGATCGTTTTCGGTTCCCCCAGGGCTTTCTCCGGCACGATGACGAGCCGATCAGCATGGCACTCAACCCGGATCGGGCGGGTGATGGCCACGGCGGTCTCGGTGGCGTCGGGCAGTCCCCAGTTGCGGCCGCGGGTATCCGCCAGTTTCTTCGGCGGCTTCGTGTTCCGGCCGGTCGTCGGCGAGACGGCGTTTTCATCCGGGATCTCACACTGCTCTGCGGGGGAACCGCCCGAACCGCCGGGTTGGCTGGAGTCTGTTTCGGAGCCGGCGACCGATCCTTCGCCGGGTCGGGCTGGCCTGCCCTGTTCGCCGCCGGGGCGGCCGGTTTGGGCGGCGGTCGCGGAATCGCTGCCGAATTGGCTTCCGAAACGGCCCTGGGAGGTGCTCGGCCGCAGGCCGAAAGGCGACGATTCGTCGTCGCCTCCGCCTCCGCCGCGGCTCACCACGCCGCCGCGATAGGGCCGGACGGTGTAGACCGGGCGGTCGCCGCTGCTGCCGTATCGGCTTGGAGCGGCTGCGATAAGCTGTTGCTGGCGAATTCGAGCGGGCTCGACGGCCTCGACGACCACTTGCTCAAGGGCCGAGTCGGGCGACGGGAACTCGAGCTTCAGGTCCTCGCCGATCAGTTCGTATCCGAACTCCGTCCCCCACGACTTCATGGCAGCCCGTGCCGCGTAGAAGTAGGCGATTCCCGACGGGCGGACAAGCAGCAAGGGATAGGGTTCCGAATCTTCGTCACCCGGGGCAACGTGCTGGGTCGCGAGATACTCGCGTACCGCGCGCAGCCCCACGTCGAGCGGGTTTCCCGCATCGAGCGAACCCTCGAAATCGTCGGCCACAAACCGCACGCCCTCGGGCTGAAGCACGACACCGCCTGCACGGCACTCGAGATAGATCGGACGGCGCTTGGTGCCGTGAGGACCTTCGTACGGCACGATGCAGTAGGCGGCCTGGCGCCCCGCCGCTTTGGCCTTGGCCCGTTCCACTTCGCGCTCCAGTTGCCGAATCTGCATGGCCAGCGAGGCCAGTTCCGATTCGGCGTTCTGCCGCGCCGACTCTCCGCCCGCTTCGAGTTGGTCGAGTTGTTTCCACGCCGCCCGCAGGTCGTCGAGTTGGCGTCGCAGTTGGCCGCTGTGGTCTTCGATCTGGCCCAGTTTGAGCCGGGCTTCTTCGAGGTCGGCGGTGGTGGCTTCGCGAGAGGTGTCGTACTGCGACGCCAGGAAACGGGCCATCTCCAACTCCTGGTCGATCTCGGCACGGAGTGCCCCGTGGTCGGGCGTGCTGTGTTCCGAAGCCTGGAGCCGCGCCTGCCGCGCAATCACCACCAGCAACAGGATCAGCGATCCCATCGTGCAGATGAGCACGGCAAGGAAGGGAAAGAGCGACACAGGGTTATCAACTCCGTTCCTTCGTCGCGATTTCTTGGCCGCCGGCCTCCTCATGCCGCGTGCCCTTTTCGTTGTTGCGGTTGAAGAGTGATCGGCACTGCCACCCCGGAACTATCGCCGAGCCGGGCGTTGAGCAGGTGGATCGCGGCAGCCAGGCTCATGACGGTCTGCTCAAAGTTCTTCGCGCCCGCGAGTGCCCCCAGGTTCCGGTTCAACTGGGTTTCCAGGTTGGCAATATCTCCGGCGGCGGCAATGGCGCGATTCAGCGTCTCAGCCTGCCGTGCCATGCCCTGCTGCAAAGCCGTGGCCGAGAGGCTGCTTTCACGGAGAGCCTCTTGGATGTCGCTCCACTGTTCTGTCACGGTACGCAGAGAGGTCTGCCAGGCCTCCATTTGGTGAGTGACGGACTGTTCGTGGGATTGAAGAATCGCCCGAAGGGATTGCCGCACGGCGGCCAATTCTCCTTCGGGGGTGTCGGGCATTCGTTCGAAGCGTCCCAGCAATTCTTCGGCCGCCAGTTCGTTGACGTGCTCGAGCAGGCCTTGTTCGTAGCGGTCGACGGCGAACTGGCCAAAGAACAGCACGATCGACAGCGCCAGGGCCAGGGCCGTCGTGTCGAAAGCGATGGTCAGACTGGCCATGACTTCGGGAAGCGACGTATCGAGAGCCTGGGGAGAGAGTTTGCCCATGGCCAGGGCGATTCCGATCACCGTTCCCAGGAACCCGAGGATGGGAATTGCCCAGATAATCAACCGCACCAATCCGTAGGAGGCGTGAGCCCGTTCGGCGTCTTCATCTGCCAGATACTTGAGCTCGTCGTCGAGCTTCTCGGCGGAGCAGGCACGATGGACATGGAGGAGCCCCTTGCGGAGCCGGCCCGCGTGAATGTGGGTCTGTCGCCATGCGGGCAGGCGATCGAGCAGCCGCAGCAGAGCAGCGGCCTCGGTGGCGGGTGCCCCGCCGGCCATCGGTTTCGGCAAGAGCGGTTCGGCAGACGTCACCTTCTGGGCTCGTAGGTCGAGTGCTTTGAGCACGAGCGCGGCAACTCCGAGAAAGAACATCGCCGTTTCGACGTACTCAACCGGGTGTTGTGCAACGTAGCGAAGGATGAAAGGGCTTGTGATGATGCCCCGCGACCAGAGGAAATGGAACCCGGCATAGGCAAGGCCGCCCCACAGGATGGGAGATCGGAGAATGGATGGCGAGCGTTGCTGGTAGTCTTTCACGGACACATACCCCAGAAATTCGGTGTGGGAATCATGGATCACAGGCCCACCATGTCAGCCATTCAACAAAGGCTGGAACGGGTCGGGAGACGATGGCGAGCGGCCCTCGATGATTACGACCTCGGCGCAGAGCGGTTGGGCACGCGCACTATCGTCAGAATCGGCATAACCGGCAAGGTCAATGAGCCAAATCAGCGATGAGCCGGGACCGTAGATTCCGAACAACCGGCAGAGATTGCCGAAAGTGCCCCCCCCGGACAAGCCGATGAATTCACTGTCCGCGACCGGGCCGCATCTCAGGATGTTCGGGGGGGCCCGGTCGTGGATCTAAGAGTCATGAACGGAACATGCAATCGGTCACCTTCACCGGGGTCTCGCAAGCCAATGTTGCCGTTCAACGACGTGGGAGTGTGCTACCGACGAAGGGAACCGCTCGCGAGAGTGGGCGGTGACCGCAGCAGTGAGTCGCGAACCAGGAGCGAATATCAGTAGCACGTTCCCAGGGGGGAAACAGTCCGGGTTCACCGAATTCGTTCGGTGCCCGGACTGTATTTTTTTGTTTACTCAAGATCCGCTGGTCTCCACCCGGTAGGTGGCCGAACAGTTGGACGTCTCCCAGAGCCGGACCTCGACGACCGGAAAGCCCTGTTCCAGGCCGTAGTCGGCAATCATCTTCGCCAGGTTCTCCGCGGTCGGGTTCACGTCGACGAGCGTGAGGGGCTCGCCCATCTGCAGCAGGGTTTCAACGACCGGGTCGTCGCGTCGCAGGATCATGCGGTGGTCGAGATGGTCGTCGATCCATTTCTGAATGACCCGTTTAATTTCGGCGAAGTCGACCACCATCCCCAGTCCGTCGAGCGAGGAGGTTTCGAGGGTAATGAGCACTTTGCCGTTGTGCCCGTGCAGATTCTTGCACTTCCCCTGGTAGTCCAGGAGCCGGTGTCCGTAGCAGAAATCGATTTCCCGAGTAACTTGAAACATGGGCCAATCTCACGCAAGAAGATGATCGGAGGCGTATTCGGTCGGATCCTCCAGCCCGATTTGCTGAAAAGCACGCTGGCGTTCCAGGCATTTGTTGCACCGGCCGCAGTGCAATTCTTGCAGGGGGGCGATGCAGGAAAAGGTCCATTTCAGGGGCAGATCGCGTCCGAGAAGCATGATCTCCTGCTTGGTCGCTCCTGCGAAAGGGGCGTGGATGCGGAGATTGGCGTCCAGTGCGGCGTTCATCGCTGCTGCAAAGGGCGAAAAGAAGCCCGGTTTTGCGTCGGCAAAAGGGCTCGTTCCCAGTACGCCGAGGGCCAGGTCGTCGATCCCCTCGCGCCGGCAGCATAGGGCCGCCTTGACGAGTAGAAGGGCGTTGCGGCCGGGCAGGTAGACGGCCGAATCAGGGCTGTCGGCATCGGGCACCCCGTCGCCCGTCAGACTCCAGTGGTCCCGGTAGACGTCGGAAAGCGGCATCTCCAGGCAGACCAGCGGCTCAACTCCTTTGCTGTCCAGGGCTTGCAGGAATCGGCGCAGCCAGTGCAACTCGGCTTTCTGCCAGATGAGCCCGCAGTCGACGTAGATGGGCAGAACCCGACACCCCCTGCGAACGAGATCCCCGAGCAGGATACAGCTATCGAGCCCACCGCTGAGAAGCAATCCAGTTCTTGAGGGCGTGGGTTGCGAGCACATCGATTGAGGGTGGTTCGGCCTGAGCTTGTTCTGACGGGAAAGTGGGTCCAGAAGGCGATTCTAAGGAACCCCAACGGGGTGGGGAAGGGCGTCTGGGCAACCAAATCCCACGCGGCCGTCGCAGCGATTGCATGGGCGCAAGCTGCCCTTGCGAGTTCGAGTACCTGTGAGTACACTCCCCCCGCCTCAGGATGCGCCCAAGGTTGGTTTCCGATCATGGCGGGCCCCAGCATCCGATTGACCTCCGAGAAACGACCCGACAATCGCCTTAAGTGCTTTTTTCCCAATTAGTTACCGATCTTCATTTGGTTCGCAGTTCCAGCCGGCTTCGGTCGGGTTGAAAGGGATTCTTGGGGATCGACGCGAAGGCCGAGGGACTGCGTTTTCCGATGGAAGGGGTATTTCCGGTCAGCGGCGAAGGTGGCTGAATTCGTTTCCCCCCTCGCGGGCTGATTTTTCTTGCAATGAAACTTGGGCTCTTTACAATTGGATTGAGAGTCCCATTTTGCCTAGATCCTAGAAATTAGGGTGCATGGATGCGTAGCACGGTACTTGGGATCGCATTGGTTGCAGGTTTGGTCGCGTTGGCAATGGGTGCTATGCCCGCCCATTCCCAGGTTGCTCCTCAGGAAGGCATCCCTGGGCAAGTTGCCACCCCCGACAACCAGATGATTGTTGTTTCCTCGGTCGTGGAGGATCGCTACCGGCAAGTGGTGGTGGTCGACCCGAGACAGTACACATTCGCGGTTTATCACGTGGAGTTGTCGACAGGCAACGTGGAACTGAAGTGTGTGCGCAACATCACTTGGGATCTGCAGATAACGTGTTTCAACGGCAAGAAGCCCTTGCCGTCTGAGATCCAATCGATACTGGAGCACAGGTGAAGCGAGGTCGCCCCTCGGGACTTGGACCCGGGCGCGCCCGCCGGCCTGGGAGAGCCACATGTCTCAGTTCTACGACATCACCAAGACGGCTGAAGTCCTCGGTCTGAAACCGGCCGACGTTCAAATGCTGCGCGAGCAGAACAAGCTTCGCGGTTTTCGCGACGGCGCCAGTTGGAAATTCAAGGTCGACGACGTCCAGAATTACCTGGCCCAGTCGATCAAGGCGAAACACGAGGCTGAGGCGGAGGCCGACGAAGACCTGGTTCTCGGCGGATCGGCCGAGGTGGCCGGCGGAAGCGATCTCGAGTTGGGCGCCGGGAGCAGCGACCTTCAACTCGGGGCCGGTGGCAGCGATCTCGAACTGGGCGCCGGGAGCAGCGATCTGGAAATTGGCGCCGGCAACAGCGATTTGGAGATTGGCGGCGGCAGCGATCTGGAATTGGGGCCGGGAAGCAGCGATCTTCAAATGGGCGGCAGCGATCTGGAGTTGACCGAGACCGAGTTTGAACTCGCCGGCGGCAGCGACATCAATCTCGGAGGCGAACGGAAAGGGCCGAGCGGTTCGGACCTGGAACTGGACCTGACGCTCGATCAAGACGTATCGCTAGGCGAGAGCGACATCGCCTTGGCCTCGGAAGAGAAAGCTGAGGGTGGCAGCGACCTGGAAGTGGGCGCCGACGTGCTCGACGACGAGGACCTGATCCTGGGCGGAAGCGGAGCCGGAAGCGACGTGACGATCGGCGGCGACAGCGGGATTTCGCTGGTCGATCCGGCCGATAGCGGACTGTCGCTGGAGGAGCCGCTGGATCTGACCAGCGAGGATGAGGAATCGCTCGAGTTGGGCGAAGACGACATGCTCACGCTGGAAGAAACCGAGGCCGTTGCCGAAGTGGAGACGGACGACGAGTTCAATCTCACGCCGCTGGAGGAAGTGGGCGACGAGGAGAGCGGATCGCAAGTCATTGCGCTGGACACGGAGGACGAATCGGCCGTTGCCGCGGTCATGCCGGCCATGCTGGATGAAGATGCGGGATTCGGCGGTGGCGGCGTCACGTTCGCCGAGGCGGCAGCCCCCATGGATATGGTTTCCATGTCGGCCGCGGCGGCCAGCGCGGCCCCCATGGCGGCCGGTCCGATGTTGCAGGAGGCGCCCTATAGCGGGTTGTGGGTCTGGCTGGGACTATTCCCCTGCACCTTGATGCTGGTTCTGGCCGGCACGATGTCGTTCGACCTGATCCGCAACATGTGGAGTTGGCAAGGAACCACGGCGATCGGCAGCACCTTGCTGGATGTGCTCAAAGGAATGCTGTTCTAGTAGCGCGTTGGAAACACCGAGGAACGCATGCTGAAGCGTAGCGCCGCTTGCGTTCCTGAGAACGGATTGGATTTACGGCGTCTCCCCGAATGATTCGGAGAGAGCCGCGATTCGAAAGGAGTCGAATCATGGCGGCGCGGCGTTCTTTCGCGACTTTCGCAGTTCTGGCACTTCTTGCCTCAGCCTCCGGCTGCATGGTTCCCGCCGGAAAGGCCACATCCCTGGCTGCCCAGAATCGTTCCCTGGCGGAACGAAACGACGCCCTGGCGGCCCAGTTGGAGGATCTGAAGGTCCACTCTGAAAACATCGAGGACCAGTTGCTCCGCGCCGAAGAAGAGCTGGCTCTTGTGGACGGCCAGGCCGGCATCGACCGCCAGCGTCTGGAGGCCTACCGCACCCAGCGTGACCGTCAGACGGCTTCCCAAACCCTGCTGCCGGGCCTGGCGCCGCACACCGAAGCTCGCCTGGCGAGAATCTCCAAACGCTACGGGAACCTGGCTTTTTCTCCCGGCGGCGGTGTGAGCAAGCTCGACACCGACATTCTCTTCGACGAGGGAGACGA
>Ga0209313_1002505_pt1 | contig 10056 bp, 10 predicted proteins | sample BioC13SIPDNA_3_FD_185748 | JGI IMG/M metagenome (GOLD analysis project Ga0209313, IMG submission 185748) | Anaerobic biogas reactor microbial communites from Washington, USA - Biogas_R2_B C13 SIP DNA (SPAdes) (version 2) | ecosystem: Engineered > Bioreactor > Anaerobic > Unclassified | place... | reverse complement strand
AATGTTGGTCGAGACCAGAAGCGACGAGGTCGACCGGACCTATGTCTGGGAGATGGACCGGCCGCTCGCCAGCTACGTGGCGGCAGTGAGTGTGGGTAGGTACGAACTCGAGGAGACGCAGGTGCGCGAAGGGCTCACCATCCGCAACTACTTCCCGCCGGACCTTGACGCCGAGGCACGAAGCGTGTTCGCGTCGACCGAGGAGATACTCAGGTTCTACGAGGCGACCTTCGGCCCCTATCCGTTCGACGCCTACGGGGTGGTGGTGCCGAACGCCACCTGCTACGTGGGCATGGAGAATCAGACCCTCTCCCTGTTCGGTCGTGAGGCGGTACGGCTGATGGTGGAGAATGACGACGGCCGGGATATCATGGTGCCGCATGAGCTTGCTCATCAATGGTTCGGCAACAGTGTCACGCTCTCCAGTTGGCAGGACATCTGGTTGAACGAAGGCTTCGCCACCTATGCCAGCTGGCTGTGGCTGGAGCACAAGTATGGGGAGGAGGCGCTCTTGGCCGAGATCCAGGAGAACCGTGACTGGTTGAACGGTCAAGACCAGGTTCTCTGCGGAGATCCGGGAGCCGACCATCTCTTCAGCTCCACCGTCTACTACCGGGGTGCCCTTACCTTGCATGCTCTGCGACTGAAGTTGGGGGATGACGTGTTCTTCGATATCCTGCGCCAGTGGAACGAGCGCTATAAGCTTTCCAACGCCTGTACCGAGGATTTCATTGCGCTGGCCGAAGAGATGGGCGGGGTTGAGCTCTCGCCGTTCTTCAACGAATGGCTCTGCGAGGACGGAGAACTGCCCGAACTGCAGTAAGCTTTTCGAAGTCGTGGAGGTATCGGATATCTCGGGGCACCAGGCGGCTTGTGGCTATCAGCTTAGGGGGTTCTGCATGGACACAGCGGCGCTGAGGGACTTTGGCTCTTCTCGTCCAGTGGCCCTCGTGACCGGCGCCAGCCGCGGCGTCGGCATCGGGGCTTCGATAGCGGCAGCACTTGCCCAGTCCGGCTGGGATCTGGCCGTGACTTTCTGGCGCCCGTACGACGCCTCCATGCCCTGGGGGAGCGACTCTGACGATATCCGGCTGTTGGGCGAAAGACTGAAGGCCTGCGGGGCGCGTGCGACCGCTCTGGAGGTCGACCTGTCGCTGGTTGAGTCCCCCCAGCAGATCTTCGACGCCGTGGAGAACGAGCTGGGCCCGGTCACGGCGTTGATCTTGTCCCATTGCCACAGCGTCGCAACCGACATCCTGACTACGAACGTCGAGAGTTTCGATCTTCACTTCGCCGTCAATGCGAGGGCGACGTGGCTCCTGGTGCGAGAGTTCGGAAGGAGGTTCTGTAGCGGGCCGGGAACGGGGCGGATCGTCGCCGTCACCAGCGATCATACGGCCGGCAACCTGCCCTACGGAGCCAGTAAAGGGGCGATGGAGCGCATCGTGCTTGCGGCCGCCCGGGAGTTCAGAGGTGAGGGCATCACCGCGAATGTCGTCAATCCGGGTGCCACCGACACAGGCTGGATGACGGGGGAGCTCATGGATCAGGTTAGACGGATCACCCTATCAGGCCGGGTCGGGACGGCTGAGGACTGCGCCAATATCGTCAGATTCCTCTGCTCGAAGGAAGGGGGATGGATCAACGGTCAGCTGCTCTACAGCAACGGCGGTCTGGAGTGACAAGGTGAGCGAGCCGTCGCTGCGCATGACGGGGCGTGACTACCCGCCCGGCGCCGGCCGGCCTGTCGACTACTCGAAGATGCCGACTGATCCAAGAACCGGCTACTCGAAGACTTCCAACTCGCCGTGTCGGTCCGCCTCCGCGATCAAGGGGCCTCGCGATAGGAAGCTGGGGCCTACGTAGCTCCCTCTTACTACCAGGAGCAAGTCGCCGACGTGAAGATCGTAGGTGAATCCGGTGCCTTCGATAGCCGGAAGGTCGAACGATCCGCGGTAGAGCGCAACGCGCGTGTAGAGCCGTTTGTTCCAGACCGTGAGCGTCCCCTCACTCCCCGCGTCGGAGAGAATAGGGTGTTCGCGCAGCACTGCAGCCAGGGGTGATACTTCAACCAGATTCGGTCTCATGAGCACGAAGCCGCCGGAGGTCCGGCTTGCCGACACGAGAATGACGGCAAGATCGCCCAACAGACCGTACTCATCCGCGGCTTCCGGAGGAATACGGATATGCCCCGCGGCTCCAGGGGGAAGGGGGAGCGGTGTGCCAGTGCCCAGTAGAGGGTGACACCGATTCCCCAGATATCAGTGGCAGGGCCCAGATCGGAGAAGCGCCGGGGGTCGCATTGCTCGGGAGCCATGTACTTGACCGTTCCTACCGGCGAAGACACGGCGGCCAATTGCCCTGTTCTCCTTGCCAGGCTGAGGTCGATCAGCCGAGCGGGCGCCGACATGATGACGTTCTGCGGCTTGATGTCGAGGTGCACCGTGTCGCAAGTGGTCATGTAGTGGGAAGCAGAGGCGAGTTGCACGCCGAGGGAGAGGACCTGCTCGATCGCCATCTCGTAGGTACGTATGAGCGTCGACAGCCGAGGCCCATCCACATACTCGAGCGCGAGGTGAGGGTGGTCACCGTCGAGTCTGCGGTCGAACAGCCGCACTATCACGGGGTGATGGAGATAACGAAGGATGTCGGCCTCGGCGGCGATGGCAGCCCGGACACGGTCGTTCTCCACCAGCGATGGACGGAGGATCTTGGTCACAACCAGGGTGGCGAGCCGCTCGTCCCTGGCCAGGTAGACCTCGTACCGTTCGCCCCCACCGAGATGCTGAACCACGTAACGTCCGCGCGCTATCTCGTCACCCTTGCGAAAGGCCCAAGAGCTTCTGCCGCCGCCGGAAGGGAACGCGCCGGAAGGGATCGCCGCCATTCTCAGGTCGGTGGACTGCGCTCGAGTCCGCTTTACTGCCGTTGTCGTCATTCGTGGACCGTCCTGTTGTCTCTCAACGTTACAGAACGATCCTAGCCCGGCAGATTAAGGTGACCTTGAGGTCTTCATGAGAATGTTCTTATCCGGACCCACCGCCTAATGGATGGGCTCGCGTACGCCCGATCGGCGCTCCCCGCCGCAGTCTCACGACACCTGCGCGGTGACCGCAAGCCGTCGGAACGCGTGGCGCGGACTAATGCGGGGCGCGGGCGCGGGGGCCGCTAGAGTTCGAACGCGGGCAACTCCTTCTCCACCGATTCGTTCTTGAGCGTCACATAGTCGGGCAGACCGTTGCTGTAGGGCGGGTAGTCCTCACCCTGGATCAGAGGCGTCAGGTACTCGCGGCAGGCCTCGGATATCCCAAAGCCGTCTTCGGTTATGAAGTCGCCCGGCATCATCTTCTCTACGTTCGCCACCTCGGACAGTGCCACCGAGCCCACTTCCCACACATATGGCTGAGACGATTTGCGGACGACAGTGGGCATGATGGAGTTCTTGCCGGCGAGCGCCAGTTCCACCGCCGCCGTGCCCATCGCGTAGGCCTGGTCGACGTCGGTCTTAGACGCGATGTGGCGCGCAGACCGCTGTAGATAGTCCGCGACAGCCCAGTGGTACTTGAGACCCAGGCCCTCGCGCACGATGTCCGCCACCACCGGGGCTACGCCCCCAAGCTGCGCATGGCCGAAGGCGTCCTTCAATCCTTGGTCGGCCAAAAACCTACCGTCCGGGTTTCTGACGCCCTCCGAGACCACCACCGTGCAGTATCCGTGTTCCTCCACTAACGAGCCGACCTTGGCCAGGAAGCGCTCTCTGTCAAAGGTCACCTCGGGGAACAGGATCACGATGGGGATCGGGGTGGTCGCATCCGAGGCCAGGCCCCCGGCCGCGGCTATCCAACCCGCGTGCCGCCCCATGACCTCGAGTACGAACACCTTGGTCGAGGTCTTGGCCATGGAACGGACATCGAAGCTGGCTTCCCGGGTTGAGACGGCGATGTACTTGGCAACAGAACCAAATCCCGGGCTGTTGTCGGTCACCGGCAGGTCGTTGTCCACGGTCTTGGGCACGTGGATGGCCTGGATAGGAGCACCGGCGGTCTCAGAAAGCTGCGATACCTTGAGACACGTGTCGGCCGAGTCGCCTCCGCCGTTGTAGAAGAAGTAGCCGATGCGATGGGCCTCGAAGACCTTCATGAGCCGCTCGTACTCGCTGCGGTTCTGGTCGGGGCTTCTGAGCTTGTAGCGGCAGGAACCGAAGGCGCCCGATGGCGTGTGGCGGAGCGCGGCGATAGCTGCGTCGGACTCTCTGCCTGTGTCGATGAGGTCCTCGGTGAGCGCCCCTAGGATGCCGTTGCGACCGGCGAACACAGTACCGATGGCGTCGGGGTGTCTGCGGGCGGTCTCGATGACGCCACACGCGGAGGCATTGATGACAGCGCTGACGCCACCCGATTGTGCGTAGAAGGCGTTCTTGGTGGCCATGGTCGTGTCCCACTCCTTCCTGGTCGCTCTGTGGGTGAGTCTCACAGCTTCATGATAGCAACGTGCCGGCGCGGGGAGGCTCAGTCACGCTCAGCGGAGGGTCCACAGGCTGGGACGGAAGACCCATCGTGGCGCGCAGGAAGACGTCTTCCATGGTCGGTGGTCGTTCGTCCACACGAACGATCCGCACGTCCCTACGGGCAAGTAGGGCCTTCACGTCGGCGGCTGTCGCTCCTAGGCCGTCGACATGCGACGCGGTGCCGAAGAGCGATGCCCCGTATGCTTCTCGCAGGGCGGTGAAGCCCGCCTCCCACGGGTCGCACGATACTGCCAAGACGGGTCCCGCATAGCGGACCTTGAGTTCCATGGGGCTGCCCTGGAAGCGCACTTCACCGTCCAGCATGAGAGCGAGGTCGTCGCATCCCTCGGCCTCCTCCAGATGGTGCGTAGTGATGACGATGGTCGTCCCTCCTGCCGTCAGTTCACCCAGGAACGTCCAGAAATTGCGCCTGCCCAGCGAGTCCATGCCGCTGGTGGGCTCGTCGAGGATGAGGAGCTCCGGCCGGTGGATGAGCGCGCAGGCCAGTGCGGCTCGTCTCTGCACGCCGGTGCCGAGACCGGCGACGGGACCCCGATGCTCCTCCAGCCTGAAGCGCGCCTTCTGCTCGGCGATGCAGTCATCGAGTTCCCGCCCTCCGATCCCATACAGACGGCCGAAGAAGCGCAGGTTCTCGTCGATGGCGAGGTCGCCGTACACGGAGTGCAGTTGAGACACGTAGCCGGTCCGCAGGCGCACCTCGCGTGGTTGTTTCGCGGGATCGAGCCCCAGTACGCGGACGTCGCCGGCGTCGGCCTTCAAGAGCCCGAGAACCAGTCGCAGAGCGGTCGTTTTGCCGGCGCCGTTCGGCCCGAGGAAGCCGAAGACGCAACCGCGCGACACGCTGAAGGTCGCGTTCTTAACTGCATGCTTGCGGGCAAAGTGCTTGTCGAGACCCACGGCCGACAGCGCGACGCTGCAGGGATGCGAATGAGCCGGGGCGGCCCCTGAGTGTTGCCGTGCGAGCGGGGCGGCTCCGGATGGGGCGCTGCTCACGAGCCGCCTCCCCTCTGTGCGGCGAGTCCCGTCTGCACGAGCACGAAGAGGTCGTCGAGATTGAGCGACACCGGCTCGAGCGAGGCCGGCTCGAACCCGGCCGGTCGGATGTCACAACGGCCTTTTTGGGTACCCGGCGCGAGCGAGAGCACCCGGCCGGCCAATTCCTCCGCCTCCACCAGGTCGTGGGTGAGAAGGGCCAGCCCCTCCTGCCGCAGATACACCCGGGGGCCCAGGCCGGCGCGGGCGAGAGCCACGCGGAGCTCCTTCTTCTGCGCTCCTTGCGGCAAGACCCAGGCGCGCCAGCCTTCGGTCATATCCGCCGTCATCTCCGGCGAGAATTCGGTGACCTGTCCCGCCGACAGCAGCACGACCCGTCGGGCGCGCTCTGCCTCGTCAAGGTAGGTGGTTGCGAAGACCGCGGTGGTGCCGGCCGCGCAGGCTTCGGCGACGATTCCCCACAGTTCGCGGCGGGAGGTGGGATCCACGCCGATGGTGGGCTCGTCGAGGATCAGCAGCCTCGGCTCGTAGATGAGAGCCGCCGCGAGGCCCAGCTTCTTCTTCATGCCGCCGGATAGGTGGGCGGCCGGTCTGTCCGCTGCCTCGGTCAGCCCCACCATCTCGAGGATCCGCTCTGCAGCCCGGCGGAACCGGGCGTCGCGCAGCCCGCGTACCGAGGCAAAGAAACGCAGGTTCTCCATGACAGTCAGATCGCCGTACAGGTCGAACTCCGATCCCGAGAAGCCCACCTCTTCCTTGGGCACCGAGCGGGTGACGCCGCCCGAGGTGGGCCGACGCAGACCGGCGAGCACTCGAACCAACGTCGACTTGCCCGCGCCGTCGGCACCGATGACCGCCACGAACGCGCCATCCTCCACCTTCAGATCGACGTCCCGGAGGGCGTCCTTGCGGCCGAACCTCACTCCCACCCCATTCAGTTCCACGAGCGACGGGGCGACCGGTTCTGTGGCGAGACCTGCAGCGCCTGCGGCTCTTGCCCCGCACTTGTCGGCGGGACCCCTGCGGCTTCCCGCCGCGGCCGTATTGGCTTCGTCAGATGGGCTCACACCAACCTCCTTCGGAAGCGCCAGGCGGCGAGCATGATCACGGCGGCTGCATAGGCCAGCAGGATCAATGCGTACGGCCACAGGTTGACCATCCCCAGGTCTTTCACGAAGATGCCCCGGCAGATGGGCAGGAAATATGTGAGGGGCACCAGATAGGCTATCCAACGGACGCCCCAGGGGATGGCAGTGAGCGGGAAGATGAAGCCGGAGATGAGGATCTGCGGCAGCAGGGTGAACACCGCCAACTGCATGGCCTGCTGCTGCGTCTGCGATACGGTCGAGACCAGCAGGCCGATGCCGAGACAGGCGATCAGGAAGATGAACGACAATCCGGCTAGTAGGAAGGGGTTCCCAGCGAAGGGCACGTCGAAGATGAATACTCCGGCCACCACGACGATCAGCAGGTCGACCAGGGATATGACCACGTAGGGGGCGATCTTGCCGATCATGAGCTCGGTGGAGGAGAGCGGCGTGACCATGAGCTGCTCCAAAGTGCCCCGCTCCCGCTCCCTAACGACTCCCATGGCGGTCATGATGGTAGCGATGAACACCATGACCACTCCCACCAGGCCGGGGATCATGGAGTTCGCCGAGCGGAGGTCGGGGTTGTAGAGTATCTCGGTCTTGAACGGTATGGCCGGGCTGGTGCCCTGTTGGACGGCCAGTCCCTGCGCGAGCATCTGCAACTGCCGGAGTGCGGTCTGGGAGGTGAAGAGGTTCGAGCCGTCCACCACCAAGGTCCCAGGTGTGCCGTCCACCTGCGGTGGCACGATGCCGACCGACACCTTGCCGGTGCGGATAGCCTCCTTCAGGTCGTCCACGGTGGCGAATCCCTGTTCGGACACGTCGAAGTACTTGGAGGAGGCGAGAAGGGTGGAGACCATCGGAGCCAGCGGATACTGGGGACCGGCGGCGACGCCGGTGGAGATGTGGCTCACGTCGAAGCTCGCCGCGTAGCCGAAGACCAAGAGCCAGACGAAGGGGATGACGATCATCATCCCCAGCGTGCGGCGGTCGCGCTTGATCTGGATGAACTCCTTGCGAATGAGCGACAGCAGCCTACGCCATCTCATCGCGTCAGCCTTTCTCGCCGGCCGGCGTCTCCACACGGACGTCTTGGGCCGGATCGGCATCCCACTCCGTGCCCGTTGTGCGCTCGTGGCCCTCCGACCCGCCCATACCGTGCACCAGCACGTGGGCTACCTCCCGCGCCAACGTCTCCGGCTCCACGTTCTGCACCCAGGGCGCCTGAAGGACGTACCGGGCCATCATGAACGAGAAGCACGTTCCAAAGAGCATCTGTCCCACCATGGGCGGGTCAACCTCCGGTCCGATGCGGCCCTCGCGCTGGAGGGTCTCCAGGTAGGTGATGGTGGGGCCCACGACCCCCTTCTGCAATCTCTTGGCCATCATTGGCAGGAAGCCGGGCATCTTCAGGCCTGCCGAAAGCATGGTGGCCATGAACTGGGCCACGTGCGGCTTCGCGAACGTGGCCAGATAGGTCTCGGCCAGCCGCCGCAGTACCTCCTCAGGCTCGCCTTCGGGGGCGGCTTCCGCGCCCACCCTCTCGAACAGCCCCGTGGCTCCCGCGGCCGCTTCACGCAGCAGGTCCTTCTTGGTAGGGAAGTAGTGATAGAGCGCCGCCTGAGTAACGCCGGCCTCCGTCGCGATGTCGCGGGTGGAGGCACTCAGCCCGTCACGCATGAAAATGCGCCCGGCGGCATCTAGGATCGTCTGCCTGCTGCCGCCACCGCCCGGGGGACGGCCGGGTCCCCTGTTCTCGGGCTCGAGACCCGCGGTTCCGCCGCCATCCCACCGTTTTCGCTTCACAGTGTGACATCCCCAGGCTATATTAATTGGTCGATAATTAAATTATGTGATCCAGAGTCGGTCTGTCAAGCAGTCTCGACTGCAACTTCGCGCGTGCGAGCACTCCCGCTTGACATGGAACTAAAGATGCGGTAATTTCGGTATAGACCGAAAAGAGAGGACGCCGATGGAACTCACGCCGGTCATGGAGAAGTTTATCGTCCGCTGGGGAGAGATGGGCGGCACCTGGGGCATCAACCGGGCCAGCGCCCAGATCGTGGCGCTCCTGTACCTGTCCGAGAAACCCATCACTGCCGAGGAGATCAGCGAGACCCTTTCCATCGCCCGGTCCACGGTGAGCACTGATCTCCGGGAGCTCCAGAACTGGGGCGTGGTCAAAGTAGTCCACGTCTTGGGTGACCGCCGTGACCATTTCGAGACCCTCGTCGACCCGGCCGAGTTCTTTCGCGTTATCGTGAGAGAGCGCAAGCGCCGCGAGATCGACCCGCTCGTGCAGGCGTTGCGTGAGGGCGTGGTAGAGGCCGGCGGGCGTGAAGCCTTCGTGCGCGACCGCATGCGGGATATGCTCGAGTTCTTCGAGATCCTCACGGGGGTCTACGACCGTACGGAGGACATTCCCACCAGCCTGCTTCTGAAGATGGCGAAACAGATGGGCCAGCTGCCCCTGAAGACCGCTCTCAAGATCGCGCAGCTCGGTGACGGGCTCGGGGAGTCTCTGAAGAGGTTGGTGAAGTAGCTGATGTTGGTCATGAAAGCAGGGCGGAAGCTCAGTCTGGGGTGGGCGTATGTGGTGGGGGCCACGTTGGTGGTCCCGTCCGTGCCGGCCCGGCAGGTGGTTCCTGCTCCGCGCCCCACAGCGGGCCGCTGAGCGTGGGTTGGGAGGCGCTTCATGAGTGTCTTGAGCAAAGCATGGAACTGGAACGCGACCGACGAGGAATGGGATGCCTCGTATCCGTGTGACAAGTACATAGAAGGACCCCGGCAGGCCTTCATACGCGCCGTCGGCGTGGAAGCTCCGGCGAAAACCTTGTTCCGTTGGGTGTGCCAGGTCAAGGTGGCGCCGTACAGCTACGACTGGCTCGACAACCGGTTCCGGCGGAGCCCGCGACGGCTCACTCCCGGCGCCGAAAAGCTCGAGGTGGGCCAGGCCTTTATGGTGGGGCCCATAGTGGAGTTCGAGCCCGACCGGCATATCACCGTCCTGTACGGCCAGGCGGGCGAGCGGGGCTGGCCGCCCTTCTCGCTCACCTACGCGGTCACCCCCGTGGGTCCGGGCTGCTCCCGGCTCATCTGCAAAGCGGTCATGACGTCTCGCTCGCGCCTCGACCGCGTCCGTTGGTTTCTCTTGGCCTGGGGCGACCTGATCATGATGCGCAAGCAGTTCCTCGTGCTGAAAGAGCTCGCCGAGAAGACGGCCGGCGAGAAGACTACCGGCGACGAGACCGCCCGCGGCTAGGACTCGATCAACGTACAATCCGCATCCGCATGCTGCCTACCCAGCTCGGCGGGAGCGTTCTTCGGGAACGAGACGGGTTGCGGGTCGCCGTCTGAGATGTGCGGGAGATGCCGATGGTCTCTCCAGTACTCCAGCAGCTTCTTGACCGATTCCGGAACCGCGGAGGCGCGGTCCCCACTGCA
>Ga0209313_1002484_pt1 | contig 10117 bp, 10 predicted proteins | sample BioC13SIPDNA_3_FD_185748 | JGI IMG/M metagenome (GOLD analysis project Ga0209313, IMG submission 185748) | Anaerobic biogas reactor microbial communites from Washington, USA - Biogas_R2_B C13 SIP DNA (SPAdes) (version 2) | ecosystem: Engineered > Bioreactor > Anaerobic > Unclassified | place... | reverse complement strand
GTGGCTTTGTGACTCCCTCCAAAAGGCACGCACCGAATTGAACTTTGCACTCTGGGCGTATGTCTTTATGCCCAACCACGTTCATTTGCTCATTTGGCCGCGTGAACGGGAGTATTCCATTTCGCGTATCCTTCATCGCATCAAACAGCCCGTGGCACAAAAAGCCATTGCGTGGCTGAAAACTCACAACCCCGAAGGGCTTCGAGTGCTTGACACGGGGCATACTTCGCAGCGTTACCGGTTCTGGCAAAAAGGCGGCGGCTATGACCGCAATATCAGACAGATCGATGCACTCATTCAGTGTGTGCATTACATTCATTTGAATCCGGTGCGGAAAAGGCTTGTGCAGGCCCCACAGGAGTGGTTCTATTCCAGCGCCGCAGAATGGGACAAGGCCGGGACGGGGCCGTTGAGCGTTGATCGGCAGGATTGGCCGAGATGAGACGCCTTGCCTGTATCGCCATTGGTCTGCTGCGCAGACGCGCTGCCACCCAATGCGCTGCCACCTATTCTCAATAGGTGATCTGAAAGTCGGTGTAACGGGGGTTGACGGGGGCTTCGGTCAGGGTTATGTCGCGGACATAGCGGCCGAAGTGGTCTTTGATTTCAGCAATGCACAGGTCGATTTTGTTTTCGGTGCCCTGCATCAAGGCCAGAACTGTGCCGTCGGGGCAGTTTCGCACAAACCCCGTCAGGCCGTATTTGCCCGCAATGCGGCAGGTTGTGTAGCGAAACCCCACGCCCTGGACGCGTCCGCGAAACATCACTTGTCTGGCCGTCTGTTCCATGGGACGGATTATAACCGCTGCATCGGCGGCGTTCAAGGGTCGCTTGTTTGATTAATAGACCAGTGCGCTGCTGAGCCAGTCGGCGGCGATGACGGCCAAGTCTGTCAGATCGACCCGGCAATCGCCGTTGACATCGCCGGCCGGGGGCGCTGGACAGTCGGCTGTCAAGGGTCCGTCGAGCCTGACGGCAAAGATCGCCGGATTGCCGTAACGGTCGTCTTCGTAGGCGACCAGCGTTCCGTCGATGGCGGGGCGGGTCTGGTTCCAGCCGTCGTCGGTGATGGCGAATTCCTGCCCGGTGATGAGGTTATAGCCGTACAGGTTCCAGACGCCGGAGCGGTTGTCCTGCCAGACGACCAAGGGAGCGCTGATGGCGGGGTTGTCTTTTAGGCCGGGGGCGTCGGAAATCAAAAACTCGACCGGATGTTCGGGATTGGACACGTCGGCCCCGAACAGAAGATCCGTCGCGGCGTCGATTTGTTCGCGCCAGACGACGTATTTGCCGTCTGTAACCGGCTGGATTTGTTCAATCGCAAACTCCGAGACGACGGACAGCAATGGGGCGTTGCGCCGCCAGGCATCGGCCATCAGGATATCGTTCTCGCCGTAATAGTTGTCCTGCCAGACAATACGGCTGCGATACACGTCAGGCCGCTGCTGGTCGCCTACAAGGCCCGCCACTGTATAGATCAACGGTTTGTTCGGGTCGGTGATGTCGGCGGCGCGGATGTCCCAGTCGGATGCCTGCGTTTCCGCATCGACATACACATGCTGCCAGACGACCGTATTGCCGTGGACGCGCGGGAACGCCTGGTCGTCTTCGTAGTCGTCTTCGGTAATCGCGACAGGATAGCGTAAGACATTTTCGGTGTCAGTGATATCCGAGACATAGACATCAAGGTCGCCGTAATAGTTGTCTTCCCAAGTAACCCATGTACCCCAGATGGACGGGCGGGTCTGGTCGGCGTTCATGTAGGCGACGAAAATCAGGCCGCTCGGGTCGTTGGCCAGATCAACGCCATAGATATCCCAATCCCACTCCAACTGTTCCTCGTACTGGACGTATTCCTGCCAGACCACGACCTCACCGCTAACCGAGGGCCGCTCCTGACGATTGGTGGTCGGGGACACCTCAAACGGCGTCCATCCCCATCCGATGGCTGAACACAGCAGTATGACGGCGAGTTGTGATGTGAAGTTCATTGTAAGCCTCCTGAAACAGTGTTGTTCGACGATGTTATAATAAGGATGGGCGTTTGACGGCCCATCCTTTCTGACTCTTTTTTGCATTTACGATTGCTCGCGTTCCTGCTGCAACTGTGTCGTCAGATTCAGCAGTTTGGCGACGGCGTCGGCGTTGGCTTCGTCGGCCGCGGCCCGCTGCAGCGGCCCCACCGCTTCGTCCAGCCGACCCAGGCCGAGGTAGTGATAGCCCAGCAGCAGCTGCATATCTGTATAATCCGGCAGAATGTCGGCTATACGCTGCAGCATGGCGACCTGGGCGTCGAGCGTGGCGTCGTCGGCATACAGTCCGCGCGGATAATAGATCGTCGGGTCGTCGGCGGGAATCCGAGCCATCGCCGCTCGCAGCACGTCGGCGGCGTCGGGGTAGTTAACCGCCGCAAACAGCGCCTGTACATACGTGAAGGGCAGGATCGCATCATCCGGCGACAGCTCGATGGCCTCGAGGAACTGCTTGGCGGCATCGTCATAGTTGCCCGCCTCGAACAGCTTGACGGCATGGGCAAACGTCAAGTCCGCCGCCGTCTCAAAGTACGGCACATCAACTGCCGTCTGTTCGGCCGGCACCCTGACGCGAACATCGCTGAAATCATCCGTGGACGGGTCGAAGTGATAATCGCCGCCGACGGCAGTCGTCGTGACGCTGCTTGCGGCCGGCGTCGTATAGGTGTTGTATGTATTGTATGTGTTATAGGTGTTGTAGGTTTCCGGTGCGGTGACCACCTGCGAACCGTACCAGTGGTATGGATGCGCGCCATACCAGTAATACCGCACGTGCCGATAGCTCGGCCAGTAGCCGCCCAGACTGACAAACAAAAACCTGCGGTGATAGGCGGGGTAGTAGTAGGTGACGCCGTAATAATCGTAGTACGGCACCACCGCCACCAGGCCGCAACTGCGGCTCGACCACCTATACACAAAGCTGGCGCCGTATGAGTACCAGTACGGGCTGGTACTGATGAGACTGATACTGGTGATCCGCCGCGGCGGAATATAAGGCCGCGGATGCGTCGTGGTGACCTCGCCCTGAACGATCACATTGTTATTGCCGTTGATGATGATCTGGCTGGAGGAATCGCGCGACGAGCGGTGATGGGAGGACGACCGGATGTTTTCGGTTGTCAGGCTCGTCGTCTCATTGCTGGCGGGGGTTGAACCCGGCTGCCGAAAGGACGAACGGTCCGTTTCCGTGCGAAGCGATGTGGTTGTTGTCAGGTCTCTGCCTACGTCCGAATCTGCAGACGAACGGTCGCGTCGTGTGTCGTCGTCACGTGTCCGAGTGCGGTCAAAACCGTCGCGACCGGCGGCGGAGATCGATGCGGGTGTTACGGCATTCGATTCATTCGAGGCGATCCGCTGTGTGGTGCGATTCGGGCGGTCGAGAGCATCGACCGATACGCGATCCGGTCGCGACTGGATATCATCGGCGCCGACGCGCACCGGCTCGACCGTCCGCTGGCGCAGAGACTCGGCTCTCTCGCTGCGTTCTGTGGCGGCGGCGATTGTCGGAGTCGTGCGCTCGATAGAGGCGGCGCCGCTAACCACAACCGCGTCGCTGCGGGTCGTTACGGCGGATTTCTGCGGGGCCGCGCGAACGGCCGTCTGCGCTGTATCCGCAGCACGCGCTCGTGACGTATCACCGATGGACTGCACGATGCTGTCGCGGGTTACGCGATCATCCGGTGTGGAGCGCGTTTGCGGCTGTGCGCTGGGTTGCACCGGGCGAATGGTTGTCGCGATCGAGTCGCGTGTAAAGGACGGTTGCTGTGTTACTGCCGGTCTGGACGCCGCTGCGGCAGCACTTCGCGTTTGCGTTGCTGACGATGTAACGGCGGGTTGACTGGGCGCAACGGGGACGACGGCTCGTTCAACCGTCCGGGGCGCTTCAGCGACTTGTTGCTGCGGCCGAACCGCACTCGTTCGGGTGTTTGTCGCGGCGCTGGAGGGTTGAGCCTGCGTCACAGGGGCAGGTACCCGTGTTGCCGTCGCGGCAGGAGCGGGACGCGCAGTTTGCGTCGTCGCCGCAGGCTGTCGCGCGGAGGCCGGGGCCGGACGGCTTTCCGTACTCGCCGCCGTACGAGCAGCAGCCCGTGATGAACTCGCCGCCGCGGCAGGAGCGGGACGCGCACTTTGCGTACTCGTCGCCGCAGGCTGTCGCGCGGGGGCCGGGGCCGGACGGCTTTCCTTCGTCGCCGCGGGGGGGGTACTTTGCTTACTCTCCGCCTTACGAGCGGCAGCCCGTGAACTCGCCGCCGGGGCGATTGCCGCCGGCAGGATCACCACCATCAGACACACGACCCACGTCAGTTGTTGCTTTTTGCTTTGCGTTTTCATAGCACACATGCCTTTCTCCCGTTTGGGCTATTCGGCCGACGGCCGGAGCACCTTGGTTCGGGTTTAACAATTGTCAATTTAGACAGATGCCGTGCAATGCTGCTTATTTTTCATTTATAACAGTATGTTCCAGTCCGAGAACATTGTCCAAATACTTGACGCCGCGCTGACAGATATGAATCACAAGCTCTTTTTCTTCCGGCGTTAACCGGATCGCGTTGAACAGCGCCTGGAATCGCTCGCTGCGCTGTCGGAGGATATTGGCCAGTTCGTCGCGTCCCTGATCCGTCAGATCGATCAGCGTTATACGCTGGTTTTCCTGACTGATGGTCTTGGAGACGAGTTTGCGTTTCCAGAGCTTGGTCAGCGTCATCGAGATGGTGCTTTCGCTGACGTTCGGCCATGCCTCAGCGATCTGCGAGACACTCATCGGCCCGCGTTCGGCCAGTTGCTGGAAAATGAGTGATTCACGTTCGGTCAAGGCCTCTTCCGGTTCCTGGTCTTCCTGTACCGCCCGAATCAACCGCATTCGAAGACTGAGTTCGTGTATCGCCTTTTCTAAATCCGGACCCATAACATCTCCTGTTCTTCGTTCACTTGTCTTTCTATAATAAAGTACGCTCGACAGTTCGATTATATAACATTTTATTTATTAAACGATTTAATTTTTGAAATATCGATTCGCAATCCTCCTTGAGAATAGCTATAAGTTGTTTTATTTAAATAATTAAAGGATCACTTGGCCGATCTGAAATATGTTTGAATTTATGTAAATATATTGTTTTTTCTCAAATTTTTTTGGGAAACTGAGTCGCAGAATCGGCCTCCTGCCATAAATTCACTTTAGGGAACTGCAACATTCGGTATTACGGGCCTCTTGCCCGTCGGCTATTCGCTGAAACACAGAGCAGATCGATTGAAAAATGGTCGAAAAAAGACTTCAAAAGGGCAAAAGATTTGATATACTTGCGCGACATCGGATAATTCAGAGTCTCGATGTCGACCCGGAGTTTGGTAAAATCTTGCTGGTTGTATCGTTGCCAACGTAGCTCAATGGTAGAGCACTGGTTTTGTAAACCTGAGGTTGGGGGTTCAAGTCCCCCCGTTGGCTTTTTTGTATTTTTATGGTAAATTCTTTTATTCAATGCAGTTAGAAACGAAGGCAACGGGCGTTTATGGAACAGGCAATCGAAAAGGCCGGCGCGCTGATTGAAGCGATGGAGTACATTCGCAGCTTTAAAGGCAAGACCGTCGTCGTCAAGCTGGGCGGCAGCATCCTCGACGACGAGCAGCTTCGCCGAAAGTTGCTTCTGGATGTCGTTTTTATGGCCACAGTCGGGATGCGTCCTCTCCTCGTCCACGGCGGCGGCAAGGCCATCACCGCCGCGATGAACGAGGCGGGGCTGGAGCCGGTTTGGGTGCAGGGCCGCCGCTACACCGACGAGCGCACGCTGGCCATCGCCGAGCATACACTGGTCAATAAGCTCAACAAGCCCATCTGCCAGACGCTGACTGAACTCGGCTGCCGGCCGATGGGGTTGCATTCGCTGAGCAGTTGCGTCGTTTTTGCCGAGCCGATGCGGCTTCAGGGTGAAGACGGCCGCAAACTCGACCTCGGACTGGTCGGCAAAGTCTTCGATATCAACAGTGAACTGCTGACGACACTCTGCCAGAGCGGCGTCATCCCGGTCGTCGCCCCGGTCGCCCGCGCCAAGACCGGCGGCAAGCTCAACGTCAACGCCGACAGCGTCGCCGGGAACATTGCCGCGGCGATTCAGGCCGAGAAACTGGTCGTCCTCAGCGATACGCACGGCATCCGCCGCGACGTCAGCGACCCGGAAAGCTGGATCTCCAGCGTCAGCGAAATCGAAATCGAAAAGATGATTGCCAACGGCACCATCTCCAGCGGGATGATGCCCAAAGTCGAATCGTGCCTGATCGCCATCAACGGCGGCGCACGCAAGGCCCATATCATCGACGGCCGTATCCCCCATTCGCTGCTGCTGGAAATCTATACGTCCAGAGGGATTGGGACGCAAATAACAAAGTAAGTGCAAACGTTAAAATCCAATATGTAAAATTGTGGAGGCCGCCTGCGGCGGCATTAACGATATGAATACACAAGATGTTATCGCAATGTTCAACGAATACGTCATCGGCAACTACGGGCGGCTGCCGCGGGTCATTACCAGAGGGCAGGGCAACCGGCTGCGGGACCTGGACGGCAATGAGATTCTGGATATGTTCCCCGGCTGGGCGGTCAGCGGCATCGGCCACTGTCATCCCAAGGTCGTCGAGGCCATCCGCAAACAGGCCGGCGAACTGCTCCACATGGACAACACCTTTTACAATATTCCGCAGGGGCAACTGGCAAAGCTGCTCAGCGAGCGAGCCTTCGGCGGCAAGTGTTTTTTCTGCAACAGCGGCGCTGAGGCCAATGAAGCGGCGCTGAAGCTGGCGCGACGGCACACGGCCAAGGAAAAATACAAATTCATCACCGCCGAGCGCGGCTTTCACGGGCGAACCTTTGCCGCGGTCACCGCCACGGCGCAGCCCAAATACCACGACGGCTTTCTGCCGATGCTGCCGGGGTTCGTCTATGTGCCCTACAACGATATCGACGCGATGCACGAGGCCTTCACCGAAGAAGTCGCCGCCGTTCTGATCGAACCGATTCAGGGCGAAGGCGGCATCCACGAAGCAACGCCCGAATATATGCAGACCATCCGCGATCTGTGCGATGAGCATGGCGCGCTGATGATTCTCGACGAAGTGCAGACGGGCCTGGGGCGCACCGGCCGCTGGTTCGGCTACCAGCACTATGAAGTGACGCCGGACATCATCACGCTGGCCAAGGCCCTCGGCGGCGGCGCCGCCATCGGAGCAATGATGGCACGGCCGAATATCGCCGCCTCACTCGTGCCCGGTACGCACGCCTCGACTTTCGGCGGCAACCCGCTGGCCTGTGCCGCCGGCATCGCCGTCATCGAGGCCATCGAAGAAGGCGGCCTGCTGGAACACGCCGTCACGATGGGCGACTATACGCGGAATAAACTTGAAGCGCTTAAAGAAAAGCATCCCGTCATCGACCACATTCGCGGCAAGGGCCTGATGCTTGGCGTTCAATTGACCATGCCCGGCGCGGCCATCGTCAGCCGGTGTCTGGGAAAAGGCCTCCGCGTCAATTGCACACAGGACAGCGTGCTGCGGTTTATGCCCTCGATGGTCGTAACGACCGATGAGATCGACCAGGCGATTTCCATTCTTGACGAGGTCCTCGGCGAAGGAGAGACGCTATGAGAAGCTTTCTGACGATTCGGGATTGCACGAGCGACCAACTGAACGAACTGCTGACGATCAGTCACGATCTCAAGAAGCTCTATAAAAACGGCGGGCGCGACCTGTGCCTGTCCGGCAAGGTGTTGGCGATGCTGTTCGAAAAGACCAGTCTCCGCACCCGCGTCAGCTTTCAGGTGGCGATGTACGACCTCGGCGGGCTGGCGATTTATATGAAGCCCGAAGACATCGGCGTCATCGGCCAGCGCGAGCCGGCCAAGGACATGGCCCGCGTCTTCGCCCGGTATGTCGATGGCATCATGGCCCGCACCTTCGCCCACGACACGCTCATCGAGCTGGATCGCTGGTCGCATGTGCCGGTCATCAACGCCTTGAGCGACTGGTCGCACCCTTGTCAGGCGATGGCCGATATGATGACGATTCAGGAACACCTCGGACGGCTGGAAGGCCTCAAGCTGGCGTACGTCGGCGACGGCAACAACGTCGCCCGGTCGCTGGCGTTTGCCTGTGCCAAATTCAAGATGAAATACGTTGTCGCCTCACCTGCCGGCTATGAACTGGACGCCGAGACCTTCACAGTCGTCAATCAGATGCGCCCCGGCTGTGCCGAGCAGACACAGGATCCCGTCGCCGCTGTCAAAGACGCAGACGTGATCTATACCGACACCTGGGTCAGCATGGGCCAGGAAGATGAAAAGGAAAAGCGGCTGCGCGACTTTGCCGGGTTTGCCGTGGATGAAGCCCTGATGCAGCACGCTCCCAAGGCCAAGGTGATGCACTGCCTGCCGGCCTATCGCGGCTATGAAATCACCGACGGCGTGGCCGAATCGCCCAACTCCATCCTCTTCGATCAGGCCGAGAACCGCCTGCACTTCCAGCGCGGCCTGCTCAAAAAACTGATGAGCTCGACTCGATAACGGTACAATGAAACACAAAATTCTGGTTGCTACGACCAATCCCGGCAAGCTTAAAGAGCTGTCCGAGATGCTGGCCGACTTGGCCGGGCGGATTGCGTGGTTGAGCCTGCGCGATTTTTCCGAAGTTCCCGAAGTTGAAGAAGACGGCGCGACCTTTGCCGACAATGCCCGCAAAAAGGCGATCGGCTACGCGGCGGCGACCGGCCTGTGGACGCTGGCCGACGATTCGGGATTGGTCATTGATGCGCTGGACGGCGCCCCCGGCGTGTTGAGCGCACGCTTCGCCGCCGAGGAGTGCTCAGCCGGCGACCGAAAAACCATTGACCGTGCCAACTACGAAAAGGCCCTCCGGCTGCTCAGCAATGTCCCTGACAAACAACGCACCGCGCGCTTTGTCTGCCATCTGTGCCTGGCCGGCCCGGACGAAATCCAGCTGGAAGTGACCGGCTCGGTCGAAGGCGTGATTACCCGCGCCCCCATCGGCGAGAGCGGCTTCGGCTACGACCCGGTCTTTTACATCCCCGCTCTCGGCAAAACCGCCGCCCAGCTCGATCCCGACGAGAAAAACCGCATTTCTCACCGAGGCCGCGCCATCGCCGCCCTGCTGCCGCGACTTGCAACCCTGTTATCCGGCGTCGGTGACTGTTAGATATACGCCGCAAACATTGACGATGGAAATTAAGGACTTACATCACTGGACTCTGACGTATGCCGAGGCCAGAGCGCTTCAAACACAACTGGCCCGGCAGGTGAAACTGAGACCGATTGGCCGCTCAATCCGTTCGGTGGCGGGGCTGGATTGTGCCGTGGACAAAAAGGCTGGCAGGATATTGGCCGCAGTGGTGGTGATGTCGTTTCCGGGACTGCAAGTGATTGAAACTGCCGCCGCCTGCGCCGAGCTGACGTTTCCCTACGTTCCCGGCCTGCTGAGCTTTCGGGAATCGCCCGTTTGTCTGGCCGCGGCCGCAAAGCTCCGGACAACCCCCGACCTGTTCCTCATCGACGGCCAGGGCATCGCCCATCCGCGGCGGCTGGGGCTGGCGTCGCATCTGGGCCTTTTCCTCGACCGCCCGACCATCGGCTGCGCCAAGAGCCGCCTGATCGGGACGTATGATGAACCGGGGCCAAACAAGGGCGACACAAGCCCGCTTTGCGACGGCGACCAAACCCTCGGCGCTGTCGTCCGCACCCGTACAGGCGTCAAACCCCTCTTCATCTCCCCCGGTCACCTGTGTACCCTGGAAGATGCGATTTTTGTGACGCTCCTGCTGACCGACCGCTATCGCCTGCCCGAACCGACCCGTTTGGCACACCAACAGGTGACGGCGTTCAAAAAAAAGAGGTGTTGACGATCTTGTCTTTTTCTGGATAATCGGTGTATGCAGCAAACAAGTCGGTAAAAGGGTTTATGAGGATATCTGCGATGACCAAAGAAGAGGCGCTTGCCATATTTGAAGATTTCCATATCCGTCGTGTCTTCGATGAGGAGACTGAAACGTGGTATTTTTCCGTCGTGGATATCATCGCCGCACTGCTTGG
>Ga0209313_1002482_pt1 | contig 10122 bp, 5 predicted proteins | sample BioC13SIPDNA_3_FD_185748 | JGI IMG/M metagenome (GOLD analysis project Ga0209313, IMG submission 185748) | Anaerobic biogas reactor microbial communites from Washington, USA - Biogas_R2_B C13 SIP DNA (SPAdes) (version 2) | ecosystem: Engineered > Bioreactor > Anaerobic > Unclassified | place... | reverse complement strand
ACCCAGCGGCGCGAAACAAAGGGATTCTCCTCCCGGTGAGTGACGCGCCGCTGGTTCAAGCCCGTGGTGACGCACCGCATCACGGGCGCGCCCCTGTTCGGTTATGGTTTGGCCGGGCAGGGGCGCTTTTTGTATCGCCGCGTAGGACGGCGTTAGACGGCTTGGACGGCGGCAGGTATCAGAACACCTATCGACCCGTCCGTGCTCGTTAGGCGCAATCCTGGCGCGTCTTTTTTCAGGGCAAGGGGAACGCGACGTGGACGAGGCACTTTATCGCCAGCGGCAGGCCGTGGCGCGCTTATTCGGCGGCGCGGCGACGATCAGCGGCAGCATCGGCTCCCAGAAAGCACCCGGCGAGTTGCGCATCGTGCTGGACGGCCGGACCATCGCCAGCGGTGAAAGTTTCGCCACCGCGTTGCAGGCGGCGAGCGAAAGACTTTCGGGACTCTCCGTAGTTGTCATTTGACACCGGGGGCCGCCATGCGACGGCGACGGCTGCGAGACCTGCTTGCCCTGCCGCGTACCGTGGCCGAAGAGCGCCGGGCCGACGCACATATCCGAGCCGCGGCGGAACGCATCAGGGCCGGCTGGTCGCCAGCGGAGCATCGACGCCGGGCCGGCTTGTCGCGGGCATCCGACCCACCTCCGCGTTACGAGTTCCCGATGGTGGACGCCCGGCTGCTGGGCGAGCGATGACTTGACCGCCGCCAGCAGGCCCACCGCTCGCATCCTGCGTATCGTGTCGGCGGGATGACGGTTGCGGCGACGGCTGCGGATTCTGACGTGACACGTTAGGTCACCGCACGGGCCGGAAATATGCACCGCTCGCAAATGCACGTGGGGGCCGTTGGGACGGCTGGACTTCCGACGGCCTGCCGGCAGCGGGTGAGCGATCAGCGGCGCGATGGTTCACTTGTGGCAAATTTTCCACCAGTGTTTTCCCGCTGCCGGCAGCGGGTGAGCGATCAGCGGCGCGATGGTTCACTTGTGGCAAATTTTCCACCAGTGTTTTCCCGCTGCCGGCAGCGGGTGAGCGATCAGCGGCGCGATGGTTCTCGTGGTTTTGTTGTGGCAAATTTTCCACCACAGATTTCCACCGCACCCCGCACGCCCGGATGACCCTGTAAGGCCGTTCACGTTTTTCGCGGGTGTCACTGACACCCGAAACCCGCGTTTGCGAGAGGCTTGCAGAGGCTTGCGGAAACGAAGCTGACACCCGCTAGACGGCGAGAAATACCGCGTTTTGCCGTGTTTTCTTGGGTTTTCGGCGATAGCAAGAAGCAAATTCCCACTCGGCCCTCGTCGGCAGATGATAGCCGTTTGCCTCCCCCGCAGGTCGAAAAACGTCCGCCTCAAACTCACAGTCAACACGCTTTCCGTCACTATTGATGCGCCACCACTTCTCCTTCTTCCGTTCATGTTCGTAGCAGGGTGTCAACTCTTCCTTCCAGCTCAGCCAATTACAAAATGCTGCCGCGTGATACCAACTGACGCAATTCATCGGATGGTCCGGTGTGGGGCTGCTCGACTTAATCCAGGAATGGGGCTTCAGCTTCTCCTGCTGGTACTCGGCGTCATCAAGGTATTGCTGGAACAAACCCACTGATATTTCCCGGTCGGACAGGAAGAACGGACGAGTCATCCTGACTTCCGGCTCAGATGCGCCGTCGCCCCGCATCGCGTCACCGGTCGAGAACTTACCCGCCGGGATGCCTAACATCGTCATCCCTACGCTGTTGACGTACCACTCGCGCCCCTCCATCGGTTCAGTAGAAGCCGCAATCTCCGGCGGTGGCAATCCCCATTGCCGAAGCGCCCAGCCGGCGGCGCTATGCACCCCAGAGTCGAGTTCCGCCTGATACCATTCAGAAAGCAGCGGCTGCCACGCCTGCTTCACCTCGTTTGTAACTTCCTCTGGCTGAATGCTGCCGACCCCAAGGCACACGCCAGATCGGAATGTGGCGTCAGGAGTTCCTCGGGCGACCGTTGCCAGTTGTCCGAAGTCGCCGTGCCAATCAGGAAGCGTGTGGATGAGCGTCGTGCGCTCTATCGGGTTCGGCGCCAACTGCAGCATTTCCCGCGCCACGGATGCTTCTCCAAGATGCATCGCGACAATCGCCACGCGGGCTTTGCCACGCCAGTCCTTCTTTGCCTCGGCTTTCCCAGCCGCTCGTCGCAGAGCGTCCCCCACAGAACCCTTCGACTGCCCCAGCGCCAATATGATGTTCGCACACTCACCGGCAGGCGAGGCGACGATGCTGTCACTTAAGAACTCCCGTTCAATCTGTCCGAAGGACGCCAGCGCCAAAGCCGCATGGAGGCGACAAAGCGGATCGGTCTTTGCGTCCGAAAACCGACTCCGCAAAACAGGGATCGCGTAATCGGGTATTTCGCGCAGGTTGCCAATCGCGTAGGGCATTACTTCGGGAGGAGCTGTCAGCACTGCTTCAATCAGGGACTCGGTGCGTTTCTGTTGTTCCTCCTTCGCCAAGACTTCGCTGCGCTGCGCCTGCAGGGACTTCTCGGTGGCCACACGGCTCGATTCGGTGGCCTTCACGCCGAAGATCGTCGACACGACGGTTCCAACCACGAGTGCCGTGGCGGCCGTGGCGATCAAGCTGGAAACCACCGGGTTGCGGCGGCACCAGCGCCAGAGGCGTTCGGCTCGCGTCACCGGTCGTGCCAAGATGGGACGGCCTTGGAGAAAACGCTTCAGCTCCATGGCCAGATCGCGGGCGGAACGGTACCGACGGGCGGGATCCTTCTCCAGGCATTTCAGGCAGACCGTCTCGAGATCCCGATGCACCCGCTTGTCCAGCTTCCGCGGACTGGGCGGTTCGTCGTTGATCACCTGTTGCAGCAGCATCCGCAGCTCGCCGCGAAACGGCCGCTCGCCGGCGAGCAGCTCGAACAGGATGACTCCGAGCGCGTACACGTCGGAACGCCGATCCGCCTCGTGGCCGCCGCCGCGGGCCTGCTCCGGAGACATGTAGGCGGGCGTGCCGAGGATCTGACCCTCGACGGTCATCGTGATTTCACCCGTCTCTCGTTTGGCCAGCCCGAAGTCCATGACATGCGGCTCGCCAACGCGATCTATCATGATGTTGCTGGGCTTGAGGTCGCGATGCACGACGCCCTGCTCGTGCGCGTGGTGCAACGCTTCGGCGAGCTTCACGCATAGCGCTGCGGATGCTGTCTGGCCAGGTCGCTGACCGGCCAGCCACTTGTCGAGCGATATGCCGTCGATCCAGTCGCTGACGATGTACACCACATCGGCGTCGACGCCCACCTCATGCACGCTGACAATATGCGGGTGGCGAAGCTGGGCCGCCATGCGGGCTTCGCGCAGAAAACGATCGACATCGTCCGGACTCAGCTGCGTACGGCGAGGGATCTTTACGGCTACGATCCGGTCGAGCTGCGTGTCACGGGCCTTCCACACCGTCCCGTAGGCGCCGGTCCCAAGTGGTTCGAGTAACTCGAAGTGCGCAACCGAGCGGCGGCTGGGCAGAGCCGCGCCCGTTCGCCCGGTCCTGTCCAACGTGGACGCCGCACCCAAGTTGAACTCCGTGCCGCACGATGGGCACTTGATCTCCTCCAGGGCGACGGCGCCCACCAGTTCGATCGGGTTCTGGCAGTGCGGGCACGTGATTCTCAAAGCGTTTTGGGTCGGCGGCCCGGTACGAGTGGCGGTCTCAGTTTCACTGGCACCACTTTCGCCCTCCACGGGGCGTCCTCCAGCCGCTGGCACCTGCCCGATATCCGAGAAGATCTGAGCGATCAGCGAGCGATGTTCGGGAAACCGTGCGAGGTACTCTTCGGCCGTCGGCTGCTCGCCGCGGCGACCGCGGTAGTCGAGGTCGAGCACCAACAACTCGCGTAGCAACGCCGGCCGGGCCGATTCCGCGACCTGTCCCAGGTAGTCCTCGATGCGCGGCACCTGCTGCGATTTCCAGACCGCCTCGAACTGATGCCGATGCACCACCCGCTCCACGATCGCCAAGTGTCGCGGAAAACGGCCACGGTAGGCATCCGCCTGGACGACTTCGCCGCGTTGGCGACACTGGTCAACATCTTCGCCAAGCAATTCTTCGAGAAGCCGTGCCTTGCCCGCAGTTTCGATCTGCTCGAGGTAGTCCTCGATCCGCGGTCGGCCTCCCGATTGCCACTCGGCCAAGAACGCGTCGCCGAGTTCGTCGATTCTTCGTTCAATCTCCAGAGACGGTGGACTGGCTTGGGTTCCGTGCGTTTCCGGAGAGGGTGAAGTAGGGGGCATTGGGGCTCCCTTCGCAGTCCTAAGCTGGAGCCTCGTGGGCCGACGAGGGCTAAGATGCAACGCAGCAGGTATTCGGACGCGTTTCAGTATCCGGTGGGAGTAGGAGCATGTCAAGACGATTGCCAACCTCCGGTTCTTCCCTAGAGATAACCGGAAACGACGCTCGCAAGCCGCCAACGGGAAGGAGGAAACCACGCTGATTTTCGACCAAGGATGCGCGCGGGAAGCCCCTGCTGTAGGGCGGTGCCAGCCCGTGATGCACCTGGACGCTTGGCAATGATCGGTCACGCACTACGCGGGCCGCTTCCCGTTGCGAAGCGTCGCCGCCCGTAGTACCATCCCCTGCAGGCCTCGGTTTCCAAGATGCGAGCGGACCAAATGAGCGACCATTCAGTCACACGGTGGATTGGAGAAGTGAAGGAAGGCGACGAAATAGCAGCCCAGCAGCTGTGGGACCGCTACTTCGAGCAACTCGCTGGGTTGTGTCGTAAGAAGCTGCAGGGACACCCCCGCCGGAGCGAAGACGAAGAGGACGTGGCGTTGAGCGCTATTGCCCGGGTGTTTACTGGACTTCAAGACGGCGTCTTCCCGCAGGTGACCGACCGCGACGACCTCTGGCGTTTACTCGTCCGTATCGCTGCCAACAAGGCGGTCGATCGCATCCGTGCCGAGGCCGCCGCGAAACGCCATCCGCACGGGGGTGTGGCAAGGATTGCTCCACGGAGTGCAGAGACCTCCATCACGGCCGACGAACTGGACCAGGTGGTCGGCCGTGAGCCTACACCGGAATTCGCGGCGATCTTGGTCGAGGAGTCCGATCGACTCCTGTCACGATTGAGTGGCGACAAGTTGCGGCAGGTGGCCATACTTAGGATGGAGGGCTGCACGGTCCTGGAAATCGCTGCACGACTCGGAACCTCGGAACGCAGCGTGCAACGAAAACTGGCGTTGATTCGACGGGAGTGGTCGGGGCAATAGTCCTGCGAGTTGATAGACGCGTGGTCACCCCCCCCTCACGCGATGCGACGTCGACAGGTCGCAGAAACCGCGAACTGACGGCGAATCGCAGTCAATGCTCTTAGGCAGCCGGATCGCAGTTCCGCATCGGACACGATTCACACCGCTACCGCGAGCGGGGTTCCCACCAGCTTATCCCTAATCCATCGATTTCGAGGAACCGGTACTGTTTCCGGTCCTTGTGCCAACGGCACAGAGCGAATAGCGGCAACCTCTCGGTCTGCGACGGACTTTCCGGGCCACTGCATGTCTTCGTCTCGCCTACGAGAAGCCACATTCCGGCTTGGCCGAGGAAAAATGTGGCAGGTCAGAGGGCCGCTTTCCGGTTGACACATTGGGGACCGATCGTTGGCCGGCTCGGCTTCCCGTGACGACCATCAGCAATCAAGGAGACAGGCGATGAGACTGCTACCACTCTTCCCGGTTCGGCGTGGGTCCGGTTGGGGCGTGCGAAAGGACGAGGCTAGGCGTCGCAGGCGGGCGGCGAGCGGCAGGCGACTGGGGCTGGAAGCCTTGGAGGACCGTCGGTTGATGACGGCTGGTGTCGGGGATGTGGGTGGCGACACCACGCCGCCAACGGCCACCGTGGTGATCAATGGCGACGCGACTTGGACGAATTCACGCAGCGTTACGGCGTCCTTGACTGCGACCGATGACCTCAGTGGCGTGACCGAGATGCGCTACGCGATCAACGGTTATGCCGAGGCACAGTACAGCCCGTGGGAACCGTTCGCCACCACCAAGGTCCTGCAACTGCCTAGTTGGCAAGGGGCGAACTACGTCAACTTCCAGGTCCGTGATGCGGCCGGAAACGTGACCTGGGTTTGGGATTCCATCGCGTTGGATATGGTGGCTCCCACGGCGAACCTGCAAATCAACCAAGGCGCGGCGATGACGAATTCGCGGATCGTAAGCCTGGCCCTGACCGCGGCCGATGCCAACAGCGGCCTGGCGGAAATGCGATTTGCGATCAACGGCCAGGCCGAGGAGAAATACAGTGCATGGGAGCCGTTCGCCGCGACCAAGGCCCTGACGTTGCCTAACTGGCAGGGAACCAATTGGGTCAACGTGCAAGTTCGCGACCGTGCGGGCAACGTCCGCCTGGCCTACCGGTCGATTATTTTGGATACGGTGGCTCCGACCGTGAGCTTCAACATCAACGGCGGCGTGGCCTTGACCAACTCGCGAACGGTGAACTTGGGTCTGACGGCCACCGACGCCACCAGCGGTGTGGCGGATATGCGGTTCGCGATCAACAGCCAGGCGGAGGAGAAGTACAGCGCGTGGGAGCCGTTTGCCACAACCAAGACGCTGACGCTGCCCAATTGGCAAGGAGCCAACTGGGTCAACATGCAAGTCCGCGACCGGGCCGGCAACGTCCGGTTCGCCTATCGGTCGATCGTCTTGGATACCGTCGCGCCGACGGTTGCCCAAGCTGCGCTTGCGGCCGACAGTCCGGTGACGGAAACCTGGACGGTGCTGTCGGTCTTGGGGGCGGACGCGAGCGGAGAAGCCAAGCTTGTTTATACCTGGACGGTTTCGGCGATGCCCAGCGGCGCACCGGCACCGTCGTTCAGCATCAACAGCAGCAACGCGGCCAAGAGCACCCAGGTGACGTTTTCGCAAGCGGGCACGTACGCCTTTACGGCCACGATTGCCGATCCCGCGGGCCTTTCGGTCAGCAGCAGCGCGACCGTGTCTGTGCTCCAGTCGTTGACCAGCATCCAGGTGACTCCCGGCAGCGCCGCCGTCACGATCCAGACAACTCGCCAGTTCGCAGCTCAGGGCTTGGACCAATTCGGCAGGCCGCTGACCAGCCAGCCGGCTTTCACGTGGACGGTCGGCGGCGGCGGTACGGTCGATTCTCGCAGCGGGCTGTTCACGGCGCCCGGATTGCCGGCCGTTTCCACAGTGACTTCCGCAGCCGGCGCGGTCACCGGCACGGCGACCGCGACCGTTGTCCTGGGGCTGAACGACCTGGACCTGGACCTCCTGACGGCCACCCGCTTCGCCAACGACAGCAGGATCGATCGAACGGAAATGCTGGAGATCCTCCGCAGCACGGGCGCCGACGACCAACTGGTCGATGCATACGAATTTGCGGACCTCAAGGCGATCCTGAACAAAGCATCGCTGCTGCAGATCCCCGGCTACGCGCGTGTGCTGGCCGACGATGTGGTCAACGGGAACCCGGCCAACGCACGCTATCAGGGGCAGACGCTGGGCAACTTGGCCGCCGGCAGTTCGGCGACTCAGTTGAACATGTTGGTCGACAAGTGGTTCCTGGGGGCGGATCGTCCTGCGGCGGCTTTTCCCTACCAAAGCTTCGCAGGGTCGTTGTTCGTGAACAACCCCACGTACACGGACATGAACCAAGGAGGCGTGGGCGACTGCTATTTGATCGCCGCCTTGGGCGCGATCGCCAAGAGTTCGCCAGCCGCAATCGAAAACATCTTCATCGACAACGGGGACGACACCTGGACCGTCCGCTTGTACGTCGGGACGACCGCGGATTATTTGACCGTAGACCGCTTGCTGCCTGCGTTGCCGGACGGTTCTCCCGCTTACCATGCCGTGGGCGGTGGCCGCTTTTCCAACCCGGCCAACGAATTGTGGCTGGCCCTGGCCGAGAAAGCCTACGCCCAATGGAACGAGACAGGCCGGACGGGGCGTAGCAATCCGGAGAACAGCTATGCGAGCATCTCGAGCGGATGGATGGACACGGTCTCCAATCAGGTACTGGGCAATGCAGCGACGACTTATTGGTGGCTGCCGGATTCGCACAAGCAGTACCTGATCGCCGGAATCCGCGAGAACAAAGCCGTAACGTACGCAACAAAGAAAGCTCCCGGCAACGGACTGGCCGGGCCACATGCTTACGTTGTCACTGGATACGACAGTACCAACGACACCTTCCAACTCTATAACCCGTGGGGCGATACTCACCCCGGACCACTTACCTACTCGCAGTTAAGAAACAGCGGCCAGTGCTTCACAATCGCAGACGCGTGGAGCACGTTGCCGCCGACTGGTCTGCCATCTGGCGCCGCCGTGGGGCAGACGCCGATCCTCAGCCAACCAGATGACGCGGGGGTGTTTCTTTGGCACTTGCGCGGGGTGATTATTGCCGACTCGCCGTTCCGCGCTCCGTCACATCCGGCACACATGGCAGCAGATCAGACCGCGAGTCGAAAAATGGAGTTGGCGAAACACCATGCGTCGTTCCGCCCATCCGCCCCCGCGGTCGATGCGTGGTTCCGGGCCGTGGCGGACGACGAGTCGTTCCAGCCGGCCGAATTCGCCCAATCCTGGGACGAACTGTCAATCATTGCCGCCACGGCCGTCGCGGACGCATTTTCTCCGAAGACATAAGACATGGACACGGGAAGATCTTCCGGAGCGAAGGACCAGGACACACTTTTGCGTTGCCGTTGCTCGAACGGACACGCAGTGAAGGCACCGATAGGGACTTGATCTTGCAGTCACAATGGGCCATTCCGGTAATTGATGGGCTCGTCGTGTTCGCCTAGAATCCATGCTGCTGTTGCACGACGAGAAGAACCGCTTGAACCGAGGACAGAGGTTATGGCCAGGCAGCCACCCAGCAGCTTCTTGCAGCGAATGTCCGAGAGCCGAACCACTTCCGTTTCCGCCCCCGCCTCATAACCTGCGGGTCGTCAGTTTCGTAACCCTGTCCCGGGTTATGAGCCCGCGAGACATTTTTTGTCTCTGTTTTCATTTCGAAGAGTGTCCGGCCCGCTCAACTCGACCCCCAAACCGCGAGCTAGAACGCGGCCCACGGGTTAGCAGAAAAGCCGAGGTGACCCAGCCCCGGCTTTTTTCGTTTCAACGCCAGTTCCCGCAATACTTTACGACGACCGCCTATCTCGCCCCCCGTCTCTCTGGTTCGCCCGTGGAGACTTCCGACCAACCCCCTCGTCTGGCAAAATCGGCCCCAAAAACGCCCGTGTCTCGGAAGGCTTTTTTCTGGGTTAAGTGAGTTGTCCGGTTCCCTATAGGGAACCGGAAAGTGGTTTCCGGCTCCCTTAGCGGGCCGGATACGAAATGACTGGCGGGTTATGGGGCGAGGGGTGTGGCGTCGGTGATTTGCATTCCCCCACAGCGATCACCGATGACGGTCTGACGTGCCGTCCAACGGCGGGATTCGTTGCTATCCTTTGGGTCTCCTGGGGTGTTTTGTTTCTTGCACCCAAAACAGCACAAGGTCCGGGAGCCATTACGTTTCCATCAAGTCAATTTCAGGCCATCGTCAGTTCACTCGATCCACATCGACCAAGAGATCAAGCAAATCCTGCCCGGAGGGCGTCGTCTTGGCGAAGAACCAATCGGCGTCTCCGTCACCCCAGAGGCTGTCGACGAACTTGTCGTTGGTAATGGTCGACGAGTTGAGTTTCGGCAACCCCGCGATGCCGGTCGTGCCGGTGGCGAGTTGCTGCGTGCGATCGGCAAAGCTGAGCCCTTCTGTCCAGTAGCCGCGGAGCGCGTCGAGCACGGCCCAGTTGGTGTCGAACGTGGTCTTTCCGTTGGCGATCAGATCTTCTCCCAATCCGCCCCAGATCGTGTCCAGTCCGTCGCCGCCGAACAGCAGGTCGCTTCCGTCGTTGCCGGTCAGCGTGTCGTTCCCGCCGTTCCCCAGAAAAACGTTATCCTGGTCGTTGCCGGTGAGGGTATCGCCTAGCGTGCCTCCCGTGGCATCCTGAATGTTGGCGACGCCCGACGTATTTGTGGCGGTTCCAGCCGGAAGGTCAACCGTGACCGGCGTCACATAGGCGCGATAGTCGAGCCGATTGCGCCCCCCCCCCCCCCCC
>Ga0209313_1002459_pt1 | contig 10182 bp, 11 predicted proteins | sample BioC13SIPDNA_3_FD_185748 | JGI IMG/M metagenome (GOLD analysis project Ga0209313, IMG submission 185748) | Anaerobic biogas reactor microbial communites from Washington, USA - Biogas_R2_B C13 SIP DNA (SPAdes) (version 2) | ecosystem: Engineered > Bioreactor > Anaerobic > Unclassified | place... | reverse complement strand
ATGGATTCTTTTTTTTGGTTCCATCTATCATTATTCTTTTGAGTAAAAAAAAAATTTCATCACCCAAGAACTAGGATCTTATACTATTTGTGTATAATCATTCTCAGATCCATCCTAATTATTATTATCATTCTTAGCACAGCAACCCATCCCCCATCAGCTTCATCCACCAGACCATGGGGCTTTGTTTCATGGACCCAGCAACATCCCCCCTCCCAGATGGGGGTATAGTGGTACCTGGCGTTGGTTGGATGTGAAACTCTCACTTTCTGGATGTGTTTAGGCCGGGCTGGCCAATTACTACTGTTAGGTTCGTTGGTTTCTCTTTACTTTAATTTTTACTACTCCATCACTATCTTGGGGCTTGCTTTTCCAGGACACAAGGGTGTTGTAATAAAAATTTCCTGATAATTATGAAAATAGTAATACTAAATTATGAAAAAGTATTTATAAGGTGGGGTACAACTCTCTATTGTCAGGGACCATGACCCCACCAACTGGAGGGATCTGTTCAGATGAACATCCCCTCCCTAGTGCAGGGCATCTAAAAAAAAAGCAGCTCAAACATCCTCAGTCTAGATGCCCTGGCCCTTACATATTATTTTATTTACCCTCCTTACTGGAAGTGGGGGCATTGCCATGGCCCCCTCCTTCCCCTGGATATTTTTAATTGGATTATATCTAAAAAAAAATGGAGATGGTAACTTGTGTGAAAAACCAGATAAACTGAAGGACCTAGTTTTAGGGTACCGAAAGTACACTGAAAAGACACAAAAAGAGTTGGCCGAGGAACTTGGAGTGCCCCGTGATATTGAAACTGCCCTGGAATCGGGATCATACAAACACCCCACCCCACGCTTAATGGATGGGATCTGTGAACTGACCGGGGCATTTGATCAGGATGTCCTGGTACAGATAGGGAGGGGCTATCGACTCGAAGATGAGCTGGGTCCAGATATGAAATACTTTATACGGGGCCTGGAGAAAGTTAGGGGAATAGACTCCACAGAATTACAAGCACTCCCGGCTAGTAAGTACTACAAGATACTGGGCAGCGTAAACATGGATGAGTATGAGGTTATCCAGGCCGGGCATCTTTAACTACACCCCCCACTTTTTTTAAATTTTTTTTTGTTCATCTATAATCAGGGTGATGCTTCCCCTCTACTTATTTTGGGAGGTCTTCCTCACTACTTCGGGTATGGTGGATGTGATGAGAAGGATTGAATTTTATGATCCCTGGTCCTTTTTTAGGCGCATCATCTCCTCCCCACCCTTGCGGAACCGATAATCCACCTTCACGATATCCACATCACCCAGCCGTCCTATATCTTCCATTATTCTTTTAACGTAGGGTGATCTATTCCCATATCCACTTAAACTGACAATTGGATAGATCCTGACTTCTTCAGCCACCCTTAACATCTCCTGGATGGATTCAGTGTGGAATAGATAATCCAGGCGGTCATCATAGAGAAACAGTAGATGGGAGGAGAGGGCCAAGTCGAAGTGGCCATCTGTAAATGGGAGGTGGGGTAACTGGCCCTGGACGTATCTTTCAGGGTGCTTTTCGTAGTGGGTGATGAAGTTGTTGCAGGTTTTTAACCGGTCCTCAATCATTTCTTCTGAATTCTGGAAGAATCCCCAGTCCACCTTCTGATCCAGGCCAGAATGGACCTGGAGTAGGGTGGAAAAATCGTGGATGAATGTTTCCCTGAGCTGCTCTAGATCCATCCCGTACAGGACATCAGTGGCTGTAGCATTAATTCCATTATCACAGGCCCATGCAGTGAAGGAGCTGGCCCCGGCTGCGCAGTCCAGTACCCGACGATCTTTCAGAAAATCATGATCCAAGTTGAACATGGACAGGTATTCCTGGTAACTCCGGCCCAGGAACCAGATCTTGTCTGGGGAGTTCATCATAGAATTTTTTCCATGTGCACGGTTTTAAGATGGTTCCCGGTGTCAGCTACTACCTGGTAACCGTTTTTCAGCCAGAAATCCAGGGACCCCTGGACGTTCTTATGGGTGTGGAGATAAATCTTTTCGTAGTGGTTCTCCCGGCAGAAATCCTCGGCCATCTGGACCAGGGCAGAGGCCACTCCATTTCTACGCCAGGGCCTGTCCACGAATACTCTCCACAGGCTGGCTGTGGTCTCTGGTTGGTAACGTTCCTTAAACTGGGGGAAGTCCTTATCGTAGGCCCGGATACCCATGGTGCCCATCACAATTCCCGGGGTGTGGTGCACCGCCAGGAAGAAGTTGTTACGCTGGGGTTCAAGGTAGTAGGATTCCAGGTCCACGATGTCCTGGTGGTACTCTGGGATGTGACCGTAGCCAAATTCATCCTGGATCATGTTAAAAAGGAATTTTTTAACCTGATATGAATGTACATGTTCTTTTAGCAACTCTTTTATTTTGAAATAGCTCATACTAACTTTCCACCCCAAAACTATTGTAATACTTTTTTCTGGTTAACCACGAAATAAGTAATACTTATGCCATGGTTTATATTAAATAAAGGGTGAAATAAGATATATAAAATTTTTCATAGTAATGTACCAGGAAAAGGAGAATAGAAATGAGTTGCTACCAGTACTGGGATAAAATAAAGGCCATAGCCAAGTCCCTGAAACAGTATCAGGACACTAGGTTCCAGGACCTGCCCCCCCAGGAAATCATACCCCTCCTGGACCAGGTGGAAGAGATAGCCCATGACCGGGTTATTGATTTTGACTCGGCCAGGCACATCCTAGATGATGAGAAGATGAACCAGGCACTCCAGATCATCCGAAGATTCTACGTGGAAATGGGCTCCCAGCTGGAAACTGCCAAAGCCCAGGAGATATTAGAGTCACCTGACCCCTGGGCTACACTGGAATCCTTCCACTTCTACCCCCGCTACCAGGTCCTGGTGGAAAACGAGAACAAGCTGGTCAAATTCTCTCCAGAACAGAAGGTGGCCTTCATAGGTGGCGGGCCACTCCCCCTTACTGTTATCCTGTTAAACAAGCTCTACGGAGCCAGGTGTGTCAGCATAGAAGTATTGCCCACGGTGGCCCAGCTATCCCGCCAGGTGATACAGAAGCTGGGAATGGAATCCCAGATCCAGGTGCTGGAGGGAGATGAAAACGCTGTGAAGGAAGTGGATTACACCGTGGTCATGGTGGCTGCCCTGGCTGAACCCAAGGAAAGAGTGTTCTCCAACCTCTGGGAGGCCCTGGATTTGAATACCCCCGTAATTTACCGTACATATACGGGTATGAGGGCTATTCTATACTCGCCAGTAACAGAAAAGGCCACCCGTGGTTTCCACAAGGAGGTTATGATTCTGCCCTCGGGTAAGGTTAACAACACCTCGGTGCTTATCCGTAAAGTGATCTAAGATGCTCATGAATCACCACTACCTCAAGGAGCTGAAAAATTGCCAGCTCTGCCCCTGGAAATGTGGGGTGAACCGTCTGGAGGGTGAGAAGGGAGCATGCCTCATGGGACTCCCGGAAGTGGCTTACACCGGACTCACTCCAGTACTGCAGAGTTATTCAATTACCCTCCTGGGCTGTTCCTTCCGCTGCCTATACTGCAACGCCTACCGCATATCCCAGTACCCGGATAGTGGCTGGCGCTACCGTGGCTACGTGAAACCCGAAGTCATGGTCAGGGAGGCAGTGGGTGAATTTAAAAGTTCCCTGGGCCGGGACCTGGGGGTGAAGCGGATCAGCTTCACCGGGGGGGAGCCCTCCCTGCACACCCCCTACTTGGAGGAGGTGTCCCGACTGATTCAGCTGCAACAGCCCGGCCTGGAGGTGGGAGTGGCCACCAATGGATTCTGCACCACCAGTACCATGAAACGCCTGGCACAGTTATCCAACTACATCAACTTCGAGATCAAGGCCTGGGACACCGAGTTGCACCAGGCCATCACCGGGGCCCCGGTGGAGCCTGTGCTGAGGAATGCCAAGTGGATTGCACAGGAACATCCAGAGAAGATCCGGGTCTTTCGTACCGTGGTCATACCAGGGATAAACCAGGCCGAGGTGATTAAAATCGCCAGGTTCATAGCTGAACTTGATCCCACCCTTCCCTACCGGCTGGTGGGGTTCCGACCACACTTCATGCTCTACTACCACCCCGCCCCCACCCGTGCCTACCTCCAGAACCTGGTGGAAGAGTGCCGGGAGGCGGGACTGGAGCAGGTTGATTTTTCTGGCTACTATCCCGGGAGTATGATGTCATTTTCTGGACATAACGGGTTGAAAACCACCTACCAGCATCTTAACCAGGCCGGGTGCTACCGTAAACCACGTAACTGTGGAACCTGCCCTGAAAATCATCACTGCCCAGCCCTGGTTCTGGAGCCCTGGACCAACCCACCCCCTGGTTAATACCATCCCCCCTTATTAATCCGGATTCATAATACCAAACCCCCCATTTATATTAATAAGTAGGGTGTAAAAAGAGGAATAATAAGAGTTACACTGCAACGGCAGTATCCAAACACCCCCGAGGAAACTAGACCATGAGTATCATTGAAACCAGAGATCTAGACTATCACTACCCAGATGGAACCCACGCCCTGAAGGATGTTAACATAAACATAAAAAAGGGTGAAAGAACTGCCTTTATAGGATCCAATGGGGCGGGGAAATCCACCCTATTCCTGCACTTCAACGGAATCCTAAGACCATCCTCGGGTAAGGTAGTAATTGGGGGTAAACCTGTTATAAGCCAGAAGAAAGAGCTCATGGAGATCCGGCAGAAGGTGGGCCTGGTATTCCAGAACCCTGATGACCAGCTCTTTTCTCCAACTGTAGAGGAGGATGTGGCCTTCGGCCCCATGAACATGGGACTCTCCATGGAGGAAGTGGAGCAAAGGGTGGATGACTCCCTGAAGATGGTGGGTATGCAGGACTACAGAGGGAAGGCACCCCATCACCTCAGTGGTGGCCAGAAAAAAAGGGTGGCCATAGCTGGGATCCTGGCCATGGACCCGGAAATCATGGTCTTAGACGAGCCCACCACTGGCCTGGATCCCTATGGGGCGGCTCAGATCCTGAAGATCCTCTACCAGCTCAACCAGGAGGGTATGACCATCCTCCTCACCAGCCACGATGTGGACATGATACCCCTCTTCGCCAACCGGATCTACGTGATGCACCATGGAGCCATAGCTGGTGTGGGAAGCCCTGAGGAAATATTCACCAACCTGGAACTGATCAAGGAGAGTCACTTGAGGCAACCCCAGGTGGCAGATCTGCTCCGCCGCCTCCAAAATGATGGTGTAGGAGTGGATGTTAAATTGACTGTGAAAGAAGCACGCAAGGAACTGTTGAAGGTAATTAAGAGGGTGGAGTTAAGGTGATGATGTAAATGAACTACCAGGAAAGAGTGCTGGAACTGGCAAATAAGCTGGAGAACTATTCCCCAGAGGAGATTACTGACACCCCCCTAGAAGAGCTTCTGTCATTCCTACCATTTCTGGAGGAAATAGTCCAGGATACAAATCCCACACATAATATGGATGGTGGGCTAGAAAATGCATTCCAGGTTATCCAGGGCTTTTACAAGGGATTGATAATTAGAATGGAAAAGGATCAGGCCCGGAAGATTTTAGCCGCTACCAAGCCCTGGCCCTGGCTGCGTAACTATTATTTCTACAAAGACTACCAGGACTGGGTAACCAGGGAACAGTCACTAGTTGAATTCGCACCCTATGACCGGGTGGCCTATATTGGTGGGGGTGCTTTGCCCCTGTCCCTGATACTCTACCAGCACCTCTTCGGGATCCGGGGGGTTAGCATTGAAAGGGATCCGGAACTGGCAGAGTTATCCTGGAAAGTTCTGCAAAAGTTGGATCTTGCCTCCCATATCCAGGTGATCCACGGGGATGAAACCTTCCTGGCCGAGATCGAATTCGAGGGATTTATAGTGGATGCCCAGGCCCAGCCCAGAAGACAGGTCTTCAATCATCTACATGCCGCCACCCTCCCGGAGGCTAAAATAGTCTTCCGCAGCTACTATGGACCTCCCATACTCTGCCCACCGGTACAGGCAGAGGATCTGGCCGGCTTTGAAAGGCTGGATCAGTGCCCACCCACTGGTAGGGTTAAAAATATTTCAGTGGCGATCCGGAAGCTCTGAGTTGGAGTGTGTCATTTTACTTAAGGAACAGTTCCATTACCAAGAGCCAATTATTATTACTAATTTTTTTATAAAGCACATCCTGGTATTAATAATAATCTGGAAAAAGATGACCGCGACTTAGTGGTTTTAACATCTGCCGGATACGTTTACTTCAATGGTCAGCTGATGGACCGGGCCTGGGATGGCCTTTTCAATGAGCTGGGCGCGAGGATGAGCAGATCAACCCTGTTACCAATCCACACCGCACCCTGGAAACCATTATGGTTTACCTTTGTGCTGAGAGGAGCAGATGGGTTAACCATGGACTCCATCTACATACGCTACACCGGAACTGGCTTCCAGGTTGGAAACGGGACAAACAACCCCCAAATCAATGACATTGGCCCTAAAGCCCTTAACAATAGCACCACCGTTTCTTATCTGGGCAGTAAAGTCTTTGTGGACAAAAACTTCTTCAACATACAGTCCATAGCCAATGCCTGGAGAAACGACCCTGCATTTGATCAGCTGATGACCTTCCTGTTCCACGACCACGCCTCTCCCGGAGTACAGCCCGGATTCTTCATATCCGAATACGTGTTCAAGAATTACCCCCTGAGTGGTGATCAGAACTACTTCTACATGGGATCCAGTATTTACTGTAAAGACGACAGTCTGGTATACCTCATGGGAGTATCCCCGGGTATGGGAACCTACATGAACCAGAGGCTCATGGCCGATGAAACCGTATCCGAGGTTATACCAGGGGGAACAGAAGAAGGATTACTGGTCATCTGGGACCCCAAAACCAAAACAGGCAAAGCAGTGATCATCAACTTCAAATGGGCTACCTTAAACCTGGCCGGTTTAACCACCAGTAACGATCAAAGAGAAGCGATGATATCCGCCTACGTCAGTATGTACAAGGGTGAAGCAAGTCCCTACGTGGTTCAGGGAATCACCACCATAGCATCTGATGAACGACTCATCACTGAGAGTGAATTCAATGTCATCAAACAGGGCGGAACTGCCAGCACCAGTGCCTTAGCCTATGTCAAGGGCCTACCAATACGTAGTATGTCCGATCTATTACCGGCTCCGGGCGGATCTCAGACTGGATCTAGTCAGGGTACTAGTGGTGATTCTGGAACTTCAAACATTTCCAGTGGTCATAGTACCTCTTCATCTGGTTCAGTTGGTGATACTGGAACTGCAGTTAGTGCTGCTACAGTGACTGTTGCTGAAGGCGAAGCTGGTGATGCTGGAAAAGCCTACGAGGTAACCAAAGCTGGTTCAGAAGGTTCCAGTAATTCACCATGGGGAACTGCTGCTGCAGTGGGAGTGATAGCTGTTCTGGCATTAGGTGCATTCGGATTCCTCTTCAAGAGCGGATTCCTGGGAAGATAAAACAACCTATTTCCCCTTTTTTTCTTTTTTTTAGTAAAGTAGAACCAGTTCTCCCCTCCTTGCCTGGTATTACCTTTCCAGGGGCAGGGGCACCGATGGTAATAACACAAATCATATATATGATATTACTCACAATTTTTTTATAAGAATCTGCGGAGATGGTGTTAATTAAAACCATGAAGAAAGAAGTAACCATCATACTAATTAGTCATGATCCTGGTTTTAACTCTTGCTGGAGTTGTAAGTGCCCATCCTGGACATGGCAACCCTATTGTAGTTCCTTCCGAACCATCTGATCCAGGATCAGAACCAACTGATACAGGTACTAAATCCACTTCAGGTTCAACCAATACCGCCACCACTTCCAAAAACAATGCCCCGTCATCTCCATCAGGAAGCGGATCTATGGGAACCAGTCAAGAGCAAAGTGAACCAACAACTACCACCAGTGAAAATGTATCTCAGGATGTCGGAAATGTTGCGATTTATGATGGAACAGATTCTGAAGATATCAATTCATCCTGGCCCATCGCGGCCCTATTTGGAGTGGCTGCCATTTTAGGTGCCGTGGGCGTGTACTTCAAGGGTGACCGGATAGGCCCGTAATTATTCCATTTTTTTTTATGTACTGCTTTAAAGGTCTCCTTTTACAATTTTTTTTATAATAAAATTATTTTTGAAGTACCTAGATCAGACTAATGGTTCCCTCTACTCTGTTGGTGATCTTCCTCACTAGTTCTGGTATAGTGGAGGTAAGGATGATATTATCAGAATTTTGAGCTGCTTTTTTGTCATCAGATCCTGCCCCCATGACGTTTATATTGAGTTCCTGGTTCAAAGTCTCTACCGTGACCTTCTCCACCCATGGATCTGCATCACTAATGATTAACTCATCAAGATCCTGACTCAACGCTTCAGCTAAACTCCAGGATACAAACCTCCCTCCAAGTAGAGCAGCACTGGATCCAGTCATCATTTCAAGTATATCTTCCCTGGTCCTCAACACGTCTACATTGTTATATAAGGGAGTGTGGGGTAGAACTGCCCAGTGGGCATCCCCCACATAATTCCAACCAATTTTATACGGATAAACATTCTCAGGGCCCACTACTTTAATAGAGCGTGCCAAGGCTTCCAGTTCACCTCGTTGAATGGGAACGCTGACCAGGCCATTGGCCACTTCTTCCTTGATAATCTTTAAAACACGAGGAAGACCGAAATTTCCTTTCCTGGCCGTCCCTGGAGAATAACCGCACATATATCCATGATGATTCTTGGGAAACCCTGTAATAATAGCGTTAAGGCCTGCTCTAAGGCCTATCCGACATTCATCTTCATAGGCACCGTTGGTGGCCACGATCTTCCCTGGAACCAGTATTCGAGCCATGGCCACGGCCTTAGCAAAGGCATCCAACCTATCCTGGGACTGGTTGAAGGGACCTGCCTCCAGGACAAAAATGTCTGCACCTAATTCCAGAGCCTTTTTGAAACCAGTGATGAGGTCTTCATAACCATCTCCCACAAACATGATGGCCTCCACACCCTTTCCATATTCTTTGGCCAGCTTTGATATTTCCTCAGCCTCTTCTATAGGTGCTGCATGGCCTGCCCCTCCCTGTTCACTGGTCACATTAACAGCCACCGACGAAGACAATTGAATCCAACTTTCTCTTTCTTCCAGGGCCTCTTTTTCTTTATCAACTAGTCTGGAATGAATTCGATCACGGGGACATTCCTGGAAAGGCGGCCCTTCCATATAACACTGGCCAGGACATCTTACAATCTCTGGTGGAAATCGCATAGGCCCATATTTACCAAAATGATCCAAATCAATAGGGACCTCGGTCATCATCCGCACTTGTTTAAGGACATCTATCCCCTGCATTTGATTCTTCTCGGCAATATCTGCAAAGGCGTAGGCACAAACATGAATTGAAGCTCCCAACATGTTGGAAAGGATACAATTTCCATATAAATCTTCCTGGGATAAATCTGATGCACAGGTTCCCACCACTATCTCGGTGAGATCACAGCCCAGGGGGAACCTTTTAAAGTTCATTCCCAGATCTATTGCCTCTGAGGTCTTTAATTCTGATACCGCGTCCACAGTATCATCTACATTTTTTTTTGATTTACTCAGGTCCCATGCCATTTCCATATCCTTGACGGCCTCTTTAATAAGATCATGCATTTTTTCCACCTTTTAGGAATAATTGAAGGATTTTTTGTATTTCAGCTTAAAACTTCAACATATAATGTAACTGGGCTGTATGATATTTAAAACTTAGTATTTTATCCCAATTTAGTATTACTAATAAGGTGTTATCCTTCTAAAAAGTCATAAATGTTACCCCTCCATTAGAATCAGAAATAGCAATGAAAGTAGGGCCTTAGAGAGCCCAGCCATGTTCTGTAATGATCTAGTCCTAATTATGAAAAAAAATAGATACGAAAATTGGAAGAATTTATGTGCTTATTGAATTCGAAAAGCCACCGAATTTATCCTCCAAAAGAGAAATTTTTTATATCAAACCTCTTACTCATGCCCCAGGAAAGTGCCTTGGATGGGTTTTCTCCCGTTAACTTTTGAAGTTCTCAAGCCCGGTTCTGTGCAGCTACCAGATTATATCATTTGGTATGCTTATGGAAGTT
>Ga0209313_1002409_pt1 | contig 10346 bp, 10 predicted proteins | sample BioC13SIPDNA_3_FD_185748 | JGI IMG/M metagenome (GOLD analysis project Ga0209313, IMG submission 185748) | Anaerobic biogas reactor microbial communites from Washington, USA - Biogas_R2_B C13 SIP DNA (SPAdes) (version 2) | ecosystem: Engineered > Bioreactor > Anaerobic > Unclassified | place... | reverse complement strand
CCTCGGGTACGCCGAGCGGACCTTCGACCACGTGGCGGTCAAGGAGGTGCTGCTCCCGTTCAACAAGCTCCCCGGGGTCGACACCGTGCTCGGGCCCGAGATGAAGTCCACCGGAGAGGTGATGGGGATCGACTACGACTTCGGCCGGGCCTACTACAAGGCCCTGATCGCGGCCGACAACGCGCTCCCGACCTCGGGCAACGTCTTCATCTCGGTGACCGGGGAGCAGCACGGCGAGCTGGTCGAGATCGCCCGGATCCTCTCCGGCCTCGGGCTCGAGATCTACGGGACCCAGGGGACGGTCGAGAACCTCCAGACCTCCGGGATAGAGGCACAGCTCGTCCGGAAGGTCATGGAGGGCTCGCCGAACGTGATCGACATGATGCGCAGGGGCGAGATCCAGCTGATCATGAACACCCCCGCGGACAAGGCCTCCCGCCAGGACCACTACCAGATCATGCGGATGGCCGTCGACTACGGGGTGCCGTACATCACGACCCTGGCGGCCGCGAAGGCAGCGGCCCTCGCGATCGACGCCATCGGGAGGCGCCGGCTCACCCTCGAGCCCCTCGGCCATTACCTCGGGACCGGCTGATCCTCTCGCTCTCTTTACTCCGTGGTCGGCCGGAAGGCCCGGACACGGATCGACGCGATCGCAGACCCGGTCGCCCGGATTTCCCCCGGCGTCAGCGCGAGGTCGCCCAGGACCGCCTGTGCCGTCGGGTCGTTCGCCATGCAGAAGACAGGGAACGGCGCCTCGCCGATCACCTCGATCCCCGCGAAGCCCGCGCGCGCGATCAGCGCGAGGTAGCGGTCGCGCGAGGGCGCGCCGGCGATCCGGCCGTCGAGCGCGACGATCGAGTCCCGGACGCGCCCGGGGAGCCTGGCGACCATCACGATGTCCGAGACCAGGAGCCGCCCGCCGGGCCGCAGGACGCGGAAGGCCTCGCGAAAGACCTCCTCCTTCGCGGGCGAGAGGTTGATCGAGCAGTTCGAGATCACGACGTCGATCGTTTCGTCCGCCACCGGGAGGCGCTCCATCGCGCCCAGCAGGAACGCGACCCCTGCATCCCTCGCCGCGCGGGCGTTCGCGCGGGCCAGCGCGGCCATCGCGGGGGTGATGTCGACCCCGATCACCCTGCCGCCCTCTCCCACCTCCCGCGCCGCGAGGAGGGCGTCGAACCCCGCTCCAGAGCCCAGGTCGAGCACCGTCTCGCCGGCCCGGAGGTCCGCCAGGGCCACCGGGTTGCCGCAGCCCAGCCCGAGGTTCGCTTCCGCCGGCACGGCGTCCATCTCGTCGTCCGAGTACCCGATCCGCCGGCCGATCGCCGCCGCTCCGGGTCCGCGTCCCCGGTCCGCGGCCCGGGAGTACCCCTCCCGGATCCCCCTGTAAACCCGTTCCCGGTCCATCCGGTCACCCTGCGAGCCGCCGGGGCGGGCGCGCTCCCGGTTCGCCCGTCCCGCGGTCACCCGGTTGGGGCCGGGGCGAGATAACCCTTCAGGCAGAACCACCTCTCCCCGGAGCCCGCCACCCCGTCGCTCCCCGGCGAAACCCTCTTCGTGCGTCGCCGACGACAGGACACCATGCAGCGGCTGACCCGCGCCGGCACCCTGGGCGGGCTCGCGCTCGTCCTGGTCTTCCTCGCCGTCGCCGCGGCCGCGTACCGCACCCCGGCCCCGGACACGATCACCGCCGGGATCCGGATCGCGGGGCTCTGGGCTCTTTTCTCGCTCGGGCTCGCGGCCCTCACGACGCTCTTCGCGGGAAAGTCGATCCGGCTCTTCGGAAGACCGTTCCTCTCAGTCCACCACGCCCTCGGCGCCCAGGGGATCGCGGCGATCGCGTTCCACGCGCTCCTCGTCGGGGTGCGCGCCTCCACGCCCTCCGTCTCGCCGGGCGGCGCCCTCGCCGGGCCATGGTTTGCGCCGGCGGCGGGACTGGTCGCGCTGCTCCTCGTCGCGATCGCCGTTGCCGCCGCCCTGCTCCGGTCGGGGTTCGCCGCGTGGAGGCACGTCCACCTCGCGATCTACGCCGCGCTCCTCCTGGGTTTCGTCCACGCCGCGCTCCTCCTGGGTTTCGTCCACGCCGCGCTCCTCTCGGGGTTCTTCTGCGGCGACCCGTTCCTCGCCCTCCTCTTCCTCCTCCTGGGGATCGCCATCGCCGTCGCCTTCGTCGCGGGGCGCCGGCGGCGGGAGCGCGGCGACCGAGCGTCTCCCGGCCCCGGGTGAAGCTCTAATACCCTGCCGGGCGAACCATTCATTCTCAATTCTGGTGAACGCAATGGGCAAGGGAACGATTGTGCTCGCCTTCTCGGGCGGGCTCGACACCTCGATCTGCGTGCCGCTCCTGAAAGAGCGCTACGGCTACGACCGCGTGGTCACGGTCGCCGTCGACGTCGGCCAGAGCGAAAGCGACATCCGGATGGCGACCGAGAAGGGCGAGCGGATCGCGGACTGCCACGTGACGGTCGACGCGCGCGACCCGTTCGTCGAGGAGCACGTCTTCCGCGCGATCCGCGCGAACGGGAGCTACGAGGGCTACCCGATGGGGACCGCCCTCGCCCGGCCCGTGATCGCCGGGGAGTGCGTCCGGATCGCGCGCGAGGAGGGCGCGGCCGCGGTCGCGCACGGCTGCACGGGCAAGGGGAACGACCAGCTCCGGTTCGACTTCATGATCCGGGCCTCGGGCCTCGAGGTGGTCGCGCCGATCCGCGAGCAGAACCTGACCCGCGAGTGGGAGATCGACTACGCCGACGAGCACGGGATCCCGGTCCCGGTCAGGAAAGAGACGCCCTGGTCCGTGGACGAGAACTGCTGGAGCCGCTCGATCGAGGGTGGGCGGCTCGAGGACCCGTCCTACCACCCGCCTGAGGAGATCTGGCACTGGACCACGGCCCCCGAGCAGGCCCCCGACATCCCGGCGGAGGTCTCGATCTCGTTCGAGGAGGGGGTCCCCGTCGCCCTCGACGGCAGACTCACGAAGGGGTTCGACCTGATCATCGCGCTGAACCGGCTCGCCGGGGCCCACGGGGTCGGCCGGAACGACATGGTCGAGGACCGGGTTCTCGGCCTGAAGGCGCGCGAGTGCTACGAGCACCCCGCCGCGACCGTCCTCCTCGCCGCGCACCGCGACCTGGAGAGGCTCGTGCTGACCCGGTCGGAGCTCGCGTTCAAGGCAGGGGTGGACGAGAAGTGGTCGGAGCTCGCCTACATGGGGCTGGTCTACGAGCCCCTCTACTGCGCGCTCAACGCCTTCGTCGACGAGACGCAGACCGCCGTGACCGGCACGGTCGACCTCCGGCTCTACAAGGGGTGCGTGCGGGTCCTCGGCCGGTCGTCGCCGAACGCCCTCTACTCGGACGACCTGGTCTCGTTCGACTCGACCTCGCTCGACCAGTGCTCGGCGATCGGCTTCTCGGAGTTCTTCGGGCTCCAGGCTCGGATGCGCAGGCGGACCTGACCCCGCGATGCGCGTCGTCTGCCTCCTCTCGGGCGAGCACCCGACGCTCCCGGCGGCCGAGCTCGGGTGCGCCGTCCGGGTAAAGGCCACGGGGCCGCAGGTCGCAGTCGGGGAGTGCGCCGACCCCGCCCGGCTCACGCGCCTGGCGCTCACCCACCTGGTCTACGACCTGATCGACAGCTGCGGGGCCTCAGACGACGCGGTCGACGCGATGGTGAGGAGGGCGGGGCTCGAGCCGGACGGGACGTTCGCGTTCAGGGTCCGGAAGGTCGCGGGCGCCCTGCTCGCGACGACTGCACCCGCCCTGGAGCGCCGGCTTGGCGGCATGGTCCGCGGGCGAGTCTCTCTCGCCGCACCCGACGTCGTCTACGGCCTGGTCTGCTCGGCGGACCGGTGCTACCTGGGCCGGCTCGTCAGCGAGCCGAACCCGGGGGGCTTCTCGGACCGCCCACCGTCGTCGCGCCCCTTCTTCCACCCCGGGGTGATGATGCCTCGCCTCGCCCGGGCGCTCGTCAACCTCTCTCTCGTCGAACCGGGCGAGGTGCTGCTCGACCCGTTCGCGGGGACCGGGGGCACCCTGATCGAGGCAACGCTCGTCGGGGCCCGCGCCCTCGGGTTCGACGTCGACCCCGTCATGCTCGCGGGGGCCCGCCTCAACCTTCCCGGCTCCCGTCTCGTCGCCGCGAACGCCGCCCGCCTCCCGCTCAGGTCGGGCTCGGTCGACGCGGTCGTCTCGGACCTCCCCTACGGCCAGTCCGTCCGGATCCGGGGGGAGAGCCTGGGGCGGCTCTACGACGAGTCCCTCGCCGAAGTCGCGCGCGTGCTCCGCCCGGGCCGCCGGGCCGTGATCGTGACCCACCGCCCGATCGACGGGACCGCCGCCAGGCACCTTGCCGTCGTCGACCGCTTCGAGCAGCGGGTGCACAGAAGCCTGACCCGGCGGATCCTGGTGCTCGAGCGGTGACCGGCTTTATCCCGGGCCGTCCCCCGCCGCCGCCCGGTTTCTTCCGTCCTGCCGGCAGATAGTTTGATGGTACCAAGACCCCCTTACTCTCTCACCGGCGCGGGAGGGGCCCGGGGGGCGAGTTCCCGCGGCGACGGCGAGGCGGGTGGCCGATGACAAGGGAGGAGCTGGAACGGGTCGACCTCGATCTTTCCGGGGGCCCGGCCGCACTCGTGCTGCACCGCGAGGATCTCTCCGCGGTCTTCCCCGGGATGCTCCGGTACCTGGTTCTGCTCGAGACCGGGGACCGGCGGATCGTCCTCTTCTCGACCAACACCTACGAGTACACGCCCCTCCTCCCGATCGACGCCGAACAGGCCGGCCGCCGGGCGGTCGCCACCTGGGCGGAGGCGCTCCGGGCCGACCCGGAGCGGTGCGCCCGGGCGGCGAGAGAGGCAGCCCCTCCCTGCCCAACGGCGGAGGGCGGCGTCCTGGTCCTGCAGGGCAGCCCCCGTCCCGACGGCTCGTGCGCCCTCCTCGCCGAATGGGCTGCCGGTGCCGCCGCGTTCGCCGGCCTGCCGGCCGAGGTCGTGTTCGTCCACGACCTGGCGGTCGCCCCCTGCATCGGGTGCTACCAGTGTTACAATACCGGCCTCTGCACGTTCGACGACGACATGTCCCGCCTCGGGCCGGCCATCAGGGACGCGGCGCTCCTGGTCGTCTGCTCTCCCGTCTACACCAACACGGTGCCCGCCGGTCTCAAGGCGGTCATCGACCGGGCCCAGGCGCTCCACGCGGAGACATCCCTCCTCGCGCGCCCGGCGCCAGACCGGGGCCGGGCCGGGGTGCTGCTCGCCACGGCCGGGCGGCCGGGCGGGGCCAACTTCACCTGCGTCCGGAGCGTGGTCCGGGCCTTCATGGCCAACCTCGGGATCCGGTACGCAGGGGAGGTGCTGGTCGACGACCTGGACGCCCGGCGCGACCCGAGAGAGGTGCTCGGCCTCGAGGAGCGGGTCAGGTCGACGGTCCTCTCGGCCCTCGCCCACCCCGCCGGCGGGCGGCGGCGACTCCCCGGTCACTGAACGCCCCCCCGGGATTCAAACCGATGGTATTTACCTGTCCCGGCGTATCATCTCTCAACGATACAGGGGTTCACCCATGTCGAACGATGCCGCCGGATTTCGCCTGATCAGCACCTCAGTCCTGGCCTACCGTATCGTGGTCCCGTCCTCGGCCATCCTCTTCGTCGGGGATATCCTCAAGCTCGTGGACCACGACAAGGACTTCACCTTCTTCGCCAAGGTCACGGACATCACCCACGACACCGCGCAGGGGGAGCCGGCCGCCGGGCCGACCCTCGCCGTCAACCTCCACCCGCTCGGGCTCATCGACCACGACGGGCGGTTCCGTCCCCCGATGACGGCCCCCACCAACTTCGCCGAGGTCTCCCGCCCCGACGACGCGGACCTCGAGTTCCTGAAGCAGTCGATGGGCGATCTCGAGGTCGGCCAGATGCGGGCGGGGCTCGGGATCCTCGAGGGCGTGACCGTCTCGCTCCCGTCCGAGACCCTCTCCTCGCACATGGGGGTCTTCGCGACCACCGGGATGGGCAAGTCGAACTTCATGAAGGTGCTCTGCGCCTCTGCGATGCGCCTGAGGCGGTTCGGGGTCCTGATGGTCGACCCCCACGGCGAGTACGTGACCGGGTACCGGCTCCGCAACCAGCGGATCAAGGGGCTCATCGAGTACACGGGGGCGCGGGACGGGCTCTCGGTCTACTCGACCCGCCCCCCCGACGAGCGGAAGCGCTACGGCCTCAAGGAGCTCCGGCTCGAGCACGACGACTTCCGGATGGGGGACCTGGGCTTCCTGTACGAGCTCTCGCTCCCCCTGATCGAGGTCGTCGAGTCGCTCGACAGCCACGCCGGCTCGGACGTGATCGACTTCTTCATCAACGAGGGGGTCGACTCGCTCCCGTCGCCCCTCAAGACGACGAGCGGGATCGGCCGGCACCCGGAGATCACAGACACGCTCAGGACCTACGCCCTCGGGCCGCTCCACATGACCCAGCGCCGGGTCGAGACGGTCGTGGAGGAGAACCGGGTCTTCTTCCACCGGTTCGGGTCCTCGATCCCGTCCATCCTCGAGGACCTGGCCCAGAACAAGGTCGTGCTGATCGACATCCCCGGGGTGAGCGAGCGGGGCGAGCTCTTCGCCCTCTCCACGATGACCCGGGCGATCCTGAACGCGCACAAGCTGCGGACCCTCTCCGACGAGGAGACCTCCCACCAGCAGGTCCTGATCGCGATCGAGGAGGCCCAGCGCGTCCTGGCCGAGGCGAACCAGTCGACCCAGGTCTTCCGAGAGTGCGTGATGGAGGGGCGCAAGTTCGGGGTCGGGCTCTGCCTGGTCACCCAGCAGCCCAAGAACATCGACCCCCGGATCCTCGCCCAGCTCAACACCTACGTCGTGATGGGCCTCGCCGACCAGCAGGACCGGTCGATCGTCGCCGGGAACGCCAAGCAGAACCTGGCGAGCATGAACAACGAGATCCAGACTCTCCCACGGGGTGACGCCGTCATCAGCATCATGGGCACGCCGTTCCCGGTCTCGACCCGGATCCACCTCTTCGAGGACTACCTGGACCGGCTCGACGCGGCGTCCTGAGACGGTCGGACCCCCCTTCTCCGCCGGGGCGGAGTGCGGTCCCCCCGCCCCCCGCACCGCGGTCGACCCGGCGGCGTCGGAGGGCCCGGGCGGCGCGGGGATCCCCCCCGGGCCCGCGTCCCCTCCCCCGCCGCCCTCCCCGCCTGGCCTGTCGCGCACGGGAGCCCTCCGCCTCCCGGGCGGGTCAGACGTCGAGCCGCTGCTGCCCGGGGTCCGCGGGATACGACACCGTTCCCTCCGTGACCCTCGCGCCCTCCCGGAGCCGGTGCCCGAGGGGAGCCCCCCTGCCGATGACGTGGAGGACCCGGCATCCGCGGGCCACGAGCGCGTCGGCGATCATGGACCGGTGGCAGCGCCAGGGGACGGCCTCCGCGCAGAAGACCGCGCATCGTCCGGCCCCGGCGATCTCGATCAGCCGGAAGATCGCCTCCGCGAACTCTCTCGTCTGCATGTGGTCGGCGTAGGCCCGGAAGCGCTCGTTCGAGAGACCCCGGTTGGCGGAACCGGCCGGGTCGGACGGTCGTCGGAACCCGCCCAGGGACCTGCAGTGGAGGTAGGCGATCCCCCGGGCTCGAAGGGCCGCGGCGAGCGCCTCGCGGTTGAACTGCGGGTTCCGCCGGGAGTACGGGAGGCTCCGCACGTCGACCACGGTCCTACACCCGTGCTGCCCGAGGAGGTCCAGGAGGTCGTCAACGGCTCTCGTCGAGTGCCCGATGGTGAGGATCTGCGGCGCGGGGTCCGCCGCGGGCTCTCCGGGGGCAGGGCCGGGTCCCTGCGCTCTGCCTTCCATCAGATTTGTATGGTACGACGTCGAGGCAGGTAATGCATGCGCGCGTCCATCCGCCCGTACGCCGATCTCCTGCGGCTCCACTTCGCCTTCGCCTGGCCGCTCCTCTTCTCCTCGGGTTTCCTGCTCGCGGTCGCACGCTATGGCGATTTCTCGTGGCTCCTCCTCGGCAAGGCGGTCCTGATCGGCCTCTCCGGTTTCCTCGCCGGGCTGGTGCTGAACGACTGGGTCGACCGCGACCTGGACCGCCGGGACGTCGACCCCCATTTCTCGCGGTACTGGCGCCCGTTCGGGACCCGCCCCCTCGCCGACGGCTCCATCCCCCCTCGCCGCGCCCTCGCGCTCGCTGTCGCCCTGGCGCTGGTCGCGGGCATCACCGCGCTCACCCTGCCCTGGCCGCACGGGGGGTACGTGGTGGCGATCATGGTCTATTCCTACGCCGCCGAGGCGTTCTACCAGGTCGCGAAGCGCCGGCAGCGCCTGCCGGTCGCCCAGGTGGTCGGGCGAACCGACTTCGCCCTCTTCCCGGTGGCGGGCTACCTCGTGGCGGGGTTCCCGGACGCCGTCGCCGCGCTCTATCTCCTCTTCTTCTACCCGTTCGCGCTCTCGCACCTGGGGGCGAACGACATCGCAGACATCACGAACGACCGGGCGAGGGGCATGCAGACGATCCCCGTCCTCTACGGCATGGAGGGGGCCGCGCGGTGGGTCGTCGCCTTCGCCCTCCTCCACGCCGCGGTGGCCGTCCCCTTCGCCGCCGTCCTGGGCCCGGTCGCCCGCGCCGGCCTGGTCGCGGGGCTCGCCTGCGTCCTGGTCGCGTCCGCGGGGTTGCTCCGGCGCCCCCGGGAGGCTGTCGGGCTCAGGCTGCTCCCGCTCTTCCACCTGGCCATGACGCTCTACGCCGGCGGGATCGTGCTGGACTATGCCCTCTGACCCCTTCCCCCGCACGGTCCGCTACCGGCGCACGCAGCGGGCCAGCACCCTCCTCCTCGGCCTTCTCGGCGGGATCGCCCTCGTCCTGGTCGTCGCCCTCGTGGCTGCCGCCGGGGGGGACCCGGCACCCCTCGCAGTCCCTGCCGCCGTGCTGGTCGGTCTGATCTCCCTGTCCGTCCTCTTCTCCTCGCTCACCGTCGAGGTCGACGACGAGGCCCTGCGGATCGCGTTCGGCCCCGGGCTCGTGCGCCACGCATGGTCCCTCGACCGGATCGCGGCCGCGAGGCCCGTCCGGAACCCGTGGTGGTACGGCTGGGGCATCCATTACACGCCGGGCGGGTGGCTGTACAGTGTCGCCGGCTTCGAGGCGGTCGAGATCGTCCTCGCCGACGGCCGGCGGCGGCGGGTCGGGACCGACGACCCGGAAGGGCTCGTCGCGGCGCTCGGAGCGGCCCGCCCGCGGTGGATCTGAGCGCCCCCGGGCCGCATCACCGGCGCCGGCGCAGGTACCGCACCGCCCTCGGCAGGTTCTGCCGGTAGTGGACCCTGAGCGAGGGCCGGAGATAGGATGCGTACTGCGGGAGGACGGCAGCTGCCTGGACCGTCTTCTCGATCACCGACTTCTCGCTCCCCCAGACGACGGCGTCGCCGCGCCGGACGGCGTCCAGGAACTCCTCGACCGTGCCGGCCCGTACCGCCGTGACGACGCGCCCTATCTCGCCGAGCAGGTGCGCGTCCGTGCCGCCCGTCAGGGCGAGCCCGTGCTCGCTTGCGAACGCGATCGCCCGGTTGTTCTGCGAGCGGGTCATGCCGCCGCAGATCCCCTCGAGGCCGTCGAGCCGGAGCAGGACCTCGGGCGCGAGATCGCCTGCCGCGATGGCCTTGCAGACCCCGCGGCAGAGAAAGAGGTAGCCGAATGGGTGCGCCGCGACGGCGAAGGCGTCCCGCCCCTCGAGCCCGGCGAGCACGTCCGCCGTCGGGAGCGAGGTCGCCATGTGGGGGCACTCGCCGACGGCCCGCGAGATCACGGCTTCGTGGTAGTCGACGAGGTCGTCGAGGGTATAGAAGTACAGCAGCAGGTGCGGCCCTTCCGAGGCGGAGATCTCGATCCCGGGGACGATCACCTCCCCCGGTCCCGCCCCGCGGACCGCCGCGACGGCCCCCGAGACCGCGTTGTGGTCCGTCACCGCGAACGACGCGCCCGTCCGGCGCGCGAGCCGGAGGGCGTCCCGCACCCGGATCAATCCGTCCGAGTGCTCCGTGTGGACGTGCATGTCGACGGCGACGTAGCCGTCCTCGCGGAGCGTGGCGAGGTCCGGCGGGCCGAACCGGACCCGCGCCGACCCCGCCGCCTCGCCCTCCATGGCCGTTGGGTGAGCGCGCCGGCCGCATTAAGTCTTCTTTCCCGACCCTCCCGAAACGGACTGTTTCAGTTCGCGGACGGATCCGCCAGTGGCGGAACCCCGTGCAGCCCCGGGGTCCGGGACATGCGAATGGCCGGAGGGTCGGCGCACGCGGAGTGCCACGACGGGGGTAGCCTCCTCTGTGGACATAGT
>Ga0209313_1002399_pt1 | contig 10374 bp, 7 predicted proteins | sample BioC13SIPDNA_3_FD_185748 | JGI IMG/M metagenome (GOLD analysis project Ga0209313, IMG submission 185748) | Anaerobic biogas reactor microbial communites from Washington, USA - Biogas_R2_B C13 SIP DNA (SPAdes) (version 2) | ecosystem: Engineered > Bioreactor > Anaerobic > Unclassified | place... | reverse complement strand
CGGAGGATTTGTTTTTGCACGTCGTCCTTGACCGCAAGCGGGGGTATTGCCTGAGCCTGTCGATATTGTATCTGGCGATTGCCGAGCGGCTGGGCCTGCCGATGTTCGGGGTGGTCGTACCGGGGCATTTTTTTGTGCGGTACGACGACGGGCGGCAGCAGTTCAACGTGGAGACCACCTCGAAGGGGGCGATTGTTCCGGATTCACACTATATCGAAAAGTTCAAGCCACCGACCCGTCCGCTAAGCCTGTATATGAAGAACCTCACGCAGCGGCAGACGCTGGGCTGCTTTTTTAACAATCTGGGCAACAGCTACAGTCAGGTGGGGATGCTGGATGAAGCGTTTGCCGCGTTGGAGCGGGCGGTGCAGTTGGCTCCTCAACTGGCCGAGGCGCGCACCAATCTGGGCAATATGTACCTCCGCCGCAAGATGCATCATCGGGCGCTGGCCGAGTATGAGCAGGCCATGGCGCTATTAGGGCAGGATGTGATAACCTTGAACAATATGGGCACGGCGTATCTGGAGTTGAAGGACTATCAAAAGGCCGAATCAAGCCTTCGGGCGGCGCTGAACATTGACGGCGAATATGTTGAGGCGTGGCGAAATCTGGGGCTGGTGTATCTGGCGCAGGGAGAAACCGAAAAGGCCGTTACTCAGGTCAAAACGGCGATTTCTATTAAGCCGCGCGAGGCGGACGGGTATTTGCTGCTGGGGCAGATTTATCGGCAGGCCGACCAGATGGACGCGGCGCAACAGCAATTTGAGATGGCGCTGACGATGGACGATGCTCTTGTCGAGGCGCGCATGGGACTGGGGGCGATTCAACTGGAGCGAGGGGCGACGCAGCAGGCGATTGCGCAGTTTCAGGCGGTTTTGACGTGCTCACCTGTGAATGCGCTGGCTTATTTCGGCATGGCGCAGGCCTATCACGCCCAGGGACAGACCGAAGAGGAGATTCGGGCGTATGAACAGGCACTGAGGATCGAGCCGGGTATGACGGCGGCACTTCAGAATCTGGGGAACGCCCAGATGAGGATGGAACGATTTGAGAAGGCCGCCGACCTGTATGAGCGAGCGATTGAAAGCGATCCGGGCAATGCGGCCTTGTATTACAATCTGGGCGTTGCGCTGGCCCGGCTGAACCGGCATGACGCGGCTGTTGAGACCTTCCAAAAAGCGATTGTGCTTGAACCGCGCAACGGGGCGGCGTATAATGGAATGGCGATATCGTATTATCGGCTTGAAGACTATGCACAGGCGTATGCAGCCGCCGTCAAGGCCAAATCGCTCGGCGTTGAGGTGCAAGACGCGTTGCTGCAAAACAAACGTTAACCCTAATGGGAGAAATTGCTATGAAGACAGGAAAAAGAATTCTGGTGTCTTTTGTCGTTGTGCTTGTTGTATTGATCGCAGTGGTGGCAGTGTTGATCAATGTGTTTGGTGATCGTGCGTTGAAGGTGGGGATTGAACGCGGCGCCGAACATGCGTTGAAGGTGGGGGTGCGTCTGAACGATGCGACATTGTCGATCTTCGGCGGCAAGCTGAACCTCAACGGGCTGCAAGTCGATAATCCGCAGGGTTACCAGAACCCGCAGTTGATGACGCTGGGTAATGCGTTTGTGGCGGCCGATCCCCGCAGCCTTTTGAGCGATACGGTTCAGATCGAGCGGATACAGCTTGACAACGTGAGTCTGACGATTGAGCAGAAGGGGCTGAGCAACAACCTGCAGGAAATCCTGAACAATCTGCCGAAATCCGACGCGCCGGCGGCGCCGAGCGACAAGCCGGGCAAAAAACTCCATATCAGAGAATTGCAGATCAATGGCGTGGAGGTCAACGCCAAACTGCTGCCGGTACCGGGACGGGCCGATACGGTCAAGTTGCGTGTCGCGCCCATTACGCTGACCGATATCGGGTCGGATGAAGAGATTGATGTGGCAGAACTGACCGGCGTGATTTTGGTGGCGATTGCCCAAGGCGTGATGGAACAAGGCAAAGACCTCCTGCCGCTGGATATGATCAATAATCTCGGCGATGGACTGTTGGGCGTCAGTCAGGATATTTTGCAGCAGGGGACGGATCTGGGCAAAGGTGTTCTTGAAGGCGTTGAGGATGTCGGCAGGGGGGCTACCGAAGCCATTCGCGGCCTGTTCCAGAGAAGAGAAGAATAGTATCAATGATCGAGAGCACCGACGGCACTGAAAATGTCCTGCTGTGAACCGCGAAAAGGCCTGATCTTGCACTCCGGCGCGATCGGCGATTGTCTGCTGACACTGCCGCTGGCGGCGTTTATGAAGCGGGCATGCGGGCTGACGCAGGTGCATTTTATGGGGCGGTTAGAGGCAGTGGGCTTTTATCTGAGGCGAAGCTGTATTGATTTTGTCAAGCCAATGGAAAGCGTGCCGCTGCATCGGCTGTTTGCGCCGCTGGCGGAGTTTGTACTGGACGACCCCGACCGGCTGATCACGGCGTTTGTCGGCTATGAGCAGATCGTTAGCTTTTTGGGAGCCGGGCATTCCGAGTTTGAGCGTAACCTGCTGATGACGGTGCATTGCAGTCATTCGGCGGATGTCACGTTGCTGCCCATGGCGCCGTCAAGCGAGAGGCAAGAGCACATCAGTCAGTTTTATGTCCGCTCGTTTGCCGAGCAGATTGGAATTGACGCCGGCGAGGTGGATGTGGCGGCCGTATGGCTGAACCCGACGCCGGAGGATCTATTGGCGGGGCGAGATATACTGGCGACGGCCGGGGTCAATCCGGACACGACGATTGCGATCCTCCATCCCGGCAGCGGCGGACGGCATAAATGCTGGCATTATGAGAATTTTATATGCCTGGCCAAGCATCTTAAAGACCGTCAGATACAGCCGATATTCCTGCTCGGGCCGGCGGAAGAAGAACGGTTGGGGGCGTCCGTTCAGCGGCAGTTCGAGGCGGCGGCCCCGGTTTTGAGGGGGCTGACATTGACCGACGCAGCGCAGGTTATTTCACAGTCGGATGTGTTTATCGGTAACGACAGCGGCGTCAGTCATCTGGCGGGGGCAATGGGCAAAAAGGCCGTTGTGATATTCGGCCCGACCGATCCGATATTTTACCGCCCGCTTGGCCCGGCGGTAATGGTTTTCGATGCACAGGCCGGGGGATTTGAAGCTCCCTGTCCGGATGATACGGCCGCGCTATTGTGTCAGATGGACAACTTGCTGTGATGTGCGGGGCAACAGATTGGGTTAGTTTTGAGTGTTGAGTTGGGATGGAATTTTGCTGTTTTATACCCCCTCCCCCGCTGCGCGGGTACTCCCCCTCGGTGATAGCTATTTAATAAGCTGTTAGGTCGATTGACCATTGATTATTGACGATTGACTATGTGTCACGCTTACGGCGGCCACCCGCCCGTGTGAGGCGGGGAAGGGGCGGATTTCTGTCGGCAGTCGGCAGTGAACTGTTTATGGTTTTGGAATTTTCTGTTTTTTTCAGATGAGCTTCCAGACGGCATACAGGATGGCGATGTCTGCGATGAGGTGGGTCAGGAGGGGGATGAGCAAGCCTCCGGTTAGCCGGCGGAGCGTTCGCAAGAGCCAGCCGACGACAAGCATGGCCAGAAAGAGCAGCACGACAAAGGGGGCACTGAGCACCGGGATGACGATCAGGGAGTGGTAGCCTGAAAAGAGGGCGTCGATCGGGGCGGGCAGCCATGAACGGTTATTGAAACAGCCTCTCCAGAAGGATTCTTCGAGGAAGGGGTTGACCAGACAGGCATAGACCGCAAAGGCCGCGAACCATCGGTCGTCCAGATTGAGGAGGGCAAAGAGCTGCGCAAGATCGGCGTGCTCCTGCCGAGCGATGGGCCAAAGATACAGGATGACGACGCCCGGCACCACTCCGCCGAGGCAAATCAGCGGGCCGAGGACGCGGTTCCATCCTTTGAAGAGCAGGCGAAAGGGTTTGACACCGTCGATTTCGACGATGCAGAGCAGCAAGACGAGGTGATACACCAGGATCGTCAGGAAGCCATTCTTCAGGAGGAAGACGCCCAGGCATACCGCCAGATAGGGGGAGACGACGCCCAGTGTTTGAAAGATTCGCGTTGAATGGGATGTCGGTTGTGTCATTGTGAGAAGAGTTCCTGTTATCGCGACGGAGGCGGGTTATTCGTCAGCGTGGATCGCTCGGCGGGGGAAGTGTTTTCCGGGGTTTGCATTGGATTTCTATAAAGCATCTGTTCCTGCGGGCCGAGGTAGCGGGGTTGTTTGGAGGTGAGGATGTCCGCTACGGCAGCGGCGCGGGCGAGGGTTTCGCGCAGCCGTACCTTGAGGCCGTGGCGGCCCCCGACATCGGCGGCGGCATAGCCGATGACGGACTGGCCTTGTCGGGTTGCCAGATAGATGGCCCGGCGGCAGTGGAACGGCTGGGAGATGACGACGTAGTCGTCCAGGGCGAACACCTCGCCGGCCCGGATCACCGAATCCAGTGTTCGAAAGCCGGCATAATCGACGGCGATGAACTCGGGCGGTATTCCCCTTTCGACCAGATCCGCTTTCATGACGGTCGGTTCGTCGTAGTCTTTGCGGGAGTTGTCGCCGGAGACCAGGATGGCGTCGATTTTGCCCGCGTGCCACAGGTCGGCGGCGGCATTGAGCCGATAGAGATAGAACAGGTTGGGTCGGCCCTGGGTGTATTTGCCGCAGCCCAAAACCACGGCCGCCCGGCGGTGCGGAATGTCGGCGGGGTTGTCATAGAGCCGTCCTTTTGAGAATGAGGCAACATAAACGTCGGCCGCAATCAACGCAGCAAAACAGGCAATGCTCAACAGGAAGGCGTTTACGGCGGTCTTGCGTTTTCGAAATTTGCCGATCCGTTTTTTAATCCCAATCCCTTGCATTATTATCCGTTTGGTTGTCTTCTATTCCATTTTATTTGACGATTGACTATTTGTCACGCTTGCAGCGCCCGACTGGCCGCACCCAAAGAGCAACATACTATACTGCCCCTGCGGGGCGAGACGGAGGGGGTGGGCGATTTTTTACCCAGCCCGTCGGGCTGGGCTAAGGTATTTTGGCCTTTCAGGCCGGTTGCGAATTTTCCTGTTTTTACGCACCCACAAGCTGCGCTTGAAGGTGCCACCCGACGCCCAAATCCGGCTTGCTCTTTGGTATCTTGTCATGGTGACTCCTTATATTCTGTGTCGGTTAAGAATACGGGCGGATTATATCGGCAAATGGTGGACAGGGCAAGGGGGTTTTCAATTGATTATTGATTATTGTATATTGAATATTAAGGTGGAATTTTTCTTGTTTTTATGGGCGAACACGCAGGTTCGCCCCTACGGGGTATGGACAGGCGGGATTTTTAATTGACGAGGGACGATGGACGATGGACGGGCTTAAAAACAAGGTGGTGCTTGAAGTACGGGCGGGGGTGTGGTAGAAATGCGGGGGAGAAATGATGGGACGGATACGGTTTATTTTGGGTCGCGCGGGGACGGGCAAGACGACGCGGTGTGTGGATGCGGCGGCGGATGCGCTGCGTGCGGGGGGCGATGCGCCGCTGGTCTTGCTGACGCCGGAGCAGGCGACGTATCAGATGGAGCTGGCGGTGCTGTCGCGGCCGGGGGTGCGGGGGTTTAGCCGGCTGCGGGTGCTGTCGTTTAACCGGTTGGGGTTTTGGCTGAGTCGGCGGCTGGGGGCGGGGGCGGAGTTGTCGCGGCTGGGCCGGCAGATGGCCGTGCATCGGGCGATTTTGGAGACGGCCGATGAACTGACGCTGTATCGGGACGCGGCGCGGCATACTGGGCTGGCGGCGAGGATGAGCGGGCTGCTGACCGAGCTTCAGGAGGCCGACTGCGGGGCGGAGCAGGTTGCGGCCTTGGCGCAGCAGGTGGCCCGGCATCAGGCGGGCGGCGCGGCGGCGCGGAAGTGGGCGGATATCGAGAAAATCTTTGCGGCGTACACGGCGTTTTTTGAGCAGAACACGGAACTTTCCAATCCGGATGCGCTGCTGACGCAGGCGCGGGGCGAGATTGCCAAGGCGGGGTTTTTGCAGGGGGCGCAGATTTGGGTCGATGGGTTTTCGGGGTTTACGGTGCAGGAGCGGCAGCTTGTGGTGGAGATGGCGCGGCACGCCGAGCGGATGGAGATTGCGTTGTGTCTGGATGCGGGGCGGATCGATCTTGCGAGTACGGATGTGGAGACGCTGGACCCGGCGGGGCTGTTTTTTACGACGGAGCAGACCTACGCGGAGCTTTTGGGGGTGTTTGGCAAGTGTTCGTTTACGATTGAGCCGCCAGTGATTTTGGGCGCGGCGCATCGGTATGCGGCCGCGCCGGGGTTGGGGCATCTGGAGGCGCAGTTGGCGGCCGAGACGGTTGCGGGGGATGCGAAGGCGGACGGGGCGGTGGAGGTGGTGTGCTGTGCCGATGCGCGGGCGGAGGCGGAGTGGATTGCGGGGCGGATTTGCGAATGGGTGCGGCAGGGCGGCGTGCGCTATCGGCAGGTGGGGGTGGCCGTGCCGGATATGGAGGGGTATGGGCCGTACATTGAGCCGGCGTTTGCGCGGTATGGGATTCCGTACTTTTTGGACCGGCCGGCGGGGGTGCGGCATCATCCGGTGGCCGAGACCTTGCAGGCGGCACTGGCGGCGGCGGACGGGTTCGGGACGCTGGATGTGCTGTGCTGTCTTAAGAGCGGGCTGATGGGGGTTGCGGCGGAGGCGGTCAGTCGGCTGGAGCAGTATTGCCTGCGGTATGGGGTGGACGGGGATGATTGGACGAGCGAGACGGCGTGGGGGTTTGCCGAGGATGCGGCCCAGAATGCGGCGATGGAGGCGTTGCGGCGGCGGATTGTCGGGCCGCTGGCCGAGATGCAGGCGGCGGTCTTTGGCGGCGAGGCGATTGAGGCGGCGGCGTTTGTGCGGGGGGTGTGGGGGTTTTTGGAGCGGATCGGGGCGCGGCAGACGCTGGCGGCGTGGGCGGCCCAGGATGCGGCGGATACGCGCGGACATCGGCAGACGTGGGCGCAGGTCGCGGCGGTGCTGGATGAGATGGTGCGGGTGTTCGGGCCGCGGCGCGAGCGGGCGGGGGTGTTTGTTTCGACGCTGGCCGATGCGCTGGGGTCGCTGACGATCAAGCTGATTCCGCCAACGCTGGATCAGGTGCTGGTCGGGTCGATTGAGCGGAGTCGGCATCCGGAGATTCGGGCGATTTTTTTGGCGGGGGCGACGCAGAAGCAGTTTCCGACGCCGCTTTCGACGACGGATGTGCTGGGGCGGCGCGAGCGCGAGGCGGCGCGGGCGGCGGGGCTGGAACTGGCCGAGCCGATGACGCAGCAGCTTTCCAAGCGGCAGTATCTGGCGTATATCGCGATGACGCGGGCGTCGGAATATGTGGGGATCAGCTTTCCGCAGCAGGATGAGAAGGGGGCGGCCACCGCGCCTTCGGTGTGGGTCGAGCGGGTTGAGTCGGTGTTTGCGGATGTGCGGCGGCGGGCGGTTGGCAGCGGGCAGGGAGTGTGGACGAGCGGCTGCGTGCAGCAGTTGGCCGAGCGGCTGGCGGCGGCGTGCGGAAAGGACAGGACGCCGGGGGCGCAGACGGATGCGGCGGCGTATGTGCTGGATGCGGCGGGCAGGTCGTCGTCGTCGGCGATTCGTGCGGCGGCGGCGCGAGTGATGGACGGGCTGGGCTATACGAATGCGGCAGAGATTGCGGGCAACGAGGCGCTTTCGCGGCTGGGGCGGGTGGAGCGGTTTTCGGCGTCACGGCTGGGGATGTTTGCGGCCTGTCCGTATCAGCATTTTGCCCGGTACGGGCTGGGGCTTGAGCGGCGGCCGATCCTGCGGTTTGAGCCGCTGGATGTGGGGTTGTTTTATCATAAGGTTGTGGAGGTGCTGTTCGGACGGCTGCGCGAGCGGGGGCTGTCGTGGGGGACGGCGGACGCGGAGGCGTTGGCGGCGCTGTGTGAGGCGGTGATCGCCGAGAGGATGGAAAGTGATGCGACGATTGCGGCGTATTTGCGGCGGCAGCGGCATCATCGGGCGATTGTGGAGGCGGCGTGTGAGGGCGTGCGGCGGTTTGTGCCGGCGCTGGCGGAACTGGAGCGGGCGGGGGTGTTTCGGCAGGCGGGGTCGGAGTTTGATTTTTCGTTTGAATTGGGCAGGGGGGTTGTGCTGTACGGGCGGATTGACCGGGTGGATACGGCCGAGGTAGGGGGCAAAAAGGCGGCGGCGATTTTTGATTTTAAGCGGACGGATCGGTCGGTGAACTGGACGAAGGTGTATCACGGGCTGGATGTGCAGTTGGTGATTTATCTGCTGGCTATTCCGTCGCTGCCGAAGGAACTGGAGGCCGAGGTGGTGGCGGGGGCGTTTTATGTGCCGATTGAGGCGGCGGGGACGACTGTGTCGCCGGATGCGGTGGAGGCGAAACGTGAGACGTTTGCGTATAAGGCCAAGGGGGTCTTTGACGGGGATTTTGCGGCGGCGCTGGATGGGACGGCCTGCGGGCGGAGCGGGTATTACAATTTTGCGTATGACAAGGAGGGGCAGCCCTACAGCTATTATGGCAACAGCGGGGCGTTGCGGCCGGAGGATTTCGAGACGCTGCTGGCGTACGGGCGGCGCAAGATCGGGGAACTGGCCGCGGGGGTCAAGAGCGGGCTTATCGCGGCGGAACCGTACCGCATCGGCAAGACCTCGCCCTGCGGGTATTGCGACTACCAAAGCGTGTGCCGGTTTGACTGGCAGATTAACGACTACCGGGTGCTGACGGCGGTGAATAAGGGTGAGGCGATTGAGAAGATGAGGGAGGAATTATGAAATCAATACTCATTGGGTACTTCCCGAAAAAAACGGCGGCAAAGCCGGAAACCTTAAATGCTCCCAATGTTAAAATGATATGCAGCGCGAGCGATTGTATTTCTGAGGCACCCGAGGGCTGGATTGACCGCTGGAAACATAATGATTTTTTCTTATATAATTCAATTGAAATGGCAGGGTTAATTCTAAAAAAAACTGATGACAAAGATAATTATGATATCACTACTGTCCGGTTATTGAATTTTGATTTTCTTGTAACTTCATAATTTACAATATGTTGAACAAAAAAACAACTACAAACGATTTGAATTTGCCTGTACGATTTCGGCCATTTGATCAGAAAGGACTGGCCGATGAATACAGGACGAACCGTTTTCTCACAGATTATGGACTTGCTCCCACACTGGGATTTCCACAACTGCGTCAAACGCCACCAGGGCAATCGAAAAACACAGACATTTTCCTGCATGGATCAGTTCCTGTGCATGGCATTTGCTCAATTAACCTATCGCGAGAGTTTACGCGACATCGAGATCTGCCTCCGAGGCAATCAGCCGAAACTGTATCACATGGGTATTCGATCCCGCGTCTCACGAAGCACATTAGCCGACGCCAACGAAAACCGCGATTGGCGAATTTACGCCGACTTTGCCCAAATTCTTATCTCGATTGCCAAAGAGCTGTATGCCAAGGACGACTTCGGCCTCACTCTGGAAGCCGAGGTCTATGCACTCGACTCAACCACCATCGACTTGTGCCTGTCCCTATTTCCCTGGGCACGATTTCGCCGCACCAAAGGAGCGATCAAACTTCATACACTACTCAACTTAAGAGGCAGTATTCCCGAGTTTATCCATATTTCCGACGGCAAACTGCACGATGTCAACATTCTCGACATTTTAATCCCTCAGCCGGGATCCTTCTATCTTATGGACCGCGGCTATGTGGATTTCGTCCGCCTTTATACGATACAGCAGGCATCCGCTTTCTTTGTCACACGCAGCAAACGAAACGTTCAATTCAAAAGACGCTACTCGCATCCCGTGGACAAATCTACGGGCTTGCGGAGCGATCAGACGATTATCACCACCGGCGTCGATACCGCCAAAGAATACCCGATTCCACTTCGGCGTATCCACTATTGCGATGCCGAAACAGGCAACCATCTGATTTTCATTACAAACAACTTCGACCTTCCGGCACTGACCATTGCGATGCTCTACAAGGCTCGATGGCAGGTGGAACTGTTTTTCAAGTGGATCAAGCAACACCTACGAATCACAGCATTCTATGGGACGTCTGCCAATGCGGTAAAGACGCAAATCTGGATAGCCGTCTGCGTCTACGTCCTTGTCGCGATCCTCAAAAAACGGCTCGAACTCGACCAAAGCCTCTACACAATTCTACAGTTTGCCAGTGTGTCGATTTTCGAGAAAACACCCATTTCGGAAGCGTTTTCACAAGAGTTCGACAAAACACAAAAGAGCGATTATGATAACCAATTGTTATTATTCAACTTATAACCGGACAGTAGTGTTATGATATATATGCATACAAACAATATCCC
>Ga0209313_1002329_pt1 | contig 10618 bp, 10 predicted proteins | sample BioC13SIPDNA_3_FD_185748 | JGI IMG/M metagenome (GOLD analysis project Ga0209313, IMG submission 185748) | Anaerobic biogas reactor microbial communites from Washington, USA - Biogas_R2_B C13 SIP DNA (SPAdes) (version 2) | ecosystem: Engineered > Bioreactor > Anaerobic > Unclassified | place... | reverse complement strand
GCACCGGCGCGATGTAGCGGAAGGCCTCCCGCGCGTCGATGTACATGGTATCCTCCGGCACGAGGCGTCCCCTGGATAGGCCGAGTGCAAGAAGCGACGAATCGTTGTCGTAGGCGAGCGCCTGCACACCGCTCGCCCGGAGTGCCGCGGTGCCGACGCCCGACCCGCAGCAGCAGTCGAGGCAGAGGGCCCCTGCGCGATCGCCCCAGACCTCCTCGATGAGGTCGCGGATCTTCTCTTCACGGTCGGGACGCAGGTCATCGAGAGCAGGGGTGATGGTCTTGAGAATATCCAGGCTGTAGTACTCGCGGACCGCCGCGAGCCAGACATCCCGGCTCTCCTGGTAGATGTCGCCGCCGACGGCCTCGAAGCACTCTATAGCGGCGATGGTCGGGTCACGGAAGAGAAACGAGGCGACCTGCCAGTCGCCATCGCCGTGGAGGGCGAGCGCGATGGGCTCGTCATCCTCATCCACCAGGAGGCGGGCCTCATCCGGGGCCGCCTCGAAGATCGGGGCCGTATCTCTCGTCAGCTCTGCAAACGACGGTTCAACCAACCGGCAACTGTCGATTTCAAGAATATCTGCAACCTTCATGCTTCTCTCCTCTCGATCTTCAGGCCCCCCGGCGCCCGGATGACCCCGTCCACGCGGGCATCCTCGTGCAGGGTGAGGCCCCGGCAGGAGATGTTCCCGAGGATATGCACCTCCTGCTCGATGACGACGTCGCCGTCGCTCTGGACGTCGCCGTGGATGACCGATCCGCGGGCGACTCTCGCGCTTTCCCGTGCGTGCAGGCTCCCAAAGACCGTCGTCTCTTCCCGTATGGCGATCGATGCCGCACGGATGTTCCCGTGCAGCCGGCACCCCGACCCGACGGCCATCCTCTCAGGCACCGAGAAGGTCTGCATGTTGAGGACGGCGCCGGCCGGGATCATCAGCGGCGCCTCCGTGCGGACCTCGTCGTCGCCGAAGAGTTTCTGGAGGACGGCATCCAGGTCCTCCTGCTTCTCGATACCGAGGACGGCCACGAGGTACATCATGATGTAGACGATGACCGGCATCGGGTTACGGATGGATATCCAGCCTTTCGCCTCGAACCCGCGCTCGATCTGGACGTTGTCTCCGATATCGAGGTCGCCTCTGACGACGAGCTTGCCCCGGATCTTCACCCCCTCGCCGAGGTAGGCGTCCTCCTCTGCGATGACGTCGCCGCCGACCTCGCACCAGTTGTCTATCCGGACGTCGCCGCCCGCGACGATGGTGCCGTTGATCTTGCTGAATTCACAGACCACGACGTCGTTTCCCGCAAGGCCGTAATCGATCCGGCACCGGTCACCGATGACGATATCCTGCGCGGTCTTGAGCGTCCTCTCCTGGAGCTCGGTGTGGTCCGGGAGGGTGCAGCCCTTGATCCAGTCGTGGTCGCCAGTCTGTTCCATTTATTCGGTATGATCTTCATGCGCCATACTTATGACTCTTATTAATTAGATCGAGGGCGATTGGCATGAGATCGCGGCCGCGGATGCGGTGAAGGCCGCCCTCTGCGCACGAGACCTCATCAAACCGGGCTACCCGATCCGTCCGGACCCCCGGACCCCTGATGACGACCGGCACCGGGTCGGCGCTGTGATCCTTGATCGAGCAGGGGGTGCTGTGGTCGGCGCAGACGACGAGCAGGGTATCCCCGAGATCGAGGAGCGGTTCGAGCGCCGCATCGATCACCTCGATGAAGTCCCGCTTCTGGATGCCCCTCCCGTCGTGGCCGGCCTCGTCCGCGCCCTTGATGTTCAAGAGAACGAAGTCTTTGCGGTCGAGCTCCGCAAGCGCCGCCTTCACCTTGGCGTCGAGGTCGGAGTCGACCGACCCGGTCGTCCCCGGCACGGGGATGTGCTCGAGCCCCACGACCTTCCCGATGCCGGCGATGAGGGTGGCCGCGGATATGACGCTCCCGGAAAGACCGTAACGACTGGAGAACTGCGGGAACGCTCCCATCTTTCCGGCGCCCCGGATCAGGAGGAGGTTTCCCGGCGCGAGCCCCTCTTCCATCCGCCGGACGTTCATCGGGTGGCGAGAGAGGATATCATGGGACTGGCGGATGAACTCGTTGCAGGCCTCCGCCGTCTTTCTATCTTCCGGATCGTCGGTGCAGGGCCGGATGGCGGGCGGCCGCACCCCATCGCGCTTCGGGTCGTTCGAGGAGACCTTATCGCCAAGCCCACTTCCTGCGAGAGCGAGGGCGGCCCGGTGGCCGGCGCCCGACTCGAACCTGAACCCGACGCCGAGAGGCGAGAGGTCGACGCCGTCCCGGATCGCCTCCGCGAGCGGTGCTGTCCCGGATATCCGCCCGGCCCTGCGGTCGGTGACGCGGCCCTCCGCGTCGGTCGCGGCGAAGTTGCACCGGAAACCGATCATACCGGCGGTCATGCGGATGCCGGTCCCCTCGGCCTCGAGCGGGCCGCGGCCGGTGTAGTACTCCTGCGGCGGGTAGCCGAGGAGGGCGAGGTGCGAGGTGTCGGAGCCCGGGCGTATGCCGGGAGCGATGGAGTCCATGATGCCGCAGACGCCCTCCGCGGCGAGCCGGTCGAGGACCGGGGTCCGTGCGGCGGCAAGAGGGGTCCGTCCATCCAGCACATCGCAGGGACGGTCGGATATACCGTCCAGTACGAGGAAGAGCACCTTCTGAGCAATCATCAGAGACTGGTGCGATCCGGAACCTGATTACTCTTCCCGGTCACCGGAGCGATAGACACCTCTCCGCGTGGCGGAGGGCCTCCTTTGCGAGGGCGTCGCCCCGCCTGCAGCACTCCTCGCTGCAACCGATCATGACGAGGATGTTCGTCGTCGTGATCATGTCGGCCGAGAGGCACCGGATATCGATGACGATGTCGTCGCCGACGATCACCTGCACGTCGCAGACGACGTCGTGGAGCTGGTGCGCATACCGGTCGAGCAGCGCGTGCGCGGCGTCAAGCCAGGCGTCGTCGCTCTCTTTTTCGCGAAGAGCGGTCCACTCCCCGTGGAACTGGACGAGCATCCTCCTGATGATACCGAAGGCCATCTTCTGCTGCTCCTCCGGGGGTCCCGGGCAGAGCGCCATCTCTCTTACCTGCCGCGCATCCGTATGCTCTTCCTCGGCCGTCACCGTCCCTCCGGCTGAGGTGTACCCGGTCATAGGGTATATACCCTTCGCGGCATCTCCGTCGCCCGCGAACACTACGGATGCAGGCGGCTAAAAATAAGGGTGAGCGGCCGGCCTTATACGACCGCGATCTGCTCGAGTTTGGATTTGGTGATCTCGACCCGGCGGATGGGGTAGATCGTCTTGACGACCTTGAAGACGTCGCGGGCCATGTCGCCGGAGACGATATCCCTGACCAGGGTCTCAAAGTCACTCTCCGCTGCCCTGGCGGAGAGGGCCTGCGATATCGCCTGGCGCACGGCGTGGACCTGGCTCTGTTCGGCCCTCGATATGGTGAGACAGACGACCGTCACGCGCAGGAGTTTACCGTCCTTGCTGACGATCGGGTGGATGGTGTCGATACGGGACGCCCGCCGTTTGACCATCGACCGGAGGTAGTCCCGGGTCACCTCGTGCCCGACGAACTCGGTATACGCGGCGTCGCCGGCCACGTTATTGATCTTGAATCTCATCTTGATGTGGGACTTGGAGTAGTCCTGCACCACTTCGCCGAGCGTCGCGGTCATGACCCGGCCGACCATGTTCGCGGGGTCGGCCGATATGGTATCGCCGATCTCGACTTTGCCGAAGGTCTCGGGTACGTAGACGCGGTACCACTTCTTGGCCTTCCAGCCTTCTACTCTTCTTCCAACCTGTTTCTTCCTTGCCATGGTATCACTTCACTTACTCTATGTCCTTGTTCTGAGCCGCACGTTCACTCCGGACGGGGAGGTTACAGATCTCCTCCGCGATCGCGAGGTTCATGAGGTAGTCGTCCACCGATGCTATGATCGACCGGAGCCTGGTCCCGCCGATCTCGGCCCGCACCCCTCCCCTGACGGGGTACGTCCTGATCAGGGTGAGGTTGTCGGGCTCGAGCGCCGCCGCCACGCAACCGGGAAGGCTGTGCGGCGTCTCGATGGTCCCCTCGATCCGGGTCATGCGGGCATCGCCTCGCGCAGTCCCTGCCTGAACCGGTCCACCTGGTCGGCCCCGATATGGGCGCCGGCCCTCCGGTGGTGTCCGCCGCCCCGGCCGCCGCACGCCCCTGCGAGCCTCCGCATCAGCGCATCGAGGTCGAGGTCGACGTCCGGCGGGCAGCGGGCCGATACGGAGTAGCCGTCCCCGCTTACCCCGATGACGAAGACGGGGCCGGTTGCAGGGAAATCGCGCGCGAGTGCATCCGCGACGTCGCCCGTCACCGTCCCGTCGTCCACTGTGAAGAGGGCGAGACGATCGTCGAGGCGGCTTGCCCCGCGGATGCCGGCGACGACCGCGCGCCGGTGGCGGACGGTTACATCCCAGGCCTCCTGGAGAGCGTGGGTCGAGCGGAGGCAGAGCGATGCACCGATATCCCCGCACCCGGCCTTGCCGCAGGCATCGACGACGGCGGCAAGGTTCCCCGCCTCGTCGATCACCTCTCGCCCGAGGCTGTAGGTGGTGCCCCATATGCCGCAGAGCGCGGTATGCGACGCTTTCGGGGCGGCCGTCAGAACGACCCGGGAGAGGAGGGCCTCGATATCCACATCGTCCTCGTCGGTGACCCCGGCAACCAGGGCCCGGGCGGCGTCGGGCTTGCCCGAGAACCCGGCGAGGTAGGGGTTGATGGCGAGGGCGAACTGCTCGGCGAGACCTCGTCCGGGCAGGCGAAGGCCGCGGCGGGGCGTGATGAACCCGTTTGCTATGCCTTCGTTCACGATATCCCGGTTCGGCCCCTCGATATCCTGACCGTCGCCGAGTATGCCGAGGAGCGCGAGGCCCGCAAGGTCGCGGTTGTCCCCCATGCGCTGCGCGACGATGTAGGCCGTGCCGGCCGCGGAGAGGTTCCGGTCGCCGTCGATCCCGGCGAGACGCGGGTTGACGTGGTAGTCGCCCTCGAAGTGGGGCAGGTGGTGGTCTACCACCATCACGTCGCCGGGGAGGTCCTGGAGTGTCGATCCAAAGTCGCAGAGGAGCACGCTGCTCTCTTCCGGCACCCCGGCCGTGGTGATGCCCGGGCGAATCCTCAGCCGGAACCGTCCGCCTTTGCGGAACATGGCGTGGCAGAGGATGGATGCGGCGGCGATGCCGTCCGCATCGTGGTGCGCGAGCACCTCCACGAACTCCTGTTCGAGGAGATGGTCGGCGAGACCGGCAGCAGCAGCGTCCAGCGACATGGTTCGTCTCAGCGGGAGAGCAGTATCTCTGCAGTCTCCGGTTTGTAAGTCCAGCCTTTCGGCATCCGTCCGGACCTGACGTAGTACTTTACCAGTCTGCGTACCTTGGACTCGGTAATCTGAAGCTGGCGGGTATTGTGCAGGTCCTTCTTGTTCTCAGAAAGGTGCTTTCTTATACCGAGCGCCTTCTGCATCAGGTTCCGGAGATCCTCGGGGATCTCGGAGTCAAGGCCCTTCTCGCGGAGGATCTCGGTTACGCGCTTGCCGGTGGCGAGCTTGACGTCAGGGACGCCGTACCGGTCCCGCAACGCAAGACCTATCTGACTGCTCGACATGCCGTCTTTGCGGAGATTGACGATGATCTTCTCGATCTCCGCTACGTCCGTGTTGGACCACTCGGGAGCCTCCTTCCGGTAGGGCCGGACGGAACTGCTGGTTCCACGGCGCCGGGCGTACATTCTTGCCATTCATACACCTCCGATATACACTATGTTAAGTCCAGAAAAAAGTCCGTTGACTGACTAATCTCTGTAATCCCGAGCCCTTGCGGGCAGTGCTTCCGGGAGCACGTCGGACTTACCATAGCCAGCACATGAGAGTGCTGCATCATATTCTCCGGGATCCGACTTAAGTGTATCGGGGGTGCGTGATCGGTGTTCAGGCAATTCTCCACTCGTGTTTTGGTGCACCGGCGCATCATCCACTTCCTCAAGGTTTATCATGCTCCGTAATGACCTTTATGGCATGATCGAGAGCGAACCGGACCGTATCGCGGATGGCGTTCGTTTCCCACAGGAGTTTCTTCCCCTATTCGGTATCGCCGCGTCAGCGCTGGTTGCGCTCGGCGTCACCGCGTACTGCCTCATCTCTGGAATATTCATCATCTTCCCTCATCTCTTCTACATCCCGATCATCCTTGCCTCCTACTACTACCCGGACCGGGGTGTCAAAGCCACCGTGGTGCTCTCCGCCGTGTATCTTGCGGAGATCCTCTTCCTCTCCCCGGTCAGCGAGGCGGAGATCATAAACGCCCTGGTCCGCATCGGCGTGTTCCTTCTCGTTGCCGCCGTCGTGTCGCACCTCGCCGGCCGCCTGCAGGTGCGGGAAGCCCGGTACCGGGGGATCTTCGAGACGTCGGGCGCGGGCATCTTCCTCTTCTCGCCCCGGACCGGAAAGATCGAGGAGATGAACCAGCAGTGCGCCGCGATGCTCGGGTACCGGGAAGACGAGGCTCCTTCCTTTGATATATCCACGATCTGGCCCGGGTATACCGGACTCACCGGACCCCTTGAGGAGGGCCGGATCGAAGGCCTGGACTGCAACCTCGTCGCCCGGGACGGGACGCCCTCCGCGGTTCTCCTCTCGGCAAACCTCCTCCCCGACCAGCAGGAAGGCTGCGTGGTGGTCACCGGAACCGCTGAACTGAAGCAGATGGAGAATCAGCTCCGCCGTTCAAAAGAGACGCTCCAGGTCATCCTCGACACCACCGATGTCGGGATCCTCCTGACCGATCCGGGCAGGACGATCGTGGAGGCGAATGCGGCCGCGATCCGGTTCTTCGGCGGAACCGGACGGGAGGATCTGCTCGGGAAGGATCCATACGATCTGGTTGCCGGGAGGGACCGGGAGGCCTGGGTGGCCCGCCGGGAGCGGGCGCTGCACGGGGAGGCGCATGTCTTTGGGGAGTGCACGCTCTGCAGGCTCGACGGCACCGAGTGGCCCGCGGAGATCACGATCACCTCCTTCGCAGAGGGCGGAGCCGCCCCGGGGCGGCTGGTCGTCTCGTTCCGGGATATCACCGAACGGCGCCGGGTGGAGAGGGAGATGCGGGAGGAGAACCGGCGCCTCTTCATCACGAACGAGGTCATGGCCGCGGCAACTGCGTCCCGCCGCCTTGACGACCTCCTCCCGGCCGCGCTCGAAAAAGCTCTGGCGCTGCTGGACTTCGACCTGGGTGCGGCGCACCTGGTATACCCCGGGGACGATCGTGCGCACCTGCGCGCTTCGGTGGGTGATGCGGCTTTCCCGCTCGATATGAGCCCGGATGAGCTACCCTACCGGTACGTGCTCGTCGACGGGGAGGCCCGGTTCGTCGACCATTTCCAGGAGAAGTATCCGGAGCATGGCAACCCCGGCACCCGGTCGTTTGCATCGGTTCCCATACCGGGCGATGACGGGCCGGTGGGATGCATCACGGTCGCGAGCAGGACCCGCGAGACGATCCCGGAGAGCGAGCGCCGGATCCTTGTTGGGCTCGGAGAGGAGCTTGGCAATGCGGTCGTGAAGGGGCTGCTCCACGAGGATCTGGAGGCGGCGCTCGCGTCTGCCAACCACTATCTTGAGAAGGCGAACGCAGCGACCGAGGCGGCCAACCTCTACATGGATATCCTCATACACGACATCAACAACGCAAACGCCGCGGCGATGGCCTACCTTCACATGGCGCTCGATTCGGGAGGCGAACCGCCCCGCGATATCGTCAGGAAGTCGCTTGTTGCCATCTACCAGAGCGCCGACATCATCAAGAACGTCACCACGATCCGGAGGCTGGAATCCCGGGGTGCCGAACTCCGGCCGGTGCAGCTTGAGCCCGTGCTCCGGGGGATGCGCAACTACTTCGCCGATGCCCACATCATCCGGGAGGGACCGGATGCAACGGTTCTCGCCGATGACCTCATAGAGGAGATCTTCTCAAACCTGATCGGCAATGCCATCAAGTTCGGGGGGCCGGATGTCGATGTCACCATCAGCGTCCGGGAGGAGGGGGAGACGGTATCGGTGACGGTCGCCGATAACGGCCCCGGTATCCCCGACGACCTCAAGCCGTGGGTATTCGAGCGCAAAGTGCGCGGAGCGACGAAGAAGAGCGGGAAAGGGCTCGGCCTCAATATCGTCAGGATGCTTGCGGAGCGCTACGGGGGAAGCGTCCGGGCAGGAGATCGCATCCCGGGCCGGCCGGAGGAGGGGGCGGCCATAATAGTGACCTTGCGGCGTTATAACCCCGGAGAGGAGTGAACCGAATGTTTATCACCTCTCCGGGCAACATGTAATGGTACCGGTGCGATAGTAGTCTAGCGGTAGGACAGGGGCTTCCCAAGCCTCTAGCCCGGGTTCGATTCCCGGCTATCGCATCCTGAACTCGGGTTTGAATCTCCTTTTCTTGCATATTCATTCGATAGAGCACCCCTTGGGAATCAAAATAGATCGGCATCTCCCATGTCCTCTCCGCCGCATCGCGGCGCTCGGGCGATGGGTGGCTGCAGATCCCGTCCGCAGGTATCCTCCGGGCACCGGGCCTTCCGGCACGCCCCGCCTGGGGTGAGCCTGCACGACCTGACGGGCTTTGGAAGAGCTTTGAAAAGACTTTTAGCCTATCGATTCTTTAGCGTTAGAGTGTGACGTTAAACGACAGCCCGGTCGATACGGCTGATATAGGCATCGTCGACATTACGCCTGAAAACATTGCAGACTATGGAGTCTGCGGATATAAAGACCTGAAAAAGCATCGGGAGTTGAGGAGAAAGATAGATTGGTTCGAGGAATACTACCAGAAAGGCCTGAGAATAAAGGCCCTCGTCTCAAAAGAGCACGGCTACCAGGGCATGGTCGAGTACATACCCGGCAGGTATGCGCACCGCCCCGTGGACGCGGACGGGTATATGTTCATCCATTGCATCTTTGTCGGGTTCAGGAATGAGTTCAAAGGGAAGGGCTATGCCTCCTCCATGATCGACGAGTGCATCCGGGAGGCAAAGGAAGCAGGGATGCATGGTGTTGCGGTCGTCGTGCGGGACGGGCCGTTCATGGCCGGCAGAACTCTCTTCGTCAGGAAGGGATTCGTCGCGGCCGATACGGCGGACCCGGACTTTGAACTGCTGGTCCTCAAATTCAACCCGGACACGAAAGATCCCCGGTTCCGGGATATGAAGGAGCATCTCCGGGAGTATCGTGACGGGTTGTTTGTCATCCGCTCGGTGCAATGCCCGTACACCGAGAAGAACACGAACGCAATCCTTGAGTCCGCGAGGAGCAAGTTCAATCTCAGGGCCACATTGATCGACCTGGAAGGCCCGGATGCCGTTCAGAATGCCCCCTGCGCTTTCGGAACTTTCTGTATCGTGCATGACGGCGAGGTCATCAGCCACCATCCTATCAGCAACACCCGGTTCGAGAACATCATGAAGAAGAGGATCCGGTAACCGGTTCTGTTCGCGCCTCCGGTTATCCGGCCACCATCGCGGTTTGTGCCCACGATACCGGGAAGGAGAGGCGAATCTCGCTGGTTCCAGTTTTCCGCGGCGAGCGTCACCCGGCGCCGGTACGGCCGTCCTCCGGCACCACCTCGAACCGGCAGTGATCGTACCCCATCGAGTAGCACCGGGTCTCGATGACCGCCGCCGGCCGCCCGTAGTGGCGGGAGAAGAGCGCCCGGAGGATGCCGGAGTCAAACGCGCACGCGGGCCGGCCGGTTACGGGCAGGTCGGCGCACTCGAAGCAGTCGTAGACGAGGAGGGCCAACGGCACCGTTTCCGCGACCTCGACCCTGCCGAGGCGGTTTTCCTCCCAGAACCGGGCGATATTCGTGCAGAACTGCCCGGTCTCCGGGTCGGCCACCGCCGGGTAGAGTTCCTCGCCTATCCGCTCGCCGGCCCGGGTGAGGAGCGGATCGATCTGGATCCCCTCCTGCATGAGCGCGACCCGGATCGTCCGGAAGATAAGGTTGTAGAACGCGAAGGGGTTGCCCGACCCGGCCTGGTAGGCTCCCGCGTAGGCGGCAAGCGCATTGGTCACCCGCTCCTCCGGCGAGACGCTTGCGACGAGGTCGCCGGCAAGGAAGAAGATCTTTCGCCGCGCATCTGCCGGGTCGGCCCGTGACCCGATCACGCCTGCAGCCGCGAGATCCTGGAGGTGCACCGAGACCGTCGACTTCGCCCGCCCGGCGAGGGCGACGATCTCCTCAAACGTGTACTCGCGCTCGCGGAGCGCTGCAAGGATCATGCGCCGCACCGGGTTCCCGACCGCCCGCGTCCCGTCCGGCGTCGAGTAGAGGTCGATATCCTCACTCGGCCCGGGCCGTCCGGCTACCCCCCTGCCGGTCGTCCTCTGCTCCATGAAAGATGATCGAAAGGATGATATATGAAAGTTCGTATAGCGTAGAATGTTCGTATTATTACTAACATTTCTGGATACCGCAGTATGGCAAGAGGTCTGAACCGATTCTACATCCGCCAGATCGCGGCCCTCGATGGCTGCTGCAGTGCCCCTGGTGCCGGCCAGGGACCG
>Ga0209313_1002288_pt1 | contig 10743 bp, 10 predicted proteins | sample BioC13SIPDNA_3_FD_185748 | JGI IMG/M metagenome (GOLD analysis project Ga0209313, IMG submission 185748) | Anaerobic biogas reactor microbial communites from Washington, USA - Biogas_R2_B C13 SIP DNA (SPAdes) (version 2) | ecosystem: Engineered > Bioreactor > Anaerobic > Unclassified | place... | reverse complement strand
TACTGGAGCCGGGTCGCCAATACGGTAGGAGATGCCCCCTCGACGCTCCATATGATCTACCCGGAGGTTTACCTCGAGGAGAAGGATCCTGAGAAACGCATCAAATCCATAAACAAGACGATGAAGGAGTATCTTGACAAGGGTATCTTTGACTGCCACCCCTCCTCCTTCGTCCTCGTCGAACGCAAGACAAAGGGCGGCGGAAGCGGCCGCATGGGGCTGTTGGCCGCCCTCGATCTGGACGAATACGACTACAGCGTCGACTCCACCTCGCTCATCAGGGCCACCGAGGGGACGATCCTCGACCGCATCCCGCCGCGCAAGGCGATCCGCAAGAACGCCAAGCTTGAGCTTCCCCACATCCTGGTGCTCATCGACGATCCCAAGCGGAGCGTCATCGAGCCGCTTTCGGCAAAGCGTGCAGCGCTTCGCCAGCTCTACGACACCCCCCTCATGGAGGGCGGTGGGTCTCTCAGCGCCTGGCTCGTCGACGCTAAAGAGGACAGAGAGGCGGTCTTTGGTGCCATCGATGCGCTTTACAACACGCTCGACCCGGCAAACCCGCTGCTCTTCGCCATGGGGGACGGCAACCACAGCCTGGCCACGGCCAAAAGCTGCTGGGAGGATATCAAGGCGACCTTGAGCGAAGAGGAACGGGCGACTCATCCCGCCCGCTTCGCCCTCGTCGAGATTGAGAACATCCACGACCCCGCCCTTGAATTCGAACCGATCCACCGCACCCTCTTCTCTCTCTCCAAATCTGATTTCGAGGCGGAGGTGGCCAAGGTCTGTGCTCGGTTCGAGACGCAGGAGGTCGACTCGCTGGAGCGTATCAATCAACTCATCGATTGTGGGGATGGTGTGCAGCGCTTCGGCTATGCCGATGGAGACGGATTCGCCGTCTACACCCTCTTTGGACCCCACCATTCGATCGCCGCCGGCTCACTGCAGATGGTCATCGACTCGCTGTTGAAGCAGAAGCAGTGCACCGTCGATTACATCCATGGCAAGGATGTCACCATCAAGCTGGGACGAAAGCGTGGCAACATCGCCTTGATCCTCCCCGAGGTATCGAAGGAGACCTTCTTCGCCACGATCATCGCCGACCGCGCGCTCCCGCGCAAGACCTTCTCGATGGGAGAGGCACACGAGAAACGCTTCTATATGGAGGCGCGCAAAATCGTCCTCTAACGGCGTCGTTTCGTGACAGCGACGGCTACGGCGCTCACCAGCGCCGCGATGGAGGCGGCGATCGCAGCAATCTTCCACCGCGCAAGCCCCTCGAAGGAGGGGCGTTTTGCCGTATAGCGAGGACGGGGTACTGGGACCTCTTCGGGGGGCAGGTCGAAGTAGAAGACCTCCTCCCCCTCCTCCAGGTATCCGTACTTGAAGGCGGCGTCCTTGATGGCATCCGAGGTGAGCATCTGGCGCTGTTGTTCTGAGAGGGAATCGACTTCGAGGGCGAGCATGTCATCAGCGTACTGGAGGCGCTCAATTTCAGCTTTCAGCGCTTGATTGTGCAAATACCCGCCCTCCCCCGCCCAAGAAAGCAGGATTAGGTACGATATTGCGCCGGTTAGAGCGAATATGATGAGAATTTTCCTTGTCACGCCTTCACACAACCTCTATAATGACGATGATACTATAGCTTTTATATCAGTGTAAAGTTTGGGTGGAGGTGACGATGTCTGCAAATAAGCACTATGGAAGACAGATTGTATTGAGTCTGTTCTTGACGGTCTTTGGAATTCTGGGTTTGCTGTTCCTCGCATCGCGCTTTTTGCTCCCGCATTTCGAGATCGATCAACAGCAGGTGTACTCGGTGCTCGTCCGTCTCTTCCCCCTCCTCCTCGGTCTCATCATGATCGAAATCGGTGTCCTCGTCGCCAGACGGCGTGATGAAGAGATCGCCGAAGAGAGCGATCGCCTTCCCCCCAATGCCTATGACCGACCGTTCTACACCCTCCCCGGTGATGACCCGTCCCATCTGCACACCGAAGATCTGACCCTCGCCCACCGCACCGCCAGCGCGGCGGTCGTCGATGAGCCCATCATGGAGGAGACAATCGCGCCGGTGGTGGAAGTGGCATCGCCGGCGCCGGTCGCCGCCCCCGCTCCGATTGTCCCAGTGGTCGAGCAGGCTGCGCCCCAAGCCGTCCCGGTACAGCCGGAAGAAGAGGTGGAGCTCATCAATACCGCGGACTTCGATACCTTGCTCAGCGTTGAGCTTGAGAATGCTATTTTGATGGAGTATGACTTGACCCTGGTGGTCATCAAGGTCGAAGAGGGGCCGATCGCCCTCATCGCCAACAAGCTGGTGATGCAGAGCGGAGACCTCGCCTACTCTTTCATCCGCTCCGATACGAGCATCGCCATGGTCCTGCCCTTCTACAACAACGAAGAGGCGCGCACCTTCACCCTCTCCTTGATCGAGAGCTGTGAGCGGGAGTTCTCGCCGTCACTCTTGAAGGTCGGCTTTGCCTCTCGCGCCGGCAGGATGATCGAACCGGCCCAGTTGATTTTGGAAGCCGAGTCAGCGAGCGATCGCGCCGATTAATCCTTCAGTGGAAGATCAAAACTCATTCGGTCCCGCCCCAACACGGTGGGACCGAAGATTTCTTGGGCGTCACGCAGCAAATACTTGAGTTCCCAGTCGCTGTAGCGGGGGCTGTAGTGCATCAAGGCCAATTGGGCGACCTGGCCATCGCGTGCGATCGTCGCCGCCTGGGAGGCCGTCAGGTGGCGCTTCTCAGCGGCGGTCTCCTCCATGTCCGCGGTGAACATTCCCTCACAGAGGAGCAGGTCACTCCCGTTCACCGCCTCGGCGATGGTGGGGAGGTAGGCGGTATCGGTCACGTAGCTCATCTTGCGCCCGCTTCGCTTCTGCCCCATGACCTGGTCGCTTTCAATGACGGTCCCGTCCGGGAGGCGGACCGCCTCCCCCCGCTGGAGTTTTCCCCAGAGCGGACCCATCGGGACATTGAGCTCTTTGGCCCGCTCGACGTTGAAGACGCCGGCGCGCTCCTTCTCCTCCATCACATAGCCGACGCACGGTTTGGTGTGCAAGAGCGGGAAGGCGCTCACCGTGTACTCATCATTGTCGATGATGATGCCCGGCTCGGCGACGCGGACGATGATCTCATAGTTGATGTACATGTCCAAGATGCGGCGATTTGCGTCTACGTACTCCTTGAGCCGCGGCGGGCCGTAGATGGTCAGGGGATCGTCACGGTCGACTTGGCTGGAGAGCATCAAGATCCCGGGCAGGCCGGTGACATGGTCCGCATGCATATGGGAGATGAAGATCGAGTCGATCTTCTTCCATTTGAGGTTCAAACGTTTGAGCGATACCTGGGTCCCTTCCCCACAGTCGAAAAGGAAGAGCTCTCCATCGCGTCTGACCATCGCACTGGTCAGATGGCGATTGGGCAACGGCATCATGCCGCTGGTCCCCAGGATGAAGACTTCAAAATTCATGGTTCCAGTATACCCAAATCGCCGTCTTAGTCAAAGCGCACGCAGCTGAGCGCATCGATGGCGGAAACCCGCCTGAGGCTGAGGTGTACGCTCACCGCACTGACACAAAAGAGGACGGAGGCGATGATCGAGAGGTCGAGGACGGGGACCCTGATGGGAAAATCCAACAGATAGAAGGAGAGGGCGCTGTAGGAGCGCGCGGCGATGGTCGCCAAGAGCGGGGGGAGCTGGCGGGCAAAGAGAATACCCAGGGCGGTTCCGAGTGCGATGCTCACCGTCGTGATGACCATCACCGCCGTCCAGTAGGCTCGCCGTACGACCTGGGGTTGTGCCCCGATCAGGTGGAGGGTGGCGATGCGGGCCTTGTCATCCTCCACCATCTGGGAGCTGAGCTCACTGATGAAGTAGCCGCAGAGGATGGCCACCGCCACCATGACGGCCAGCACCGCTTGCCGGCTCGTCTCGAGGTTGCCCGAGAGCGCCGGATTCTGTTCCTTCCAGGTGGTCGCCATATAGCCGGCCCGTTCAAAATCACCCTTCACCGTCTCAAGGTTGCGTTCTTGGGTGAGCACCTCATAGTACACTGTCACGCCACTGGTGAAGAGGTGCTCAAGGAAGTCCAGGTCGCAGAAGACCAACTGTTCATCAAGCTCATGGTAGCCGGTGTCGTAGAGCGCTCCGATGATGCAGAGCTGTGCCCTGATGGCATCATTGGAGACGAGCATCAAGGCGAGGCGATCGTCGATTTTTACAGCCAGCCGCTCGGCCAGCGTCGTGCTGATCATGATCTTGGCAAGGGTTGATGGGGAGGCGTTTTCGCTCTGTGTGATGGTCAATTGGGCGAGGCGGCTGTCGTTGAAGTACGACTGCTCCACCCCTTTGACGCGGACCATCTGGTTCTTGTCGGGGCTGTAGAGGAGGGCGTTGACCTCCCCTACGCGGTCGATGGTTTCAATCGAGGGGTGCTCGATCATCGGTTGCCGTTTATCCACATAGAGCTGCAGGTGCCCGTCGGCGAGCAACGCCCACTTGTCCGCGATGCCCCGACTCATGGAGACGACGAAGATCTGGGCGAGGACCAGGATCGACACGACGAGGGTGATCAACACGATGTTGAAGATGACCCGGCGCCGTGCGGCGCGGTTGGCCCCGATGCCGAGTTTGCGCAGTGTCAACAGCCTCGATACCGGATTCACCCGATGACCTCCAGATTCCGCTCACTGATGCGGTGGATCTCGTCACAACGCCGTGCGAAGGAGAGGTTATGGGTGACGAGGAGCAGCGCCACCTCCTTTTGCCTCACGAGGGAGAAGAGCAGATCTTCCACCATGGCCGCATTCCCCTCATCCAGCGATCCGGTGGGCTCGTCGGCGAAGAGGATCGCCGGCTCGTTCACCAGGGCGCGCGCGATGGCGACCCGTTGCTTCTCCCCGCCGGAGAGCTGGTCCGGGCGGTGGCTCAGGCGGGCAGAGAGCCCGACCAGGGAGAGGATCTCGTGGGCCTTATCCCGTGCTTCCCCCTTGCTGCTGCCCCCGATCATCGCCGCCATCTCGACATTCTCACTGGCGGTGAAGTCCTCGAGCAGGAGGCTTGCCTGGAAGATGAAGCCCATCCTGCGGCTGCGCAGGGCCGAGAGGGCGCGATTGTCCATCTCGCCGAGCTTCTCGTGTTCGAACCAGACCTCCCCATGGTCACACCCCATGAGGCCCGCCGCGATCTGGAGCAACGTCGACTTACCGCTGCCGCTGTTGCCCGTGATGGCGATGGCGCGCGACCGTTGGACGGTGAGGTCTACGGATTCGAGGATTTGGATCGGCTCCCCGCCCCTGAGCGTGGCGGGAAAGCTCTTGGAGACTTGGTGCAGGTACACCAGATCAGTAGATCTCTTCATAGACGAACATCTCCATGATATCGGCCCTCAAGAGGCGCCTGATGGCCAAGAGGGAACTGATGAGACTGAAGACGAGGATGCCGACGCTGAGGCCAAGCACCTGTCCCCAATTGATGGCCAACACCAAATGGGTACCCATTTTTCGATAGACGAAGGCAGAAAGGTGGGGATAGAGGGTCAACGCCCCCCAGCAGAGGATGACACCCACCACGAGCCCGAGGAGCGTGACATAGGCGCTCTGCAGCACAAAGGCGGCATGGATGGTCCCCACCCGAGCCCCCATGGTCATGAGCATCGCCACCTCGCGCTGCTTTGCCAGCAAGAGGCGCCGGGTACTGGAGTAGGCATGGACCAGGACGATGAGGATCATCAGAAGCAGCATCAGCGTCATCATCCGCTGCTCGAGGAGCATGGCACCCCAAAGGGCGGCGTTGACCTCCTGGTAGCTCTTCACCCCCATCAAGCCGGCGTCGGTGATGATGAGCTTGGCCCTCTGTACATCAAGGCTCGTATAGATCCCGATGTGATAGGCGAGGTCTTCGGTGATGGTGGAGAGTGTATCGAGGGTAGAGAGGAGGGTGGTCTGGTCAAACTCCCAGCTGGTGGTGTAGTAGATGGAACCAACCTCGACTTTCTTGCTCGCCGGGACGATGGTCGCCTGCTTGCCACGCCGCAAGAAGGTGGCCGTGATGGTTTCCCCGTCCTTGATCCAGAGGGAGTTTGCCCAAGACGAAGCGACCGTCCCCTCAGAAAAGATCGTCCCCTTGTAGCAGTTCACCGCATCGAGGAAAAAAGGCGGTGCATCGATGCCCCGGATCCGTGCGCTGATCGTCCGCCCGCCCTCCCCTTGGATGATGACCGGGAGATCGGCCCAGACAAAGGCGGCCTCGATGCCATCGAGCGTGGCGATGGCGGCGGCCTCCCGCCTCGCCTCAGAGAGGGAGAGTGAGGAGACATCTGCCTGGAGATCGAAGGATTCGAGGGTTCGGATATCCTTGAACTGGTTGCTCTGCAGCGCCTGCATGAAGGAGAGGACCATGACGATGGCGAAGAGGCCAAGGGCCAGGCCGAGGGCGATGCGGATGGCGGAACCGCGGTGGCGGTTCTGGCGGCTGAAGGCATACCGCGATGAGAGGCGCAGCAGGATGCTCATCTCAGCGGTACACGATGGACCGGACCCGGTTCGAGCCAGGTTCGTAGGTGACGTCGCTGTACGGCTTCTCTTCTGCGTACAGCGTCTCGATGCGTGAGCCATCATCCTGGTATCGGATCGTCTTCTTCAACACCCCACCGCTGCGCTGCTCTCCGCTCACCGCCCTGCCCTCCTCGTAGTATGTGATGGACTCGTCCCCAGTGCTGCTGATGCGCTCCTCGGCTGTCAGTTCCTTGCTCTCATTATACCGATAATTGATCACCATGACAGGGTCAATCGTCTGGATGAGGAGGGCGGCGCTGTCGTACACCTCGACGCGCTCCCCTCTGTGGACGGTATACCCGCCCGCTTCCCGCTCTTCGATGGTGGCCCTGACCGATTCCTCACCCCTCCTCCACGCCTCGATGATCTCTCCCCCCTCGCTTCGCTGGGTGTAGGACTCCCCCTCTCCCTTGATGCTGTAGGCGTAGATCCGCTCATCCCCACGGTGAAAGAAAGTGCGCAGGTTCTCATCAGATCCCAGCGTCGCCACCGCACTGAGCTCTTCAAAGCGGTAGCTGAACGCCTCGACCGCCACGATGTGGTCGTCGACGAGGATGGTGCGCAAGAGGAGCCGCCCCTCGTCATCGTACTGATAGAGGGTTTTCTCCCCTCCCGTTTGCCGTTGGATCGGGTGTCCATCCTCGATGATTGTGACGGTCACCTGCCCGTCATCGTCCTGGCGGCGCACGACGATCCGAGCGCCCTCTGAGGACCTCTCTTCAGTGAAGAGCAGGCGCTCTCCCTGATAGAGCGTCCTCCTCTCTTCGCCGAGGATGAGGCGGTACTCCTCCCCTTGCCATACTCCGAGGTCTTGGCCGATGGAGTTGGAGGCACGCACCAGAGGAGATGCGAACACACCGACGCTTGCTGCGGTGAACAGCACCAGGGCCAGGGCCCTACTGCGTGAGGCCCACCAACGCATCTAAAAACTCATCCTTGTCGAAGGGATGGATGTCCCCATACCCTTCGCCGGTTCCGACGAACGCCACCGGGATACCGAGGCGGTCACCGATCTGGACCAAGGCCCCGCCCTTGGCGAGCGAGTCGTACTTGGAGAGGATCAAGCCATCGAGGCCGATGGCTTTGTCAAAGAGTTCCGCTTGGCTGATCTGGTTCTGTCCGGTGGTGGAGTCGAGGACGATCAACTTCTTGTAGTGCGCCTCGCCGATGCCGCGGCCCTTGATGATCTTATCGATCTTGGCCAACTCCTTGAGGAGGTTCTCCTTGTTGTGCATCCGGCCGGCGGTATCCACGAAGATCAGATTCTCGCCCCGCGATTGGGCGCTGGTGATGGCATCATAGACGACCGATCCGGGGTCGCTTCCGCTCACCTGGCGCACAATGCGGCAGCCCAGGCGTTCACTGTGGATCTCCAGCTGGTCGGCGGCCGCTGCCCGAAACGTATCGGCGGCGGCCAAGAGGACCGAATACCCTTGCTTTTGGTAGTAGTCTGCGAGCTTGGCGATCGTGGTGGTCTTTCCCACCCCATTGACACCGAGGACGAGGAAGACGGTCAAGGCGTCCTTTTCAACGCCCATATCCATGGTCCGCAGCTTCTCACCCAAGAGTCGCTTGACCAGAGCCTGGTAGTCGCTCGTCTCCTTGAGGCGGCCCTCCTTGGCCCTTCTCTGCACCTCATCGCTGACCGTCATGGCCAGGTGCCCACCGAGGTCTCCCTCGATCAAGAAATCCTCAAGCTCATCAAAGAAGCGCTCATCACCCTTCGCTCCTGTAAAGAGTGCCTTGAGCTTTGCTCCAAATCCTTTCAACATGATCGAATCCTCTTCCCTTATCGTCCATAGGCGGCAAGCTGAGCCATCAGGGCCACCAGGTTCACCATGGCCACCGCCCCGCTCGCCACCTGCCCCACCTGCCAGAATTGATGGTCCAGGGCGGGGGTATTGCCCAGGGCGATCGTTGCGACATACGCCCCGAAGAGCAGGATAGTCTTTCTCAGCTGTTTATAGAAGTCCTTTTGTTCCCGGTCGAGTAGTGATGCCGTGAGGGCCGTCCTCCCCTCCATCGTGACGAGTACCTCCTGCCCCGGATCGTGCACCAACCCGATTTCCTGGTCGGTGAACCCCTCTTTGACCATCAAGACAGAGAGGGGGTACTGCGGCTTCTCGATGGTGAGGGAGAGGTCACAGCCCCTCAACTGTCCGTCGATGAACCAATCGACTCGCCCACTCTGGCTGCGGAAGGTGACCGGCCTCTCCGCCTGGTGCTCGAGGACCGCCTCGACGGTGGTGATCGTACCTGAGTGAAGATCAATCGTTCTCTCCACTGCCAGGTGGGATGGAGAGGAGAGGGTGAGGGAAACCTCACCACTCTTTCGGATGAAGAGGCGCTCCCCAGTTTTCTGCTCAACCCCATCCAACGAGATGGTCAACAACAGCGGCCCCCCGGTGATGAGGAGGGCGGCGGTGGTATGCGCGCCGCTGTAGGTGAGCAAGACTGCGTCCAGTGCATCAGAGAGCTCGTACCACGCTCCCTTGGTCACCAAGCGGTCGAGCAAGATGGAGGCTTCCTCTTCCACCGCGGTACAGATCACCCGGTCGAACTCATCAAGGCTTTGGACATCGATGAGGAGGAGCCCATCAAGGCCTTCACGCTCCCGATACCAGCGCACCCCTTCGCTTGAGGAGCGCAACAGGCGTGTGAGCTGAGGCGAGTATGGAACGGTGGTATAGGAGATCTGGGAGGGGGTCTCCTCATCTGCCCTCCCAGCGACCGTGTAGGCGGCCAGTGCCTTCTCATCGCGCGCTGCATAGAGGGCGTGAATCTCTCGATCAGCAGTGGCTTGGGCACCCCTCTCCGCGCGCGTTGCGAGGTGTTGGGCCCGCTCTTCGGTGAGGGTGAATTGCCGGCCGTACTGGGTGGCCGCCTCGAGGGTCTGTTTGAGGATCAGGTCGGATCGTTCACTCAGGGAGATGATGGCGACTTGCCAATCCGCTGAGGCAAGCGGGCTGACGATCACGGTCAGCAGCACAGCCCAGAGGACAAGTCGCCTGGTCATCGCCCTACTCCTCCTCTTGCGCCCACTGCAGATAGCTTTCGATGAAGGGCTCGATCTGCCCGTCCATCACACCTTGGATATTGCCCACGCTGGTGTTGGTACGGTGGTCCTTCACCATCGTATAGGGCTGGAAGACGTAGGAGCGGATCTGGCTGCCCCAAGTGATCTCCTTCTTCTCGATGGCATCCTTCTGGTGCTCCGCCTCCTTCTTCTGGCGGTAGTACTCATAGAGCCGGCTCTTGAGCATCTTGAAGGCGACGTCCTTGTTCATCAGCTGGCTGCGCTCATTCTGGCACTGCACGACGATGCCGCTCTCATAGTGCGTGATCCTGACCGCACTGTCGGTCTTGTTGACGTGCTGACCACCGGCCCCGCCGGCACGATAGGTGTCCAGGCGATAGTCCTCCGGCTTGAGGTCGATCTCGATGGTGTCATCGACGACCGGGGAGGCGTAGACACTGGTGAAGGAGGTGTGGCGTCTCTTCTGTGAATCGAAGGGGCTGATGCGCACCAGACGATGGACCCCGGCCTCCCCCTTGAGGTAGCCGTACGCATATGGGCCGCTGACACGGATGGTGGCGCTCTTGATGCCCCCCTCATCCTCCAAAAGGTCGAGGACCTGGCTCTTGAAGCCGGCGTTCTCACAGTACCGCAGGTACATGCGCAGCAACATGTTGGCCCAGTCGCTCGCCTCGTTGCCCCCGGTCCCGGCGTGGATCGTCAAAAAGCAGTCGTTCTTGTCAAACTTGCCATCGAGCAACGTGGTGAGCTTCAGCTCCCCATACTGCTTCTCCAAGGAGAGGATCTGAGCGTCGATCTGATTCTGTTCATCCTCATTGTCCGGCTCGCCGCTGTAGAGCTCGATAAGATCTTCCATCTCATCGATGGCAGTGATCAACTCCTTCCACGGCTGGTAGGTGTCCTTCAAACCATTGAGCTGTGTGAAGAGCTGCTCGGCCCCCTTGCGGTCGTCCCAGAAGCCCGGTTGCAAGGTCTTTGCCTCGAGCTCGTCGATCTCTTTCTTCAGGCCTTGCGGGTCAAAGACGCCTCCAGACGGTGTAGGCTTCTTCCTTGATGGACTCAAAGAGTGATTTATTCTGAAAATACATAGTGCTGTTCTCCGCTGTTCTTATTTTCGTTCCACCCTGAGGCCCAAGGTAATCT
>Ga0209313_1002273_pt1 | contig 10782 bp, 8 predicted proteins | sample BioC13SIPDNA_3_FD_185748 | JGI IMG/M metagenome (GOLD analysis project Ga0209313, IMG submission 185748) | Anaerobic biogas reactor microbial communites from Washington, USA - Biogas_R2_B C13 SIP DNA (SPAdes) (version 2) | ecosystem: Engineered > Bioreactor > Anaerobic > Unclassified | place... | reverse complement strand
CATTCAGTCCGAACACCCGCAGACCATAGCCTTGATATTGGCTTATCTGGAGGCGGATAAGGCCGCTGTCATTTTAGGAGCTCTGGCTCCGGAAAGACAGGCGGAAGTAGCCAAAAGGATAGCCATAATGGATACTACTTCACCCGAAATAATCAAAGAAGTGGAAAGGATTCTGGAACGCAAGCTGTCTTCCATAGCACCACAGGAATTGACTGCCGCCGGTGGCGTCAAGGCAGTGGTAGAGATAATTAATCGAGTAGATCGAAGTACGGAAAAGACTATTATGGAAACCCTGGAAGTGCAGGATCCCGAGTTGGCAGAAGAGATCAAGAAACTGATGTTTGTATTCGAGGATATTGTCATAATAGACGACCGTTCGGTGCAAAGAGTCTTGCGCGAAGTGGAATCCCAGGATTTAGCCCTGGCCTTGAAAGGTGCCAGCAACGAGGTATCCCAGAAAATATACCACAATATGTCTACCCGAGCCTCGGATATGTTGCGTGAAGATATTGAATTCATGGGACCGGTAAGATTGCGGGATGTGGAGGAAGCTCAGCAGCGTATAGTTAATATTATTCGCCGTTTGGAGGACTCTGGTGAGATAGTAGTAGCCCGAGGCGGAGGAGATGAGGTAATTGTCTAAAGTAATCAAGGGGTCTGATATGCTCTTATTTCAGCCCAAGGTAATAGATCTTACTGCCATCTATGAATTAAAAAAGCAGGTAGAGGCGGAAAAACTGGAGGCAACGGAAGAACTCAGTGAGGAAGATTTACTGAGCAATGACATAACCTTAAAACAGCTGGAATTAAAAGAACTGCAGTTGGAGGCTGAAAGGATAGTTGACGAAAATGAAAAGATAGTCAGGGAATTGCTGGAAAAAGCTCGGGATGAAGCCAGAACCATAATAGACGAAGCCCTGGAAGAGGCCGAAGTAATCCGGCAACAGGCCCTGGAAGAGGCTGAAGAACTTTGGGTTAGCAAGCAGAAAGAAGGATATGAAAGCGGCCTCAAAAAAGCCCAGGAGGAAATTGAAGCCGATCGCTTGTCAGCAATGCAAGAAAGCCAGAGGATACTGGAGGAAGCCCGGCAAAGCAAGATTCAGATAATGAATTCCAGCGAAGCCGACATGGTGCGCTTGGTTATGGCGGTAAGCAGGAAGGTAATTGGAGGCGAACTGGAAACCAACCCCCGGGTGATTATCAATATTCTTCGGGAAGGCCTCAACTACCTGGACAACCCCCAAAACGTAACCGTCTATGTCAATCCCCTGGAAGTAGATAAGATATTAGAGGTAATGCAAAGCGAATCTTTTAACGATATTGGAAGTAATGAAATCCCGTTAAAGATCACGCCTGATAAACGTATACAAGCGGGTGGATGTACCCTCGAGAGCGATGCCGGATCAGTCGATGCCCGCCTGGAAACCAGGATTGCTAGCGTGGAAAAAGCCATTCAGGAAGTGGCTCCCGATGAATAAGGCGTCTACTCTTCCGTTGGAAAAATATCTGGATGCACTGGACAAAACCACCACCTGCCAGCTTAAAGGCCGGATATCCCAGGCTATCGGCCTAACCATTGAAGCTACCGGTCCCCGGGTAAGAATGGGGGAACTTTGCTTTTTACAAACTAATTATTCCGATCGCCAGCTGGTTCCAGCGGAAGTAGTTGGTTTCAAAGATAAAAAGATACTGCTCATGCCTCTGGGCAATTTGGAAGGTATTGGCCCGGGCAGCGAATTGCTGGCCAGCGGAACTACTCTGAGGGTTCAAGTGGGAATGGAACTGGTGGGCCGAGTTCTCAATGGATTGGGTGAACCGATTGACGACAGAGGCAGGATAAAGTCCGAGACTACCTACCCGGTAATCAACCAACCCCCCAGTCCCTTGAAAAGAAAACGTATTACTGAAGTTTTGCAGGTGGGGGTAAAAGCCATCGATGGTCTGGTTAGCATAGGTAAAGGCCAGAGAATGGGTATACTGGCAGGCAGTGGAGTGGGGAAGAGTACCTTGATTGGGATGATAGCCCGCAATACTGACGCCGATATAAATGTTATCGCCCTTATTGGAGAGCGGGGGCGTGAAGTCCGGGAGTTTCTGGAGCGCGACCTGGGGGAAGAAGGCCTGGCAAAATCCGTAGTAGTAGTAGCAACATCGGATCAGCCCGCCCTGGTTAGATTGAAGGGTGCTTTTGTCGCAACCAGTATTGCTGAATACTTTCGCGACCAGGGCAAAGATGTGCTATTGTTGATGGATTCCGTAACGCGTTTTGCCTTGGCCCAGCGTGAAGTTGGCCTGGCCATTGGTGAGCCGCCGGCTACCAGGGGCTATACTCCTTCAGTGTTTGCCATGCTGCCCAAACTCTTGGAGAGAGCAGGTACTTCGGAAAAGGGAACCATTACCGGATTGTATTCAGTGCTGGTGGAGGGTGATGACCTGAATGAACCTATTACTGATGCGGTCCGGGGAATATTGGATGGACATATTGCCTTGAGCCGAAGCCTGGCGGCCATGAATCTCTACCCAGCTATTGATGTGGGGCAGAGCATCAGTCGCGTTATGATTGATATAGCATCTCCAGAACATATCAAAAACGCCAACCGCTTCAGGAGCATACTGGCCACTTATGAAGAAGCCCGGGATCTCATTGATATTGGAGCCTATAAGAAGGGTTCCAATCCCCGCATAGATGAATCTATTGCCTTGATCGATAAATGCCAAAACTTTATTCGACAGGATATCTACGATGAAGCCAGTATTACCACCACTTTAGAAAACCTGGAAAAAGCCGTTCGTATATAGAGGTGAGCTGAAATGAAAGCATTTCGTTTTAGATTGCAGACCAAACTGGAGATTTGCATTCGCCAGGAACAAATAGCCTGGGAAGAAATGCAGCGCTGCCTTAGGGAACGCGACTTCTTGCTGGAGGAATTGCAGTACCGGGAGCAAAGGCTGCTGGCAGTGGAGGAAGAAATCCGGCAGGATAGTTGCAAAGTTCAAGGATTTCAAACCCTGATGCTAAAAAGAGAATTCGTTCCCATACTTGTAATGCAGATAGAACAGGCAGAACAAAACCTGTCCCAGGCCGAAGCCAGAGTAGAAGAAGCCCGGGTACTGCTGTTGGAAAGAAAACGGGAAACCACTACCCTGGAAAAATTAAAAGAACGGGCCTGGCAGGAATACCTTTTAGAACTTCAACAGGAGGAACAAAAGATTATTGATGAAATAGCCATCAACAATCATTTTCGCAGGGAGCTGGCCTAAGGTTAGTTTGAAAAGTGAGGAGTGAAGGGCAAGGGGTGAGGGGTTTATTTATTTTCTAACCCATAATCCTACTGTTCAACAACCGCTAAATCATACTTAATCTGCATAAGCGCGTCAAAAATATTGGAGTCCCCTGTCCCATTTTCATCATTATTTGTGGCTCCTGACCCCGGGGGTTAATTAAGAATTGGAGAGTTTTTGGAACTATGACAGGAATATTGAAAAAAATAAAAATTTTGCTGGTTTTTTTATCACTTCTGGTTTTGCTGGGCGGGGGCTATTACCTTTTGCTCTATTTAAACCTGCTATCAGCCCCGGCTTCTCTGAAAAATGCGCCTCTGTTGGGCGACTTTGTCTCCCGGAGCGCGGAAAAGGTCTCCTGGCTTCAGTATGAAGAGGTCTTGAAGCAAAAGGAAAAGGCCATGGCGGAAAACCAGAAAATGCGCCAGACCCTGGAGGATAAAGCAGAGGAGATGGAAAAAAACAGAAGCAGTTTGGCTGATTTAAAGAAAAAGCTCAAACTTAGCGAGCAGGAAGACGATAATCTTAAAGAAGAGATTGCACAGTTAAATAGTGAAATACTGGACTTAAAAAGCAAGCAGGAAAGCCGATCTGCCGCCTACAAGGACATGGCTACCTATTTTAGTGAAATGAAAGCTAAAACAGCGGCTGATATTCTATCCCGTTTGGAGGATGAGGATATCATAGGGATTTTCAGCCAGATGGAAAGTGATACGGTGGCCGAATTGATGGAGAATATGGATGCTGCCAGAGCGGCCCGGATAAGTAAGAAAATGTTGGTGGCAGCACCCTGAGAATCCGGGGGGTAAGGTCTGGGCAAGAGAAAGCATGGATTTCTTGCTCAGACCTGGCCCCGCCGGGAGAATGACCGGATAAAAGTGAGGAGTGTGGGGAGATTTCTCAAAAAGGTTCATCTCACTATAGCTCGGCAACATTTTTAGTCCTTGCTTGAGACACTGCTCTTTTGGGAAACGAGCAAAATCTCTCTGGGGTACAACAGGATGAAGGAGGTGATAAATTGACAGGATTGGACATGGTAGCAGTTGCTCCCAAAGCCGAAGGCGCTGCCACTCCCTCTCCGGACAGGAATCCTGTAGCTAAAGGAAAAAATGAAAATGACTTCGCAAGACAATTGAAAAAAGCTTCTTCAAAGCATACTGTGCGACAGGTAAGCCAGGGAGCAGGCAGCCAAAGGGAAGTAACTACTGCGGAGCCCAAATTGCTAAAAAACAGTGGAGAGCAAGAAAGAGCTGGACCGGGAGCCAAAGAGGAAATTCTTAAGAGTATTGTTCTGGAAAGCGGAGAAACAGCTCCTCCCCAGAATCAGCTCGAAAAAGAGAGGGAGCTTTGCAGGGTGCCCTACCCCTTGTTGCCAGAGGGAACGGAAATAAAGCCAAAGTCAGTGGCAATAGAATCTGAACCGGTGATGGAGAGGAACGAAAACGGCGCAAGCTTGCAGGAGCAAGAGGTTCTGGTTCTAGCGGATAAGCTACGAGGCAATGAAGGCTCGCCGGGTGAACCGCGATTAAACCCGGCAACGGCAGAATTAAGCCTAGAAACGCCGGAATCAACCCCGACAAAGCTGGAGCAGGAAGAGACGCGAATTACATCGTCAGGGATACTTGAGCAGCAGCCGGGAAAAGCCGGGCAGGCCAGTCAGGAAACTACGGAAGAGGAACCGCCCCGTAGTGAGCGATTGAGCCAGGGGGAGCAGGAGCCGGAAGCCAAAAGACCTGGTCTGAAAGTGGAAACGCAGCCAGTCAGGGTGGAGAAACCCCAGGCGCAGGTGCCTTTAGCAGTGATGGAGAGGAACGAAAGCGGCACAAGCCTGGATGGTCGTCTTCATCATCAAAACGACATAGAACATACAGCTGTGATAGTGAGGAACGAAAACGGCGCAAGCTTGCAGGAGCAAGAGGTTCTGGTTCTAGCGGATAAGCTACGAGCTAATGAAAGCCCTCCGGGTGAACCGCGATTAAACCCGGCAACGGCAGAATTAAGCCTAGAAACGCCGGAATCAACCTCGACAAAGCTGGAGCAGGAAGAGACGCGAATTTCCCCGTCCAGGATATTTGAGCTGCAACCGGAAAAGGCCAATAGCCAGGTATTCCCGGATAGCATCGACATAGCGCCAGGGATATTCCAGCAACAGCTGGAAAAAGCCGGGCAGGTCAGGCAGGCCAGTCAGGAAACTACGGAAGAGGAACTGCCCCGTAGTGAGCGATTGAGCAAGGGGGAGCAGGTTCAGGAAGCCAAAAGACCTGGTCTGAAAGTGGAAACGCAGCCAGTCAGGGTGGAGAAACCCCAGGCGCAGGTGCCTTTAGCAGTGATGGAGAAAAACGAAATCGGCGCAAGCCTGGATGGTCGTCTTCGTTATCAAAACGATATAGAGTATACAGCTATGATAGTGAGGAACGAAACCGTTGCAAGCCTGCAGGAGCAAGAAGTTCTGGATCTAGCGGATAAGCTACGAGGCAATGAAAGCCTGCCGGGTGAACCGCGATTAAACCCGGCAACGCCGCCGGAATTAAGCCCAGCAACACCGGAATCAACCCTGACAAAGTTGGAGCAGGAAGAGGCGCGAATTTCATCGTCAGGGATACGTGAGCAGCAGCTGGAAAAAGCCAATATCCAGGTGTTCCCGGATAGTATCGACAAAGCGCCAGGGATATCCCAGCCGCAGCCGGAAAAAGCCGGGCAGGTCAGGCAGGCTAGTCAGGAAACTACGGAAGAGGAACCGCCCCGTAGTGAGCGATTGAGCTGGGGGAAGCAGGAGCCGGAAGCCAGAAATTCTGCTATAAAGGCGGAAGCGCAGCCAGTTAGGGTGGAGAAACCCCAGGCGCAGGTGGCCGCAGCAGTGATGGAGAAAAACGAGACCGGCGCAAGCCTGGATGGTCGTCTTCGTTATCAAAACGATATAGAGTATACAGCTATGATAGTGAGGAACGAAACCGGTGCAAGCCTGGATGGGCAAGAGTTCCTGGTTTCAGAGGGTAAGCTGCGAGCCGATGAAAGCCTGCCGGGGAGTGAAGCGCGATTAAACCCGGCAAAGCCGGAATTAAGCCCTGAAACGCCGGAATTAAACCCGGCAAAGCCAGAGCAGGAAGAGACGCGAAGTTCCCCGCCCAGGATATTTGAGCAACAGCTGGAAAAAGCCGGGCAGGTCAGGCAGGCCAGTCAGGAAACTACGGAAGAGGAACTGCCCCGTAGTGAGCGATTGAGCCGGGGGAGGCAGGAGCCGGAAGCCCAAAAACCTGCTATGAAGGTGGAAGCGCAGCCAGTTAGGGTGGAGAAACCCCAGCTACAGCAGGCCACAACCGTGATAACAGGGAAGGAAAATGATATGCCGCTGCTAAATAAAGCGGCAGGAGAACCGCTAAAAGCAGGATATGATCCGGCAGCACTGGCTGTATTGCTTAAAGCTCAGGGCAAAGGCGAAAAGCTGAGTGGCAAGAACAAGCTTGACTATGAAGGCAATCTTTTACTGGAAGAAGAGACGGCCGGGGCTAAGCCCAATAATAAAGACGGTTCCATTAAAGGAGAAGTAGTATCCCCCAGGATACCTGAAGCAGCCAGCAAAGCTCAGCTTGACAGTGATATAACTGAAGAGTTCAGGCTGGGGGAGGATGACAAAAACCAGCCCCTGAAGGCAGGTGGACGAGAAAAAGAGCCGGCAGAACTTCCCGAGTATAAGGAAAGTGGGAAAAATATGCCCGGGTTCAAGACGGAGCATACTTTGCTGGATAACAGTCTACGTAATACGGGCAAGCCCATACAGGAAAAAAGCTGGGTGGATCCGGAAAAGTTTATGGAACAAGTGGTTAAAAAGGCCGAAGTAATGATAAAACAGAACTTATCGCAGATGAGAATCCAGCTTCACCCGGAGTTTCTGGGAAAAATGACCATCAAGTTGGTGCTGGAGGATGGGCTGCTGACTGCCAGGTTTATTACGGAAAACCAGCAGGTCAAAAATCTCCTGGATAGTAACTTGAACCATCTTAGACAAAACCTGGAGAACCAGGGAATCAGGGTGGAGAAGACCGAAGTGAATGTGCAGTTGAATAACGGAGGCTTGTTTGATGGTTCCGAAGGCAGTCGCCAGGATTTGTGGGAGCAACCACGCTCCTATTCTCAATATAACCCTGCCGGGCCGGGCAGTGATGCTTACCAGGCAAGCAGTGCCGGGGATGAAGTGGAAGCCGGGTTAATAGATTCGGGCGAAACCTACGGTTTAGCCGCTGACGGCAGTATGAATTTCCTTATTTAGGAGGTGAGCTTATGGATAGCAGCCAGGTCAAGTGGGAAGCGGTTCCCTGGAAGAGTAGTGAAACCCGGGGCAGCAGCCCAAGCAGCAAGGAAATAAATAAAGGTCTGGGCAAGGAAGATTTTTTAAAGCTTCTCTTAACCGAGCTCAAGTACCAGGATCCAATGGAACCGGTTAAAGACAAGGAATTCATTTCTCAAATGGCCAATTTCAGTGCCCTGGAACAGATGACCAATCTAAATAGCAGTTTTGATAAACTTTCCGCGAGCCTTAACACCGGGCTCTTGCCGGGTTTAGTAATGCAGCAGAGCAGTGCCATGGTAGGAAGGGAAGTAGTTTATAGTGATCCCGATTCGGGTGTCTCCAGTACGGGTATCATATCAGCGGTGGTTTTTCGCGAAGGAACCCCGTATTATATCATAGACGATAAAGAGATTACCCTGAGCAGTATTGGCAGGCTAGGAGCAATAAATGTGGGATACAGTGATGCCCTTTTGGAGCAGATCCTGGCCACCCTGGTCAGAATACAGAATTCCATGTTTCCGGGAGAGGATGGTTAATTTGACGAGCAAGATATTTATTCCTCCATCAACACCAATACAGCCGGTAGCACCCCGGCAGGATAAAGCCGTTAAGCCGCCGGCAGGGAGTAGCTTTAACCAGGTTCTGACCCAAAAACTGACCGGGGAGCTCAAGTTTTCCCAGCATGCGCGCGAAAGGTTAAAGTCTCGCAACATAGAACTCAGCGGGGCAGATATGAACAATATCCAGAATGCGGTAAACAAGGCCAGGGAAAAAGGAGCGCGGGATTCCCTTATCTTGATGCAGGATCTGGCTCTGGTAGTCAGCATCAAGAACAATACCGTAATTACTGCCGTAGACGGGCAGCATCTAAAAGAGAATATTTTTACCAATATTGACAGTGCCGTAATAGTTTAGGGCTGGACCTCTTTAGAGGAAGCCTTTTGGGAATGCGGAGTGATAGAAGTATTCCCACTTATTCTGACTATTTCGGCCGGGCTTTAAAATAGGCGAGGAGGTCATGTAGAAGATGATGCGTTCTATGTATTCCGGGGTTTCCGGTTTAAGAAACCATCAAATCAAAATGGATGTCATAGGTAATAATATTGCCAATATTAATACAGCTGGTTACAAAAAGAGCCGGGTGGTCTTTCAAGACACCCTCTACCAGATGATGAAGAGTGCTTCCGGAGCAGCGGAAGGTGCTAGCCGGGGGGGAACTAATCCTATGGGAATAGGATTGGGGGTTACTCTTGCCAGTATCGACCAGATTCATAGCGCCGCACCGACAACAGATACCAATAGAATGACAGACCTGGCTATTAACGGGGATGGCTATTTTGTTTTAGGGGTAGGAAACGAACTGTTTTATACTAGAGCCGGGGCCTTTGAATTTGATGGCAATAACACCTTGGTTAGCATTGCCGATGGTTACAATGTATTGGGGTGGATGGCGGATAATAAAAATTTCCAGCTCAATACCAGCCTGGCTCCAAGCGCTATTAATATCAACGGGTATAAAACTCTGGCTCCCAAAGCTACCAGCGAGATGATTTTGGCGGGTAACTTGAATGCGGCCACGGATTTTTATGCCGGTTTGGATGAACAACAGGATCTTAAATTCTCCATAATCCCCAATGGTGGAACTGATGGTTATTTCCGCCTGCGTTTTGATGGGCAGAATTCTGCCTGGATAAAGATGGGGGCAAACAGCAGCGAAACCGCGAGGAATATCCAGGCAGCCCTGGAGAAACTCGACAATATCGGTCTTGGTAATGTGCAGGTAAGCTGGGATAATGCCCAGCAAAAATATAATATTGTTTTCACCAGTGAATTGGCCAGAACTGATGTGGCCAAGCTCATATTCCTGCCCGGGCCTGCCATAGCCTTTGATGGTGGGACTGCCAGCGTACAGGGCGGAAGCCAGCATACCAGCCTGGCTTTTTACGATTCTCCTGAAGGAGGTGCGGAGAATAGTTACTTCCAGTTAGCGGTAGGGGACAAGAAGACGGCTTTAATACAGGTTGGTGCTGATACGACTGCTACTGCTGCTAATATTAGTAATGCTTTAATGGCTATTGGCAAACCTGCTTCTGTATCTTGGGATGCTACCAATCAGCGCTATAACATCGATTTTGCTACTGACCCGGCGGAAGTTATTACTTTTAGCCCCGTTACCGGCAGGTTAACTAACGGTGGCGGTGGCGATGGTACCGCAAGTATAAACCCAGGTGCAGTAGGTTCAGGCAAAGATTTTATCCTGCAGTTTAATGCGGGTACATTCCCTGCCGCCGGGGGGAATTTTATCCTCAAGGTTGGTGATAACTATACCGGATTAATTAAGATAGGAAATACAGAAGAGGAGACTGCCCATAATATTCAGGATGCCATTAATGAGGTACTAAAAGCACCAGCCGGAAGCAATTTGGTTAATGTCGCCTGGGATGGCCCTACCAATAATCGATTCCTGATTGATTTTACCAGTGCCCCGACAAGCTTTAATTTTGAACTTGCCAATAATGCTGATGCTGTTTTTACCGGCGGGAAGGCTACCTATGGGACGCAGAATCCCGCAATACAATTTGCTGTTGATGAAGCAGGGGGAACGGAAGGCGGTGCTTTTGTCCTGACTATGGGTTCAGGCAAATCCAGTCTAAGCACCGGACCCATATTTGTTGGGGCTGATACAGCCACTACAGCCAAAAACATTGAAGATGCTTTAAATGAACTCGATTTGCCCAATGGAGCCAATGCCAGCGTATCCTGGGTATCCTGGGACGATACAAACAAACGCTTCCAAATTAACTTCGATATTGACCCGCACCAGGCCTTGACCGTTAGTGCAGCGCCTGTTTTTACCGGTGGCAATGGCGCTATCTCGGTTGTGCAGGAAGGACAGGCGCCGATGATTATAACTCCGCGTGATGAGGTGCAGTCCTTGAGTTTTGCTGAGAATGCCAAAGGAGGTACCCCCGGGGTTGGTTTTAAGCTGCGCTATGATGGTCAGACTACTGATTTCATTACTGTTGGGGCAGAGCCTGCCAAAACAGCGGAGAACATCCAAGCATCCTTGGAGAACTTATCCAATATCGGGGCGGGCAATATAGCAGTAGCCTGGAATGAGAAAAACAAGAGTTATGATATCACTTTCCAGGGGGATCTGCGAAGAAAAGATGTAAAAGCCATAACTTGTGTACCGGGCCCACTCTTTGATG
>Ga0209313_1002266_pt1 | contig 10801 bp, 10 predicted proteins | sample BioC13SIPDNA_3_FD_185748 | JGI IMG/M metagenome (GOLD analysis project Ga0209313, IMG submission 185748) | Anaerobic biogas reactor microbial communites from Washington, USA - Biogas_R2_B C13 SIP DNA (SPAdes) (version 2) | ecosystem: Engineered > Bioreactor > Anaerobic > Unclassified | place... | reverse complement strand
AAGGGTCTGGGCGCTTTTGAAGGAGAAGTGGACGCCGCGGGTATCGGCGAAGTGGTTGAGCAGCATCAGCACGACTTCCTGCGTCAGCCCCAGCTCCTGCACCCATTCGAAGGCCAGCGCGACGTCATTGGGGCGCAGCTTGCGCCGCTCTCCGAACTGCGCGTACACGGCTTCGGAAAACTCGATATAGGCGCGGTCTCCGGACATCCCGTCCTGCCCCGTCAGCATGCGCTGGCCCAGATGGTGGAAGACGTAGGTTGGCGGATTGTCGCTCACCCGCTCCACCAGCCTTCTGCGCTCCCAGTAGCGAAGCGCCGAAAGCACCTGGCCTTCCTCCAGGTTCAGCTCTGCCGCCATTTCCCGCACGCCAAACGCGCCGTCCGCCTGCCCGGAATGGTACAGCCCGCTGAGATACACCTTGATCTGGCTGCCGTCGGCATAGGGCAGGTACTCGGTGATGAAGAGGTTCTCCACCGCCGTTACGCCAAAGACCCGCGCCTGCCCGTCAAGCCGGAACATCGCCCTGGTTTCCTTCCGTTTCTGCGTCGTTGGCGGCCTGGCTGGCCGCGGGAGGGGCCAGCGCCATCACGTACGGCTCTCCCGTCGTTTCAATGCGCTTCGTTTCCGCTGCCGGACTTGCCTCTACCCCGCCGGTTTCGGCCGCTTTTTCTTCCTGCGCGCGCTTTGCTTCCGCCTTGTTGTGGTAATGCCGGTATATCAGCGCGCCGACGAGCGAAATTGCCATCGTGATGACGAAAACGATGACCGCCAGGCGGTATTCCTGCTGCCCGAGCATGCTGCCGCCCAGGGTGGAGGAAAGCACGGAGGGGATGCGGGCCAGGCTGGTAATCGCCAGGTACTTCCCCAGGTGGATGGGCACCAGGCCGGACACGTAGGTCAGCACGTCCTTGGGCGTGCCCGGAATCAGGAACATGATGAAAACCGCGGCGTCCCGCTTGCGCGGGTCGCTCAGGTAGCGGACGTTCTCAATCTGCTTGTCTGTAAAAAACAGCCGGACAAACTGCCGCCCGAAACGGCGCACCGCCAGGATGATGATGACGCTGCCCAGCGCGGCGCCCAGCAGGCACAGCGCGGCGCCGCCCCAGGCGCCGAAGATGAACCCGGCGCCGATTTCGATGGGCTCGCCCGGAATCAGGGCGATGACGACCTGCAGCGCCATGATGCCCACCATCAGCGGATACTTCAGGAAACCGCGCTCCTGCATCCATTGCCGGAAGCTGGTCTTGTTCTTGATGGCGTTGAGCAGCGGGCCGCCGACCCAGAAAGTGAGCCCGACGATCAGCAATACGACGACCGCCAGGATGGCAACGCCGACAATCCGCTTTTTTTTCAGCAGTTCTTTTTCTTCGTCTGTCGTTGGACGCACGTCCATCATCCGGTCTGCGCCTCCTTCCGGTAGGGCTGGGTCTTCAGCGCCTCCTCGACGCTGCGCGCGATCTCATTTTCCAGGGGCACGGGCGCGCCGCTCCCGCCCAGCCCGACGTGCAAAAAAAACTCGACGGTCCCCGCGTTGCCGGTCACCGGGCTTTCGCAGAGCCCGCGGACCCGTACGCCTTCAAGGGCGTTGAGGTAGCCGGTCAGCCCCGTGAGCATCGGTTCATAAGCGTCCGGGGGGAGATTGCCGCTGCGCCGCGCCTGCGCGTCGTCCACCTCGAACAGCGGCTTGACCAGCGCGACGACTTCGCCCCGCCCGCGCAGGATTTCCCGGTACAGCGGAATCGCCTTCCGGAGGGACAGATAGCTCAGGTCGCAGCATCCCAGGCTGGGCACGGGCTCCAGCTTCAGCAGCGCGGGGGAGGCGATGTTGGTGCGTTCCAGGTTCACCACCCGCCCGTCCTGCCGCAGCGACCCGCGCAGCTGGCCGTATCCGACGTCCACCGCGTACACGCGCTGCGCGCCGTGGCGCAGCAGGCAGTCGGTGAACCCGCCGGTGGAGGCGCCGGCGTCCAGGCAGACCCGGCCCTGTACGGAAACGCCGAAGCGCGCCAGCGCGCCTTCCAGTTTCAGCCCGCCCTTGGCGGCGTAGGGGAGGGGCGGCCGCCGCAGGCGCACCTTGTCCTTCGCCCCTACGCGGTCGCCGGCTTTCGCCGGCCGGTCGTTGAGCAAGGCCTCGCCCGCCATCACCAGGGCGGCCGCTTCCTTTTCATCGGCGCAGTAGCCGTTTTCGACCAGCCAGACGCCAAGCGGCCGGGCGCTCACAGGGTCTGCATCACGCTTTTCAGCTCGCGGAGCACACGCCGCTCCATGCGGGATACCTGCATCTGGGTCAGGCTCATCCGTTTCGCGGCGGCCTGCTGGGAAAGCTGGTCCTGGAACCGCAACCGGATCAGGGTGCGCTCCTCGGGCGTCAGGGTTTTCAGCGCGTTGCGCAGGTCCTCGCGCATCTCGAAATCCTCGAACCCCTTTTCCGGCTTGCCCAGGTGGTCGAACACCATCATCCCCGAATCGTCCTGCGCGTCCAGCGAGGAAACCTGGGATTTTTCCCGGGAGGCGTGCACGCTGATAACCTGCTCAAGGGTCCAGCCCAGCTGCTCGGCCAGTTCCGGCGCGGTGGGGTCCCGGTGCAGTTTCTGGGTCATCTGCTCCAGCGCCTTGTCCATCTGCATGCCCTGCTCCCGCAGCCCCCGGGGTGTGCGGACCAGCTGGGCGCGGTCGCGGATATAATTGCGCACCGTGCCGGTGATGGTCGGGGTCACGTAGGTGGTAAACCGCAGCCCGCGCCCGGGGTCAAAGCCGTTGAGCGCGTTGACCAGCGCCATCGCCGCCACCTGCCGCAAATCCTCCAGTTCGATGCCGCGTCCGGTAAAACGCGCCGCGATGGCGTTACACAGCGGCAGCGCGACGCTGACCGCCTCGTCCAGCGATTCCTTTGTTTTCTCCTGGGCGTAGCGCATCGCCGCGTTGTGGATATCGTCCGCGTTCATCATGTGTCAGGCACCCACGGGCAGGGACATGCGCACGGCATACACGCCGCACTGGTCCCCTTCCAGCTTCACGTCCGTCATCAGGGTGCCGATGACCAGCTGGGCGACCTCCGGGTCCATCATGTCGCAGGCCTGCTGCCGCGGGGCGCGCTGGGCCTCCAGGGAGATGTTAATCAGGCCGTCCTCGATTTTGCAGCTGAGCACCACTCGCTCCACAAAGCGCTCCTGATGGGTGACCAATTCAAACGCCTCCTCCACGGCTGTGCGGAGGTCGTCGATGACGTCCATGGTCAGGTTGGCGGTCACGCCCACCGCGCCGAGTGTCGTGCGCACCACGAGCGCCCATTCGCTTCCGGGCGGCACGCTGAGGGTCATTCTGTTCATGCCTTGTTGTTCACCACCTTGACTTGTTCTTTAGGAAGGACCGTCAGCAGGTCCGCCCGCGCGTCCAGCGCGTCCTTGACCCACCAGTCCCGGGGGGCCAGCAGCGTCTGCCCTTCCTCCTTCAAGTGGATGAAGACCGGAACGTCGCCGGGGAAGCGGCGCAGCACGGCGCCGCATTGCTCCATCTGGCCGCGGGCTATCTGTAAGTATAACTTGCTGGCCGCCTGCTTTGCAAGGAGCGCCGGGTCCCTCGGCGCTTCGCGGTCAGCCGCGGGCGCCTGGCCGAGCGGGCGCACGTTCTCGACCACCAGGCTGGGCGCGCGCTCCTCCGGCACGGACAGCCGGCCGGAAAAGACGTAAGGCTCGTCCTGCCGGATGAGGGAAGACCACTGTTCCCAGACCCGCGGGAAAAACAGGCACTCCACCTGCCCCGTCAGGTCTTCCAGCGTCACGAAGGCCATCAGCCCGCCGTTGCGCGTGGCTTTCTGCTTGACGCCGACCGCCAGTCCGCCCATCTCCACATACCGCCCGTCCTCGGACTGCCCCCGGTCCTCCCGCTCGGCCAGTTCCTCCAGCGCGCCGCTGGTCCACTCCAGCCGTTCCAGTTCCCCTGCGAACGCGTCCAATGGATGGCCGGAGATGTAGATGCCGGTCACTTCCTTTTCCATCGCCAGCAGGGCGTGCGGCGGGTATTCCTTCAGGTCCGGGTAAGCGGGGTCTGCGCCGCCAAAGACGCCTTCTAACGCCGCGTCGAAGAGGGACAGCTGGTTTTTATGGTTGTTGCGGCGGCTGCGCGCGTCCGCGTCGAGGACCGGCTCGTACACCTGCATGCACTGCACCCGGTTGCCGCCCAGCCCGTCAAAGCAGCCGGCCTTGATGAGCGCCTCGCAGGCGCGCTTGTTGATGGCGCCCGGGTCCGCCCGGCGGCAAAAGTCGAAGATGTCCGCGTATCGCCCCCGCGCTTCCCGCTCCTTGACGATGCTCTCCGCCGCCTTTTCGCCCAGGCTCTTGATGGCGTTGAGCCCGAAGCGGATGCCCGCCCTACCGTCCCTGCGCTCCACGTGGAACTTGACTCCGGAATCGTTGATGGAAGGCGGCAGCACCGGGATGCCGTGACGGCGGCAGTACTGGACGTAGGAAGCGACCTTGCCCGTTGCGCCCAGGTAGGAGTTGATGAGCGCGGCCATGAACTCCGCCGGGTAATGCGCCTTGAGCCAGGCGGTCTTCACGCACAGCAGCGCGTAGGGCGCGGCGTGGGACTTGTTGAAGGCGTAGCTGGCGAAGGTGATCATCTCGTCGTAGATGGCTTCCGCCGCATCCCGACGGATGCCCCGGGCGATGGCGCCGGGCACGCCCTCGGCCTGGGAGCCCTCTACGAAGCGCTCCCGCTCCCTCGCCATCACGTCCTTTTTCTTCTTGCTCATCGCGCGGCGGATTTCGTCGCTGCGCCCGTAGGTGAAGCCCGCCAGGTCGCGCACAATCTGCATGACCTGCTCCTGGTACACGATGCAGCCGTAGGTGACCCCCAGGATGGGCTCCAGCTCCGGCGTCAGGTAGCGGATGCTCTCGGGGCTGTGCCGCCCCTGGATAAAGCGGGGGATGGAGGCCATCGGCCCCGGCCGGTACAGGGAGATGGCGGCGATGATGTCCTCGAACCGCTCCGGCTTGAGCTCGGAAATGAAGCTGCGCATGCCCGCGCTCTCCAGCTGGAACACGCCGTCCGTGTCCCCCTGGGACAGCATGCGGTAGACCTCCGGGTCGTCGATGGGTATATCATCATCCCGCATGATGACGCCCGACTGGGCCATCATCGCCAGCGTGTCCCGGATGACCGTCAGGGTGCGAAGCCCCAGGAAGTCTGTTTTCAGCAAGCCCAGCTCCGCGATGTTGCCCATGGCGTACTGGGTCGTGATGACCGCGTCGTTGGTCTGCAGTGGCACATAGTCCGTCAGCGGCTTTTCGGTGATGAGCACGCCCGCCGCGTGTGTCGCCGCGTGCCGCGGCATGCCTTCCAGCAGCCCCGCGGTGTCCAGCAGGCTTTTGACCCGGGGGTTGACTTCCCGCGCATCCCGCAGCTGCGGGTTGGCTTCCAGCGCCTTTTCCAGGGTGATGTTCAGTTCCATCGGCACCATCTTGGCGACCTGGTCCGTTTCCTGGTAGGTGTAGCCCATCACCCGGCCGACGTCCCGGATGACGCCGCGGGCCGCCATGGTGCCGAAGGTGATGATCTGCGCCACGTGGTCGTGCCCGTACTTGTCCGCCACGTAGTCGATGACCTCCTGCCGCCGCTCGTAGCACAGGTCGATGTCCAGGTCCGGCAGCGACACGCGCTCGGGGTTGAGGAACCGCTCGAACAGCAGGTGGTAGCGCAGCGGATCCAGCTGGGTGATGTTCAGGCAGTAGGCGACGATGGAGCCCGCCCCGCTGCCGCGGCCCGGGCCCACCATGATGCCTTTTTCCCGGGCGTAGCGGATAAAATCCCAGACGATGAGGAAGTAGTCGACAAAACCCATTCCCTCGATGACGCCCAGCTCGTATTCCAGCCGGTCGACGGCTTCCCCGGGCTCGTCCGGGTAGCGCATCTTCAGCCCCTCTCGGCACAGCCGGCGGAGCAGGGCGGGGTTGTCCCCTTCAGCATCCGAGATGTAGTGCGGCAGGTGGTGAACGCCAAACTCGAAGTCCACCCGGCAGCGCATCGCGATATCGTGGGTGCGCTCGATGGCGTCCTCCATCCCGGGGAAGAGCCTGCGCATCTCCGCCTCGCCCTTCACGTAGAGCTCCTCGGTCTCCATACGCATGCGCTGGGCGTCTTCCAGGGTCTTGCCTGTCTGGATGGCCATCAGCACTTCCTGGGCCTTGGCATCCTGCGCCCTGAGGTAATGGCAGTCGTTGGTCACCACCGTGGGGATGCCGGTTTCCTCCGACAGGCGGACCAGCTGGGGCAGGACGATTTTTTCCTCCCGGATGGCGTGGTCCATCAGCTCGATAAAGTAGTTCCCCTCGCCCATCAGGTCGCGCATCATGAGGGCGTGCGCCTTCGCGTCCCCGTAGCGCCCCTCCAGGAGGAGCTTGGGCACTTCGCCCGACAGGCAGGCGGACAGGGCGATGAGCCCCTCGTGGTGCGCCTTGAGCAGTTTGAGGTCGATGCGGGGCTTGTAGTAAAAACCCCTCGTAAACCCTTCGCTGCTCAGCTTCATCAGGTTGCGGTACCCGGTTTCGTTTTCACACAACAGGATGAGGTGGCTGTATTCGCGCGCCGCGCTGGTCTTCTCGTCCATGTCTGGGCAGACGTACACCTCGCAGCCGATGACCGGATGGATGCCCCCGGCTTTGCAGGCCTTGTAGAAATCGACGGCGCCGTACAGCGCGCCGTGGTCGGTAACCGCGCAGGCGTCCATGCCCAGCTCCTGGAGCCGGGAAACCAGCGGGCCGATGCGGCAGGCGCCGTCCAGAAGACTGTATTCGGTATGCAGGTGCAGGTGCGCGAAAGCCATTGCGTTCCTCCTTGGTTTCCCCATTATACGCAATTGCCGGGGAGCGTTCAATCCGGCCTTGCGGCGCCTTCGATTGGCCGATATACTCGGCACAAAGGAGGAGGCATGGAGCAGACGACCATCGCGGCGCTGGCGACGCCCCCGGGCAGGGGCGGGCTTGCGGTTATCCGGATTTCGGGCCCCCGCGCGGAAGAAGCGCTCAGGCAGGTGTTCCGTCCCGCTTCTCCCGGCATCTCGTTAATTGAACGGACGCTGGTTTATGGCTGGGCGGTGGACGGGCAGCGCGTCATCGACGAGTGCATGGCGGTCATGATGCGCGCCCCGCGCAGCTACACGCGCGAGGATGTCGCTGAAATCCAGTTCCACGGCGGCGCGCAGGTCGCGGGGGAGCTGCTGGACGCCCTCTTCGCCCTGGGCGTCGCGCCGGCGGAGCCGGGGGAATTCACGAAACGCGCCTTTCTCAACGGCCGCGTCGATCTGAGCCAGGCGGAGGCCGTCATGCGGCTGGTGTCCGCCACCGGGCGGCGGGCGAAGGACGCGGCGCTGCGGCAGCTGAAGGGCGGCGCGCTGCGGTTTGCCCAGGAAGCGCAGCGGGACCTGCTGCGCCTGATGTCCGGCGTGACCGCTGCAATCGATTACCCGGAAGAGATTTCCGAGGAGGAGGCTGTCGGAGACGCGGCGCCTGCGCTGGAGGCGCTTGCGGGGCGGCTGGAGTCCGCCTGCGACGAGCGCGGCGCCAGGATTCTGGAGGAGGGCTTCCATGTCGTCATCTGCGGGAAGCCCAACGTGGGCAAGTCCTCCCTGCTCAACGCTTTAATGATGGAGGACAGGGCCATCGTCACGGAGCTTCCCGGCACCACCCGGGACCTGGTCACCGGCGCCATCGAGCTGGGCGGCGTCCGCTTTCACCTGAAGGACACGGCCGGCATCCGGGAGAGCGGGGACGCGGTGGAGAAAATCGGCGTCCGGCGCGCGCTGGACGCAATGCGGGGCGCGGATTGCCGGCTGATGGTGCTGGACGCCAGCCGGCCCGTGGACGCGGAGGACTTGGCGGCGCTGGACGCACTGGGCGGCCGGCCGGCGCTGTATTTGCTCAACAAGGCGGACCTGCCGCGCGACCCGGGTTTCGCCTCCTGGCTGGATACCCAGGCACATTTTTGCGCAAAGGCCGGCATCTCCCTGTCCACCCGGACCGGCAAAGGCCTGGACGCTCTCCGGAGCGCCCTGATGGAGCAGGCGGGGGAGCCGGGGGACGGCGCGCTCAGCGGCGCGCGCCACATGCGTCTGGCCAGGGAAGCGGCCGGCAGCCTGTTGTCCGCGGCCCGGGCGCTCCGCGGGGGGCTGCCGCTGGATTTATGCGCGGTGGACCTCAATGCCGCGCTGGCGGCGCTGGGCGGCATCACCGGGGACAACGTGTCCGAGGCGCTGCTGGACGAGGTGTTCTCGTCGTTCTGTGTCGGGAAATAAAGGATAGGCCGGCGCAGCATATCCGCGCCGGCCATCGGATGTATTATCAAGCCTGTTCCTACAGCCCGTCGGTATTGACGTCGTCAGTCTCCCGATGGATGAACGCATCCATCCGCGGGCGGTTCTCGTAGAAAATTGTAAAATTGTCCGGCTGGATATACGTGATGAAGATGTTGGTCACGCCGTCGATTCCCCATTGCGCGTACCCTTTCAGGTCTTCCGGCTTTACAAACTCCTGGCCGGCGATGGCATTAAGCCGCGCCGCGGCGGCTTGCGGGTCTGACGCGGAGGGTTCCCCGTATTTCGCGGTCAGGGCTGTTTTCAGGGTCTGGAAATCCGCTTCCGTATGCGCGGTGAAATCGTAGAGGATGGCGATGAGAAGGCCCTCCCGGAACAGGTACGCAAGGGAGGACGCGGTCATCCCGGCGACCTTCGCGTTCCTGATTTCAACCAGCTTTGGGAAACCCGGGATATACTCGTCCTCCAGGCTTGGCGCGTTCTCTTCTTCGAGAGCCATCACTTCGTCCATCGTCGCGTCCCAGGTCACGCCGACCCTGAACGAAAAGCCCTCGGCCCCGGCGCCCAGCGTAAGCAGCGTCACTAGCGCCGCCATCAGGGCCAGCAGCCTATGCGTTGATTTCATCATCATTTCCTTTCCTATAAGCGGATATAAAGAAGAAAGCCCCGGCAATCCGGGGCTTTCCTGTTTGCGGCTTAGGCCTTGTCCACCTTGGCCATGTGGCGGATGAAGTCCACCACCTTGCTGGAATAGCCCCACTCGTTGTCATACCAGGCGACCAGCTTTACGAAGGTCTCGTTGAGCATGATGCCGGCGCCGGCGTCGAAGATGGAGGTCCGGGCGTCGTGGATGAAGTCGCTGGAGACGACGGCGTCCTCGGTGTAGCCGATGATGCCGTCCCACTCCTTGCTCTCGCTGGCGGCCTTCATGGTGGCCTTGATGTCCTCGTAGGTGGTCGGGGTCTTCAGCGTGCAGGTCATGTCCACGACGGATACGTCGATGGTGGGCACGCGGAAGGACATGCCGGTCAGCTTGCCCTTCAGCTCCGGGATGACCACGCCCACGGCCTTGGCGGCGCCGGTGGAGGAAGGGATGATGTTCGCGCTGGCCGCGCGCCCGCCGCGCCAGTCCTTCTTGGACGGGCCGTCCACCGTCTTCTGGGTCGCGGTGGTGGCGTGCACGGTGGTCATCAGGCCTTCCTTGATGCCATACTTGTCGTTGATGACCTTGGCCAGGGGGGCCAGGCAGTTGGTGGTGCAGGAAGCGTTGGAGACCACCTTCATGTCCTTGTTGTAGGTCTTGTGGTTCACGCCCATGACGAACATGGGGATTTCCTTGTCCTTGGCGGGGGCAGTGATGATGACCTTCTTGGCGCCGCCCTTGAAGTGCAGGCTGGCCTTGGCCATGTCGGTGAACACGCCCGTCGCCTCCGCGATATATTCCGCGCCGGCGTCCCCCCAGGGAATCTCGTCCGGGTTCATGAAGGCGAAGACCTTGATGTCCTTGCCGTTGACCGTCAGGACGTTCTTCTCCTTGTCCGCCTTGACGTCCCCGTCAAACCGGCCGTGGACGGTGTCATATTTGATCATGTAGGCCATGTATTCCACATCAATGAACGGGTCATTGATGGCGACAACCTGCATATCCTTGGGATGTTCCATGACTGAGCTGAGAATCAGGCCGCCGATGCGGCCAAAGCCGTTGATACCAATCTTGACCATGGTGCTCCTCCTCCGAATTGGCCCGCAGGCCTCGCATTGGGCGCCCATATCCGCCCAACAAATACTACCATATCAAACAAGGGATTGGCAAGATGGTATACCAGGTTGGCGGGCGGGTTTCAGCCCGGCGGGCCCAAGCCTGCGCATAGAAACGGCGCGCCGCCCGGGCGCGCCGTTTGATGGGCTTTTTGGTTCAGTATTTCCGCTTGCGCGCGGCTTCCGCCTTCTTCTTGCGCTTTACGCTGGGCTTTTCATAATGCTCGCGCTTGCGCACTTCGGCGAGGACGCCGCTGCGGGCGCACTGGCGCTTGAATCGCTTCAGCGCGCTTTCCAGCGTTTCGTTTTCCTTGACCCGTACCTCAGACACCTGTATCCCCCCCTTCGCACATCTCGCCTGGCTGACGCCGTTTTCACGGCGGATGGCGACCGTGCGCCTATTATATGCCGGGCCGTCCCGCGCGTCAACCCGGAATTTATCCGGCGGGCGGGTTCGTTGACACCCGCCGGCGCGCGGACTAAGATACGTTTGTTCACAGATGAAACGAGGTGAAGCGCATGGCATATGACTATTTGATTGTCGGCGCGGGCCCTGCCGGGATTTTCACAGCCCTGCAGCTGCTGCGGAGGGGCAGCGGGAAAAGCATCCTGATGCTGGAAAAGGGCCAGCCGCTCGGTCGCCGCCGCCGCGGCGGCCATCGCGGCGATCGGCGCGAACTGCTCGCCGAAGTGGTCGGGTAGGAACAGCGTCGAGTAGCCGAGCTCCTCGACGCG
>Ga0209313_1002262_pt1 | contig 10817 bp, 9 predicted proteins | sample BioC13SIPDNA_3_FD_185748 | JGI IMG/M metagenome (GOLD analysis project Ga0209313, IMG submission 185748) | Anaerobic biogas reactor microbial communites from Washington, USA - Biogas_R2_B C13 SIP DNA (SPAdes) (version 2) | ecosystem: Engineered > Bioreactor > Anaerobic > Unclassified | place... | reverse complement strand
TGGGGGGGCGGGAACTGCACGATGAATGCAGTCCAGGATCTATCCTGAAAAACAAGAATCCTTGCCGTATCAAGGCATTTTTTGCAATATCACTTCTTCCCGCTGTTCGGTATGGTTAACGGCGTAGTGTGCCACTGCCTGCTTGTTGGCAGTGCGAGTACTGGAAGGTCCGGGCACTGCCAACAAGCAGGCAGTGGGACACAGAGTTCAATAATGGGTGTTGTTCCTCCCACAAGAAGACCGAACTCGTAGTGAGAGATTTTGCCAGATGATTCGCCCGTTCGCATTTGCCGCAATTGCATTCCCATGCCTCCTTACGTCCACTGTACCGGCTGACGACGTCACCCTGACCCTCCATCCCGACCAGGTAGTCAACCAGATCGACGAAAAAGTCTACGGTCACTTCCTCGAACACATCTACCACTCCGTCAACGGCGGGCTGTGGGGTGAACTGGTTTGGGACCGCAGTTTCGAAGGGGGCGGAGCCGGCGTGGCCTGGAGCCGGCAGGACGACTGCATCGCCCAGGAAGGGGCGGCCGACAACGTGCGGCTGGTCTTCGGATCGCCCGAGTGGTCCGACTACGAGTTCACCGTCGAGGCAAAGAAGACCGGCGGCGAGGAAGGATTCCTCATCCTCCTGCGAGCCTCAAACAAGCAAGAGTTCTACTGGGCCAACCTCGGCGGCTGGAAAAACGCGGGCCATGCCCTCGAACGCGGCATCAAGGGCGGCGAGCGCTGGGGTGCCGTCACCCGGCGCGTCGACGGGCAGATCGAGACCGATCGCTGGTACCGCATCCGGGCTCGCTGCGAAGGGCCTCGCATCCAGGTCTGGCTCGACGACGACCTGGTGATCGACTACACCGACGACGGCAAGGGGCCGGCCGGCGGCCGAGCCGGCGTGGGTACCTGGGTCACCCAGGCCCAGTTCAAGAACTTCAAGGTCACCTCGCTCGACGGCAAGACGCTGCATGAGGGTCTGCCGGCGATCCCCGAAGGAGAATTGAGCATCGCTCCCGCATGGCATCCCACCGGTTCGGCCAAAGTTTCCACCTCGACCGAGAATCCGCTCAACGGTGCGCAGTGCAAAAAGATCGAGTCCAGCGGCAAGTTCGGCGGCCTGGTCCAGGAGCCGATGCGGATCGAGGCCGGCAAGGTCTATCGCGGTTCGCTGTGGGTGCGAGGCGAGGCCCCTGGCGGGTTGGCCGTCCGCTTGCTCAACGGCAACAAGGTTCTTGCCGAGCAGACGCTCTCCGCACCGTCGGACGAGTGGAAGGAAATGCCGATCGAGTTGAAGGCAAAGGGATCCTCCGACCTGGCAGCCCTTCAGGTTGTCGTGCAAGGTGCAGGCACGGTCTGGCTCGACCAGGTGAGCCTGATGCCCGAGTCGTGGTACGTGAAGGGCGGATACCGCCCGGATCTTCTCAAGGCGATTGCCGGTCTGCGTCCGCCGGTCATCCGCTGGCCGGGCGGTTGCTTCGCTTCGCCCTATCGCTGGAAGGACGGGATCGGTCCCCAACACAATCGCGGTCCCCATCCGCGCAACATGTGGGACGACAAGGAGGTCAACTCCTTCGGTACCGACGAGTTCGTCGGCATGTGCCGCCGGGTCGGCGCCGAGCCGTTGATCGTGGTCAACATCGGCACGCCCAACTGGAACCGCGACGTGCTGGACAACGACTTCCTCCAGGAGGTCCTGGACTGGATCGAATACTGCAACGGGCCGGCCGACTCGAAGTGGGGCCGGGTCCGGGCCGCCAATGGGCATCCCGAACCCTACGGCGTGAAGTACTGGGAGATCGACAACGAGACCTGGCACATGGGCGCCGAGACCTACGCCGAGTGGGTCAACCGTTTCGCCCCGGCCATGCGGAAGAAGGACCCGGCGATCAAGCTGGCCGCCTGCGGCAGCGCCGGCTACGGCGACGGCGGCAACGGCCTGGCCTGGAACCGTGTGCTCATCGACGAGTGCGCCGACAAGATCGACTACCTGAGCATCCACCACTACGAAAATCCGGACCGTTTCGCCGATGGCCCCCTCGCCTACGAACAGTTCTTCCTCAAGACGGCCGATCTGATCAAGGCCTCCAAGAACCCCAACCTGAAGATCTACGTCTCCGAGTGGAACGCCCAGTCGACCGATTGGCGGACCGGGCTCTACTGCGGCGGGCTGCTCAACGCCTTCGAACGCTGCGGCGACGTTCTGGAGATCGGCGGCCCGGCCCTGTTCCTCCGCCACGTTTCAGCCAGCGCCTGGGATAACGCCTTCGTCAACTTCGACCACCGCACCTGGTTTCCGGCGCCCAACTACGTCGTGATGAAGCTGTGGCACGACTACTACGCACCCGAGCGCATCGCCTTGGAGGGCGAGTCGGGCGGGCTCAACGTCGTGGCCACCAAATCGGACGACGGCAAGAGGCTCGTCTTCAAGGCCGTGAATCCGACGGAGCAGGCTGTGCCGGTTACACTCAAGCTGCAGAGCGGCGTGATCCGCGATGCATCCATGCAACTGGTTGCGCCCGGCGATCTGAAGGCCCGCAATACGCTTGATGCGCGGGATGCGGTGAAGAACGAGCCGGGGTCGATCGAGAAGGACGGCCGGATCGTGCGGTTTACCCTGCCGGCGATTTCGTGCGGGGTGGTGGAGATTGAGCGCGAATGAAACGATGTGGTTTGCTCAGGGCTCAACCGTGTCTCAGCGCATTGCGAGATCACTTCAATAGGACATTGAACCCCGCCTGTTCGAAGTGATGATCCGCCGTCAGGGCCTCTGTCAGCCCGTACTCGTGCATGACGATAGTAGACCGTATCGGCAAAGACGGGCTTCATTGCTTGGGCGTCCCGTACAGATAGTGATCGTGTTGCTTTGCCGCATCCTCGGGCAGGCCGACCGCTCGTCCCGCATACTTCATCAACTTCTGTCCGAGCGTTTGCCCATGCTCATCCAATAACGGCTCCGCACCTTCGGTGGGCAGAATCTCTACCAGAACTTCGACGCCCTCGGGCAAAACATTAGATGGGTCTAACACCACAACACCATTCTTGACACGCCCGCGAAGAGCCATCGGTTCAATCCTCCTCGATTATCGATGCGTGCGCAATCGACGTCTCTTGCCTCATAACCAGCGCATTATACCACTTCAACTGTCGAAGGCGAAGCAAACGTTCGTAGGTCGGTCAGTTCTGCAAGTCCTTCTTCGCAACCCCCTCGCGCCGCTTCAAGAAGTTCGGCCCGGCCAGTTTGTGGCCCTTGGCGGGGCCGTCGTAGAACTGGGTGACGCGGGCGACGACGGCGGCCTGTTCGGCGGACGTCAGCTCGGGAAAGATCGGCAGGGCCAGCACTTCCTCGGTGGCACGGTCGGTTTCCGGCAGATCGCCGCGGCCGTAGCCCAGGTAGGCGAAGCACTGCTGCTCGTGCAGGCCGAGCGGATAGTAGACCTCGGCGCCGATCTTGGCCTCGTTCAGGAACGTCCGCAGGTCGTCGCGGCGCCCGTCGGGCACGCGGACCACATACTGGTTCCACACGTGGCGGCGGTGCGGCAAGGCTCGCGGCAGGCTGAGGGCCCGATCCAGACCCGCTTCGAGGAACATGTCGGTGTATCGATGGGCGTTCTCGGTCCGCATCCTGGTCCAGCGGTCGAGGTGGGGCAGCTTCACGTTGAGAATGGCCGCCTGGAACGAATCCATCCGGCTGTTCACGCCGAGCAGCCCGTGGTAGTAGCGGGGTTCCATCCCGTGGACGCGGAGCAATTGGATCTTCTTGGCCAGGGCGTCGTCGTTCGAGGTGACCATGCCGCCGTCGCCGGCTCCGCCCAGGTTCTTCGTCGGATAGAAACTGAGACAGCCCATGTGGCCGATCGATCCGGCTCGGTGCCCGTCGAACTCGGCGCCAATCGCCTGGGCGGCGTCCTCGATCACCACGATGCCGGCCGCCTCGGCGATCTGCATGAGGGTATCCATCTCGGCACACTGGCCGTAGAGATGGACGGGGATGACCGCTTTTGTCCTGGCCGTGATTTTCCGCTGTACGTCGTGCGGATCGAGATTGAAGCTGACCGGGTCGATGTCGGCAAACACCGGCGTGGCGCCGAGCCTGGCCGCCGCGCTGGCCGTGGCAAAGAAGGTGAAGCTCGGCACGATCACCTCGTCGCCCGGGCCGAGATCCAGGGCCATCAGGGCCAGCAGCAGGGCGTCGCTGCCCGACCCGCAACCGATCGCATGCTTCACCTGGCTGTACTTGGCAACGCCCTCCTCCAACTGCTTGACGTCCGGGCCCAGACAGAACCAACCCGACTGGCAAATCTTGGCCAGCGCTTCGGCGAACTGGCCCTGCAGCGGGTCGTGCTGACGCTTCAGATCCAACAGAGGAACGCTGGTAACGGACGGAGTATTGGCGGCCTGATTCTGAGCGGACTGGTTCATGTTGCTAGCTTCCATGCTAAGGAGGAGTTGTGTCGTCTCAAACAGCGTCCGGGCGTAATCGGGCGGGTCTTCGAGGCAGCCTGCCAGCAACGGCAGACCCTCCCCGACAGTACCATGAGACGAGGACCGGCGCAACATTAGAAATTTCGGCACTTTGCGTCAAGAGCGATGTCTCGCAGACCGGAAGGCGGCGGACCGTCTGCGGGCCCCAAAGACATGACGCAACCTATTCGCCACCAATACCTTACACGCCGTGATCGTCCGAGCATCTCTCGTATCGCTTCGTAGCCTGCGGATCGCGGCCGGCCGATTGTGGAATCGGCAACGGGCGTGTACGATGCCAGCCAAAGCCATAGGCGTTTCTCCGGAGACGAATCACGCACTCGTCTGCAAGGTGGACGGATGAACTGCCGGTATATCCGAGTCGACGATGACGGCAGAGACGTGGTTGTCTACTTCACGTGTCGGGAGCTGACTCGGGACTCGGATATCGAGGCAGTTGCCAGAGAACTCTACGACGCCTGTGAACTCGCTGACACCGGAAGGACGATGATTCTGGACTGGAGCGGTGTTGAGTTCATGGCGTCTGCGTTTCTGGGCAAACTCATCACTCCCAATCCCCACGCCCCGCTCTCGTCAACAGCAGCCAGACGAAGAACGGGCCGCCGAGCAATGCCGTGAGGATTCCGACGGGCAGCTCGGTCGGCGCAATGACCGTTCGAGCAACCGTGTCGCAGAGAACCAGGAACGCCCCGCCGAAGAGAATGGTCGCAGGGGTCAACGTGCGGTGGTCGGGGCCGATCAGCAGGCGGCAGATGTGGGGCGCCATCAGCCCCACGAAACCGATCGGGCCGCACATGGAGACGATGGCGCCGACCATGATCGAGACCACGACGAACACGACGAACTTGACCCGGTCGACTTCCACCCCGCGAGCGACGGCCAGTTCCTCGCCCGTGGTAATCAGGTTGAGTTCGTGGCGGAAGTAGAGCACGACGGCACAGCCGGCGAAGACGAAGGGGAGAACGGTAAGCACGCTGTCGAGCCCCACGACGTCCAGCCCGCCCATCACCCAGCGGACCATGCGGAAGGTCCGCGTCAGGTCGCTGAGATATTGGAGGAACAGGATCATGCTGGAGAAGAAGAAGCTGACGGCGACGCCGGCCAGCAGCATGGTCACGTTCGAGGCACCCCGTGCCGCCCGGGCCAGTCCATACACGACCGCGATCGTGACCAGGGCGCCGGCAAAGGCGAACCACGACTCGCCGGGGATGCGGAGAAACGAGAAGGCCAGGCCCAGATGGATGTAGACGGCCGCCCCGAGCGACGCGCCGCTCGAAACGCCGAGCGTGAACGGCGTGGCCAGCGGGTTGCGGAACATGGCCTGAAACGCCATGCCCGCGATGGCCAGCCCGGCCCCGGCCAGGAAGCCCACGGCCACGCGGGGCATCCGCAGGGTCCAGAGGATCTTGAGTTGTCCCGCTTCGGCGTCGCCCCACAGTGCGCCGAGTGAGACCTGTTCGCCGCCAACCAGCGGCGCCCCGCAGACGGCGACGAGCGCCAGAATCGCGAGTGTGGCGAGTATCGTGGTCGTTCTCATCGCTCGTCCTCCCGGGGCATCTGGGGAGCGATGATCGGCACGTCGCCTTGCGGATGGGCGACGAGCAGGAACGGCGTGCCGTAGATCCGCTGGAGCACCTCGGGCCGCATGATCTCGCCGGGGGTGCCGTCGAACACGACCGATCCGCCGCTGAGGGCGATGATGCGGTGGCTGTCCATGGCCGCCCGGTTCACGTCGTGCGTAACGGCCACGACCGTCACACCCGAGTTGCGGTTTACCTCGGCCAGCAGGTCGCGGATCTCGGCCTGATGGCGATAGTCGAGAAAGGTGGTCGGCTCGTCGAGCAGCAGGACCTCGGCGCCCTGAGCCAGGGCGGCCGCAATATAGACCTTCTGCCGCTCGCCGCCACTGAGTGTGTCGAGCTTGCGATGGGCAAACTCGTCGATCCCCGTCCGCTCCATGACCTGCCGAACCGTCCTGCGATCTTCACAACCGATGGAAGAGAAGGGATTGAGGTAAGGATAGCGCCCCATGAGGACGAACTGTTCGACCGTGAACGGAAACACCCGCCCGTCGGCCTGGGGAACGTAGCTGAGCCGCCGGGCCAGATCACGCTGCCGATATCCGTTCAGGGGCCGGCCAAACACGGTGATTCGCCCCGTTCCACCGCGGTAGATGCGGTCCAGACACTTCAGCAGCGTCGTCTTACCCGCCCCGTTGGGGCCCACGATGGAAAGGTACTCGCCCTGGGCGACCGAGAACGACACGTCGCGCAATATCTCCTTCGGCCCGATGCGGAAGGAGAATCTGTCGATTTCGAGAATGGGAGTCGCGGTGAACGTCATCCGTTCCAGTCTACTTCCGGGTGCAGCAGGCGTGCCAGTTTCTCAACGAACAGTATGAACCGCGGACCGGGGACGGTGGCGAAATCGTCGGCAATGAGGTACACGCGGCCGCGGCGTACCGCGTCGACCTCGGGCAAGCACTGCCAGTCGGCACGGATGGTCGCCTGATCGGCGTCGCTTCCCGCCAGGCCGTAAGCCAGGTCGATGATCACCTCGGGATTGATCTTGAGGATGCCTTCCTGCGAAACGACCGGGAATCGGGCGTGGCCGTCGCGGTAGGCGTTTTGTCCGCCGGCCAGTTCGATGATCCGGTCGATATGGCCGTCGCGACCGGTGATGTAGACGTCTTGCAGGGTACCGGCCGCCAGGGTCCGATCGATGGCCACCATAACCCGCGGCCGGGGCCTGCCCGCGGTCTTCTCGGCGACCCGGTCGAGCCGCCGGCGAATGTCGCTGACGATCGTTCGGGCGTCTGCCTCTGCGCCGCAAGCCGTGCCGATCTTCTCGATCGAGGCGAGAATCCCGTCGACGCTCAGATGGTTGAGTTGGAGAACGGGGAGGCCCAGCTTGCGAAATGCGGACGAATCGCGTCCGGACGATTCCAGCAGGATGACCGCGTCGGGATCCAGGCCGACGATCCGTTCGTAGTTCGTGTTGAGAAACCCGCCGACCCGCGGCCTGTCGAGCGCCTCGGGCGGGTAGCTGCAGAAGTCGGAGACGCCGACCACGCGGTCGCCCAGCCCGAGGGCAAACACGGTTTCGGTCACGCTCGGCGCCATGGTGACAATCCGTTGGGGAACCGCGCCGGCGGAAACGACCGTCGGTGTGGATTCGGTCCAATGCCCCTGAGCCCAGAAACACGCCCCGAAAACGACGGCTATTGAGCCGATCAACACCACACGCCCGGACATCACGGCACCGCCTTGGTTGGAGTCCAGGCTCCGGCCTGCAATGTTGGAGTACAGGCTTTAGCCTGCGGATCGTCCGGAAGACGTGTCTTTCGTTCATCGCAGGCTGAAGCCTGGACTCCAACGGCCTGGACTCCAACAAGCAGATCCGCAAAGAGGAACCCGTCGCGCTCGACGACATCGCCGGCCGTCACCGCAATGGGCGCGTCGAACATCGGTCCGGCGGTCACGCAGGTGTGGAACTCGCCGTTTTCGGCGCAAGGATCGGTCCCCTTCGGCAGGTCGGCCAGCAAAGAGCGATCGAATCGGCGGCCGATGAGTTGGCGGGGAATCTTCCGCGGATCGAGGCAGGTCACGTAGGCGACCAATCCGCCGTCGATCATTTCTTCGGCAAGTTCCGTGGTCGGCCGGCCCCAGAGCGGAAACAGCGGTTCGATGCCGGTGCCCGCCAGTTGCCGCTCGCGGTAGGCGCGGATGTCTTCGAGGAACAAGTCGCCGAACAGCATTCGAGTGACGCCTTCGTCGCGAGCTCGCTGAAGGGCTTCGCTCATCACTCGCTCATAAACCTCGTTGGGACACGGCGCGGGGATGGGAACCTTGACCAGGGGAAGCCCGGCAGCGGCGGCCTGGGCTTCGAGCAGTCTGACGCGCACCCCGTGCATCGAAACACGATCAAAAGGCTCGGTCACGGTGGTCAGCAGGCCGACCACGTCGACGCGATCTTCGAGCCGAGCCGTGTGGAGGGTCCAAGCGCTGTCCTTGCCGCTCGACCAGGCGAGCCACGCGCGCGGTTTGGCCATGAATACTGTCCGTTCACAACCGAGAATCGGAAAACTCGATTCTACCATGCAAGGCGACGCCCATCACCCCCACCAGCGGCACGGGAAAGCGCCTCGCCAATTCCGCACCGACCGGATACGTTAGCCGCGTGGGCTTGCCCTGCGCTCCCCCAAATAACACGGTTTCGCTCGCTGCCGAGCGCGGGGCGAGCCCACGCGGCTATGGGAAAGGCCACCGGACGCTGTTTTGCGGGTCCTGCCGGGAGGCTGCTGGCACGGCAGGCCGCCGGTGGGTATAAAAGAATGCTGTGACAACGTTTCCAGTCGCTCCCCAAGACAGCTCCGAACCAACGATGACACAGCCCCATTCCAGCCCGGAACACAAATGGGAGTACCCCAAATACGAACCGGGTGAGACGGTTGCTCTCTTTATCCCCTGCTACATCGACCAGTTTTTTCCGGAGATCGGCGAAGCGACGGCCAAATTGCTCACCAAATACGGCGTGCCGCTGGCCTATCCGGAGGAGCAGACCTGTTGCGGGCAACCGGCGTTCAACTCGGGATACTGGGAAGAAGCCCGGGGCGTGATTCATCAGTTCTGCAAGGCCTTCGAATCCTACAAGTGGATCGTCTCTCCGTCGGGTTCCTGCACGGCCATGTGCCGCGTGTTCTTCGAACACGTCGACCCCGACGAACGAATCGTCGGCATTGGCCGGCGAGTGTTCGAACTGACGGAGTTCCTCGTCAACATCCTCGGCGTCACCGACACGGGCGCCCGATATCCCCACAAAGTCACCATGCACAGCGGCTGCCACGGCCGCCGCGAACTGGGGATCTTCAATCAACCGCTCACGTTGCTGCAGAACATTCGCGACATCGACTACCGGGAATTGCCGAACATCGAGGAGTGCTGCGGTTTCGGCGGCACGTTCAGCGTGAAGATGCCCGGCACGTCGCTGGCCATGGGCAAGACCAAAGTCGAGAATATCGTCAAGACCGGCGCCGACGTCGTCACCTCGATCGACATCAGTTGCCTGATGCACGTGGGCGGCATCCTGCGCCGCGACAAGGCCACCCGACACATTCAATGCAAACACATCGCCGAGCTGCTAGTGCAAGAGTAGTTGTCAGGGTTCGGGGTTCAGGGTTCAGGAAGAGAAGACTTCGGAACCCGAGCCCTGAACCCTGAACCCTGAACCCCAACAACTGATAGCCATGTCCGATCATTCGCTTCATCTCGAAGGCGCCCCGTTCCTCAAGGCCGAGAATGCCGGCCTCTACGAGCCGAACGGCAGCAAGTCAATGGCCGTCTGTGCCGAACGGTCGACCAAACACAACCAGGAACTGCTGGCCCAGATCCCCTACTACCAGGATTGGCGGACGGCGGCCAACGGAATCAAGGACTATGCGATCGGCAATCTCGACAAGCTGCTCGTCGAGTTCGAGCGGAACATCACCGCTCGCGGCGCCGTCGTTCACTGGGCCGAAGACGCCGAAGAGGCAAACCGCATCGTCCTGAAGATCGCCCAGGAAAACAACGTCAAGACGGTGGTCAAAGCCAAGTCGATGGTCAGCGAAGAAATGGAACTGAACCATACCTTCGCCGCCGCCGGAATCCGCGCCGTCGAGACCGACCTGGGGGAATACCTCGTCCAATTGGCCAACCAGCGGCCGACCCATATCGTCACCCCCGCACTGCACCTGTCGGCCGAAGACGTGGGCAAGCTGCTTTCTGAAAAGCTCAACGAGCCCTACACGGCCGAGCACCAGGCGCTGACCGATATCGCCCGGCGGCATCTGCGCGAGGAGTTCATCAACGCCGACATGGGCATGTCGGGCTGCAATTTCGGCATCGCCGACACGGGTTCCTTCGTCGTCGTCGAGAACGAAGGCAACGCGGGCCTGTCGACCGCCACGCCGCCCATCCACGTGGCCCTGATGGGGATCGAGAAGGTGATTCCCAGCATCCGCTACCTGCCCCAGTTTCTCAACCTGCTGGCACGGAGCGGAACCGGCCAGAAGCTGACGACCTACACCCACCTGTTCCACGGCGCGACGCCCGGCCGCAAGCTGCATATCGTCATCCTCGACAACGGCCGGACCAAGGTCCTTGCCGATCCCAAGGCACGGATGGGGCTGTTCTGCATCCGATGCGGTGCCTGTTTGAACGTCTGCCCGGTCTATCGCCGTGTGGGCGGCTGGGCCTACGGCTGGGTCTATCCGGGCCCGATCGGATCGATCATCACGCCGCACCTGGTGGGGTTGGACAAGGCGGGCAAGTTGCCCTTCGCATCCTCATTGTGCG
>Ga0209313_1002226_pt1 | contig 10959 bp, 7 predicted proteins | sample BioC13SIPDNA_3_FD_185748 | JGI IMG/M metagenome (GOLD analysis project Ga0209313, IMG submission 185748) | Anaerobic biogas reactor microbial communites from Washington, USA - Biogas_R2_B C13 SIP DNA (SPAdes) (version 2) | ecosystem: Engineered > Bioreactor > Anaerobic > Unclassified | place... | reverse complement strand
GTTTCGGAAGGTCTTGAACCACGTCCGCTGGGCCTTGGCGAATTTGCGGGTGTTGATCTTGATCTGCTCGACGGCCTCCTCATACGAACATTTCCCCTCCAAATGGTCGATGACCTCGGCATATCCGATGGCGGCGCGGGCCTGCTTGCTCAGCGGCTGCGGCTCGGCCAATAACGCCTTGACCTCCCCCAGTAGCCCCTCATCGACCATTCGCTTGACCCGGCTGTTGATGCGGGTACTCTCAATGTCCTTCGGGCGGCGCAGACCGATAACGAACCAGTCCTCGGCGGCGTCGGTTTCCCATTGCTTTTGCAGGGCGGTGATCGGCTTTCCCGTCAGTTCGAAGACCTCCAGCGCCCGGACAATCCGCCGCAGGTCGTTGGGATGGATGCGTTCGGCCGCGGCCGGGTCGATCTGTAAAAGCCGTTGGTGCAGCGCGGCCAGCCCGTTTTGGGCGATTTGCTCGGTCAGGCGGCGGCGAATCTCGGCGTCCGAGGCCGGGCCCTCAAACAGCCCGTGCAACAGCGCCTTGATATACATCGCCGTCCCCCCTACGGCCACCACCTGCTTGCCGGCTGCCTGAATCTGCCCGACCGCCGCGTCGGTCAGTTCCAGAAAGCGATCCACACTGAATGCCTCGCTCGGCTCGACCACATCGATCAGGTGATACGGCATCTGCCGCCGTTTGTCCGCTGGCGGCTTGGCCGTGCCGATATCCATCCGCCGATAGACCTTCATCGAATCGACGCTGATAATCTCGCCATCCAGCCGCTTGGCCAGCTCAAACGCCAGCGACCCCTTGCCCGAGGCCGTAACGCCCAGAATAAGAATTTTTTTCGAAACCACAGATTTCGCAGATTATCACAGAGTTTTGTTTTTGCCCCAAAGGACACCTATGTGCACTAATGTAAAATGTCAACTGTCGAATGTCAAACAGAACCGCTCGTTTCGCTATTTCGGCCATAAATAGGCCAGATAAATCAGATAGCCCGCCAAGAGGCCTGCGCCTTCGAGCCGGGACAGCGTAAAACGACTCCACATCAACGGCAGCGCGATAACCGCCGCCGCCAGCATCACCGCCAGGTCGATACCGGTCAGACCCTTTGCCGAATAGGGCGAAACCATAGAAGATATGCCGAGTATAGCCATAATATTAAAGATGTTGGAGCCGACAATGTTGCCGACGGCGATGTCGGGCTGTTTTCGCATCGCGGCGACCACCGATGTGGCCAGTTCGGGCAGGCTGGTTCCCGCGCTGATAATCGTCAGGCCGATGACGGCTTCGGGGATATCCAGCCGCTGCGCCAATTGGACAGCACCTTCGACGAACGCCTTGGAACCTGCGACCAAAAGCCCCAGTCCGACCGCAATCTTGACAACGTTGGTTATCCACGAACCGGCCGCTGCGGATGACGCGGCCTTCGGCGATGCGTCCATCTCGGCGGGTAAGGGATCGGCAGATTTGCGATAGGCCAGATGATACGAAAAAAGAATATATGCAGTGATTCCCAAAAACAGCAGTATTCCTTCAATGCGCGACAGATAGCGATCCGCAGACACAACCAGGCATATCAGCGATGCCAGAATCATCAGCGGCATATCCACTTTGACGACCTGGGCGGTAATGCGGATCGGGCAGATCAGGGCGGCAAGCCCGAGAATCACCGCTACATTGAAGATATTCGAGCCGACCACATTGGTCATCGCAATATCGCCCTGTCCGCCCAAAGCCGCCAGTGTACTGACGGTCAGTTCCGGGGCGCTGGTGCCGAAAGCGACAACGGTCAGACCGATGACTAGCGGACCGACACCCATCCGCCGAGCAACTTCCACGGCCCCCTTGACCAGCATCTCGGCGCCGAAATACAGCAGTACCAGACCCAACATCAGCAACAGCAGAATCATCATGGCAACGTCCTCGTTTAAAGCCGTATCGGTTTTTTCTGTTCCTACGCCGAAAAACTATTATAATAGTAGGGTTTTCAAAGAAAAACAAGACGGGATTTAGTGTTTATGCAGATTCAGACAACAGACAACCAGGCCTTTCGGGCGCAACTGGCCGAGAAAGCGGACTTGACCGGTCAGGTATTGGAGCAGATTTTGGCCGACCAAGCCGGTATACCGCCGCGCCTCAAGGCCGCGATGCAGTATATGCTCCAGAGCGGCGGCAAGCGTATCCGCGCAGCGATGGTGCTGTGGTGCTGCGAACTGACGGCGGGCAAGCTGACGCCGGCGGCCCGGATTGCGGCCGCGGCGATTGAGATGGTGCATACCTACTCGCTGATTCACGACGACCTGCCGGCGATGGACGACGACGACCTGCGGCGCGGCCGGGCAAGCTGCCACAAGCAGTTTGACGAGGCGACGGCGATTCTGGCCGGCGACGCCCTGCTGACGCTGGCGTTCGAGCTGCCAGCCCAGCGGATTGACGATGCCCAAACCGCCGTGCGCATCATTCGCACACTGGCCGAGGCGGCCGGGCCGAGCGGGATGATCGCCGGACAGATGGCGGATATGGAAGGCGAACATACGGCAGGGACACTGGAACGTCTGCGGTATATTCATATTAATAAGACTGCCAAGATGTTCTCCGCCGCTGCCGGACTGGGGGCGATTGCCGGCCAGGCGAGCGAGCAGGATGTCGCCGCCCTGCTCAGCTACGGGCTGAAGATCGGGCTGGGCTTTCAGATTGCCGATGACCTGCTGGATGTAACCGCCAGCAGCGAGCAACTCGGCAAAACGGCCGGCAAAGACGCGGCTCAAGGCAAGCTGACCTACCCCTCGCTGGTGGGTATCGAGGAGTCGCGCGTTCTCCTGCGGCGTCTGACCGACGAGGCCGTCGAGGCGATCCGGTACTTCGGTCCGCCGGCGGAGATTCTTCGCCGCCTGGCACTGGAAATGCAGACACGGAACCGATAGGAATACCGTCCGTCAGTCAAACGATACACATATTCAGGCGAAAGGATTGATATGGGAACTTCTAACAATGTGCCATTTACGGCCGCGCGGGTTGTATTGCACACCCGTCTTGCGGGCAGGATGTCCATGCGGCGGATGTTCAGGCGTTCGTGTGTGTTGATTGGAGGTTTGATGATGATGCTTCCGTGTGTAAGCGGCTGTGCCAGACAGGCACCGTCCATCACCTTCGGGGTACTGGCGGATGTGCAGTATGCGGAAAAGCCTTCGGCCGGCACACGCCATTATGCGGCGTCGCGCCACCGGCTTGAAGAGGCCGCCGCCGCCCTGAACGCCCTGAATCCGGCCCCAGCGTTTGTGATTCAATTGGGCGATCTGATTGACGGCGGCCCGCGTGCCGAAGAGGAACTCACGGCTGTCGCCGCCATTTACGACCGGATCGCGATGCCGCGGTATCACGTTTTGGGCAACCATGATTTTGACGGTGTGACTCGAGAACAGACGCTGGAGATTCTGGCGATGGATCGGGCGTATTACACGTTTGACGCCGGCGGCTGGCGGTTTGTAGTGCTGGATACGCAGGACAGGGCGGTACAGGGCGGATGGGCCCAACTCAGCGAGCCGTACCGCGAGGCACAGGTGATGCTATCGGCGCTGCGGCAGCGCAGGGCAGCCAACGCGCAGGTCTATAACGGGGCCGTGGGCGCTGCGCAGTTAGCGTGGCTCGATGCGGTACTGGCCGAGGCGACCGAGGCGGCTGTGCCGGTGATCGTGTTCGGCCACCTGACGCTGACGCCGCCGGGCGAGTCGCATACACTGTGGAACGCCGAGGACGTTCGGGCGACGCTGGAGCGTCATGCGTGCGTGAAGGCGTACTTCTGCGGACATGTGCATCGCGGCGACTGGCAGCGGCATAACGGAATTGACTATGTTTCTTTCGAGGCAATGGTGGAGTGGGCCGACCGGCAGGCGGTGTGGTACCTGGTGAACCTGAGTCTCGATGCGATAGTGATAGAAGGCGTCGGCGTTTCGCAGTCCTGGACGCTGCCGCTGACGGAACCGATACGGAAAAATGAGTGATTTGACTGACATGACGAAACTGCTTGACACGATTCGCGGGCCGGAAGATTTACAGGCCCTGACGCAGGACGAACTGGCTCGCCTGGCCGAAGAGATTCGCCAGGTGATAACCCATTCGGTCAGCCGTACTGGCGGGCATCTGGCCAGTAACTTGGGCGTAGTGGAACTGACCCTTGCGATGCACCGCGCGTTTGATTTTCACCGCGACCGGCTCCTGTGGGACGTCGGTCATCAGTGCTATGCCCACAAAATTCTGACCGGCCGCGTCGCAATGTTCGAGCAGCTCCGACAGGAAGGCGGCTTGAGCGGCTTTCCCAGCCCGGACGAGAGCGACTGCGACCCCTTCAGCGTCGGACACGCCGGCACCTCGATTGCCACGGCGCTGGGGATGGCACTGGGCGCTCAGCATAAGGGCACAGACGAAAAAATCGTCGCCTTGATCGGCGACGCCAGCATCGTCAACGGCCTGTCGTTTGAAGCCCTCAACAATCTGGGGCTGGTCAAGCGCCAACTGTTGATTGTGCTCAATGACAACTCGATGGCGATTGACGTCACGCAGGGGGCGATGGCCGGCTTTTTGTCCAAAGTGCGTCTGAGCCACACCTACGAGGATATGCGGAAAATCACCAACCGGATGCTGGATCATTTGCCGCTGATCGGGCGGCGGATGGAAGAGACCTTGGAGAACGTCAAAAAAACCCTGCGGATGGCGATTACACCAAGCCGTTTGTTTGAAAGCCTGAACATTCCGTATTTTGGCCCGGTCGATGGGCACGACACTACCTCGCTGATCGAACTGTTCAAGGCGCTGGGCGAATTGGACAGGCCCGCCCTGCTACATGTTTATACCAAAAAAGGCAGGGGTTATTCCCCCGCCGACGACGATCCGTGTAAGTATCACAGCACCGGCCCGTTTGAGTTAAACGGCGACAGCGAAACACCCACCCAGGGCGTTCGGACGTTCACCGAGGCATTCGGCGACGGGCTGGTCGAACTGGCCGCCCGCGACGACAAGATCGTCGCCCTCACCGCTGCGATGCCCGACGGGACGGGCCTGGTCAAGTTTCGCCAGCGCTTCAATGAACGCTACTATGACGTCGGCATCGCCGAAAGCGTGGCAGTCGATATCGCCGCCGGGATGGCACGTCAGGGCTTCAAGCCCGTCGTGTGCATCTACTCGACATTCTTACAGCGGAGCTTCGACCAGATCTTTCAGGAAGTATCGCTGCAGAATCTGCCGGTAATTTTCTGCATCGACCGCGCCGGCGCTGTCGGCAACGACGGCCCGACCCATCACGGCCTCTGGGACGTCGGCTATCTGCGGATGCTGCCGAATCTGGTCATCGCCGCTCCCGCCGAGAGTGGGAGATGCGGGAATCGCTCAATCTGGCCGCTGCCAGCGGAAACCCCTTTGCGATCCGTTATCCCAAAGAAGCCGTCCCGGATGAGCCGTATGCCGCACACATCCCTTACGCCCTCGGCCAAAGCGCGGTGGTGCGCCAAGGCGAGTCGGACGTTGTCCTGCTGGCGCTGGGGTCGCCTGTTGGTCAGGCCCTTAAGGCCGCGGATTTGCTTGAGCGGGAAGGCATCTCCGTTACCGTCGTCAATGCCCGGTTTGCCAAGCCGCTGGACGAGTCCCTGCTGGATTGGTTTCGCGCCGGGAAAACCGTCCTGACGCTCGAAGATCACACCATCGCCTGCGGATTCGGCTCGGCTCTGATCGAAGCCGCCTTGTGCAAGGCCAACGCCGAAGACGACGAGGCGCTTGCCGCCGGCATCGGTAAGGCGATTTTGTTGGGCGCCAAAGACGAATACCTGCCTGCGGCGGCACGCGGAAAACAGCTTTTCTGGATGCAAATTACAGCAGAACAAATCGCCCAGACCGTGAAAAATCTTAAATTGCAGCCGAAAAAAGTCGATAGTTAAGACAGAGGCCGGAAGATAAAGGTCAGAGGCCAGAAGTCAGAAGTTGATATGAATATGCCTAAGCTGATTGTGTTCGGGGATTTGCATCGCCCTCACGCCAAGGAGGCGATGGAGCGATTTCTGGCGTTTGCCGAAGATCGCGCCGAGGTCATCGCCAATTGTCTCGAATCGGGCTGCGAACCCAACGAGCTGCGCCAGGCCGACTTTGCCGTCGTCTTCGGCGGTGACGGCACCATCCTCGGCGCCGCCCGCGACTTGTGCCAGACCAGCGTGCCCGTCATCGGGGTCAACGTCGGAAAACTGGGGTTTCTGGCCGAATTCAGCGTCGAAGAACTCCTCCAGCAATTTGACCGTATTATTAACAGGCAAACGCTCATTGAAAAGCGAATGATTCTCCATTGTGATGTCATGCGGCAGGGACGCGAGATATTCACTTATACCGCCGTCAACGACGTGGTCATTACTGCCGGTCCCCCATTCAGTATGCTCGAAATAAAGTTGACAATTCAGGACCAGAAGCTGGCGGTCTGTATCGGCGACGGGCTAATCGTCTCGACGCCGACCGGCTCTACAGCGTATAATCTGTCGGCGGGCGGCCCGATTCTGGCGGCCAATTTATCCGCGATGGTCGTTACGCCCGTGTGTCCGCATTCGCTCAGTTTCAGACCGATCGTCTTGAACGCCGAGCATCAACTTCGCATCGAGCCGCTGAAGGTCAACGACCAGACAACGCTGTTGCTGGATGGTCAAGTCCAGCAGCGTCTGCTGCAAAATGATGTGGTCGCGATTCGCAGGCATGCCGGGCAGTTTCTCGTCGTGAATAACCCCATGCGAACGCAATGGGACACGCTTGCTACAAAGCTGCATTGGGCACAAAAACCCCGTTATGCCGACAGCCACTCGCAACTGAAAATCTAAACAAATACAGGATGGTGACTTATGAAATATCTAATCCTTTTAGCGACAGTTTTGTTGCTCTCAACGGCGCTGCTGTGGGCGGCGAGCAATCCAAACGTACAATCCCCCATCGGCTCGCCGACCTCGGTGCCCAGCGCCGGGCGCAGCGGACTGATTCCAAGCCGGCCGTTTGACACCTCCGCCGCAGCGGATGTCGTAAGCGGACACATCGGCGGTATGCGCCATTTCCGGGGGATTACGCCCTACAGCAGCTCGGACATTTTTTCCGGCCCGCAAGCCACCAGTCCGGTGGACAGCTTTCTTCGCTATTCGTATGACCCGATTTTGCACGACCGGTCACCGGGACTGTCGCGGCCCTATAATGACCCTCGACATTCCATTGGTTCTTCAATTCGGCCGGACGGGACGGGGCTGTTTTCGCCCACGATCACCGACCGGGGACAAGCCGACCCCTACACCCCGCCGATGCTCGCCCAGACCGTGGACACGCAGTACCGGTCGCGGCCGCTTTCGCTTAGTGCCTCCGAACTGGAGCGCCTGATGGTAAGTCAGATGCAGCTTCGTGAAGAAATGGAAATAGAGCGTCGCCGCATACAAACGGACGAGCAGGATATCGCGATTCTCGAAGACATTCGAACCACATCGCCTTTCTTTCAGGACTATCTCCGCATCGAAGAAGTAGAACCGCTTCTCGACCCGCAGACGCGCCGGATACTCGAACGTGAGCCGCCTGCCGAAGAACCCGACGCCGAGACAGAAGCCGCGCTGCTGCCCGAAGAGACAGTGCGCCAGGCGACCCGCGAGGAATTCGAATTAGAACTGCTTCAAGACGCTACGCCGCGCGTGACGGAACTGCTGCGTCCGCGCGAGGAACCCGACGACGCCCCGGAACAGACCGAAGCATTGACGCCGGAGGAAGCGGCGCAACAAGCCGCCGAACAAGAGCAGGCCGCGATGCTGATGCGGCGGTATGGCGATTTTGACAAGCTCGCCGAAGCCCGCGTCGCCGAATACATGGCCGCGGCCGAAGCCTTCCTCAAAGAAGGGCGATTTTACAAGGCCGCCGACGCCTTTGCACTGGCGGCGATTTGGGGGCCGGACGATGTGCGCCCCTTCGTGGGGCAGGCTGTTTCACTCTTGGCCGCCGGCGAATATATGAGCAGCGCCTACCTGCTGCGGCAGGCCATTTTGAAAAATCCGAACGTCGCATCTGCACAAATCAACCCCGCCGCACTCATCGGCGACCGGGATGTCTTCGAGAACCGGCTGATTGAGATGGCCACCTGGCAGCAGCGCAGTGGGTCGGGTGAACTGGCCTTTCTGATCGCGTATGTGATGCATCATGACGGCAAGCCGCGCGGCGCCGTCGAAGCGGTTCGTTTTGCCATCGAAAAAATGCCCCACGACAAGGCCGTGCAGATCTTGCGCGATGTGATTGTGCCGTAAGCGCAACGCGCATAAAATCCGAAGTACGAAATCCGAAATCCGAAACAAATTCAAATAACGAATAAAAAAAACAAAACACAGCTTCTGCACGATAAGACAATGCATTTCGGCGAAAGCCTGTTTCGAACATTTGGTATTTCGGACATTTAGATTTGTTTCGGATTTCGATATTTGATATTCGAATTTGAATTATTCCGTTTTTTACCCAATACTGTGCCGGCAGGATGCCGGCGATACGATATAAAGGAACGCGGGTGATCGCATTTTCAGAACGACAGGAAGGGCTTGACGCCGAGGCGCTGTTAGGCCCGCAGGGACGTGCCGCTCAGTGCTGGCCGGCGTTTGAGTCGCGCCCTCAGCAACTGCAAATGGCGCGGCGGGCGCAAAGCGCCTTTCGCGAACACTTTCATCTGGCCGCCGAGGCAGGCACGGGCGTCGGCAAGAGTTTCGCCTACCTGACCGCCGCCGTCGATGTCGCCCTGCGGAAGACCGGCCGCGTCGTCATCAGCACCTACACCGTCAACCTCCAGCAGCAGCTCATCCAAAAGGACATCCCGTTTCTCGCCTCGCTGATGGACGAAGGCTTTGTTGCCCGTCTGGCCAAAGGCCGCGGCCACTACCTCTGCAAGCGGCGGCTGGACTATGCCAAGCAGCGGCAGCACACCCTCTTTGACGACAGCGGCGTGGAACTGATCGCCCTGGCCGACTGGGCGGCACACACCGAAGACGGCACACTCAGCGACCTGCCCGAACTGCCGTCGTCCGAGGTCTGGCAGGCCGTCCAGAGCGAACACGGCAACTGCAAAGGCCGCAAGTGCGCCAACTTCGCCCGCTGCTTTTACTGGCGCGCCCGCCGCCGGCTCGACGCCGCCGACATCATCGTCGCCAACCATGCCATCCTCTTTAGCGACCTGGTGCTCAAGAGCGAAGGCGTCGGCGTCCTGCCCGAGTACGACTACATCATTCTCGACGAAGCCCACACCATCGAACACGTCGCCGAGGAACACTTCGGCATCCACATCAGCCAGTACAGCATCTCATCGCTGCTGGATCGCCTCTATCACGTCCGCCGCCGCCGCGGCCTGTTGGCCTACCTCCAGGAAGACGCCAGCCAGGCCCGCGAGCTTGTCCGCCGCTGCCGCACCGATCAGCAGATCTTCTTCGCCCAAGTGCAGGCCTGGGCCGCACATGCCGCCGCCGAGACGGGCGGACGCTGCCAGCCGGGATTTGTCGATGACAATATGTCCGGCGCGCTCAAGGAGCTGCGCCTGTCGCTGGTACGCCTGTCCAAGACGCTCAAAAACGAAGAAGACAAATTCGAACTGGGGCGCAGCATCGACCGCATCGGTGAGCTTGAGACGGATATCCGCATCTTTTTGCAGCAGACCCGGGACGACTGCATCTATTGGGTCGAGGCCGAAACCGCCAAACGCAAACGGGTCACGCTTCGCGCCGCGCCGCTGGATGTGTCGCCCTACCTCCGCGAGAGGCTCTTTGACGCCCACAAGTCCGTCATTCTGACCAGCGCGACCCTCAGTTGCGGCGCCGCCGACAAAGCGGGCTTTGCGTTCTTTGCCGAGCGCGTCGGGCTGGATGCATTTGAACCGCTGCAAGTCGGCTCGCCCTTCGACTACGCCCGACAGGTCAAACTCTACATTGAAGCCGATATGCCCGACCCGAACGCACCGGATTTTATCGAACGCGCCGGCGAAGCGGTCAAAAAATATCTGCTCAAAAGCGCCGGGCGGGCGTTTGTGCTCTTTACCAGCTACACAATGCTCAACCGCATGGCCGAGCAGCTTGGCGACTGGATGGACGAAAATGAGATGGAACTGCTCACGCAGGGCGACGGGCTGGATCGCGACAAGATGCTGCGGCTGTTTAAAGAAGGCAATCGTTGCGTTCTGTTCGGCACTGACAGCTTCTGGCAAGGCGTCGATGTCCCCGGCGAGGCGCTGTCCAACGTCATCATCGTGCGTCTGCCGTTTGCCGTGCCCGGCCACCCGCTCATCCAGGGCCGCATCGAGCGAATGCGCCAAAAAGGCCAAAACCCCTTTATGGACTATCAGCTCCCGATGGCCGTCATCAAATTTAAACAGGGCTTCGGCCGTCTGATCCGCAGCAAGAACGACACCGGTATGATCGTCGTCCTCGACAGCCGCATCGTCCAAAAACGCTACGGCCGACAATTCATCGCCGCTGTCCCCGAATGCCAAACCGAAATCGTCACCGCCGACTTTTGAGCCTGCGCCTCTCCGGCGGCGGTCACAATCAGGTATTGCTCAAGGATGTGTCTGACAAGAGCAGTTGGATATCATCAATCCAGACGGTTCCGGCGCCTTCGATGACCAAGTTGAGCTTGACATTGGCTGGCCTTTGCCCGGCTTCCAGGCGAAACGGCGTTTGAACGGCCGTCCATTCGGTTGTCCCCGTTACCGGCTGCTCGATGCCGCGGGAGAAAAACTCGCCCTTGCCGGGGAACTCGCACCACATTTCCAGATACGCCCTGCCCTCCAATTGTTCTGTGCGCAGTTTCGCCGAATAAATCAGGATGATGTGGTCAAGGTTCAATGGCCCGGTATTCAAAAGCCGAAAGACCGTTTCCTCGGACGCATCGGACCGAATCCGTAATGAGCCTTTGCCATCAAAGGAGATGCGGTCATCAAACGCAAC
>Ga0209313_1002203_pt1 | contig 11049 bp, 8 predicted proteins | sample BioC13SIPDNA_3_FD_185748 | JGI IMG/M metagenome (GOLD analysis project Ga0209313, IMG submission 185748) | Anaerobic biogas reactor microbial communites from Washington, USA - Biogas_R2_B C13 SIP DNA (SPAdes) (version 2) | ecosystem: Engineered > Bioreactor > Anaerobic > Unclassified | place... | reverse complement strand
GTGGCCCATCCAACTGCATCTGATCGCCCCGCAGGCCCCCTATTTCCAAGGAGCCGACCTCCTGATCGCCGCCGATTGCACCGCCTTCACCAGGGGCAGCTTCCACGCCGACCTCCTGAAAGGTCGCAAAATGGTAATCGCCTGCCCCAAGCTGGACAATACCGAGAGCTACGAAGACAAGCTCACCGAACTCATCGCCTCCAACGATTTGAGATCTTTGACGATAGCCCGCATGACGGTACCCTGTTGTGGAGGTCTGCTCAGATTGGTGCAGCGCGCGGTGGAGCGCGCCGGGGTCGATATCCCCGTACGTACCGTGGTGATCGGGCTGGATGGAGAGATAGTCTGCGACGAGATCGTTGGCAAGGAGACGCCTGAGGGTGCCTGCAGCACATCGTAATGAATGTGCTCCCGGCCGAGAACGGCTTTGACAGGAGGGATCATGCCCAAGAAGAACATCGGAAGAAACTTCAACATCTATCCGATGCCCGTGGTCATCATAGGCACCGTCACCGATGGCACACCCAATTTCATGACGGCTGCGTGGGTGACGAAGCTGAATAGCGAGCCCCCTCTCGTCGGTATCTCGCTCGGTCACAGACAGCACACTGCCAAGGGGATCCAACAGACGCGCGAGTTCAGCATCAGCATTCCAAGCATCGACCAGGCAATCCTGGCCGACTACTGCGGCCTCGTCCACGGCTACGAAGAGGACAAAGCGGCGCACATCGATATCTTTCGAGGCGCCTTGGAGTCGGCGCCCATGGTACGACAGTGCCCACTCACCCTGGAGTGCCGTCTGAACAGCACGGTGGAACTGCCTAAGGACTTCTTCTTCATCGGCGAGGTGGCCAATGTCTATGCCACTGAGGCCGTGCTCACCGATGGGCAGGTGGATGTGACCAAGCTCCGCCCCTTCGTCCTCACCATGCCTGGGAACAGCTATTGGGCCCTGGGCGAACGCTTGGGTGACGCTTGGGGCATCGGCAAGGCGCTGCTCAAGCCCGCCGAATAGGCAGCGCGCCACTCCTGCCGCCGGTTCTTCATCGGGTTCCGGCTGCCTTACCCCCGACCTTGAATAACACCGAACCGGCAGCCCCGGCAAATCCGAAGGCGGCCAAGACCACGTAAGCCACGATGTAACCAGATCCTCGATCGAGCACCACACCGAACAGCCAGGGTGCCAACGTCGAGATGCCGAAACCAAGCAGGTTGATGAGACCGGAGGCCGGCCCCACATGCTCGGGTCTGTCCACCACCTCGGGAATCATCGCGAACCGTGGCGAGAAGTAGGCCAAGCTGAAGAAGCCCACCAGAGCCACCATAATGAACACCAACACCCGGCCGGACACCAAGGGCACAAGTATGGTGGCGATGCTCATGGCCACCATCGATCCGGTGATGACCGGCATCCTCCCCCAGTGGATGGCCGCAGCCGCGCCGGACGGCGCTCCCACCAATTGAGCGACCGCCAGGCCGGCGGTGAGATAGGCGGCCACCCCGGCGCTCGATCCATACTCACCCTGGAGGAAATCCGGCGTCCAGACCATCACCGCAGTACCCACGGCGATGGACGCCGCGTTGAATAAGCCGAGCAGCCAGACCCTCCGGTTGGCCAGTACCGCCACCAGCATCCTGCCCTGAGTATGGAAGGAGGCGGCTTCTATCGACTCCGCCGGCAGCTCTCGCACCGGTCGCTGAGCGAGGGATACCGCCCCGATGATCACCGCCAGCACGGCGGTCGTCAGGAAGACAGCCCGGAACCCGCCCAACACGGCTACACTCGGCATCAACAGTAGACTCGTCAGGGCCCCCAACCCCTTTCCGCTTGCGAAGATGCCCCAGCCTCGATTCCGCGCTTCCGGTGCCAAGAAACGGGCTATGACCGGGCTGCTCACGGGCAGCACCATCCCACCGCCCAGGCCCTGTAGCACCCGTCCAGTCAGGAAGCCTGCAAACGACGAACTCAGACCGAAAAGGAGCGAGCCGGCCACGAACAGTGCACAGCTGACGGCCAGGACTCGCCCTCCCCAGCGGGCCGCCGCTGAACCGGCCGGTATGCCCACAGCTCCGTAGGCGAACATGAAGACTGAAGTCAGGAGTCCTATTTGGGAGGCCGAGAAACCGAACTTGCTCTGCAGGTCGGAGCTGACGACCGCCATGAGAGCCAGCGCGAGAGTCGAGAGCAGGTAGAAGAGCATCAGTGTCAGCGCAAGCAGGTCTCCGCTCCGCCCCGGACCGCCGAAGGAGGAGTCACGGCCGGTCGCCTGTAGCGCCTGTCCGTCGCCCCCCTCTTCCTCAGCAGGATCGGTCATGGATGCTCCTCTTGGTTCGCACCGGCCATAGTACCTGAGGGCCGCATCGCTAAGTGTGCCCTGCAGGAGGTCGAGGTCGCGTGGTGGCTGGGTCCGGGTGTCCGTGTTAGTCTGCCACTGCGTCGGACCTCTGAGAGCCGTGAGGTCTGAACTGGGATAAGGAGGAGATTCTGTCCAAGTTCCTGATCCGATGGGGAATAACGGCGGCCGCTGTGGCTGTTGCCGCGTGGCTTGTGCCCGGCATACATGTAGAGGAGCCTCACAGAGTGTGGGCGGTGGTACTCTTGGCCCTTGTACTGGGCCTGATGAACGCTTTCATCAGGCCTCTGATCTCCGCTCTCTCCTGCGGTCTCATCATAATGACTCTCGGCCTCTTCACTGTGGTCGTCAACGCTCTCATGCTCTGGTTGGCCTCGTGGATCATGGTCGAATTCATAGGACTCGAGTTCCACGTTGACGATTTTTGGAGCGCGCTGCTCGGAGCTCTCATCATCAGCGTGGTCTCGGTTGTGGCGTCCGTCTTCGTGAGGAAGAAGTACAGGTAGACTGTACAGGCATCGTCAGAGTTCTGAGGAGCGAGAGAACCCGCAGCGCCAAGGACTCCGGGCTTTGCCACTCTCCTGGCGCGCTCCAGGTCTCAGCTCAATCCCCGCCTTGCTGTTCCAAGGTGAAGATAGAGGGATCGACTCCAGGCAGTTGCCCCTTGTCGGCCGGATTAAGTACGTTCACCACCGAGCGTACGAAACCCCCGTTCTGCTGCTCCGAGAGATCACGCACGGCCCCAGAATCCTCCCCGGCGATCAAACGCACCAATGGGCGGTCGAGCGGAGACCCGAGGCGCGGGGGCTCGCTGACCACGCCCACCTCCCCACCGCTCAGTTCCACCACGGTGCCCGGCGGATAGAGACCCACCATCTCTGCAAACAGTTTGACGAGGATGGGATCGAACAGCGTGCCGGCGTTGGTCAGCAGGTAGACAAGAGTCTCGTGCGGAGTGAAATTGCGCTTCCGATACACCCGAGCGGTAGTGAGTGCATCGTATCTGTCGGCGATGGCGACGATGTTGCCGAACAGGCTGACCGAATCCTTCACCTCAGTGCGGGGGTAGCCGCTCAGGTCGTAGTTCAGATGGTGCTCAAAGGCGACCACGACCGCCCGCATACTGGCCGGCGTCAGCCGTTGTCCGCCGAGAAGACCATGTGCGGCCAACACCGGGTGGCGTCGCATCTCCTCCCACTCCTCATCATCCAGAGCGCCTGGCTTCTGGAGTACTTCCGGATCCACCTCCAGTTTGCCCGCGTCGTGGAGGAAGGCGGCCAGGCAGAGCTCCCCCAAACGCGCTTTGCTCAGACCCAAACGTTGCCCGAGAAGCACAGACAGTACGGCCACGTTCGTCGAATGAGTGATGAGATACCGGTCGAAGTCCTTGATCGTGGTCAAAGCTACCAAGGACCTCGGGTCCCGAAGAATCTGGTCGACCACGGCTTGGGTCACATGCCTCAGTCTGCGGCCGGTCCCACGCTCGCCGGCGCTCGCTCCCTCGCCCAGGTCGATGCTCAACTGCATGGCGGCGGCGTAGGCCTCCACCGGTGCCACCGCCTGAATCTGACTCCCTGCGCCGATCGTGTCTATCAGTATCCGCTCCACTCCTTCCGCGTGGAAGGCTTCCGCCAACCCCGGGGAGTCCGTACGGTTCGCCCGCGCCAATACCAGAAGTGCCCGCATCAACTCGTCTTCGGCCAGGCCCGCGAAGAAGGTCAGGGTGTTGATTCCCCACGATTCGAAGAGTTGCACGAGGAAAGTGAAACGTTCATGGGTGGAAACGGTAGTCCGGACCCGCGCTTTGCCTAAGAACACGCAGTGGCTGTGGATCCCCACGGTGACCGAACCGTCTTGTTCGGTCTGGTCGGCCATCAACTCGGCCAGAGTCGTGCAGGCGTGCTGCATGACGGCGTTTCCAGGGTCGTAGTAAGCGGCGGTGCGTATAGCAGCCGAAAGGGCCATAACCAGATGCCTGCCCCGCCCCCCGGCCTGCGCCGGCGCCGTTGCCGTGCCTCCGCTCACGCTGAGCCCCGGGGAGGCGCCCCTTGCCGCAATATCCGAGACGCTGCCCGTCGCACCTGAGTCTCCCGGGAACGGGCGGCCTCCTTGAGCATTCTCACAGCCTCGGGCGACTTGACGGAACCGATCGCGTGCAGTGAAGCAAGCCTGACCGCGACCGGGCGTGCGCGCAGACGCCGGCGCCTCCACAATTCATCCAGCACCGTAAGCGCGCGCTCGCCGCCGAGGGCGGCGAGCGCCCCCAGCAGAGCTTCCACCTCCTCCTCCGACCTAGCATCTAGGTCATGTGGATCGAAGGCGGCGAGGATGGCGGAGTAGTGTTCGCGGTCGCCGTGCCGTCCGAGACTCCGTGCCGCCAGCACCCGCACGGAGGGATCGGCGTCGTCGAGCGCCCTGACCAATGCCTGAACCGATCGCGTGCCTTCGAGGGTGTCCAGAGTCCGCACCACCTCCCTGCGCACGCGGACATCGGGGTGCCGTAGGAGCCCCTCCAGCCTTCCCGGGAGTTCCTCGTCAGACGAACCCGCTATCAACTGCACAGCATTCCGGACCACATACCAACGAGGGTCATGCAGCAACGGCCATATATGGGTGCTGGGAACGCCGTTCTCCATCTGCAGAGCATCCAGGACGACCTTGCGCACGCCTCGATCATCGGTCTCCACGAGCAACTCGAGCAACGCAGGAAGAGTCCAGGGACGAACTACCTCCAGGAAGGACTCTATCTCGGCGACTCTCGCAGGCGACGCCTGGCCGACACCCTCAAGCAGGTTACCGAGACAGTCAGCCCTCAACGCCTCCCCGACCACCCTATCTATGAACCCATCCGCCAAACGACCGGATCCCTCCAGGTCCTGGAGGCCCCCTATGAGCATCCTACAACCGTCCAGGTCACCGCGGTCGAGGTAGTGCTCAAACGCCATGGACAGAGTGCTGATCGTCGTAGCCTCATCAATCACCGATCCCGCCGGATCGGCGATGATCTCCAACAGCACCAGGACGAAGTCCTTCAGGGCTCCGGAGTCTTCAGCGACGGCTTTTTCACTGCGTTCGATCTCCTCCGCTGTGAGGATGATGGAGTGAAGATCCAGCTTCACGTGATCGGCCGCGGTGAGGCAGCCGTCGGGTGAGCGCGCAGCCTCCAGATCGACGGTCTTCACCTCGTCCAGGCGCCGCAGGACCGTCTCCCTCAAGGCGTCAACGGTCCCTTCACGAAGCACCGCACCCCCAAGGAACGGATCGGCCAGCACGTAGTCGATGTGGGCGAAGTCCTGTTCCCAGAGAGCCGTAGCTAGATCTTGTTCCTCATCGGCCAGGTCGTCGGCGTGCGCGAGGCAACTCACGAAGGCGCTCAATTCATCGGACTCGACACCCGGATGGAACGACAGAGAGCGAATGCCGTCCCTGAACATGATGAAAGCAAGGTTATCCCTGCTCTCGGCGAACGAATATACCTCCTCGTCCCCGTAGAGCAGACAGGTCTCCTCCACTCCCAGCACAAGCGGCCCGAAGCGCTGTAGGTGGGCAGCGACGGTCTCCACAAGTGCAGCGATACTCCCGGCTGCGCTGGGATGGTCCGCCGGGTACAGTCGCAATCCGCGATAGGCGTGATGCAACTGAGTACAGATCCTGTGAGATCCGGCACGCTCGCCTGTAGACGCGACCGGGTTGGTCATGAGTCCTCCACTGTCCCGGTTCTGGGTTCTTCTATTCTATGGAGGATTCAACGGACCTGCCGACGAATCCCCGGACGCAATGCCCAGATCTGGAACAAGAGGCGGCCACGGGAAACTGGTAACGGCCGGTCAGTCGACGCCTCTCACCCGGTCGGCGAGGTCGCAAGACCTCTCGTAGAGTCCAGATCCGGGTTGGATGGCATCGCCCAATTCGAGATGCACATCGGAGGCCCGCTCGTATCTAGGCCACTCCGGAGCACCTTCTCCATTCGGGTCGCCCGTGGACGCGAACCTGGTCCAGTAACCCATGATGGTAGCGGAGAGGTCGTAGTCGGCCTGCTCTATCATCCCCAGGCCGGCGAACAGGTCTGCGTTTCCGAAAACGTAGGGTATCTCCACCCCGTGGAAGGCGCCCAGCCCGCCCAGGATGGTCTTCATGGGGACACGGGTGAACTGATACAGATAGGTGGACGCAGCTGCTCCGCCGGCCGCACCATCCACCACAGCCTCAGCAGAGCTCATCGAACGAGCGGCGAACCGAGCGGTCGAGGCAAACCCCACCTCGGTCAACATGCGGCTGAGCCCGGCAAGGGTCCCCTCCTCATCCGAGGCCGGATAGAGAGCCAGAGCCTCATCTGCATGCTCGCCAAAGATCTTGCGCATCTGTTCGTCGTAGTCCTCCAAAGGCACGGTCAATCCCACCAGGAATATGTTCCCCTCGTCGGCGTTCGAACCGATGAGCAGAGGGACGCTGTGCCGTCGCCCCGCAGCCCAGAGCTTCGTAGGGAGATCCGGCAAGACGTATCCGTCGGCGACCGGTTTCCAGGTGAGACCTTGCTCGACCAGAGAGGACTCCGCCGCCGCCTCCTGCATCGCGGCGAGGAGTTCGTCCGCGGTCTTTGCCCGCAACTGCCGAGCAGCGTCATCGCCTGCCTCCACACCAAGCCGCTCTGCGAACCGCACACCTGCGGCCTCGGCCAGCTCCAAGGTCCCTGTCGTCGAGACCCCGAAGCCGTGATCGAGCAGGATGCCACTCTGAGCGATAGCCCGATGGAAGAGACCTTTTGCCTGTGGACTGACCAACAGGTCGAGAATACTGATGGCTCCGGCCGATTCCCCGAAGACAGTCACCCTGTCCGGATCTCCACCGAATCCGGCGATGTTGTCCCGCACCCACTCTAGAGCGGCTATCTGGTCGAGAAGGCCGTAGTTGCCGGACCCTCCCTCCTCAAATTCGGCGGTGAGGCCCGGATGCGCCAAGAAGCCGAACGCTCCCAGACGGTAGTTGATGGTGACCACCACGACCCCCATCCTGGCAAGGTCCGACCCCTCGTAGACGGACATGGCGCCCGAGCCGGTCTCGAAGCTGCCCCCATGGATCCACACCATCACAGGTAGGTGCTCTTCGGGAGATTCAGCGGGGGACCAGACGTTCAGATAAAGACAGTCCTCATCGGCGGTCCCAACCGTCAGGAGTTCGAGATAGGGCGTCTCGGACTGGCCCGGCTGCGGACATGCGGGGCCGAACGCGGTGCAGGCCAAGGGTTCGTCCCACGGCTCCACCGGCTGAGGAGGCTTCCACCGGAGTTCTCCCACCGGAGGGGCGGCATAGGGAATGCCTTTGAAGGTCCAAACATCCCCTTGGTCGGACTTCTCAAGAGCGCCGGTTATGGGTCCGGAGTCCAGCCGCACCTCCTCCAGGCCCGACGGGCCACAGCCCGCAGCGCCTACACCGACACCGATCAGCAGCAAAAGAAGCGCAAAGACCAGGAGTATCGACGTCAGCGGCGGCGCGATGCCTGCACGCACCACATGCCGAGAATGACTCATCCCTTACCTCCATCCGGCCCCTCGATGCAATGGCCTGCACAAGATTCCCATTTGGGAGTGTCGGCATTGAAGCCAGTATACTGCCGGCCGCCCCGGCTGGATAACGCGGGCGAGGAGGCGCGAACGACAGCACATCCGCACCACACCGCTCATCCGCGCCACCCTGTATGCTTGCCTTCAGCAAGTGAAGAAAGCGAGAACACGGAGGCCGGGCCGCAGTTGGACCAGGTGGACTAGGTGGACAATCCCCCCGACAGCGCGGACGCGATCCGTCCGTCTCACACCGATGGAACATCTACCGGTGTGCTCCTTGTCGATCTGAACGACCGGCAACGCTCCGCGGTGCTCCATGGAGAGGAGCCGCTTCTCATCGTCGCCGGGGCAGGTACGGGCAAGACGGCTACCTTGGCCCACCGCGTGGCCTACAAGATAGCCACCGGCACCGATCCAGAGCGTATTCTGCTACTCACCTTCACGCGCCGGGCGGCGGGTGAGATGCTCCGCAGGGTCGACGGCATCCTCCGCCGGCTGCAGATAGAGACAGGTCGGGCCGGTCCGGTCCCGGCCGGGCGCCCCTCCACATCCGGTAAGGTCTGGGGCGGCACCTTCCATGCCACGGCCGCTCGGTTGTTGCGACTTCACGGCCGTATGATCGGTCTCGATCCGGCCTTCACCATCCTCGATCGCGGCGACGCCGAAGACCTCATGGGGGTGGTGCGCACGGAGTTGGGGCTGTCCAGGAACGACCGCCGGTTTCCGCTGAAGGCCACCTGCCTGGATATCTACAGCCGCTGTGTGAATGCCCGCGAGTCTGTCGAAGATGCGGCGGATACCTACTTCCCCTGGTGCAAAGATGGGGTAGAAGACCTGCGCAGATTGTTCGCCGCCTACGTCGACCGCAAGGGGGCGCAAGGCGTCCTCGACTACGACGACCTACTACTCTTCTGGCATGGGCTGATGAGTGACGGCCGGGCGGCCCGCTCGGTGCGGAGCCGCTTCGATTGCGTCCTCGTCGACGAGTACCAGGACACCAACCGTCTCCAGGCCGAGATACTGGGAATGCTGTGCCCCGAAGGGAAGAATCTGACCGTGGTGGGAGATGACGCTCAGTCCATCTACTCCTTCCGAGCGGCCACCGTGAGGAACATCCTCGACTTCCCCCAGCAGTTCCCCGACACGCGCATCGTCACCCTGGAGCAGAACTACCGAAGCACGCAGCCCCTCCTCGACGCCACCAACGCGATGATCTCCGGAGCCGTTGAACGCCACGTCAAGAACCTCTGGACACAACGGGCGGGCGGACCGAAGCCGCAGATGGTGACCTGTGAAGACGAGGATGAGCAGTCCGAATACGTCATCCGGCAGGTCCTCGAGCATCGCGAGTCGGGGCTGTCCCTCCAGCGCCAGGCCGTACTCTTCCGGGCCTCTCATCACAGCTTGGCCCTTGAGCTGGAACTCGCCCGCCGCAACATCCCCTTCCGCAAGTACGGCGGCCTGCGCTTCATAGAGACCGCCCATGTGAAAGACCTGCTGGCCTTCCTGCGGCTGGCGGACAACCCACGCGACCTCATGGCCGGCAGCCGGGTATTGATGCTTCTGCCCGGAGTGGGACCGAAACGGGCCCAGACTTTGATGGAACATCTGCGGGACCCCCACACGGGATTCGCCGCTTGGATGGAGCTTCCGGCTCCTTCCTCCGCATCGGCCGCCATGTGGGACGGCCTGGTCTCGCTGATGTCCGCTATCGGGAGTCGCAAGCCGGGCGATCTCGCTTCCCAGATCAAACGGATCCGGATCTTCTATACCCCTCTTCTCGAACGGCTTTACGACAATGCCCGCGCCCGTCTCATGGATCTGGAGCAGCTGGAGTGGCTGGCCGGCCGCTTCCCCGACCGGGCTCGCTTCCTGGCGGAGATGGCTCTCGACCCGCCCTCCTACGCCGAAGACCTTGCAGGGCCACCTCTGCTCGATGAAGACTTCCTAATCCTCTCCACCATGCATTCAGCCAAGGGTCTCGAATGGGACGCGGTCTACATCATCCACGCCGCCGACGGCAACATCCCCTCGGACATGTCCACCGGCAGTCTGGAAGAGATTGAGGAGGAGCGCCGCCTGTTCTACGTCGCCCTCACCCGAGCCAAGGATTGGCTGCACGTCTGCTACCCTCTGCGCTACTACAAGCGCTCACGAGGCTTCGGCGACGTGCATGGATATGCGCAGCTCACGCGGTTCTTGGACGAGAGGGTCCGGCCTCTCTTCGACTTAACCCTCGCGTCGGAATTCATCGACCCCGAACGCTCCGCCATGCAGGGAGAAAGCGATACCCGAAACCTCGGGCAGACTGTCGACACCGCCGACATACGTCGCCGGCTCAAGGACCTCTTCTGACTTCAAGAGCACGCCCCCTCCCGGCGACCTATGGGCGGTGAAGCCCGGCCATGCGATAATGTGTCGCTCCCAGTTCGAGAGGCGTGCGCGAGGAGGGTTTTCGGATGCCGAACATCGGCGGGTGGGAGATCGTCATTGTCGTCGTCTTGGCGTTGATCATCTTCGGCCCCAAGAAGCTGCCCGAGTTGGGTTCCTCCTTGGGTCGTTCCATAACTGGATTCAAGAAGGGTCTGCGGGACGCCAAGGAAGAGCTCCAAGAGACCGAGGAGCCGCCGGCGACTGCGGAGCCGAGCGCGCCAGACGGCGCGCAGGCGCAGGCTGAGAAGCAGGCGCAGGTCGAGACCCGGACGCCGGTCGCAACGGTGGCCCAGGCGTCGCCCCACACCTCAAGCAGGGACGCGATCGAACCGGCAACCGCGGCCGATCCGGCTGCGGACCAAGCCCAGGAGAGCTGACTCACAGACTCCTCAGCCCCGCCTCGAAGCCGCCGGCGCAAGTGCGGATCGAGCGGGACCCGGGTTTCGATGCCCCTGTTTCCGTGGAACGTAGTCTGAAGAACCCGTTACGCGAATACCACCCACAGCAAGTGAGGACCCCAGATGCCAGGGCCCCAATCTCAGCCGAGCAACGAGTGGCACCAACTGACAGCCGACGAGATCCTCGCCCATCTTGATAGCGATCTAGACCGAGGTCTCACCTCAGAGGAAGCACAGGCCCGGCTTGCCGAGCACGGACCCAACACGATCACTCCGCAGAAGAGTGAGGGACCTCTCCGCCGA
>Ga0209313_1002197_pt1 | contig 11062 bp, 7 predicted proteins | sample BioC13SIPDNA_3_FD_185748 | JGI IMG/M metagenome (GOLD analysis project Ga0209313, IMG submission 185748) | Anaerobic biogas reactor microbial communites from Washington, USA - Biogas_R2_B C13 SIP DNA (SPAdes) (version 2) | ecosystem: Engineered > Bioreactor > Anaerobic > Unclassified | place... | reverse complement strand
CAGGCATGTCCGTCATTTTTCTCGTATATCATACACACTTTAGGATATCACGCGCATTATTGCCATGTAACTAATGCATTTAGTGCATTTTAGCCCGTCGATGCGTGCAAAGCCTTGACGTAGTGTGCCAGCGGTAAGGCCACCAAATTCATGCGCCGGCTCTGCGGAATCGACGTAGCGCATGCCCAGGTTAGCCGGGCCAATCAACTGCTGGACGAGGAACTGACTGGCTGGCGCCGGTTGGCCTTGGGTGACATCCAGCGCCTGATTCTGGACGTACGCCGCGAAAAGATCGGGCATGGCGGATCCGCGGTTTCCTGCGCTGTTGCCGCGGACATCACGCCCCATGGCCGTGGCGGCTTGCTGGGTGTGAGCGTCTCGTTGAGGGAGGGCGAAGTGGATCAGTGCGGCGGCACGCGATCCGGTGCCACAGGGAGCCGGGGCGTGAGCGGTCTGGGGAAATTCCGCCAAGCTGTTGATTTGAATGGTGCGCCCGGCACGACTCGAACGTGCGACCTTTTGATTCGTAGTCAAACGCTCTATCCAACTGAGCTACGGGCGCATCCTGCAAACCTCCATAAGGTACAGTTTCCCGCGCCTTTGCGCAACCCCATTTTGGATCCGGCCGGCTCCGGAGGGGGGCCAGGGCGGCCAGGGGGAACCATGTGCGTTTCCTGTTTTTCTCCTTAGGTGAATGGACGGGCTGAGGATTATAGTAGGGGCAATCGCCAGACGTCACCCATATCGTGAATCCGCACCCGGAAGGGGGAGCCCGATGTCCCAGGAACTGTCAGTACAGTACGTCTACGACCGCAGGCGCCTGGTCGTAGGGCTGGTGTCCATTTTTCTCGTCTACTTCACGATGGCCTATTTCCTCCAGGCCCTCAACATCGCCCGGCCCAAGATCGCGGCCGACCTGGGAGGGATGGATCTCTACGCCTGGTCGGTCTCGCTCCCGGGGCTGGTCGGCGCCTTCGTGACCCTCATATTCGGAAAGCTCTCGGACATCTACGGCCGCCGGATCATGATGCTGATCGCGGTCGCGTTCGCCCTGCTGGGATCGGTCCTCTGCGCCCTCAGTCCCAACTTCGTGCTCCTCGTCGCCGCCATCTGCGTCGGCTCGCTCGGGACCGGGGCGATGATGCCGCTGGTGTTTTCGGTGGTCGGGGACATGTTCCCCCCCGTCGAGCGGAGCAAGTGGATCGGGATGCTCCAGCTCCCGATGGGGATCGCGGCGCTGTTCGGGCCCGCGTTGGGGGGGTGGTTCGCCGATACCCTGGGGTGGCGCTACTTCTTCTGGTCCACCGTCCCGCTTCTGGCCCTCTGCCTGGCGCTGGTGCCTCTCGGCATTCCCGACCCCTCCGGGGCGCGGGTCAAGCGCAAGATCGATTACGCCGGCAGCGTCTGGATGGTGCTGGCCTCCTCGGCCCTGATCATCGGGATCTCCCTGGCCGGGGGGCGGTACGCCTGGGGTTCGCCGCAGATCGTGGGGCTGCTGGCCGTCTCGCTCGGCTGCTGGGTCCTCTTTTTCAGGACCGAATACGGCGCCGAGGAGCCGGTGCTCGACCCCCTCGTGCTGCGAAACCGTTCGTTCAACACGGTCGCCGCCGCCTCCTTTCTCTCCTTTTTCGGGCAGATGGCGATGATGATGTACTTCCCCATGTTCCTGCAGGGGGTTCAGGGGATCGGCGCCGCCAGGAGCGGCTGGATTTTCACCCCCTACAGCGTGCTGATGGCCTTTATCGGTGTCCCGGTGGGGTTTCTGCTCGCCCGGACGAAACGGTACAAATGGATGTATGTCGCCGGCTACGGCATCGTGACCGCGGACATGTTCGCCGTCGCCTTCCTGGGCGAAAGCACCCCTGCGCTCGTGAGCCTGGCGGTTGCCGCCTTGGCGGGCCTGGGGCTCGGCGCCATCCCGACGGTGAACACGGTGGTGGTGCAGAACGCCGTCCCCCGGCGGCTCCTCGGCTCCGTCATGGGGGCCATCTTTTTCTGCCTGATGTTGGCTGTGGCGGTTTCCCCCGCGATCCTGGGGGCGGTCATGAACGCGGGCTACGTCCAAACGCTTGCCGCCACCCTTCCGGAGGGGCTCGGCCGGGTGGCCGACGCCGAAACCATGGCGGGTTTGACCGATTCCCAGGTCCTGTTGTCGCAGGAGAGAATGGGGGAACTGGAACAGCGCTTCCGGGGGCTCGGGGCCGAAGGGGCGGGGCTCTTCGCGCCGACGGTGGAGGCCATCCGGGCCGCGATGCAGGCGGGGCTCAAGCGGGTGTTCTGGCTCGGCGCCTTCACCATGCTCGCTGCCTTCCTGATCATCCTGACCATCCCGGAGGTCCCCATCGGCTCGGATCCGCCGCCGGGCCAGCCCGGCGCCTAGGCGTCATTTTCGCTCCCGGTATCTCCGGATCAGGGCGTTGGTGGAACTGTCGTGTTCCGGTCGGGCCGTGCCTTCGAGTTCAGGGGCGATCCGCCCGGCCAGGACCTTGCCCAGTTCCACCCCCCACTGGTCGAACGGGTTGATGTCCCAGAGGACCCCCTGGGTGAAGATGCTGTGCTCGTAAAGCGCCACCAGCGCCCCGAGCGCAGCCGGCGTCAGCCGGTCGAGCAGCAGCGTGTTGCTGGGGCGGTTTCCTTCGAACACCTTGTGCGGCGCCAGGCGCTCCGGCACCCCCTCGGCCCGTACTTCTTCAAGCGTTTTCCCGAAGGCCAGGGCCTCGGTCTGCGCGAAAAAATTGGCCATCAGCAGGTCGTGCTGGTCCCCAAGCGGGTTCAGCGAACGGCAGAAACCGATGAAGTCGCACGGGACCATCCGGGTCCCCTGGTGCAGCAACTGGAAGAAGGAGTGCTGCCCGTTGGTCCCCGGCTCCCCCCAGTAGACGGGGCAGGTGTCGATCTCCACCCGCGCCCCCCCGTGGGTCACCCCCTTGCCGTTGCTTTCCATGGCGAGCTGCTGCAGGTAGGCGGGAAAACGTTCCAGGTACTGGTCGTAAGGGAGGACGGCTTGGGTGGCGGCGCCGAAGAAGTTGTTGTACCAGACGGCCAGGAGCCCGAGCAGGACGGGCAGGTTGCGCTCGAAGGGGGCGGAGCGGAAATGGCGGTCCATGGCGCGCGATCCCCCGAGCAGTTCGTGGAAGCGCTCCGGGCCGATCGCGATCATGGTGGAGAGCCCGATGGCCGATTCCATCGAGTAGCGGCCGCCGACCCATTCCCAGAAGCCGAACATGTTGGCCTCGTCGATCCCGAATCGTTTCACCTCCGCGGCGTTGGTCGAGACGGCCACGAAATGGCGCGCGACGGCGTCTTCGCCGAGCGCCCCGGCGACCCAGGCTCGGGCGCTTCGGGCGTTGCGCATGGTTTCGAGCGTCGTGAAGGTCTTCGAGCAGACGATGCAGAGGGTTTCGGCCGGATCGAGGTCCCGGACCGCCTCGGTGAAATCGGTGCCGTCGACGTTGCTGACGAAACGGAATTCGAGGTCGCGCCGGGAGTAATGCCGGAGCGCCCTGTACGCCATCGCCGGGCCGAGGTCGGATCCGCCGATGCCGATGTTGAGGACGCGGCGCACGAGGCGGCCGGTGCTGCCCGTCCACTCGCCTGCGCGCACCCGGCGGGCGAAAGCGGCCATCCGGTCGAGCACCGCGTGCACCTCGCCGACCACCTCGGCGCCGTCGACGGCGATCTTCTCCCCCCGCTCCGCCCGCAGCGCCACGTGCAGCGCCGCCCGTTGTTCGGTGGTGTTGACCGCCTCCCCCCGGAACATCGCCTCGATCCTCGCGCGGAGGCCGCGTGCCTCCGCGAGCGCGACGAGCAGCCGGAGGGTCTCCTCCGTGACGCGGTTTTTGGAGTAGTCCAGGTAGACGCCCGCCGCCTCGGCGGCGAAGCGCTCCCCGCGGCGCGGGTCGCGGGCGAACAGCTCCCGCAGGTGGAGCGGACGCACCACGGCGGCATGGGTTTCAAGGGCGTTCCATTCGGGGAGATCTCTCAGGGGTGGCTGGATCTTCATGGGCGTTGTCCTCCGCGGAAATCCGGTTTTTCCACTTTATTAATATCATGGACTTGAAATCCGGGCCATTATACGATGGCTTGGGAGCGCCGGGGGGGACTGTTCCCTTCGGCGCCGCGAGGAAACGAGGCAGGGAAGATGCAAAGGAATATAGGCGGAACATTCGCGGCGCTTTCGGCGCTGCTGCTGGCCCTGACGGCGCTTCCGCGTCCGCTCTGCGCGCAGTATGCCACGCGCCAGGTCAACCTGGCCTATCTCACGCAGCGGGCCGACGTCATCGTGCAGGGGAGGGTGGCCCGGGTCAGGCACGCGCCCCTGCCGGGATACCCGAACATCCCCACGGTGGAGGTGACGCTGGAGGTCGAGAACATGCTGCGCGGGCCCCGGGGGCGCACCTACACCTTCCGGGAGGTCTTCCTGGGACTCCGGGCGCGGGAGGGGAAGCAGGGATACCGGGAGGGACAAAGGCTGCTCCTTTTTCTCCCCGCGTCTTCCCGGTACGGCCTGAGCAGCCCGGTCGGGATCGAGCAGGGACGCTTTCACATCACCTGCGGTTCCGGCGGGGAGGAAATCGTGGCCAATGAAATGGAAAACGCCGGGTTGTTCCGCAACACTGCGCTCGCGGCCCGGGGGGTGCGGCTGACCGAAGGCCAGAAGCGCCTCCTGGGCGTCAAGCGCGGCCCGGTCCGGCTGGGGGAGATGATTCCCGTGATCCACGCCTTCACGGCGCTGCCGAGGATCCCATGAAGAGCTGCGCCCGAACGATTTGTTGCTCCATCGCGATGCTTGCGGCGGGGATGCTCTTTTCCGCCTTCGCCGGGGGGCCGTACTACGTGACCGGCCCCGGCGCCGCCGTTCCCGGGGAGGCTTACCGCTGGTCCGGAAGCCTCCTCCGCTACAAGACCGACCTGGGGAACCTGGGGCGCCTGACCAACGCGGAGGCCGACGCCATGGTCTCGGCGGCGTTCCAGGTCTGGGAGGATGTGGATACCGCCTCGATCGGGTTTCAGCACGACGGGAAACTCTCCGGCGACGTCACCGCCGACAATATCCTCGGTTTTCAGAATGCGCTCGGCATGTGCTCGGATCCCTCGCAGCCATCTGGCTCGATCGTCTACGACTTGGATGGGAGCATCATCGAAGCCCTGGGGATGGACAAGAATTCGGTTCTCGGGTTTACCGGCGTGGTCTGCACCGACGACCGGCTGGGGACCTACACGCGCGGCTGGGCGGTGATGAACGGGAGGTCATCGACGGCACGCCCGACTCGGCCGGGCACCGGTCGGTTACGCTCGACGAGTTTCACGGCGCCTTCGTCCACGAATTCGGGCACCTGCTCGGCCTCGGGCATTCCCAGATCAACGTCGAGTGCGCCACGGAATGCTCCGCCGAGGACCTTTCGGGGGTGCCCACGATGTTTCCGTTCCTGGTCAGTCCCGGGCAGGCGACCCTGAACGCCGACGATATCTCCATGGTGTCCTCCCTCTACCCCGAAGCCTCCTTTCATTCCTCCAGGGGCAGGATCCAGGGCCGGGTCGTGTTCTCCGACGGGGTCACTCCCGCGCAGGGATACAACGTGATCGCCCGGAATACGGCCGACCCGCGCGTCATCGCGGTCTCTTCGGTTTCGGGGTATCGGTTCACCGCGGGCGCCGGAAATCCCCTGGTCCCCTTTGGAATGGACACGAGCTTTTTCTACGGGTCGCACGACCAGAACCTGATCGGCTTCTACGACCTCCCGGGGCTTCCCCCGGGGACCTACACGGTTGAGGTGGAGGCGATCCTCAACTCGGGCTCCGTCCCCTTCGTCTACAATAGCGGGGTGGGTCCCATCGGGGACTACCTCGGCTTCCAGTACAAGATGCCCGGAAGCTGCGAGCTCCAGTATCTACACCACCCGCCGCGTTCGACGGACGACTGCGGCACGCGCACGACCGTGAGCGTCGGGGCGGGGCAGGTTGTCTCGACCGGCACCGATATCGTTCTCATCGGAACCGGGCCGCGCTACGATGCCTGGGAGAGCGGTGAATGAAAAGGGGGCGTCCGGCCCCATGAGGAAGGATCCTATGCGTTTGTTTCTCCATCTGGTGCTGGCCGGCTTCCTCGTCGCGACCGCGGTGAGTTGCGGCGGGGGCGGAGGATCCTCCTCCTCCCCGATCGCGCCGCCCCAGGTGGACACGCGCCCGGTGATCACCTCCCTCTCGCCCGCGGAAGTCCAGGCGGGCTCCGTCACCTTCACCCTGACGGTGAAGGGAAGGAACTTCACGAAGGGCGCGCAGGTGCGCTGGAACGGCTACGAGCGCCCCACGGCCTATGTGAGCGCCACCGAACTGCGGGCCGACATCTCCTCGGCGGACGTGGCCTCGGCGGGGACGGCCAAGGTCCTGGTGTTGAACTTATCCCCCAAGACTGAATACTCGGCCGAGTCCAGCTTTGCCATCAACAACCCGGTCCCGGTCCTCCATTCACTGAACCCGCTCCGCATCACGGCCGGAAGCGCCGCCACGCCCCTGGTTCTCTACGGGGCGAATTTCGTGTCGGGCTCCATCGTCCAGATCGACGGCGCCGACCGGACCGGCACCTTCATCAACTCGACCCGGCTGTCGGTGACCCTGACCGCGGCGGATCTGGCCGCGGCGCGGGGTGTGTCGGTCCAGGTGCAGAATCCCTCCCCGGGCGGGGGGACGAGCGGCCAGATCGCTCTCGACGTCGCCGCACCCGGTCTCTACGTGTCGACCCGGAGCCTCCCCCCGGGCGCTTCCGGCAGGACCTACGACTACGCGCTCCGGGCCGAGGGGGGGATCGCCCCCTATTCCTGGGCGCTCGAATCCGGCGCGCTCCCCCCGGGGCTCGGTCTTTCCGCCGCCGGCGTGATCACGGGGACGGCGCCTGTTGTCACGGTCGACGCCGCTTTCCAGTTCGAGGCGAAAGTGACCGATTCCACGGGCTCGACGGTCACGGAGCCCCTCGAGGTTGCGGTCCGCACCGCGGCGCCGGGGCGCAACGACGTCTGCGGCCCGGCGACGGCCAGCCCCATATCGAACGGCGTGATCCGCGCCTCGCTGAGCCCCTACGGCGATGTCGATGTCTATAGGTTCCAGGCGGGCGCGGGAGCCAGGATCACGGCCGAAATCCGGGCCCGGCGCCTGTCGCTGTACGGGGACCCCACGAGCCCCGACATTTTTCTCGATTCCTTTCTGGAAATCCTCGACGCCGACTGCGTGCGGATGACGTACAACGATGACCTGGAGCTGGGGGTGGTGCAGGATTCGGGGATCTCTGATTTCTACATTTCCACCGCGGGGACCTACTACCTCCGGGTCAGCGACCTGCGCGGCGACGGCCGTCCCGACTTCATCTACGAGCTGGAACTTTCGGGCGCAGAGTAAGTCCTTACCATCGCAGTTTCCCCGGCGTCTCGGAACCGCCTCGCTCCCCGCTTATAGTAAAAGGTACCAGGGTGCAGTTGTTCCCGCGATCCGATTCCGGCACCCGGACGGTTCCGTCCGGACTCAAATCGGCGCAGGCGGCCAGGTAATAGGTTCCCGCCTTGAGATCCGCCGGCAGCGACACCGCAATGGGCCCCACCTCGAGCGACTCCCCAGCGTCCAGTCCCCCGCAGGGGAGGGAGCGGAGTTCGGGGTCGTTTTCATCGACGATCCTGTCCGCCGACAGCCGGATGGAGTTCGTGAATTCCGGGGTTGCAGCGTTGCCGTTGTTGGACAAGGCGAACGAAAGGTATACGGCCTCGCCCGGCCGTCCCGCCGGGGCGGAGGTGAACAGGTTCGATGTCTTCAGATCGTGCGTTTTCGACGACTGAACGGATACTGGGACCAGGGAGCAGGAATGCATCCCTTCCCAGTCCAGCGATGAGGGGCCGGGCCGGGTACAGATGCCGACATAGTAGGAACCCGCCGCAATTCCCGATGGGACACGCAGCCGAGTGCTGAAATGGTAGTTCGAAGCCGCAGAAAGAGAACCGAGCTCGGCTTCATGGATGACGGCGTCTCCCCCGTCGAGAACCGGGTCCGGCGACCAGAGAAAGTAGGCGGTGACCGGAGTCTCGGATCCGCTGACGTATGCCGGGCCGTCCGGAACGGCCGAATAGGTTACGGTGAAGATCTCGCCGGGAGCGACCGGGCCTGGGCCGGATGCGGCTCCGGCAATGCTGAAGTGGTTGGGGAGAAAGCCCGGCGGGTTCACCGTCAGGGGGACGGTTTTGCAGTTGTTGCCTTCGTCCGCTTCCCGCACCGCATCGGTCGTGTCGGCGCAGGCGGTGAGGTACACCGTTCCCGTGGGGACATCCCCGGGAAGCGGGACCTGGAAATAATCCGCATGGGATGCAAATGGTCCCAGGAAAGGAATGTGCAGATCCGCCATGACATATTGATAGGAAGCGAATTCGGGGTCAGGGGACCAGAAAAGGGTCGTGCGGGTGGGCGTTGTCAGCAAGGCGTCGCCGCCGCTGGAAGTAACGACGGCAAGGGACAGCGGCACACCCCGCGTGATTGTGGAGGGGGCATGGATATCGGCCGTCAGCTCGTGAGTCTCCGCAGGCCCGACTAGGAAGCCGGCGAAGGCCTGATCGGAGTAGCCGCTCGACAGGGAGGTCCGGACCACAATATATGCCGGGCCGGAGGGGGCGGAGCCGGGTATTTGAATGGAGACGGGACCGAAGGCCCGGGATGCTCCGGGGGCGATCCCTGCGGTTTCGAGCGAGCCCAGGGGGAGGAAACCGTTGTCATCTTCGGAGAAGGCGTAGTCGATGCCGAACTGTATCAGGACGGGCCCGGAGTCGGCGCTGCCCGTGTTTCGCACCCTCCAGTTCAGCCCCAGGCTTTCGCCGGGGAGGGCCCGGAGGAGTTCGGGCGTGACCTCCTGCACTTCGGCCGTGGCCGTAACGGGAGAGCCGGCGCTTTGCACCGTAAAGGGGACGAGGGAGCAGTTATTGTCCTCGCGCGTTTCCACGACCCCATTCAGCGAGGGGTCGGCATAGGAATCCACACACACGGCGATATAGTGCACGCCCGGAGGAGCGTTCCGGGGGATGGTCACGGCCGATGATCGGACGTGGATGTTCTGTCCCGGATCCAGTCTGCCCCATCCGAAATGACGGATGGGCGGATCTTCCGGCGTGATCAGGGCATCCTTGGACCAGCGAATCGTGTTGAGAAAGGAATCCGTCCCGGCATTTCCGTCGTTGATTGCCGAAAACTCCACCCGGACAGTGTCCCCGGCGAAGCCCTGGGAGGGGGTCACGCTCAATCCATATGCACGCAAGTCATGCGACCTCGGGGAGAGGACCTGGATGGGTGCGACAGCGCATTCGTTCCTCTTGTCCCTGAAGTCCGACGGATCCAGGCAGACCAGAATGTAATGGGTTCCGGCGCTCAATCCCGGCGGGATCTGCAACTGGAGAGTATATTCCCGCTTCCCCCCGGGATCGATCGAGGGCACTGGGATAAAGCTCAACTGCTGGTAGTCTTTCCGAATTGGGTGGACAGACAGAAGGGCCCGCGCCGTCTTGGCATGGGGCCAGTGCTTGGAGCCCTCCCCGCCGTTTTGGATGGCAAAGGAGGCGGTGACGTATTCCCCAATCCCGGCGGCCGGCGAGTCCAGTTCAAGATCGGCGACTCGGAGAAAATCTCCGAGCGGCTCGGCCCGACACTCGAAGGTTTGGCAGTTATTGCTCTCATCGGTCTCCGCCACCAGGTCGTCGGTGTCCACGCATACGGTGATATAGCTCTTCTTCGGGGCATTTTCCGGGAGCCCCACCGTAATCGCCCCCCCACGGCTGATGTCATCACGCGGGTCGATGGCCCCGGTATAAAAGCTCGCCAGGAGCCGGTCGCCCGGGGCGGGATCGGGATAGGGGGACCAAGTGATCCGCGTGCGGGTGGAGGTGAGCAGGGGGGCGGGCGATTGGTAGGTCGGCTTCCTGAAGAAGGATACGGTTCCGTACGCGCGTTTGGAAGGAATGTACCCCGGGGTATAGGGGTTGTCTAGAGACAGATCCCTCGGCGGTGCCTCGGCGCCTATATAAAAGGGAAGGTCGAAGGTGGCGATCTCCACGAATTTCAGGATGCCCGCATTGAAGTCCGTCTGCGCCCAGGCCTGCAGGACCAGGTCCTCCCGGTTGAGACCGTCCGGAATCCGGAGGGGGATCGGCCCGAAAAAATGGGACGAGTCTGCGGGCAGGGGATCGATGGTCTGCGCCCCGCTTTGCGCAATCGGCTCTTCGGATTTGGCGGCGCCCCGGGGCTTCAACAAGACCTTGACGGTTATGGGATGTGTGGCGGCGCCGCCGCTGTTGGTCACATTGAAGTAGAGGTTGACGGTTTCGCCGGGTGCCGCCCAGTCGACGTCGGTGGTTACGCCCAGGATCTCCAGGTCCGGCGGCAGCTTGGCCGGCGGGATGTCGGCCGTCACCGTGACCGGGACCGAGACGCAGTTGTTGGATTCATCGCTTTCGCGGACGCTATCCATCAAATCCACGCATACTCCGAAATAATGGGTGCCGGGAAATGAAGGCACGACGACGCTCTCGTTGGGAGTGGTCCGTTCCTGAAGCGATCCCAAACCGTAGATCGGTATGGTCTGCATGATCCGGTCTTCCCTGCCGATGACCGGATCCCTCGACCAATGACTGGTTACGAGGACTTCCCTGTTCAAATCATGGCCGTTGTTCCTGATGCGGGCGGACCAGGTGATTTCTGCGGGGCCTGATGCGCTCAATGACAGGGAGGAAATCTCGAGATCGGGAATTCCCTCGACCCGGAAGGTTGAAATCACCCCGCAGTTGTCGGTTTCATCGAGTTCGATGAGGCTGTTTGCGGGGTCGGCGCAGACGTACAGTTCATATGTGCCGGGGGCCAACGTTTCAGAAATCGGGATCTGGATGGGGGGGCTGACCCAGGAGACATCGGCATCCATCCCGGACAGGGAATAGATCCCCAGGTCGTGAATCTGCTCCCCTTGGCGCAACGCCATGGATACATCGAAGGAATCCACCGGGGCCGGGCTGGGATAAAAATGAATAGCGGCGGTGATGGTTTCCCC
>Ga0209313_1002193_pt1 | contig 11080 bp, 13 predicted proteins | sample BioC13SIPDNA_3_FD_185748 | JGI IMG/M metagenome (GOLD analysis project Ga0209313, IMG submission 185748) | Anaerobic biogas reactor microbial communites from Washington, USA - Biogas_R2_B C13 SIP DNA (SPAdes) (version 2) | ecosystem: Engineered > Bioreactor > Anaerobic > Unclassified | place... | reverse complement strand
CCGCGGCGGCTTCGCCGCCGCGGCCGAAGCGGGGGAGGAAGGACGACGTGGGGCTGCCTCGTGTAGCTGGAAACGGGAGCCTCCACGGGGCAAGCCCGTGGCATCCAACTCACCAAACCGGAAGCTTCGGCTCGCGCTCAGCGGCTGGCTTGTTGGAATGAGGAAGTTATTTCGTGAGCGTTGCTAGAGAGTCGGCTGCTCGTACTCCCCTGTCCGAGTCGAGTCCGGCTTGAACCCACAGGGTAAGCTGGAAGGAAGCGGCCAAGAGGGACCTGTGAAGATTGGGGTTGGGACGCAGCAGATCCCGAACGGCCAAAGACGCGGCGCGCCAGATGCCTTTCGGAGACGGACCGCGAACCGTCGGCCAACTCTCGTCGAGCAGTTGTGGGCTGGCGATCCCGAACCCTTAACGCGGCCCGGCTGTGGCTCACCCCCTGCAGCCAGCGGCGACCGCGCCGTGCGGCTTCCGCCGCCAGACTGTCCGCCCGCCCCGCCGCCAGCCGAAACCAACGGCCAAAATTCAGCACCGTCTCGACCCCAGTCTCCGACGACAGCCGTTGCCGACGTTCCTGCAGCCGCTCACGGTCCGCCATCAGCATCGCCGGCGAGCGGGGCGGGCGTCAGCCCCCCGGTGTTTAGTCCGTCATCGCTTCACTGTCCGCCATCAGCATCGCCAATTCGTGACGCTCCGGTTCAGCCGGTTTGTCGTCCTCGGTCTTGCGCTCAGGGAACAGATTCCAGCGGCGGAGTGCCACGTCCTCGTCGCTCCACTGGCCCGCGATGTCGGGCCGGTTTCTGACCACCAGGTGAATGTGGTTGCTCATGATGGCCATCGAGCAGATATCGATCGTAAACTGCCCGGCCAGAAACGCTAACCGCTCTTGCATACAGACTTTACGATGATCGAAGTTCTTCCCCGTCACCGGGTCTTGCCCGCACAGCCACGCCCTGCGCACAGCCCGCTGCACGCAGGGATACACGCCGACTTCCCCCGCATCAATCAAATCCCTTCGTGGGCTCCTGGCCATGACCATCCCTTCACCAATTCTGCTCTCGATTCCGCCGCTGAAGAACCGATGACACGGAGAAGTCTACCAAAGCGACCAAAGCGTACAGGGGCAGATCCTGGATGTCCCCATTTGCCCCTGTCCCCATCTGCCCCTGTCGCGATCGACCGTCGCCTTGCCAAAGACCGGGGCGATTGTCACGCCAAAGTCCCTGCGATCGTGGCTACGATCTCAAACGCCCGCTCCAGGTCGAAATCTTCGAAGTCGGCCTCGCGAAGGACCGGGCGAAGTTGGGCTTGAACTTGCCGCTTGAGGTTCTCGCGCTTTGCGCCCGAGACGTCGATGGGCGCATTGCCTCGCACGGCCAATTTCTGGCGTAGCAGTGCGAGCAAGCCGCCATCGCCAATGTTCAAGCGGCCGGAACGAACGCCGTAGTCGAGATCGAAGAAGTCGCGGATGGCCGGTTCGCGGCGGGTCAGAGCGGCCCGGAACTTCTCGGCATAAGTTTCGCGGCACGACAATACGGGCACGCTCATCGGGCGGACCGCCGCGGATTGACGGAAAGGATCGACCAGGAGGGTACGGGCGGGCAGGAACTCCACGGGCTCCAGAATCGGTTCGCGGATGCTGAACTCGATCTTGATCGCCTCATCCTGGCCGCTCACCGCGGAACGATAACGCAACTCGGCGAGGTACTGCGTCGAGTTGTTGTGTCCCCGTAGCGGCGAAGCCACGTGGAAGCAGGCCAGTCGCTGCGAAAGCGTCGCCAGATGTTCCTTCACGGGTTCGATCGTCTTGCTCCGCTGGGATCGGGGCGCGTCGGGCGGCACGGAGTAGGCGAAGTCCAGGTCCTCGCTCAGTCGGTAGAAATCGCTGTGGACCTTGCTCAGGCACGTTCCGCCCTTGAACACCCACGGCCGGCTCGTGACGGCCAGGAGGTCGCTGAGGATCAAGGAGCCAAAGTAGTCCTTCTCGACGAGCCGGGCGCTGAAGCCCGTGGCCGATTGCGTGTACGAAAGCGCCTCGCGGAACAGGGCGAGGTCTTCGTGGTAACCGGGCGGCTTACGATCCATTGACCATTACTCCCCATCGACGGTCCACCGTGCCGCGCTTAGGCAAAGTCGGCACGCAGGGAATCAAGGCCGAGGTTGGCGAGAGCCGGCTTTCCAGGCTGCGGAGCACGGCCGGTTCGGCCCCCTCGCGTTCGAGCAGCCAGCCCAGTCGGCGGAGCGTACTAACGTTGCCGTAACGCTGGGCGACCCGGACAACCTCGCCGGCGACGGTCGGGTCTTTGGCCAACTCGGCGCGAATCCAATCGTAGCCTTGCGGAAGGCTGTTGAAACGCGACCAATCGTACACGGCGTCGACCAAGGAGCGGACGCGGGAGCAGTACACGGCCTCGAAGCCCTCGGGCGTGCGCACGACCTCGGTTTCTCCCAGACGCCGGTCGGCCACCTTGATGAGGGTCATGGCGACCGAGCCGACCGTTCGCTGGCCTGTGATCCGGTTGTTATAGGCGTAGAGTCGGTTGGGGACTTGGGTGTCCCAACCGTAGCGGTAGAAGGCGTTAGGGCCGCAGACCTGGTACTGGCCGCTCTGATCGTTCACCAGGGTGGTCAGGGCCAAGAACTCGCTCGGTCCCCACTTCCCACCTGGCGGCAACCGCAGTGGCACAAGGTACAGCCCCCGCCGGACTCGGGCGATCAGATTCCGCCGGGCGAGCCGACTGAGCAATTCGCGTTCCTGCTGGGGCGAAATGCCCAACGCGCGGACCACTTCGCCGGTGCGCACGGTCTGCTGCCCTCGCATCTGCACATAGGCGAGGAACTGCGTTTCGATCTTTCCCAGAGCCGTGGCCATCGGTGTCGTCCATAATGGCTTAATTGCGTCATACGCAATTATCTCAAAATAGCATACACCCCGAGTGAACGCCGGTCAATGCAGTCCACACGGGGTTGGTCGCCGAAATGGCGTCGGGGCTCATTTGGCCAGGGGTTCTGCCTAACCCCCTGCAACCAGCGGCGACCGCGCCGTGCGGCTTCCGCCGCGAGACCGTCCACGCGCCGCCAGCCGAAACCAGCGGCCAAAATTCAGCACCGTCTGCCGTTTCCGGCGAAAAAAGGAACCAGTTTTCCGGCCCCAAGGGAGCCAGCTGGCTGGTTGCTGGCCAGCACAGAATCGTGCTGCTCTGGGGTAGTCGAACCACTTGCGGCGGATGCAAAAAATCCGCAGGACTTCTTTGCGATGGCCAGTGGGCGCTTCACGGGATCGGCATCCTGGCGGCGCGGCGACCTGTGAACAGCGTGGATAGAACCCTCGACGTAGGTGCGTTTGTTCGATGTGCGTACCGCGCCTCCGGTGGGGACACGCCGTACCAGAGTGAAACCCAGCACAAGCCGCGTAACGGCGTAGGCTCGACCGGAACGTCAGAGTTGTGTCGCCGACACCGTCCACGAGGGACGGCGAGGGCCGACGGAAAGCGATCCGCACGGCCCCCACCGATCCACTCACCTGGAACCCGTTCTTAGGCCGCCTTGGATGTGTCCGCAGTTTGGCGATAGGGAAGATCGCGACACAACAGGGCACTGCACTACAACCCCACGAGTGGGCTACACCATCTCTCCTGCGGCCTGCGCCCGAGTTGCCCGCGGGCAACTCGACGTGCCATGTCGCTGTGAAGCTTCGTCACCGTCATCCGACCAGCATGCTTCCCGCGCCGACGAAGTCAAGCCCGCGCCGCGAACGCGCGCACGTGTTACGGCCTGTTCCGAGAGCCGCTGACCGGAATCGGCTCATTCCGAAATGGCTCCTTGGCAGCTGCCCGCCACTGGAAAACTGGCTCCCAGTTTCGCCGGGCGCCGCAACCGTCTCAACCCAAGTCTCCGACGACATACGTTGCCGACGTTCCTGCAGCCGCTCACTGTCCGCGATCAGCATCGCCGGCGAACGGGGCCGGCGTCAGCCCCCCGGTGTCTGGTCCGTCAGCGCTTCACTGTCCGCCATCAGCAGTTCCAATTCGTGAGGCTCCGGTTCAGCCGGTTTGTCCCCCTCGGTCTTGCGCCCGGGGAACAGATTCCACCAGCCGCGTGCCACGTCCTCGTCGCTCCACTGGCCCGCGACGTCGGGCCGGTTTCGGACCACGAGGTGAATGTGGTTGTTCATGATGGCCATCGAGCAGATATCGATCGTAAACTGCCTGGCCAGAAACGCTAACTGCTTTTGTATCCAGACCTTACGATGACCCCAGTTCTTGCCCGTCACCGGCTCTTGCCCGCCGATCCAAGCCCTGCGCAGTGCCCGTTGCACGCCGTGATACACGCCGACTTCCGTCGCCTCAATGAAGTCTCGTCGTGGGCTCCTGGCCATGACCGTCCCCTCACCACTTCTGCTCTCGATTCCGCCGCTGAAAAACCGATGACAGGGAGAAGTCGACCAAGATCGACCAAAGCGTACAAGGGCAGATTCTGGATGTCCCCTTCCGCTCGATATAATGCGTCGAGCGGCCGTGCAGGTTCCACCGTAGAATTAGGAGTCCGGCCAGGCTAGGAGGATGATGGGCTGACACTGGGACGCGTCACTTGCCCCGCTCCGCGGCAAACGACTGCAGCCTTCGGGCCTGCACCTCATCTCGAATCCTCGCCACCACATCGCCCAGTTGCATTTGGCCGATGTCTCTTTGCAGGTCACGGACTCGCACGCTGACAGCACCGCTGGCCTGATCGCGAGGCCCAACCACCAGCAGGTACGGGATTTTCATTTCGGAGGCCGCTCGAATCTTGGCCGGCAACCTTTCGCTGGAGGCATCCAGCGTCGCTCGAATGCCTGCGTCCTGGAATGCCCGCAGTACGACTTCGCCGTAGTCGCGGCAGGAATCACTGACGGTCAATATGCGAGCCTGCTCAGGACTGAGCCACGTCGGAAATGCACCGTTAAAATGTTCAATGAGGACGCCGACGAACCTCTCCAGGGAACCGAACGGGGCTCGGTGGATCATGACCGGCACGTGCCGGCGATTGTCGGGACCAACGTAGCTCAACTCAAATCGCTGCGGCAGGTTATAGTCGCACTGGACCGTGCCCAATTGCCATTCCCGGCCCAGGATGTCGCTGACCACGAAATCGATCTTGGGGCCGTAGAACGCCGCTTCTCCGGGTTCCTCGGAAAACGGAACCTGCAGGGCCGCCGCGGCCTCCTTGCAGTCCCGTTCGGCCTTGGTCCACTGGTCCGGGGTGCCGACATACTTGGATGAGTTGGGGTCGCGAAGACCAACTCGCACGCGGTAGTCATTCATCCCGAGCTGGCCAAATACGAGCCCTACCAAGTCCAGGCAACCGCGCAGTTCGTCACCGACCTGGGACTCCATGCAGAACAGGTGCGCGTCGTCTTGCGTGAAACCGCGCACACGAGTCAAACCGCCGATCTCTCCCGATTGTTCCCAGCGGTACACCGTCCCAAACTCACCGAGTCGCACCGGCAGTTCGCGATAGGAGCGAGGAACTGAGGCAAAGATCTTGATGTGGTGCGGGCAGTTCATCGGCTTCAGCAAGTAGCCGTCGATCGGTTCGCCGTCGCCCGCCAAGCGGTTGGCCAACTCACCACAAGTCCGTCCCTCGGAGGCGAATCTGCCCAGGGTCTCCGGATCGACCATCGGCGGATACTGCGAGTCCCGGTAATACGGAAAATGTCCACTGGTTCGGTACAGCCCCAAGCGTCCGATGTGGGGCGTATGCACCATCGCGTAGCCGCGTTTGCTGAGCTCTTCTTGGATGCAGAGCTGCAGCTGGTCGCGAACGATCGTCCCCGCCGGCGGCCACAGGATCAAGCCTTGTCCGACTTCATCGTCCGTCAGAAACAACTGCAGTTTTCTTCCGGTGATGCGGTGGTCCCGCTCTTTTGCTTCCTGCTGTTGCTGCAGGTGCTTGCCCTCGCGGATCTGAATCGGGATGGACGGCCGGATTTGATCGCCACGTTTTCTCCACCATCGAGCTATCGCGGGACGAAGCTCGTGGTGCTGATCAATGAAGGCAGCTTCACGGCCATCGCTGCGGGCCAAACGTATTCGCTAAAGGTGGTGACTCAATGAAGCCAACTTTCTCACTCGCCTGTGTAATCACGCTGCTGCTGAGCATCGAAGCGCAGGCGCAAAACACAATATAAAAGCGGTTTGAGCAGCTCGATCGTGACGGCGATGGCCGGCTGTCGAAGGCTGAACTCCAAACGTCTCCGCAGGTTCAGGCCTCGCTGCGAGGAGCGGAACCTCGGAAGGGAGTTGCTCTTGTGCAGCCGCGAAGTGGACGGCGTCATCGAAGTTGTCGATCCGCAACGAAACCACGAGGCGCGGGGCGAGTTCGACATGCGCAAGCATTTCGGAGGCCTCGTCCGCGCGCAGGATGGCCAGCGGTTCACCACGCTGTTTGCCTACAACGAGATGACGCCCGCTGTTCATCCCGACACCAGCGAGCGGGTGCTGCTGATCGCCGGCGGCATCATGCCGGGACTAGCGGGCGAAGACGCGCGGGCCAAGTGCGCGTGGTATCTGGTACGCCACGCCGATGGCCGTTACGATTGAGTGCTTCGAAAGAGCCAATACGATGAAGGAGATTCTGGCATGAGGACATTTTCCTCTGTGCGCTTGATCGCGGTGCTGACTGCCGTTTGCTGGTCATCGGCAACTGGAGCCGAGCACTCTTGGCCACGCTTCCGCGGGCCCAGCGCGGACGGCGTGGCGCCGGATCATCGCGGGCTGCCGATCACCTGGACGACCACCAAGAACGTCAATTGGGTGGCCGACGTGCCGGGCTGGGGCTGGTCGTGCCCCGTCGTCTGCGATGATCGCGTCTTTCTGACCGCCGTGATTGCCGATCAGCCGACGCGCGTGCCCAGCAAGGGAATGTACCTGGGGGAAGGTGTCCGCGAGCCGGCACAAGGCATTCATCGTTGGATGGTTTATTGCTTCGATCTGGACACGGGCGAGATGCTGTGGAAGCACGAAGCTCACACGGGCCAACCTCAGGTCGCTCGACATCCCAAGAGCACGTATGCATCAGAAACCCCGACCACCGACGGCAGGCGGCTTTATGTCCTGTTCGGCGACCTGGGGCTGTGGTGCTACGATCTCCAGGGCAAACCGTTGTGGCAGCGGAAAATCGAACCGAAGAAGACCGAATTCGACTACGGCGCCGCATCTTCGCCCGTGGTACATGACGGCCAGGTCATCGTCGTCTACGACAACCTGGAAGCATCCTGGATCGCGGCCTTTGATGCGCGGACCGGAAACGAGCGGTGGCGAACGCCGCGAGACGAGACGCGATCGTGGGCAACGCCGCTGGTCTGGACGAATCCCATCCGCACCGAAATCGTGGTGGCCGGTGAGAATCGCAACCGCGGTTACTCGCTCGACGGCAAACTGCTCTGGGAGTTCGACGGCCGGATGTCCAAGCTGGTGATTCCTTCCCCATTTGCCGCGCACGGCTTGTGCTACATCCAATCGGGTTTTGTGGCCGACAATCATCGCCCCACGTTCGCCTTGCGACCGGGTGCCCGCGGCAACATCGCCCCGGACCGTGACTTTGAAAACAGCCAGTTCATCGCTTGGTACCAGGACCGCTCGGGCTCTTACAACCCGTCTCAGATCGTGTTCGGCGACTATCTCTACACGCTCTACGACCAGGGATTCCTGACCTGTCACGATGCCAAGTCCGGCAAAGAGGTCTATGGCAGACAACGATTCTCGCCCAGCGGTTCCTTTACCGCGTCGCCCTTCGCGTTCAACGGGCGACTGTTCTTCCTGAGCGAAGACGGACTGACGTACGTCGTCAAACCGGGGCCGGCATTTGAAATCCTCCAGCGAAATCCCCTCGACGAACTCTGCCTCGCCAGTCCCGCCATCGTCGGCGACAAGCTGCTCATTCGGACGGCATCCAAGCTGTACTGCCTCACCGAGGGCGCAGAGTTGGACGACGGCAAGTAATCGCGCTGGCACATCGGTTGGTGCCGACAGTTCAAAGAAGCAGAATTACCATGCCAAAGCGACATCACTTTGTTTGCCGAGCTTATTGGGGCCTGCTGCCGTGGGGTACTGACCGCGAATGCGTCCGACTTCGAGAAGGTGCCCGGCCTGACGATCGACGACTGGACCCGATGATCCGCACCGTGGCCCCGCCGACGCAGCTCTTCGATGAGGGGGAAGCGTAACCATCCCACGGGCAAGGCGTGGCTATTGGGCGGCTCGCGGTCGGGTGGCACGGCCTACTCGTTGGCCGTGCGAAGCGGCGCGCGACGCGCAGCGGCGAGAGGGCTCACCGGCCGTCCGACGCCGGGCCGGCAACGGACTGGATCGCGGATTCCACGCCCGTCGGCTTCGTGCGCACTTCCGGCACGGCTAACCAGTAAGCCGTGCCACACCGAGCAGGGCCACGCCCGTCTGGCGACCGACCACTCGCCGGACCAACTACGCCCTTTTGCTCGGCAATCAAGGAACTTCGGAGGCGCCGGTCACAGAGGCAGGAAGCAAATACGATTCGTCCATTCCTCAGGCTCCGTCAGCGCCCAAATGAGCAGCAGATCGTCTGCGGCGGCAGCGACAGACAGATGTTGCGGGATGATGAGCAGACCGGGACTCGTTCTGGTCGCGATGAAGTCGGCAAAGTGCCTCGGCATGGTTCGGTGATCGTGAGTCACCAAGACGCGTCCCGCCTGCGCTGCCCTCTGCAACACCTGTGGGTCGGTAAGGCCCTCCAGTTCGGCGGCGACCGCCGTTTCGAAGTCGATGGCTGATTCCCGCCGGATCGTGGCCAGGACAATGATCTGATTCAGATCCGCGTCGGCCTGAAATCGGATGCTCATGAAGGTGCCGCCTGGATTTGGCGTTTGGCGTCGGCCAGCTTCCGATAGAACATTGGATCCGCGACTCGGGCGGACCGCCGCTGGGCCTCGTAGTCGTCCCGTGCGGTTCCCAGATAGGCGTCCACGGCGGGCCGATTCGCAAGGTAGAAGGCAATTGAGCCGTAGGTTTGTTCCAGGCTGAGCACGGGAAATGCCTGGGCGATGCTCTCGGCGGTCTGGCCCTCGAGAAAGGCGTACACGATGGAATCCAAGGACACTCGCGTACCAGCGACCCAGTAGCCGCCGTCTCGCTGCTCTACGTACTGTCGAACCATCTTACTACCGTCCTTTCACGCCGTTTGGGCCGCGGCGACACCAAGAACTTGGCGACCGCGAAGTCAACCGGAGCCTCGACCCCGACCTTGATTCTAGGCTGGCACGGCAAAATGGTCCACGGGGCACGTGCCGTTGCGGCATTGCTGGCTCGAGCAAATCCGGAACAACGCGATGATCCGCACCGTGGCCCCGCCGGCGCGGCTCTTCGACCCCGGGGAAGCGTAACCATCCCGCGGGCAAGGCGTGGGTCTTCGGCGGCTCGCGACGCGGTCGGATGGCACGGCCTACTTTGTTGGCCGTGCGAAGCGGCGCGCGACGCGCAGCGGCGAGAGGGCTCACCGGTCGTCCGACGCCGGGCCGGCAACGGACTGGATCGCGGATTCCACGCCCGTCGGCTTCGTGCGCACTTCCGGCACGGCTAACCAGTAAGCCGTGCCACACCGAGCAGGGCCACGCCCGTCTGGCGCGTGACGTGGCCCACGCTGCGAATCGCGTAGTTCCCTTGAAACGCTTTGGGCCGACGGTGCCGAACCAGGTACTGCAAGCGTCCCTTGACCCGTTGCACCACCAGCAACAGCGAAACGTGCGGTTGGGTACTGATCGCGAATTGGCTGATGGCAGGCTCCCGGAAATGGTGCTTGAGCGGGCGAATCCCATCCGGCTCCGTGGCTGCGGCCAGCTCTTGAAACCAACCGTCGTCCGGTTCCGCTTGACGCCAAAAGACCGTCAAGCCCCACTGCAACGGGCAGGAAAATCGGCAGTTGTCGCGAGCGTAGAGCGGCTGCGGGTTGGACATGGGCTTGGGTCTGGGAAAAGAAGGCACATGGTCTCAACGTCAGCATCCGAACAGCACGACACGGGAGCAAGGGAGGATCATCCTGGCAGGTTTCTTGGGGCTTACGGTCTGGTCTTGAACATCGCTCCACGCTGGCGAGCAGCGTGGTGGCGAAGAAGGGATGGGTTCGGGGGGACTCGCTGGTCTTGAACATCGCTCCACGCTGGCGAGCAGCGTGGTGGCGAAGAAGGGATGGGTTCGGGGGGGACGCGCTGGTCTTGAACATCGCTCCACGCTGGCGAGCAGCGTGGTGGCGAAGAAGGGATGGGTTCGGGGAGGCGGGCTGGTCTTGAACATCGCTCCACGCTGGCGAGCAGCGTGGTGGCGAAGAAGGGATGGGTTCGGGGGGGGCGGGCTGGTCTTGAACATCGCTCCACGCTGGCGAGCAGCGTGGTGGCGAAGAAGGGATGGGTTCGGGGAGGCGGGCCCGTTGATGCGAGTTCAGAATCGACCTCCACGGTCCCGACCCGGCGCCGATCGCCGCCACGGCCGCCGTGCGGATGATCGGCATCCAAGGCCACCACGCTGCTCGCCAGCGTGGGGCCATGTTCAGAACCAGACCTCGCCCCGCCCCGCGACATCTTAGGCCACCACGCTGCTCGCCAGCGTGGGGCCATGTTCAGAACCAGACCTCGCCCCGCCCCACGGCCTCTTAGGCCACCACGCTGCTTGCCAGCGTGGGGCCATGTTCAGAACCAGATCTCGCCCCGCCCCGCGACATCTTAGGCCACCACGCTGCTCGCCAGCGTGGGGCCATGTTCAGAACCAGACCTCGCCCCGCCCCGCGACCTCTTCGGCCACCACGCTGCTTGCCAGCGTGGAGCCATGTTCAGAACCAGATCTCGCCCCGCCCCGCGACATCTTAGGCCACCACGCTGCTCGCCAGCGTGGGGCCATGTTCAGAACCAGATCTCGCCCCGCCCCGCGACCTCTTAGGCCACCACGCTGCTCGCCAGCGTGGGGCCATGTTCAGAACCAGATCTCGCCCCGCCCCGCGACATCTTAGGCCACCACGCTGCTCGCCAGCGTGGGGCCATGTTCAGAACCAGACCTCGCCCCGCCCCGCGACCTCTTCGGC
>Ga0209313_1002161_pt1 | contig 11209 bp, 8 predicted proteins | sample BioC13SIPDNA_3_FD_185748 | JGI IMG/M metagenome (GOLD analysis project Ga0209313, IMG submission 185748) | Anaerobic biogas reactor microbial communites from Washington, USA - Biogas_R2_B C13 SIP DNA (SPAdes) (version 2) | ecosystem: Engineered > Bioreactor > Anaerobic > Unclassified | place... | reverse complement strand
TGCTCTGCCGTCACTGCCTTGGCCGAGCCGGCCACCGGCGGCTTGCTCAGGATCACGGCGGTGACTCGGTGTTCGAGCGTGTCGAACAGGATCTCCTGAATGCTGCCGACTCGCCTCCCGGCGTCCAGGGTGATGACCGGCTGGCCGAGCAGTCCCTTGACGGTGTAGTTGGGCATTGCCGCCCCCTGACTAGTCTATGCTCCCATGATAGAGTCTGGGGGCCTCGGATGTAAAGATGCGCCGGGACGATCTCCTGGCGCGGCAACCATGCTTGCGGGGAGGGAACATGACTACTCCTGTGTGGCTCGACACGGACATCGGCACAGACGTGGACGACGCGGTGGCGCTGGCGTTGGCGCTGCGCTCACCCGAGATCGAACTGGTCGGGGTGAGCTCCGTCTACGGCGACGTGGCCCTACGCAGCCGCATGGTGGCCAAGCTGCTGCGCCTGGCCGGCCGCGACGACGTGCCCGTGTACAGCGGCGCGAGCGAGCCACTCATGCGCGAGCGCCCCGTCTACTGGGCGGGCTGGGAGGGCGAGGGGCTGCTTGAGCCCGGCGAGAAGGCCCCAGGGGCGCGCCCGGGCCACGCCGCCAATGCCCTGATCGAAGCGACGAAGGCGCGGCCGGGCGAGATCACCTTGCTCACCGTCGGCCCCATGACCAACGCTGCCCTGGCTTTCGCGCTGGATCCATCATTGGCGCAGCGGTTGGCCGGCTTCGTGCTGATGGGGGGCGTGGCCCGGACCGGCGAGAATGGACTCGAGCTGCCGCTGGCCGAGCACAACCTTGTCTGCGACCCCGAGGCAGCATCGCTGGCGTTCCGCTGCGGAAGGGACATGGTGATGGTGGGCCTGGATGTCACGACCAAGGTCTGGTTCCGTCGTGACGGCCTAGAGCGGGTGCGACGGAGCGGTGGTCCGCTGGGGCGGGCGGTGGCCGACCAGTTGGAGCGGTACTTGGGGCAGCGGGGAGCGGACCGCACCATGATGCACGACCCACTGGCACTGGCTTACATAATGCATCCCGACCTGCTCCGGACGGTCTCGGCGAAGGTGCAAGTGGAGACACGTAGTGAGGTGGCTGCCGGAGCGACCTGGGTGCGCCAGTCGGTAGACGGGCGCACCCAGGTGGCAGTTGATGTCGATTCGGCAGCCTTCGAGGAGTTGGTACTCGAGAGGCTGTCTAGGGGGTGACGGGCTCGCCGGTCTCCGACGAGCGCCACTCGGCCTCGACGAGCTGTAGCGACTGCCGCGTGCTCTCCGGGGAGACGACCGTGGCGGGGCTCCGACCCTCCCGGAGGCAGTTCACCAGGAACTCCAGTTCCCGATAGTAGGCATCGCCCTCCAGGGGAATCTCCTTCATGTCGTGCCCCACCTGGTGCTCGTGCAGGGCGGGGCTCCGCGTGCTATCGAAGTGGAGCATGCCCTCCTCGAACATGGCGAGGTAGGAGGCACGGAAGCTGAAGGTGCTCGTCTGGTACCAGGCGGCATCCACGAGGACTTCCGGCCCGTTGTCGTAGGTATAGAGGGCGCTGACCATGTCGTAGCCGCCGGTGGCGGGGGTCTTGATCGCGCGCGCGGAGATGCGCGACGGCTTGCCCAGCAGGTAGTTGATGAAGTCTACGTCGTGGACGTGAAGGTCCCAGGTGGCGCCGCCGCTCCGTTTGGCGTCGGTCATCCATCCGTCCCAGGTCCACACCGGCTTGGAGTCTCGGCGAATGAACTCGGCCTTCACCAGCCGACCGAGTCGCCCGGAGTCGAGCGTCTCCTTGAGGTGGACGTACTCGGGCCAGAAGCGCAGGCACTGCCCGACCATGAGCTCAACCCCGTTGCGGTGGGCGGCTTCTATCATGTGCGCCGCCTCATCGGAGTTGAGGGCCATGGGCTTCTCGACCATGACGTGCCTGCCGGCCTCGGCGGCCAGAGTGGCGAACTCAGAGTGGAGGTAAGTGGGCAGGCAGATGTCCACCAGGTCCAGGTCCGCCTCCCGGATGAGATCGCGGCCATCAGCGAACACCTGGTAGTTCTCCACCCCCAGCTTGGGAAGCGGTACCTCGATGTTGCCCTGCACGTTGGCCTTGCCCTGACGGCGGTCAGGATCGGCGTCGGCGACGGCGACAACCCTCGCTCCCTCGATCTTCTCGTAGTTGGCGGTGTGCGCCCGGCCCATGAAGCCTAGGCCGACTACCCCGACCCGGATCTCTTTCTTGCTCACTTGGATGCCCCTCCGAGTATCACGTCCATAGCGCGGCCCGCCCGGTAGATCATGTCGTCGGGATAGATGTTAGGCGGGAATTGCTCCACCACGGCCCAGGTATCGTAGCCGACTTCCTTGAAGGCCTTCATCACCGCCGGGTAGTCGACATCGCCCTGGAGCAGTTCGACGAAGCCTTCGAGCGTCCCGACGTTGCAGCGGAAGTCCTTGAAGTGTACGGCGCAGATGCGCTGACCGAGTATCTTGATCCAGTGCTGCGGGTAGCTGGTGCGCATCACGTTGCCGACGTCAAAGTACACGCCTACGTAGGGGCTGCCCACGGCGTCGATGAAGGCCCGCATCTCCATGGGCGAGGTGAGGAACCGATCCCACACGTTCTCGATGCCAATGTGCACCTGGAGTCGTTCCGCCTCGGGTGCCAGTTCGCGGAAGTCGAGGATGGCCTGGTCGTAGGCGGCCTCGTAGTCGTCCACGAATGGGGCGCCGGCCATGAAGGGGCCGATGGCGCCGGGGACGACCAGGATCGCCTTAGCACCGAGCCGGGCGGCGATCCTCAGCATGTGGCGGACGTGCGTCTTGGCCTCCTCGCGGATGGCCGGATCCTCGGAGAGGATGTTTACCTGCCAGAACACCCCGCTCGCTAAGCGGGGCAACTCCAGGCCCATGCCCTGGGCGAGCTTGCGAATGGAGTCCAGTTCGGAATCGGTGGTGGTAGGTGAGACCGGCCCTTTCAGGTCGTAGGCCAACTCAACGCCCTCGAAACCGGCGTCCTTGGCCAGGCGGAAGCTGTCTTCCACGCTCTTGCCGTCGGTGTAGGCCCAGATGCTGATCGCTTTGCGCATGCCGCCAACCTCCATTGTTGCGCGATATCAGTTCGCGACTTCCGTGTCGAGCGAACGGTCTTGGTTGCTCTGGCCAGCGGCCATATGGCCGGGGTCGCCGACATAGCGGCTCCAGGCCAGGGCAGACAGTACGCCGAGTATAGCAGAAGCCCAGAACACCGACACGTAGCCGGCGGCTGCGGCCAAGGCGCCGCCGACGATGGGAGCGATGACGAGAGGCGGGGCCGTGAGGGTGTTGGCCAGGCCGATGTAGGTGGGGCGGTCGTCTTCGTGGCAGAACTGGAAGACCATGGGCATGCCCGAGGTCATGAAGATGGCCTCACCGGCGGCGCGGAGGGCGAAGGCGACCAGGAAGACGCTGACGTTGGGCGAGACCGCGGCCACCGCCATGCAAAGGGCCTGGATCCAGAAGGAGGCTCCCACTAAGGCCCGGTGCCCCTTCCGGTCGCCGAGCCGGCCGAGGATGGGGTAGAACACCGCCTGGGAGATGAGCATGGTGGCGGTGAAGAGGGCGGCGGCCTCGTCGCCCAACTGGAAGCGGCGGGCGGCGTCCACGGCGAGGAAGGCGTTACCCATGCTGGAGAACGTGGCGAGTGATCGAATCAGCAGGAAGTTGCGGAAGTTGGCGTCTCGCCGGACCACACCGGGCAACTGGGCCAGGTAGACGGACAGGGGAATGGCAGGCTTGGAGGGCGTCTTGGCGGGCTCGTGGGTGAGCCCGAGGAAGAACCAGGAGACCATGAACAGGGCGCTGCCGATCAGGTAGCTGTAGGCGAAGCCCTGGGGAAAGGCGAAGCGGTTGAGCAGATAGCCTGAGAGAGCGGCTCCCCCCACTCCGAGGACGGCGCCGATGGCGTTACCGACGCCGAAGAACAGCCCCCAGTAGCTGGGAAGGATGACCTTGGCGACCATGTCCTGCCAGGCGTTGGCGATTAGCCCGCCTCCGAGCGCCTGCCAGGAAAGAAGCAGGAAGACCACCGCCAGCGTCACCGGCGTGCTCACCGAGGTGCCCAACAGCATGAAAAGCCCCAGAGCCAGGAAGGGCAGCCTCTCGTTCAGGCTCACCCACCAGACGAAGGGGAGCTTGCGCGGAAGCCGCTCGACCATGTTGCCGGTGAAGAGCTGGGGAACACGCCAGCCGAGGAACTGCACCGAGGGTATCAGCCCGATGAGGACGGCGTTATCGGTGAAGTGAGAGATGTACAGGGGCAGCACCGTAGCGGCGGACACCAGCGAGCTTCCCACCGCCCAGAAGGCTAGGTCGCCGACGTTCACCGCGAAGTTGCGGCGGAAGTGCCGCCGAATCTGGTCCTCGAAGGCGGACAACGGGTAGGGCCCCCTGATGGCGCGTGGTGCGCCGGAGTACGGTCCGGCGACGGGTGACGGCGAAAGGTACAGCATCGCCGGCATCATGGTCAATACGCTCGCTTCCGGCGTCGTGGCTGGTCGGCCGCCGCCCGCTAGGCGTTTGGGCACGGCCCCAGGGTGCGCTATAATCGACGAGTTAGGGAAGGGGTGGTCGGCGATGGACTACTACACGCAGAACAGCGAGCCTGGTGCTGACGACAGCGCGTTCCTGGAGCGCATTGCCCACAACCTGGGTCTTGCCGCCGACCTCACCCGGGCCGACATCCTGATGTGCGCGCCCCTCGGTGAGGCCAAGTGTCAGGTGATTCACCAGGCGCGTCCGCATTCCATGGCACCCATCCATCGTCAGGATCTGGTCGGCTGTCCGCTGCCCATGACCGAAGCGGAGCAGCTGCACCGCGTCTTCGCCTCGGGGCGCTTGCTCACGGAAGAGGTGGAGCGTTGGGGTGAGACGGCTCCCCTCGTGCGGCAGATGATCCCGGTACTGGCGCCGGATGGCCGCCGGGTGGCAGTAGTCACCATTGAGACCAACCTGATCGAACACGAGCGGCACCGGCGCCGCCACAGTCAGTTCCGTCGGGCACTGCAGACCTGGCAGCAGGCGGCCCTGCGCGATGAGATTCCGGGTGTCACTGAGTTGACCCCTTTCGGCGAGCAGGACGGCATCCTTTTCGTGGACCCGCAGCGCCGAATCCGGTACCTGAGTGGAATCGCGACCAACTTCTACCGCCGCCTGGGCTACATGGATCAGCTGGCCGACCGGCACCTGGACGTCCTGGAGACGGGCGACGGCGAACTGGTGGGGCGCACCCTCGAGCACGGCCGCTGCTACCGGGAGGAGACGGCCAGCCAGGGCCGCGAGTGGGTCCGACAGGCCATTCCGATCCCGGCGCAACCGGACCGGCCGTGGTGGCAGCGATTGGGGAGGAGGAGCAGCTCCGACGAGTTATATGGGGCCTTCCTGCTGGTGAACGATGTGACGGAGGAAAGGCGCCGGCTGCGGGAATTGCAGGTGAAGTCGGCGATGATCCAGGAGACCCATCATCGCGTCAAGAACAACCTGCAAACCATCGCGGCCTTGTTGCGAATGGAGGCGAGACGGACCAACTCGTCCGAGGCCCGCCAGGTGCTTGAAGAGAGCATGAACCGGATCCTCTCCATATCGGTGGTTCACGAGTTCATGGCCAACCAGGGAGACACGCCCATCAACCTGCGGGAGGTGGGCCAGAGGGTGGTAACGCACCTGCGGCAGATGATGGCGTACCCCGACCGTGAGGTGCGGATCGGGGTGAGTGGATCGGACATTTACCTTCCGGCGCAGCAGGCAACCGTATCTTCGCTCATTATCAATGAGTTGTTGCAGAATGCGGTGGAGCACGGTCTGGCTGGTCGAACGCGTGGATCGGTCATGCTGCACCTGTCGGAGACGGACGACCGCGTTATCATTGAGGTGGAGGACGACGGCGGCGGCCTGCCGCCGGACTTCGATCTCCTCCATACAACAAGTATGGGGCTGAGCATCGTGCAGGTTCTGGTTCGAGATGACCTCAAGGGGGAGGTCGAGCTGGTCAGTGGAGACGGAGTGACGGCCACCGTAACCTTCCCCAAGTCGGTTCGAGAGGTGAATCCAATTGGAGCGCACGAGAGTAGTAATAGCTGACGACGAAGCCATTATCCGGATGGACCTGCGTGAGATGCTCACCAATCTCGGTTACCTAGTGGTGGGCGAAGTGGCCGACGGCACCAGTGCCGTCAACCTGGCGCGAGAGCTGCGCCCCGGCATTGTCATCATGGACATCAAGATGCCCGACATGGACGGAATCGATGCCGCCCGCATATTGACGCAAGAGCGGATCGCGCCCGTGGTACTGCTCACCGCCTACAGCCAGAGTGAGCTCATCGAGCGCGCCAAGGACGCCGGCGTAGTGGGCTACATAGTCAAGCCCATTCGTGAGTCGGACCTGGCCCCCGCGATCGAGGTAGCTCTGGCGAGGTTCGGCGAGCTCCGCGCTCTGGAGCGTGAGGTCGGTGACCTCAAGGATGCGCTGGAGACGCGTAAGCTGGTGGATCGGGCCAAGGGCATCCTGATGGATGGCCAAAGCTTGACCGAATCTCAGGCCTTCCGTCGAATCCAGACCATGAGCATGAACACGCGCAAGTCGATGAAGCAAGTGGCCGAGGCGATCATCTTGGCCCACGAGGCTTCCCGAGGCACGGAGGGCTAGACCCTCCGATGTCAAGACGCCAGGGCGGGGTCGGGTGATGAAGCTATCAGTGCTGGTGCCGGTGTTCAATGAGCGGCGCACCATCAAGAAGGTGATCGATCGCGTCCTAGCGGTGGACTTGGGCGACCTGGAGCGCGAAGTCATCCTGGTGGACGATGGGTCCACCGACGGTTCGCGAGAGGTATTGGCGAGCCTGGAGGACCCCCCGCAGGTGCGGGTGTACTACCATGACCTGAACCAGGGAAAGGGGGCGGCCGTTCGCACGGCTATGTTCCGCGCCACCGGCGACATCATGCTCGTGCAGGACGCCGACCTGGAGTACGACCCGCGCGACTACCACATCGTGCTTCAGCCGATACTCGAGGGGCGCGCCGACGTCGTGTACGGGTCTCGTTTCATGGGGGCGCCGCGCAAAGCGATGCTGTTCTGGCACATGGTGGGCAACCATTTCCTGACGCTGCTCACCAATGTCCTCTACGACAGCATCATCTCCGACATGGAGACTTGCTACAAGGCGTTCCGCGCCGATGTCATTCACGACGTCGTGCTGCGGGCCAAGAAGTTCGAGCTGGAGCCGGAGCTGACGGCCAAGATCCTCAAGCGCGGCTATCGCATCTACGAGGTGCCCATCTCCTACGATGGTCGGGAGTACACCGAGGGCAAGAAGATCACTTGGCGCGATGGGCCCGACGCCGCCTGGACCTTGCTGCGTTACCGGTTCCGGGACTGAGGCGGCCGCGGCGCCCGGCGACGCTCCTCCCGCTCCGGCAGGCCGGACTCCCCGGGTCCTGGCCATCGGCCTACTGGGCCTGGGCTTAGCCCTCCGCCTGGCCACCATCGGCGAGGACCCGCTACACCCCGATGAGTGTCTGTACGCCTCCTGGGCCGCCGCCGTGTGGCCGGGAGGCGACTGGCTTCTGCGCGGGGAGGTGATCGATAAGCCGCCCCTGTTCCCCTACCTGCTCATGGCCTGGTCGCAGTTGGTCGGGCCGGGGCCGGCGGCGCTCCGGCTGCTGGGGGCGGCATCCTCGCTCGTCGGCCTGCTCTGCGTGTTTCGCATAGCGCGTACGGTGGCGGGCGAGTGGGCCGGGTTGGCGGCTCTTTGTCTGGCATCGCTCTCGCCGGTCGCGGTGGCGCTCGACGCTAGCGCCTTCACCGATCCGCCCGCGGTGGCGCTCGCCCTGGCGTCGGTGATGGTGGCCGGATTGGGGCGGACCACCGGAGCGGGGCTGCTCCTCGGCCTAGCGCTTGCCGCCAAGCCGACTGCGCTCGCCTTCTTGCCCCTTGCTTTGGTGATGGGACCCGCGCGCGGCCGGCGGGCCACCACCCGGCTCTTGGGGGGCGTCGCGGCGGTGATGGTCATGGTGCTGGTCTGGGAGTGGGCTCGGGCGCCCGAGGTCGGCTTCGTAGCGGCGGCGCTCAGGCACTATGGTGTGGGGCAAGATGTGGCCCCTGACGGCAGCGGATGGGCGGCCCTGCTTCGGTGGATCTGGGGGCGGCCTTCGATGGGGCTGTTGTGGGGACTGGTGGTGGTCGCGGGCGGGGCGGCGGCGTGGAGGCGGTGGACTCCGCCGGGGCGATTGCTGGCCGGAAGCCTGGCGGCGGGAGTGCTCTACCTCGCCTTCCAGGCGCTGCTGTCGGCTCCGGCGTGGGACCGCTACCTGCTGCCATTGGTACCGCTGGCGGCGCTGGCCGTGGCGGGGGGAATCGGCGCGCTGGAGAAGCGCTTTCCCCGTGGTCCGCTCCCGCTAGGTGCGGTTGCCGGTCTGCTGGCGTTGCTACTGCTGCTGGCGCCCGCACAGGAGGCAGCACAGGGGCGCCTACCACTCGGCAACACTTCCGCGTACCAGGGGATCGAGTCGGTAGCCGCCTACCTGCGGGCCCAGGTTCCCGGTCGGGCCACGGTGCTGTACCGCGACCTGGGCTGGCACATCCGCTACTATATGGCAGGCTTCACCCAAGACTTCATCTGGTACCAGGAGCGGGAGCGTATGCTGTCCGTGGCCGAGAGCGCTGACCCGGTCCTGCTGCTGGCGGTGGCGGGGACCACCGCTGATGAAGACGTCGCCCAGCTGCGGCGGTCAGGGTGGCGAGTCACACCGTCGCTGAACACATACCGCCATGACGGCACCCCCGCACTTGTCCTCTACCTGCTGGCCGGGGAAGGCCGGTGAGGGACAGGCCGGTGCGCCTCGATCACGTTGACCTTCTGGCGCTCGCCGGCCTATGCGCCCTGGCGGTGCTGCTGACCTGGCGGCTGTCGCTGGCCGGGCAGATCCTTCAGGGCCCGGACGCTTTCGCCTACTTCTATCCCCTCTATGGCCATGCCGCTGATCGACTTCTGGACGGTCAACTCCCCCTGTGGAACGCGTACTTGTTCCTTGGTGCCCCGTTCTTGGCCAATCCCCAGGCGGGGGTGTTCTACCCTGTACACTGGCTTCTGGCCTCGCTGCCGGCACCGTCTCTTGTTGCGGCTACCGTGGTGCTGCACTACGCCCTCGCGGCGACCGGCATGTACCTACTACTCCGGCTGGGGCTGGGGCGTGGCCGGCACGGCGCGGTGGCGGGCGCACTGGTGTTCGCTCTCAGCGGGCACCTGGGCGCGCAGGCGGAGCACGTGAACCAGGTCGAGGCCCTGGCCTGGTTGCCCTGGCAGGTGCTTCTGCTGGAGATGGGAGCGGTGCGCGCCGGGTCTCGCTGGGAGAGGCGGGGACTGCTCGTTCTGGGGGCCGGCGTGATCAGCGGCTTGCAGCTGCTCATTGGCCACGCCCAGGCGGTATACATATGTCACACGGTGTTGCTGGTCTACGGGGCCACGCGCCCCCTCTGGGGTGATGGCGGTCGGGAAGAGCTGTGGCCGGTTTGGCGGCGCAGCCTGCTGTTCGTCGGCACGGCGGCGCTTCTGGGGGTGGGACTGGCGGCGGTGCAGTTGGGGCCGACGCTGGAGCTGGTGGGTCTCTCACTCCGGGCCGGCGGACTGGATTACCGCCAGGCGGCTTCCTTCTCGTTTGGCCCGCGCTCGTGGCTGCTCGGGATCCTTCCCCACTACGGCGCCGAGGCCCCGTTCTCGGAGTACGTCGCCTACGTCGGTGTGGTGGGGCTGGCACTGGCCATCCTCGGAGCCCGGTACTCGGGGCGGTCCGGGCGCTGGATGCTGGTCCTGGTGGCCGTTGGCGGCTTCCTGGCGTTGGGAATCTACAATCCGCTGTACTACGTTCTGTTTCGCATAGTGCCCGGATTCGGGCTGTTTCGGGTACCGGCACGCTGGCTGGTGTTGGCGGTTCTGGGCCTGTCGCTGCTGGCGGCCGCGGGCGTAGATCGGCTCGAGCGAGTGATCGGCCGGAGGCCGACCCGGAGGGAGGCACTGATTGTGCCGGCAGCCGCGGTGGGCCTGGTTCTGCTCTGGGTGGCGTCCGATCCGCGACCGGAGCCGGTGACGCTGCTGGGTTGGGTCCTGACAGGGGTTCTGACACTGCTGGTACTGCGGGCGCGGCCGGGCTTACGACGGAGCGCGCTGGTGGCGCTGTTGTCCGTCGAGCTGGCGTTCGCCTCGGGAGGACTGCCGTACAGTCAGACTATCGCCCCGCAGATCTACGAGGCGCAGCGGCGATCCACGCAGGTCCTGCTGAGCGAGGGCGGCCTGGGGCGCTTCCTGACTGTCTCCGAGCCTGTCTTCGACAGCGGCGATATGGCTGATCTGGCGGCGGCCTTGGGCGAGGTACTGACGGAGGAAGGTCGCTATGGCCTTCTGGTGGGCGCCAAGTGGCAGGAGGTCTTGTCGCGCAACTTGGCCCTCAGTTGGGGGCTGTACGCCGTGGACGGCTACGACGGCGGCGTCCTCCCTACCTCCGACTTCCTCGCCTTCCAAGAGCTTCTGGTCGGTGCCGACCGAGTGGCAGCGGACGGACGCCTGAGCGAGGCCCTCCGCGAGCTCCCGGACAAGCGCTACCTGGCGCTGGCGGGGGTGGAGTACCTGCTCTCGGACCGCGTGCACGACGCCTGGATCGATGACGTCTACTACGATCTCAGCCTCGCCCTTGCGGCCCCGTCCGGTGGCGGTGACACCGCGCTCGCGGTCCCGCCGTTCCTTGCCGACGCCATCGGCATGGTGGTGGAGGAAGGGGACCCCGAGCAGATCACGGACGGGACGGTAGTTCGCCTCTCCCTGGGTGACGGGAGGACCCTAGAAGTCTCGCGCGATCAAGGCGGTCTATGGGTGGAGGACGCCGCCGGCGAGAGGACGGCTCTGGAGGCGGTGCCCGATCGCGAGGGGTTACGCCATGCTGCCATCATTCTGAGCCCGGAGCCTATCCGCCTGGAGTCGCTAGTCGTGCATCTGCCGGCCGAGACCGGAGACCGGGTGCAGGGGCTGTCCCTGATCAACCGGCGCAACGGTACCGCGACCGCGCTGGAACTCGACCCGTCGATGACGACGCTGAACCTGGGAGACGTGCGCCTGAGACGGTTCGAGGAGACGCTCCCCCGAGCCTACTTCAGCTCTTGCGCGATTCATGCCGGGGACCGGCAGGGTGTCCTAGCTCGTCTGAGTCAGCCGGAC
>Ga0209313_1002108_pt1 | contig 11443 bp, 5 predicted proteins | sample BioC13SIPDNA_3_FD_185748 | JGI IMG/M metagenome (GOLD analysis project Ga0209313, IMG submission 185748) | Anaerobic biogas reactor microbial communites from Washington, USA - Biogas_R2_B C13 SIP DNA (SPAdes) (version 2) | ecosystem: Engineered > Bioreactor > Anaerobic > Unclassified | place... | reverse complement strand
TTTGATGGTCGAAGTGGAAAACTGGATATGAAAGTCATGTCAGAAGGATACATCAAGAAGAGGGTCCGTTGCTGCCCGCAATAAAAAACGGCCAGTTCCCTGGCCGTGATGTTTTTTATTGGCTCCCCGTGTGCAACCCTTTTCATAACCGTTCTCGTTCTCCCGCAGTTAACTGAAAACCTTCAATTTCAACGGGTTATCAAAGATCAGACCGTTCCAGGTGAGGCGGAAGCGGCGTTGAGTCACATTTCCTCTGCATCCGAATCCTCCGAGCAATTTTGGCCGACCAAACGCTCCGCCAGTTCCAACGCATCCACCGGCCAGAAGCACTCCGGACGGGGACGGCGCACATGCGGTTGTCCGGCCGCAGGGCGGCAGTTCAGCACGCATTCGACCCATTGGCCGGGGACGGCGTCCCGGCCATGCACAGCGCCCAGAAGCGCGCCACAGATGGCGGTGTTGGTGTCAGTGTCTCCGCCGCGCATGACGGTGTCCACAACGGCTTCCTCCAGGCTCGGGGCATGCAGGAGCTGCCACAAGGCGTTGCGGAATGCCGTCAGCACCCATCCCTGCTGGTGGACATAGTCGGCGGGCGGTGCTTTGGCTGCACCTCGGACCGCCTCCAGGAGGCTCCCATCCACCTTCATGTCTTCCGCCCAGGTCACGATCTGCTCGTACAGACCTCGGCCATCGCACCCCCGGCGGATGGCATGGGCAATAGCCATCGTGAACAATGCATTGGCTTGCTGACAGACCGGATGGGGATGGGTGATCGCCGCGTCCTGCCGTGCCCACTCGGCAACCAACTCAGCGTCATGGTTGGCTCCGAAGATGCCCAGCGGGCTGATCCTCATCATCGCGCCGTTGGCCTGGCTGTCCGGATTGGGACGACCCCGCAGACCACCGGCGACGGTCATACCGCAATCGAAGGGACCGGAGTCCAACCAAAGGATGTACGCTTTTCTGGCTTCATCGGGATCATACCGTCCCTGATCCGCCAGCATGCGGGCCAGCAACAGCGCCATCTCGGAATCGTCGGTCGGTTGGCCGGCAATCGTGTTCCAAGTGCCTCCGTCGGCAAGTTCCCGGACGCCGCTCGGGTATTCCCGCCGGATGTCATCCGGAGCCCGAAACTCGACCAGGCTGCCAAGGGAATCTCCTGCAAGCTGGCCAAGCAGAGAGCCCTGGGCGCGGGAGAGTTTATCGATGTCGAGGAAGTCCCGGCTCATCCGGTCATTGTCTCCATTTGAATATTCCATCGACCTGGAGGAGGCCGTTCGCCGTAACATAGCCCAGAGTCATGGGCCGGAAATTGTTGCAGAAGGATTCGACATACACCTTCAGCAACCGGCTCTGACGGAGGATGTCCAGTTCGCCGGAGAGATGGTTCACCACCTCTTGCGTCACCAGGGTGATCAGCTTTGCTCTGGCGCGGGAAGTCATCACATTGAACCGATTGAGGCTCATCAGGAATTCGTCCTCATCCTGAATGGCATCCTGGTCACCCAGGGCAAAGGAGGCGATGATCACATCACGCTGCTGCCCTTGGAACCGCTCGACCGTATCCACAGCGTCCCGGATAAGTTGATTCGAAGCACCTAATGGCCCGAACACCTGCTGGAGCCTCGCGACGATCAATGCCTGTTGAGCCCGATGTGGGGTGACGATGCCAATCCCACTGCGCCAGAACTCATCCATCGTGTATGGGCTGTGCGGAGCGGCTATCACGGCACCGGATGCTGGGTCTCTTTCATTTAGGAGCTGGTTGCCGAGGCGGCCATACAGCAGCAAGGCCAGGGCTGCCACCGAATCAGCTTCAAAAGGATTCCATTGGCTGCTTCGGCCCTCGGGATACACAAAACAACTGACCGGAGCATCCGGATCAAGCAGGGATGACCACTCCGGTGTCCAGAATAGAGACTGCGGCCATCCAGTGGGCGTCGCCACAGTCGGGAATGGCGTGACTATATCGATTCGCATGTCTGGCGAGGAACTTGTCAGAGCCCTGTCGTAACCGGCCTCATGGGCGAGCTCAACGATTACGCGACTGGACCGGTAATTCTCTTCCAGGATGGCGGGCTGAACTTGGTGGAGCTGTTCAAAAAAGCTGTAGACCGAGCCAACCATCGCTTCGAGACCGACTGGCGCTTTCGCTTGGTGAATTGGTGGCAATTGCTTTGGATCGCCCGCGACCACAACGACTCCATCTGCTGCCAGAGACGCAAACGGAAGGATCGAATGGGCAACATCCACTTGCGACGCTTCATCGAGAATGATGCAGTCGAAGAATTCCTGACGTGCGGCGGCGTTTCCAGTCACCAAAAGGTTGTGTGTCTGCTCCGGAGTAGCCCCCACCACCGTGATGCCCGTGTTGTTTTGCAGACGCTGCTTTAGCTGCTGCACCGCAATAGAGGGATTCCATTTGCTCAGTTCCAGATCGAGACCGGCGGGAACGTTCTGATCGATTGGCCGGTAACTGGAACGGATGCGCACGCACCGCAGATCGGGATGCTGAACCATCTGACCGATGGCTGCGACAGATTCCAACAATACGTTATCAAGGGCGTTGTAAGTGGGAGCGCAGACCAGAAGGCGCAAAGGGATGTTGCGTTGCACCGCATCGACAACAGCGCCGACCACTACCGCACGGAGTGTCCGGCTCTTCCCTGTTCCAGGGGGACCCCAAACGGTTTGAAGCCGGTGGCTTAGCGATGCCTCCCACGCCGCCCATTGGGATTGGTTGAGAGATATTCCATTTTGTTCAAGGTGTTGCCTGATTCCCAGCAGGTTTCTGACTACAGCCGTGTTTGCCAGCGTGCTGCCGGACCACAATAGGTCTGCCGCAGGACTTCCAGGAGTCTGCCGGCCACTGCGCCTTGTGGTCAGGCCCACTGCTCTACGCACAAGGGCGTTGTTCCGAGCATTCGGAGGATTGCCGATGGCATGCAACGTCTCCCGCAACTTCTTTGTAAAGGTGTCAACCCATACAGGATCAAGAACAACGTCTTGACTGAAATCCGCCAGTCCCTGCTGCTCCAGATCGTCAAGCATCGTTGGATAGCGGTTGTTGGGAAGGACAGCGATCAGGCCAGCGTCGCGGTCGATACCAACGATCCGGACCCCTGTTGCGGTTTCCATGTATGTTCGCCATCCGGAGCCGTTGGGTGGCTCCAATGGAGTTCCTTGTGTTACCACCTGAAGCGACCTGTCGAGAAAGCCGGGCATGTTCTCGGGGGCCAGCGCAAAGCCGAAATCTCCCTCGCGCGCCTTCACTTCCCTCGATTCCGGTCTCATCTCGTAAACGCGCATCCTTGGAAGCGCGGCAATCCCCAACTGGGCCAGTGCTGCCGCCTCTGCAGCCCCGGTAAGTCGACGGGTCAACCTTGCACTGCGATACCTGGCCTCACGCTCCTCTGGCGGCATGGCCCTAATCTGGTGCACCTCCAGTTCGCCAAGGGCGGCGTTGAGCCGTGCGAATCCATACCACAACTGCCCGTCAAAGCTGATTCCCGATTGTCGTTGTGGCGGCTCTATACGGATTTCTGGTGCGATCTGCTGGAGCGTAGGCCGGAGGTCCTCTTCGAGTCGCCTGGTGATCGCCTCGAGAGCGCCGAGTTGTTTGGTCACGGTTTCTCGCAGGGTCACAAGCTGATCGGACCACAGTCTGGGCCTGGTTACCCGCGCCCAGATTTCATGGGCCCGCTCACTCGGAATCTGGTCGCTCAGCGTGTCTTCAAACAGCGGGTGTACCGAGAACGCCGCCACCTGCTGGGGCAGAGAAGCCTGGTGGTAAACACGGGCCGTATGGAAGAGCGTGTAATAATGCGGAATCGGGGCGGCGAGCAAGGTCCGCACGACCTCTCGAACTATGGTGATCGGTGATCGCCGTGTTTCCATGGCAGCGTTGGGCAACAGTTCCTCTGGCGGAAACAGCCAAGCGAGGTGTTGGATAGTTTGGTCGGCGAGGATAGCCTGCAAATGGCGGCCGATAATCCGCGTGAGATGCTTGTACTGGACTGAATCCCAGATGTAGAACTGGACCGTCGTGCCCGCGTTGCGGTTTCTGGCATCCGTCAAAATCGCGTTGATGTTGTTCAGGAAGGCCAAAAGTTCCCGGCGCTCAACCGGCAAGTCCTTCTGGTCGATCACGTGCGTGTGCGGTCCATAGCCATGGGTGGCTCTCTGGCCAACATACCAAAATCCCTTCACGCCCAACGAAAACGTGATCGCGCTGCCCAAGTCGAAATCGACCGAGAGGTAAATGTGCAGGTCGGCATACTTGGGCATGACCCCGGAAGTGCCGCTCTGTGGCGGTATGGCCGATTGCTGGGCTTGGAGGGATGCTGCTCTGCCGGCAACGACGTGGCGTGTCGCCCTGAGCGAGTAGTGGGCGTTGAAGGCCGTAGAAGTCGGCTGTAATTGCGCCAATGCGGAAACGTCTGAAACTCCTTGGTCGGTCAAGGCTGCAGATGCCCCTCGGGAAATGAAAGCGACTCTGCTGAGATGATCCGTCTGCTGAGCGGTCGGCATACAATGGAGGGCGTGAGCAGTCGGCTGGCCGTTCCGATCAATCCACGGGTAACCAAGGTAATCACACCCCTTGCACCTGTTGTCCACGTGCCAGGGGTGTTGCTGCCAGGGACATGCGAAAGCCCGGGGAAGATCAGCCATGAAGAAGTGCTTGACCCTGCCGACGAACACCTCGAAGGGAACTGCCTCGAGGTCTTCCTGCATCGCATCCCACATCTGGACATATGTGGGAGTGCCTCCTTGGTCTTCGATCTCCCGGCAAGTCCGCACCAGGCATGAGGCATCGTGCGAACCAGGCCAGATCGCGGCATCCGGAACGACCACGTAACGGTTGTCCAAGCCATGATCAACGAGCCATCCGGCCAAGGCCATTGAGTAAAAAGTGACTTCCGCGAAATATGAAGGAGATGGCTCAGCCGTTAGTTTGATGTCGATGACCCGGAGTTTCATCCGGTGGTCGTCAGCGGCCAGCCACAGGACTGCGCCGGCCGGTGTGATATACCGGTCGATGTTCGAAGTGGGTGGCAACACTTCAATGAGGTCGGGCCGTAGCCGGGAATAATTCAAGGCATAGTTCTGCCTGTATCCTGCGATCCCCAGTGCGCCCTCGAAAGCAGGTCCAACGTCGAACTGGGATTCAACAAGGAAAGAGCCCTGCGGGGCAGTGTTCAGGTGATTGACAAGTTCGATCTCCCGAAATCGTTCCTGGCCCGCCTGATTCGTGTAGCGGTCGCCGATGACAACGGCGGTGCCGAAGGTGTCCGAGAGGTCCGCGATCTTCTCCGCCTGCCATTCCTCACCGGCTTGGGCCAGGTATTCAAGGCCAGGACGGGGGGGCTGTACGGGTGGCATGCCAGCGGCCGTTCTTTCCTGCTGGAAAGCCTGGGTGTCAGGACTCAGGTTCAGCCTGAGCAGGCGAAGACATTCGGTTCTAATAAATTGCGATAGGGCCTCTTTTCCAACCTGTGGCATCTGTCAGCGTCCTCCAGTAGAGCTCGTTTTCAAAGCGTCCGAGAGTGGCATAAGATCGGGATGGGTTGGAGCGATGACAGCCGATGCCACGATCATGGCGCGTTCAAGGTTCAGGCGATCCGGGTCGCGGAAACCAATCTGTCGGGTCTTAGCCAGATCTTCGGCGTATGCGGATGCCTGCTGTTTGGCCTGTTTGATTGCGGTACGCGGAACCGCCGCATTGTCCGAACTCGCTGACGACACCTGACTGCCCTTACGACAGACAAACACGGCATCCCATTTGATGGTGCCGTCGTAGGAATGCAGTCCACCCTGACCTTCGCCGCGCAGGGGTAAAACGGTCGCGCACTTCAGCCCGGAACGAACAAGCGCGTCCCCGAGAGCGCCCCAAGCCACGGGTGACTTGTGGTGATAGGTGAAAACCATAATGCCGTCCTTCTTAAGCACGCGGCGGCACTCACAGAAAATGCGGTGCAAGCTGTTCCGGTAGACTTCGATAGACTGGTCGCCGCGATCCGTCAGAGCGAGGTTCTCCTTAATCGGCGCTGCAATGGCCGGATTGTCGTAAGGAGGTTCGGCCATTCCGAGGGACTGGTGCCAGGCCAGGTAGAAGTCGGATAGTTCTGAGTAACTCAGATTGTCGAAATACGGCGGATCGGTGAGGATGAGGTCGATACTGCCATCCGGAATCCCTTCGAGGCTTTCGGACGTCTTGGTGGAGATCGAAGCCCGGGATGACCCTCCCAGTACTCTCCATGGGTGCGTTGAGACTTCTTTCGCGGCGGTTTGGCGATAGATCATCGCTGGTTTTCGTCCACCCTTTGGGTCCAGATTGGTGGGCGCTGCGGCGAACGCCACTGCCTTGGCAATCTTGCCGAGGACATTTGGGAAAGTGCCGCGTCCGATGCCGTCGAGCCATGGGTTGATTTCCACCGGCCTGGTGATGTGCCGGTACCCGTGGATTGAAAACATTGGGCTGATGCGCCGATACCCAAACGCATAGGCCGTATACATGCAGTTCGTTGTAAGGTGTTCGCTGAAGGCAATGGCCAGAAGCCTGCGCGACCTCGGGTCCTCGACTCTGGTGATGGCTTGGCCCAACAGTGTCAGGTGGAGCAGTTGACGGTCGTTGAAGAGATCGCGGTATCGGGTGAAGCCGTGGATCAGTGGCCGCGCGTCGGACCGACCGTCTGCCGGAATGGCGCGGCTGGGTGCGAAGCCACCGTCGGCCCTTTCCACATCCTCCAGAAGACTGCGCGCCCGACCGTAGCGAATACGGTCGCCTTTGCTCGCCGCTTTGAAGTGGCGTGTGACACCGGTTGGAGTCTCTTCAAGATATTCCTGTGCGAAGAGCCGCCATTCAGGCCGCGTTGGCGCATCTCCACGCTCGCCAAGTCCCGACATGCCACCGCACCCTGGGCATCTGACCTTTCCCTGGTCAAGGGTCCCTTCTGCGATGCGGGTGCGCGTCCCGCATCCGCATCGGATTTCCTTGCGGACAATAGGAATCTCCGAGACCTCATGGCAGCTCTTGCAGAATACCCACTGGAGAGCTTTTTCCTTACTGTACGCCAACTGGTAATGGGGATGAATTTCAAAGGTCTTTCCGCAGGCTTCGCAGGTTCGACACTCGACCCAGAAATGATGGAGAACCACGCGTTCGCCTGTACCTGGAACGGTTGTCCGGTGAAAAGGACTAATCTGTGCGGACACCATTTCGCAGAGAGCCGCAATCTCCGGTGACGAAGGATCATAAGAAGCTGTTTCAAGCTCGAATCGCGTGATGAATGTGGCAACCGGATCGATGTCGTACCCAATCACGCGGGCACCACAACGCTCGGCTTCGACGAGGCTGGTGCCTCCGCCCACGAAGGGATCGAGTACGACCGCGCCATCCAGAGACAGGTCTCCGAGATACAGGTCCCAGAACCGGCCGGCTTCCTCGGGCTTCAAGGACAGGCCTGTCAAGATAGCCCTGAACTGTGAGCCAAGACGCCGTGCAAACCAGCGGTGGACACGGTAGATCGGATTGGTGCACTGACCTTCACGAAGAGCGAGCTCGGCGATCTCGGCAATGGGGACCTTGCCCGACTCCAACAATGTATGTTCGGGGAAGGCGGTGAAGCTCTCTGGGCGCTTCAAGCCCTCAAGAGAATGCGTTGCTTGAGAGGCGCGCTGGAACACGGTCATGGCGCTCCTTTGTACAGGAGTAGCTCGCATTCCAGACCTGTGGCCATTTGGACTATCTCTGGTTGAGCAGCCTCTCGTTTTTTCGGCATTTTTCGCCCCATGGGTTCTTTCAAGATTCCTTTTCTGCGACAGAAGCAAATGAATTCGCAAGCACCTCTTCTATTGTTGTTACCGGCGTCAGCTTGATACCGTCGAGCACGTAGGAGGGTAATGCCTCCGCCTCCTTCAAATTATCAGCGGGCAAAAGAACCTCTTTGACTCCAGCGTCGTAGGCAGCGCGGACCTTCTGTTGAATACCGCCCACCGGCAGGACTTTGCCCATAATCGTAATCTCACCTGTCATGGCGAGGTCGTTTCGCACGGGGACCTTTTTCAAGGCCGAAACAATGCCGGTAACGATTGTGATGCCGGCGGATGGCCCCTCCTTGGGTACACCCATAAAGGTCGCCAAGACAGCTACATCGAAGCTCTTTCGCCATTCGGCAGTTATCCCAAGGTCCTCATGCTTAGCCCGGATGTATTGTGCCGCTGCTTCGATGCTTTCTCGCATGACCCGTTGTATAGACCCAAGCGGTACGATACGGCCGGACCCTTTGGTCGCCTGCATTTCAAAATGCAAGATACAACCGTGGTCTCCCTCAACAGCCAGACCAACGACTTCGCCCACTGACGGTTTCTCAGGGAGCGCCACACGTTGCACCCGTTTGCTGTCCGGAAGCTCGGGCACCACCTGCCTTCCAGACTGTTTCATCAAGGCCCCCAGAGAAATACGGTCATACTCTCCAGGAGCAATCAAATGAAGCTGGTCCCTTACCCGTTGCCGTAGTTCGCAGGACAAGCTGAGGATGTCTTGAAGTTCCTCGTCGGAAACCCGGCCGTCAGGATGCAGCAGCTTCAGTAATCCCGATGTGGTCTTCATCACAGCCCGTTGGTCTCGGCCCGAGACACCGTGCGCCCTTCGAGCGTGATCCACTACTTCAAAGCGCGAGCGAACCGCGCCCAGCAGGTCAACGCGCCGGAGCTCGTGCATGATTTCGCAAAAATAATCCGTGATGAACCCATAATCTTTCGAGTAACTGTTGGGTGCCAATTTCGGGATTTCCCAACCAGGCAGGTAGCCATGGATTCGGTCCAAAAACGCAATCACCTGCAGGAAATCGGGTAGCGGCTCAAAGAGGTGATAGTATTTCTCGTGGGGCAGGTCTCCCTGGACGTCCAGGTTGCCAACGAACACCAAACTGGCGAAGGCAAGAATTTCTTTCTTCCCTCTGCTGAATTTGGCGTCTTGCATGTACCCCTGCATAATACTTACGAAAGACCTGGGGTCCGTGAAATCGGTATTTGCGATCTCATCGAACACAACGGCATCCCGAACACCGACCTCGCCAATCCTTCCGTTATTCAGATTAATGAAAAGCTGGGCTGGAGTTGCTTTGCCGCCAGACAGCACATGGGCGTAATATGAGATATTACGATAAAGATACGTCTTGCCGGTTTCCCGAGGTGCGAGTTCCACCATGTTGACGTTGGTTTCCACGAGGGGAATGCAGCGGCATAGGTAGAGCAACTTCTGTCGCCGGGTCATCCCCTCCGGGTCCAGGCCACAGGAATTCACCAAAACATCGATCCACTCGTCAGTGGAAAACTCCCTTCGACGTTCTATGAACTCATCCAGATTGATAACGCTCACCTGAAAGGGCGTAAATGCTGTGATTTTGAAGGGCCTGATTTTTTTATTGTGTATTTCTGTCTCGTCGTAAGTCAGATCGATAGTGCCCCACATTCCGCCCGAGAGCAGCATGGGATATTGACGGACGATGCTCTCCGGTATGTTTACAAAATTCTCGTTGATGGCGGAAATCGTCCCCCAATACTTGTCCTCCGTTTCTACCAGTCGAGCCTCCAGACTTGCGATCACGGAATGGCTGCGGTTTTCCCGGATGTAATGCCTGATTTTCTCAGCCTCCGCCCCGTAGACGAAAGTCTCTTTCAACCTTCTGACGACCTTTTCCATGTCCTCATGGAAGGTATCCTCGGAGCAGTAGTTGTCGATAAGGTACTCCAGAACATAGCGAGGAAACTCGTCAACACCCGTGTTAATCGTATGAGCCTTGTTGACGACCTTGCCTCTGAAGACCTCTTTGAGCTTTAGGTTCATCCGCAGTCCTCCACCCACGACATAAGAAGCGCCAGGATCGATTTTCGGTAGCGGGCCGGGCATGTCGATTTGGGTGACGTTTTGAAATCCGGCATCACTTCATGCTCCTTGGCGTCAAGCCTAGTATTTTCCCAAGATGCGCTGGTACGCGGCGGACGATCTTTTCAGAATTCAGGCGCATAGAGAAGCGAATGGATCGCGCCTTTCTCACCATTCGCTGCGCCTCACGATAGGTAACGCTGATCCTCAGCGTCCTCTCCATAATGCCTGTTTTACGTTCTTCGTCCGAAGCGTCGGTCGCATCAGGTACAAACCGGAAGACGACTTCTCCTCCCGCGGCAGCGACATATTGAACTAATGAAGACAGGGCTGGCGTTGATTCCTTGTTCTGATAGACGGCTTGTACCTCTATTCGAAGCTCCCTATGTTTATGAGATTCCGTAAGTTCAACGGGCATCTTAAACTCGGCTTCTTCCCCTTCAATGAGTTCCGCGGGCCCGGCAATTGAACCAAGGACCAGCAAGCCTTCCTCCGGCGTTTTCACTCGCATAGCAAGCATCGGCACAAGCATTTCCTGGATCGAAATCCCGCCGTGCGAATATGCATCAGGATTGAAGTTGGCCTTTGGCCGAGCCAAGGCATAGCCCGTTTTGGGAAAAATGATCGATTCAAACTTCTTTTGCCAACTTTGTCTTGTGGCCCGGTCATACGCCTCTCCCGAATCAGGCATCCGCAGATCGCTGACCGAAAACTCCAAAACGTTATCGCGTACCTTTCGAGGCGCACCCACGGTGCCGAGTGTCTGCCTGAGCCATGCGTTCAGATAAAAACAATCATTGGGCTCATTCAGCCACGGAAGATCAACTTGGATGCGCTCGCGACCGATAGCACCAAATCCATGGTCGGCAACCACAAACACCTTGGTATCGGGTGTTAGGCCACGAATAATGGCCATAACCTCGGTGTCGATGATGTCCTTGATATGCTGCTGATAGATGAACGCCAGCGGGCGGCCAGGAACGCACCGTCCATCAGGCAGCGTTTTCACGGGAATCTTATGGAGCTCCTTGTCACAAAGTTCGAAGATATAGAACTCGATGTTACCTGCGCGATATCGAACGGTCTCGCCTGTTCCCATGCCATCGGGGGCCACGACTTCAACTTCCCCTGCATACCCGAATTCTCGTTGCATAGCCTCTTTAAGCAGAGCGTCCTCGCCGCGTCTAGTGTCGAAGGACTCGGGGAAGGTCCCTGCAAAAATGGCTTTTCTGCTGATATGAGTTTCTGAAGGTAAGAGGGACGTGGCCGGGTAATCCGCGATGATCTCCATGCGATCCTCAAAAATGGGCCTGACCAACTCGTCCCATATGTCGTAACGCATGCCGTCGAACACAAACACCACTGCCTTCTCGCTTTGTGGGTCCCAATTGGGCTTTACGCAGCGCCGCAAGAACTGGCTGGTCAACCTTACTTCAGATGAATCCGAAGCAACCCATGATTTGTATTGTGTGGCCACCAGTTCCTGGTATCGGACATTCAAAACTGAAAGCGTCTTTTGAATCTCGTCCCGGAGCTTGCCTACGCGTTCTCTAA
>Ga0209313_1002101_pt1 | contig 11464 bp, 8 predicted proteins | sample BioC13SIPDNA_3_FD_185748 | JGI IMG/M metagenome (GOLD analysis project Ga0209313, IMG submission 185748) | Anaerobic biogas reactor microbial communites from Washington, USA - Biogas_R2_B C13 SIP DNA (SPAdes) (version 2) | ecosystem: Engineered > Bioreactor > Anaerobic > Unclassified | place... | reverse complement strand
ATCTCCGCTGCTGCTGTGTCCCAGCCGATCTTCCGATCTGCGTTGTCGAGGACATACGAGCAGAACGGATTGAAGAATGACGTTCCTTCTTCAGTGCTAGAGAAGCCGTACTCACCTTCGGACGCACCATTAATATCGACCAGGCCTCTCGACTCCAGAAAGAGGGACTGTAGTAACGGCGCCATTTGAACCGGTGCCTTGGCGAGGCAGGGCGCACTAACCTCAGCAGACAGCGGGACATAGACGTTGCAGCTACTCGTCAATAGGACATGAAGTGCGGCATCTTGCTTCTGGAGGGCGTCCGTGATCTCCGACCTATACAAGCGAGTGTTGTCTGCAATATGGAGGAAATGACCGCGTTGGTCGTGCGCGCCGTGTCCAGACCACAGGAACACGACTGCATCATTCACGCTGCTGGCCAGCGTCGAAATCGCGGCCAGGATGCGTTGCCTCGAAACATGCTTGCCCACGATCTGGCGCATCTGTAATTGCGACGGTGGCACGCATTGTTCAAACATGGTCTGCAGTCTTGCCACGTCTACGCTCACACCGGCACCGACAGCTTTGTCGTTGGTATCAGCGACGATCAGTACGTGAATCGTCTGGGCGCTGAGGCGACTAGTCTGCAAGAACACGACCGTCCAGAACAAACACACTGCCAATTGATTCCCTCTTGTTCTCATCGCGAAGTCCCCCACTGGTTATGGTAACGCCTACTTGGCTCAAACATCGTCTTAACACCGGAGTGTAGCACCCTCCTATATCCTCGCGGAATCGTTCAACGTGTCAAGTCAACGCATGCATCCTGCCAGTATTCTGGCAGATATTGCTTTCAGAACTAGTCACACCGGTTGATGTTATCCAACTTTGTGCGTTCCCATACACCGCAGCAGAAGATTCAATTGATCAACATAAGGCACCCTGGCTCGCGGAACAGCGGGACTATCTGAGGCCGCATGCACATCCAGAAGATCCTGGACACCTACCCCGCTTTGCACCCTGAGGACGTGCAGGCTGCGATCAGTTATGCAGCCGATTTAGTCCGCGAGCGAACCATCCACCTGCCCGCAGAAACCCTCTGATGCCTGGCTTCAAACTGGACGAAAACCTGCCCAGAGAGGCATCTCGTGCCGCTTCTTGATAGGGAACCTGTTGCTGAAAGGTTGTAGATCGTGGACGAAGCCTCCGTCCGCGTCCGAAGCTAGTGCTGATCCTGCCACGCTCCCAGGACCTTCCCGAAGATCACCCGATCATCGCCCGGCGCATAGAAATCCGCCAGGGTGGCTTCGACGGCGTAGCCGCAGCGTTCGTAGAACCGGCGCGTGGGCAAGTAGTCGGAACGTCCGGACGTTTCGATGTAGATCCGCGTGCCGCCGGCCCGGGCGATCAGGCGTTCGCTTTCTTCGAGCAGCCTTCGGCCCAAGCCGCGGCCTTGCTGGTCCTGGCAGACGGCGATCCAGAAGAGGTCGAAGCTGGAGACCGTGCAGGCGATGGGGCCGTAGCAGGCGTAGCCGACGACCCGGCCTTGCTGCTCGGCGAACAGGAAGTAGTAGCCCGAGGGCTCGCCCTTGGCCAGGCGTTCGTCGACCAGTTCGACGGCCACGTCGACCTCGTCGGGTCGGAACATGCCGGTCGATTCAACGATGGCGCGAACGTGCTCGCGATCGGCGGGGGTCGCGGTCTGGCGGAGGGTGACGGTCTGGGTGTTGCTCATGAGTGGACGAGTCCGCGGAAAAAGGAACGGGCGTTGACGCCCAGGGTACGGGTACGATAGCCGCCTTCCTGGACCACGAGCGTGGGCAGATCGAGCCGGCCGATCATGCGGCCGTTTTCTTCGAAGTCTTTGGCCCGCAGCATCCAGGTGCCGGTCGGGTCGCCTTTGGCGGTGTCGAGGCCGAGGGCGACGATGAGGAAATCGGGGTCGTACCGGCCGATCGTTTTGAGCGCGTGGGCCAGGGTGTCGCGATACTTGGGTCCGTCGACGATCTCGGGCAGCGGGTAGTTCTTGTTGAGTCCCTCGCCCTCGCCTTCTCCTTGTTCTTCGGCGAAGCCGCTGAAGTAGGGATAGGCAAACACCGGGCTGCCGTGGATCGACACGGTGAGTACGTCGCTGCGGTGCCAGAAGATGTCCTGCTGGCCGTTGCCGTGATGGTAGTCGACGTCGAGGACGGCCACCCGCCCGTACTGGGTGAGGTAGTGCGCGGCGATGGCCGCGTTGTTGAAGTAGCAGAACCCGCCGAAGACGCCCCGTTCGGCGTGGTGGCCCGGCGGGCGGACCAGGGCGTAGGCGACCCGGCGGCCGTCGAGGATTTCGTCGGCGGCCGACAGGGCGCAGTCGACGGCGCGGCTTGCGGCCGGAAAGGCGTTGCCGTTGATCGGCGTGAAGGTGTCGATGCAGTAGTAGCCGGCGCGGACCGACCATTCCCGCGGCGGCCGGGCAACGTTGCGGATAGGGAACACGTAGGGGTAGACCGACTTGCCCTGCCCCACGTTCCTGCATGCGCGGCGGAAGTATTCGTAGAATCCGCGATCGTGAACGGCCAGGATATGGCGGCTCGAATGTTTCTTCACCGGCAGGTTCTCGATCAGGCCGTTTCCTTCGAGTTCGCGGAGGATGGCGTTGATCCGTGCGGGCGCTTCGACGTAGCCGCGTTCGCGCACGTGGTGAATGTTGTGTTTGTCGTTGACGAACACGGCGATCGGCTCGGGGGCGGGGGCCGTGGCCGGAACGCGAGGCGTTTTTGCCGGCAGATAGCGGGGCTCGCGCACGCGGACGGGGTCGTCGCGGAAGGAGGCCAACACGTGCTTGACGAACTCGGGCGAGCAGAGATCGGCATATTTTCTTTCGAGGATCGCGCACACCACCTTCTTGGCGTAGCTGCGACTCAGCGGCTGCCCGCGATCCAGGCCGTCGAACACCAGGTACGGCATGTAAGGATCGCCGCCCGGCGTTAGCGGACTCTCATACGCGGTGCCGACGATCGGCCGGGCATTCCAGGCCTCGTAGAAGCGCAGCCGGTCGCCGTTCAGCTTCTGGACCACGGGGCTGGGGCAGACGGCCGGATCGTCAGGGAGGCATTCGAAGAAGATGCCCACCGAATCGAGGCCCAGGGCTTCCTGCCTGAGTCGTTCGTAGACGGCCGCCCCAATGCCCCGGCCGCGCACGGCTTTGCCGATCGCCAGGTAGTCGAGGTAAGAGAAGCGGAGTTCGGGGTCGTGCATCAGGAGCGCAAAACCTTTGACCGTTCCTCGCGACTTCTCGGCAACGAACAGAACCGTGCGAAACTGTTGTTTGAACGGATTGCGGAGCTTTTCGGAGAGTCGTGCCGCTTCGTCGGGATGGAGATCGGGAAACTGATCGCGAAGGATCTCTTGAACCTGGGCGATGGCCTGCTTGTTGATCGGCAGGACGTCGTCGTGAATGCGTCGAATACGAAACATGGCAAATCGGCCCGCAAAAAAGGGGTCAGGACTCTTTGTTTTCGGAATCTCGGTCCGCCAATTGGTGGAAATCCCGATGCAGAACCGTCTTCTTGTTCCATCCTGCCAGAATCAAAGAGTCCCGACCCCTTTTCTTCAAGTGTCGTTCAGGATGGCTTGGATCGCCTGATCGAAAGAAATCCCGGCTTCCTGCAAAGCGGCCGCGTACCCGGCGTCGGGCGACAGGCAGGGGTTGGCGTTCACCTCAAGAATCCACGGATTTCCCCGGCCGTCAACCCGGAAGTCGACGCGGGCGTAACCGTGGAGTCCAAAAACGGTCCAGCAGCGGCGGGCCAGGTCGGAGAGCCGCACGCCCAATTCGAAATCGCTGCTTCCGGGCGTACATGGGAACTGCCGCGGCGTGTTGGCATACTCGAACGAGCCGGAGGCCCACTTGGCGTCGTAGCCGACGATATGCGGCTTGCCCGCAGGGAAGGCCGAGAAATCGATCTCGGCCGGCGGAAGCACGATCGGTCCCTCCGGGGTGCCCAGGACCGCCAGGTTGAACTCGCGTCCCTCGACGAACTGCTCGGCAAAGCAGGCCCGATCGACGAGGCTGGATTGCTCTTCGAGTCGCGATTGGAGTTGCCGTTCGTCGGAGGCCTCGTAGACGCAATCGTCGGTCATTCCCAGCGATGCGTGTTCTTCGATCGGCTTGAGGATGAAGGTGGCCGGAAAGTGAAGTTCCGATGCCGGCAGGTTGTTCTCAGGCTGTGTGCCACTGCGTGCTTGCAGGCAGTGTGTGGATTCGGACACTGCCTGCCGGCAAGCAGCGGCACATGGATCTGGCGAACGACGGCGCCGTGCCGTCTCCAGCCAGGGCGGCGTCGGCAAGCCGGCGAGGGCCATGGTTCGCTTGGCCCGGATCTTGTTGTTGCTGAGCACGAGGGCGGCGGCCGGGGCGCCCGTATAAGGAATCTCCATCGTTTCCAGCAGGAATGCCGGAAGATGGGCGAGGGAGTCGGTGCCGTCGAGCGACTCGACCAGGTAGAAGACGCAGTCCGGATCGGTGGCCACGAGTTCCAGCCGGGTCCGCTCGAGGTCGAGGGTCGCTTCCGCCGTCTCGACCGTGTGTCCGAGTCGCTTCAGCGACTCGGACACAGTTTTTGCCTGAAAGAGGACGTCCTTTTCATCCTCGGAAGCATCGCGACCGACGGCCTGATGGAGGATCGTCACGCGCATGCCGGCTTCTCGCAAGGCTGGGAGGCGGTCAGTCCGAGCGGCGGGCCGGCTGGGCGAACGCGTTGGGCGGCTGACTGCACGATCCGTTGGATGAGTTCCCCATAGGGAATCCGGCGGGCGGTGCAGATCATGGGCAGGTCGGAGTGCTCCGGATGGAGACCGGCCAGGGGGTTGATCTCCATGACCTGGACCCGGCCCTCCGAGTCGCAGCGAAGATCGATACGGCCGGCGTCGCGGCAGCCGAGCGCCCGCCAGGTGGCCAGGGCGATCAACTCGGCCTCGCTGACGGCCACGTCCACCTCAGCGGCGACGGGCCGATACTCGACCAACTCTTCGCACTGCTCTTTGTTCACGTAGGAATAGACGCCTTCTTCGGCATCGGCGCGCAGCACGATTTCCAGGGTGCCGATCACCTCGGCCTGGTCGTCGGTGCCCCAGACTCCCACGGTGAACTCCCGCCCCGGCAGGTACGGTTCGACCAGCACGGGTTGCCGATGCGTCAGGAGCAACTCCCGGCAGACGGCCTCCAGTTGATCGGGAGCGTCGATTCGGGACGCCGGCGTGATTCCCTTCCCCGTCCCCTCGGCGATCGGTTTGGCAAACACCGGATAGCCGAGCGAGACGGAGGCGACGTCTTCCGGCCTGCGCACCACGGCGAACTCGGGCGTGGGAATGCCGGCCGCCCGGAGCAGCGTCTTGGTCATTCCTTTTTCGAGGCAAACGGCCAGAACGAGGGGATCGGAGAACGTGTAGGGGATATCGTAGACGTCGAGCAGGGCAGGAACCTGGGCTTCGCGAGCCGGTCCGTTGAGTCCCTCGCAGATGTTGAAGACGAGATCCCACCGATCGCCCGCCGCCAGCCGGTGAACCAGTTGTCTCGCATGGCCGATACGGTCGGTCGTGTGCCCCAGATCCCGCAGCGCGTTCTCGATGGCGTCGACCGTATCGGGACGGTCGAATTCGGCCGTTTCGAGTTCGCTGTAGCCCATGGCCAGATACTCGGAGCGGAGGTCGTAGGTCAGGCCGATTTTCATGGGGCAAGGTTCCTCTCGGATTTCCTGATAAAGCAGCCGATGCCAGCGATCGGCGTCGGCGGGGCTCATGCTGACAGCCTCGTGAGGCGAGTCGTCGGGTGCCAGCAGATACCACGGGCATTCGGGCGAGAGCCCCGGCTGGATGCCGCGCTCGTCATACTGGCAGGGATGCAGCCGGCACACAAGGGGGCGCACCTCCATCGGGATCCGGCAGCCGGTCGATGTGAGGAAGACACAGTCGCCGCCGACCTGCTGTTTGAGCACGCGGCGGGAATTGTCTCGCCGGATTACCCGGCTCTGCCAGAGCGGATCGTCTCCGACGTCGAGGTACTCCGGATTCCAGGGAACCCGGTATTCCCAGAACTCCCCTGTCCCGGTGAACCGGCGAATTCGCCGGATATCCGACAGGGTCACGTAAATATCATGCGCCTGGCAGCACGTCTGCTGCCGTAGGGCGCATTGGGCACAAAGCGACTCGCCGCGTTTCATCTCTTGCTCAGGCTCCGCCGCAGGACGAGCAGGAGAGAGATGCGTGGGAGGCGGTCGGCGTTTCGGCCTGCGGATCGGGGTAGCGGTAGAGGTGCCCCTCGAAGTTCTGCAGGAGGAGGTCGTCGCCGTCGCGTCCGACGACGTATTGGGGCTGAAGCGGGATCTTGCCGCCGCCGCCCGGTGCATCGATCACATAGTTGGGTACGGCGTACCCGGTCGTGTAGCCGCGCAGCCCGTGGATGATTTCGATGCCTTTGCTGACCGGCGTCCGGAAATGGGACGAACCGGAGATGGGGTCGCACTGGTAGAGGTAGTAGGGGCGGACCCGCATCTGGAGCAGTCGATGGACCAGGTCTTTCATGGTCTCGACGTTGTCGTTGACCCCCTTGAGGAGCACGGTCTGGCTTCCCAGGGGAATCCCCGCATCGGCCAGCCGCGTACACGCCTGATAGCTCTCCGGCGTGCACTCGTCCGGATGGGTGAAGTGCAGGCTCATCCACAGGGGATGGTACTTGCGCAGCACGCGGCACAGGGCGGGCGTGATCCGCTGGGGCAAGACGGCAGGCATCTTGGTTCCCAGCCGGACGAACTCGATGTGGGGGATCGCCCGCAACCGGCCCAGGATCCAGTCGAGCCGATCGTCGCTCATCGCCAGGGGGTCGCCGCCCGAGACGAGCACGTCGCGAACCTGCGGCGAGTTCTCCAGGTAGTGGAAGATCTTCTCCAGCCGCGGCTCGGAGGGGGCCAGCTCTCCCTGCCCCACGACGCGCGACCGGGTGCAGTAGCGGCAGTAGGTCGAGCAGAAATCGAGGGCCAGAAGGAGCACGCGGTCCGGGTAGCGATGGACGAGCCCGGGAACGGGGCTGTGCCCGTCCTCGCCCAAGGGGTCGTCGGCTTCGCCGGGGGTTTGCACGAACTCGCCGGTCGACGGCATGACGGTCCGCCGCAGCGGCTGGTCCGGGTTCTCGGCGTCCAGCAGCGACAGATAGTAGGGTGTGATGGCAAACGGAAGCAGGTCGCCTCCGCGAACGATCGCTTCCCGCTCGTCGTCGGAAAGCAGAAGGAAACGTTCCGCTTCCGGGAGCGTGCGGATCCGATGCCGGAGTTGCCAGCGCCAATCGTTCCACTCGCGATCGGTTACCTGGGGGAAGAACCGGCGCCGAAAAGCCCGCGTTTGCCGGCTATATCCCCGTTTGGAGGCCGCCGAAGAAGGCCCTGTTTGCGGAGCCAAGACGGCCGGTGTTCGTCTGGCCGTGCCGGACTTCTTCTGCCGAGCCAGCGCGGGGGCGACGACGACCCGTTGGGCTGGCTGGGCGCTGTTTTTGGTGGGCGTACGGCGGCGGAGGGACCGGTCGGGAGTCTTTCCCGGCGGGTCGGAGAGAGTGAGAGTCACTTGGAGGATTTCGGCCGAAGTGAGGCAATCCCCGGGGGGCTCCTCGTCCATGGCCACACACGCGCATTCTTCAGTGTCCGCCTTGTTCATTCCGAGTACTCTTTGGGGAGCGACCAATGGGCCGGGGCATCCGAGCTCCCTTCGTGCCCCAGCGGTTGTGTACGACCACAACCTTCTCAAGTCGCCATCGCGTCGCTCTTTGGGGCACGCCCGTGCCCACGCAGAGATGAAGCGGTAGCGTCATGGGCTCGTCGTCATACTTGGCAGCAGGACTTGCGTGATCGCTGGTTTTCTGACGGGCAAGAAGCCGATCAGAAGCTTCTGGGATGCTCTCTTGCCGACGATTCAAGTCGGCGCGTCGTGTGAGTTTCGGAATAGGCTCAGGTGTCCTGCCAAGCAGATTTCCGTGTCAGAGAAACGCCGGGCCGACAGCGTCGGTCCCAAGAGAGCCTCATCTGGCACATTCTGTCGGATTGTATCGACCGACAAAAGAAAATCAATATAACTTTTCGTTGCTTTTCGGAATTTTGCGGTGAGCGTCTTCCGTCGGCACCGTCGGTGTCGTGCCGGCGCCGTTCGCCGACTCGCGATTGCCTCTGCAAGACCGCCTGCCCCACAACTCGTTCGCACCGCACGGTCGGTCCCGGCGTTCGACCCTGGCGGGTTTCCCTAGGTGCCGAGGTCAGGTATGATGCGTCGGGTTGGCGACGGGACGATTCCAAGTGGGAGATTGCCAACGCCGGGCAGACCCTCGCCCCAACCTTTGCGAAGACATGCGCACCAGTCCCGATCCAAGATACTAAGAATGACAACAGGTCAGTGGTACTACACGCAGAACGGCCGGCAGTCGGGCCCGGTCTCCTTCTATCAACTGCAGCAGTTGGCCAACTCTGGAGCCCTGAAGACCGGCGACTACGTGTGGACCGACGGCCAGGAAGACTGGAAACCGGCCAGTGAGATTGCCGGGCTCTTCTCCGCCCCAGGGCCGCCCGTTCCTCCGCCGCCCGGCAGGGACTATCATCCGGCCCCCGGCAGTCCCGACCTCGTCATGCCCAGCGATCCGCCCCGAGACCCCGCGGTGATGGCGATTCTCTCGTTTCTGCTCCCCGGCCTGGGCCAGATCGTTCTTGGCCAGAACGTCAAAGGCATCGTTCTGCTCGTCCTCTACTTCGGTGTGGGCTACGCCACGGTCTGCGTCGGCAGCCTGCCCGTCTTGATCGTCGCGATTATCGACGCCTATCAAATCGCGACCAAACTCCGCAACGGCCAACCCGTCCGGCAATGGGAGTTCTTCTGAATCGCCTTGCGGGATTCGTTGAGGAACTGGCCGCGTGGGCTTGCCCCGCGCTCAGAGCCTGGCGACAGGAGCGTTTGACCACTGGTGGTGCGGGGCATCCTACGGGCAGGCGACCAAGCGCGGGACAAGCCCACGCGGCTAGATGTCCGTTTCGTAAGTTCCTGGCCAGTTAGGCCGCGATTCGGGTGTAAGGGCGCGGCGGGTACAGAAGTCGTTCGTAGGTCTTGGGGCGTGGGCTGAAACCGGCCCGGCCTCGTTTTTGTTGTCGTCGTGTTTTGCTGAACGGCGTGTCGCGGACCAAGGGCTGACCGGTATAGGTCCAACGGTAGGGATGAGCCCAGTGGAGATTGTAGTCGTCGAGGAATTGGCGAAACCGGTTCTCGAAATCTCCCGCTGAACAGAAGCTGCCGCGAGCAAGAAATCGGCGGGCTAGAACACCAAACCACAGTTCCACTTGATTGAGCCAAGATCCGTGCTTTGGGGTGAAATGAAACACATGCTTGTGAGACGGATCGGTGAGGAACTCGCGGCGCTCTTTTCCGGTTCTCAATTCTCGGGGCACAAACGGAACATTGCTCAATTCGGCCACCAACTGACAGACCGGCAGGCTCCAATGCGTGTTGAGGTTGTCGAGAATCCAGTCGAATCGTTCCATTTCTGCAAAGCGTTCGGCAACTTTCGCCATGTGCGCTGCGAAGTCGTCGCTGGTGCGAGTCAACCCAAGATCCCAAACCACCTCCCCGGTCGGTACCACAAAAGAACCGATCAAGGCACGTACCCCGTGACGGATGTATTCGTGCTCGCGCCGCTCGGGCTTACCAGGCTCGACAGGTCGAGTGGGGTACTTGCGCTCGAGAATCTGCATGCCCGTCTTTTCGTCCGAACAGATGAGCAGTCGTCCCTGTTGATAGAGCTTGGGGGCGTCGACGTACAACTGACAAATCTCCCGGGCCTTCTCGTCGAAGTCCGGGTCATGACTGTTGAGCCAATAGACGCTCTTGTGTGGCTTCAAATCCGCCTCGTCCAAGATACGCCAGACGGTCGAGCGGCTGATCGCTTCGTGTGCGGCTCGGTTGAGGATCGTCATAGCGATGTCGTCCAGAGTCCAGCGGGTTGCCGTGCCACCATGTTCCGACGGCTGGCTGGTGGCCAGCGAAACGACTTCAACCTGCGTCAAGGGGGGAAACGCGGGGCGGTCGTCCCGAACGTGGTGCGTCTTGTAGACCGGGCAACCCTTGTTCGAGGAAGCGGTCTCGCCACAGGGCAACCGTGTGCCGAGAGCAGTCAAACTCGGCCGCAATCTGCAAATTCGGTGGACGATCCGGATCCGCCGCCCGCAGGACAATCCGTGCCCGGAAGGCCAACGATTGCGGCGTGGACGAAGCACGCGCGATTCTTTCCAACGGTTCACGCTGTTCATCGGTCAACGAAACTTCATCCGCGAAAGGTAGGGGCATGGCGAGCCTCCTTGCTCTGGAACCCTGATTCTCAATACCAATTCGCCTTTGCTACCCCATGTCCCCTTTCTTGTCCAGGTCAACTATAACTGTTTGTCAACTTACGAAACGGACATCTAGCGGCCTTGTCAGCAGCCGCGAGGGCTTCTCTGACGGTGGTACGCTGATGACGAGTGACCGCGGCGGCAGCGGTGCAAGTGGCTCGAGCGATGGCTTCGATCGGGTCGCCCACAAGTCCTTCCAGAGCCTCGGCATTTGCGGAAACGCCGTCCGAAGTTATTGGCTGTCCACGAGCAATACTTTCTGCAGACGTGATTGCGCTCTTAATGTCACCCTGTCGTTCTGCATCCGGGATTCTGATCGATCCCTCCACCATGCGAGCACAGCGAGTCGCATAGGCGACGATTGCCCGCAGTGTAAGGCGCTGCAGGTCCTCCTCTGTTGGCAAGGCGCGACTTACCGCCTTGTTTTCAGCCTGTGCCGTAACTGCCTTGGTGTACCACTCCGGCTCCCCCTCCGGCCACAAGGGGCCCATCACTGAGAAATCGACGGGGGCACCGTCCAAGTCAGGGCCGGTAGGGTGATTAGCAAGGAGAAACTCGTAGTCCCTACCCGCGGAAGCCGCCACTTCGGCAGAGTTCGCGGCGGCGCTGCGCGCAGCATCCACGCTCTTGGTGGCGAGACCAGCGTCGCCAGACACGGCCGCTCGACTGGCCAAGACAGCGGCCATGGCGGCAGTGCCGCCGACAACAATGCCATCGACAATACCGCGAACGCCCCCTCCAAGCATGCCGCCGCCGATGATACCACCACCGCCGCGGACAGCAACGTCGACATTCACGTCCCCGCCGGAAGCAAAAGTCTCTGCCGCAGCGATCGCCTTTTCGACCGCCTCAACCTGCTCACGGTTCTCCGAGCGAAACAACGGCTGAACACGCCGGGCAGATCGGGCGGCGTAGGCAACCATGCCTCGTCTGGACAAACGCTGAAGATCTCCTTCGTTCGGGAGAACACTCTTTCGCAAACCCGTCTCCCGCTTCTCTGTGATCGCCTTCGAATACCACTCCGGCTCGCCCTTCGGCCACAGCGGCCCCATATCGGAGACCTCAAACGGCTCACCAATGGGATCACC
>Ga0209313_1002083_pt1 | contig 11527 bp, 12 predicted proteins | sample BioC13SIPDNA_3_FD_185748 | JGI IMG/M metagenome (GOLD analysis project Ga0209313, IMG submission 185748) | Anaerobic biogas reactor microbial communites from Washington, USA - Biogas_R2_B C13 SIP DNA (SPAdes) (version 2) | ecosystem: Engineered > Bioreactor > Anaerobic > Unclassified | place... | reverse complement strand
TGGTTATATCTAAAATATTTCCAGAAGAGTAGTAGACTAAATACCTTTGGTATGATTTACTATTAATATCCCCACCCAGAAAAAAGCAAACCTGTCGAAAGGCAGGGACGCAAAGCCCAGGGTCTAAAGCGTCAATCGTCATGACAGCCTGGTTGTTGGGACAAGGTTCAATCGTGAGTATTTAAATCTCGAAAAAAGCAAACCTGTCGAAAGGCAGGGACGCAAAGCTAAGGGTCTAAAGCCAATATGGTTAAGACAGCCTGGTTGCCGAGAGCAGTAAGTTGGATAAACCTGCTTCGCAAACAGTGGAAGCAGGTTTTTTAGCGGCAATCTCCGTTTTCAGGCTATCTGTGCTCTAAAAACATAAGGAGGAGTAAAGGATGGAACTAATGAAGAGATTGCTGCAGGAGGAAGACGGGCAGGACGTTATAGAGTACGTGATCATCGCCGCTATGATTTCTATCGTAGCCATCGTCCTGGTTGGTGTTGTGGGTGATCAAGTACAAGCTACATGGACTGGTGTGAATAATCAGATATAGCGGGACAACATTTTTGGGTATTAGCCTCAATTACGGAATAGATAGGAGAGCCTGCACTAGCGGACCTGATGCAGTACATACAAGCCAGAGGCCAGTGTGAACGCAGAATCTTCTCCTTCTAGATAGTTTTCCCATCACATTATCGAAAGAAGGTGATTTCGGAAAGACCTGACTGTATCAGGGTAAACCCTTCGAAAGAAGGCGGCACAAAGCCAAGGGGCTAAGGCAGCATGAGCTGCTAAGCCTGCCGGTTGCCAGGAAGGATTGTCCAACAAGTCATATCTTTCGGTAATTCCAAAGTGTCGCCACATCAGTGGTCGCATAATTTGCAGAGGAAGGAGGTAAGTAAATGAACTTGGTAAAGAGGCTTATTAAGGAAGAAGAAGGCCAGGGGATGATCGAATACGTAATCATCGCTGCTTTCATTTCTATCGTAGCTATTATAGTTATAAAAGCAATAGGACCAAAAATAAATAATGTATGGCAGAATGTCAACAGCAGCCTTGAAACAACCACCACCACCACGCCAAGCGACTAAGAACGCTATCATTAATTTATTTTGACTGGGGCAAGGCCCTACATCACGTAGGGCCTTGTTCAAGGTAAATGTTTATGTTGCTAAACAGTATATTGATTGTAGTCCTTGTTGTGTGTGCTGTAACTGATCTAATATATCGGAAGATATATAATGCCGTATTGTTGCCAGCCTTGCTTTTTGCCCTAGTTTACAATGCATACCAGGGCGGGTGGGCAGGACTGGGGCAGTCGATGCTAGGTTTGCTGGTCGGTTTGTTGATTCTCATCCTTCCATTTGCCAAGGGAGGCATGGGAGCCGGAGACGTCAAATTACTTGGAGTTATTGGAGCATTTAAAGGGGCTACATTTGTGTTGTACACAGCGATTGGTATGGGTTTGGCCGGAGGTTTGATAGCCCTGGTGATTTGGAGTTATAAATTTGGTGTGGTAGACACCGTAGTTGGAATTCTAAAAGCTATTTGGGTGATGATAAGGAGCGGTTTTACCATATTCCCGTTTAGATTACATAATGAGAAAATAATGCTGCCTTATGGTTTGGCGATTGCACTGGGTACCGCAGGTGCCTGGTGGTGGATGAGGTGAAATAAATGCGGCGATTGGTGAAAAATATGCGCGGCCAGGCTATGGTTGAGATGGCTATCGTCCTGCCGATTTTGCTCGCGGTGGTTTTCGGAATCATCGAATTTGGTAATATTTATTCCCATCAGTTGGCGTTAAACAACTTAGCCCGGCAAGCTGTACGCACGGCAGTCGTGGATGATGATGCAGATCATAGTGATGTGGAAGATGACATTGAAGATATTGCCGCAGAACAAGGTATGGATACTGCTACTGTTTCAATAACTACAAGCGGCGGCGATGTTATCGCGACGGTCGATTATAATGTTACTTTGATTACCGGCCAGATAATTGGTATTGGTACCAAACACTTGTCAGCTAAGGCGACTATGAAAGCGGAATGAGGTGAGCAATATGTGGAGAAAAGTCCTGGTTGAAGAAAAAGGCAGTGTAATGGTGATGGTGGTTATCGGCTTGATAGTACTCATCGGCTTTACCGGACTAGTTATCGATGGAGGCCAGGCGTACATGACCAAATCTAGACTCCAGAACGCCGCCGATGCCGCCGCGCTGGCGGGGGCACAGTCACTGCCCACTGCGGGAACTGCAGCCAACGCGGCCATAACCTATGCCGGTCGCAATGGAATGAAACCATTGGTGAGCGACATAAACAGTTCGGGCAACACCTACACCGCGTTCCGTGCAGCAGACCGAGTAGTAGCCCAAATATTGCCGGCTTCCCAAGGGGAGACAATAACTCAGCCCAAGTATACTGAGGAGGACTTAGAGAAATTAGAAGATGAACTCAGGGAACATTTGAACGCAATAAGTAATCCTGAATTAATGGCTTTAGCTAATTCATATTCGATAACATATGAAACTACGCAAGAAACAATAGGTTATACGTTCGCAGAACTTGATGGGATGACCTCTACCGCGCTGATTGCGATGGCTGATCAGTATAACATTACCGATGGTTTGACCACAACTATTGTTCCCGGGACTCATACGGCCGGTGAATTTTCCGGCTATTCAAATCAACAACTACTGCAAAAAGCTAACGAACTTTTCGTTCCTGAGGGCGATGGCTTGACCACCCTATTAATTGATAACATGAGCGAACCCCAACTGCGGGAATGCGCGGCCGATTACGGCATCACAATAGACGGCAGTTGTCTGAAAGATGGCAAAATTAAAGACCAAAAAATTGACGATGTAATAAGGTTATTAAAAAACAACCTCCCCGGTCATCCGGTGATCAGTGCTAAAATTATTAGCGATAAAACGGCGCTGATCAATGCAATAGTGGACAAACTAAACCAGAAAGATGCAACTACCTCTAAAACCATAACCGACAAAAACGCCCTAATCAATGCTCTGCTCGCCAAAGCGTCTTCCATGACGGTGACAGTACCAAAATATCGGGAACAGTTATGTGACGACATAATAGATATAGAAATAGCTGATTTGGACGATGATACAGAGACAATAGAAACCGGAAGCCACCCGGATCAGATCAAGGTCACGTGTACCAGAACAATAGACAATTCGTTTATGGCAATTTTGGGATTTCCAACTCGAACGGTTTCAGCCACTGCAGTTGCTGAGAACCCAGGATTTATGGGGGATACCATGCCTTTTATAAATTGGGACAGCTATGATGTGGGCGATGAAATAATACTTTGGGACAAAGAGGGCAGTGGGAATTTCGAGTGTCTGATGCATGCTCCTCACGACCCCTATTACCACTTTGATCCAGCGATAGGAGCGGAAAAAAAGAATGGCAAAGTAGCCAACATCAAAAAAGAACTTGAAAATATTTGTATACCGGGGGCGGTTGTATATGTTATTAGCCTTAAGAATGATGTAATGGTGCCTGGCAACGAAATACCCACATCGAAAGGCAGTTTTGTGTACCCGAGCGCCAACACAAAAAATAAAGCAATAATCAGTTCAGATTATCTGGCCTTGTTAAAATGTACAGTAATATCTTATGACTCAAAGACAATTGGGTTAAGGATAGATGAGTCATATGAGGACTTATCACCGTCTGGAATCGAAACTATTTCTGGGCGGCCTAAATTAGTAGAGTAGAAAAACAATCAGCAAGAAGAAGCTGTATGGTATGAATAACATTCTGAGGAGAGATGGTAATGCGTAACAAGATAATCGTAATATTGGCTTTGGTTTTTGCACTCCTCGCGGCATTCATGGCTTATTACGTGCTGAACAATGCCAAACAGGCCGCACTGAATGAACAATACATACAAGTAGTGGTCGCGCGCCAGGATATTCCCGCCAATACGGCGATCACCCCGGAGATGCTGGAGGTAAAGAATTTCCCCAAGACCCTGCAAACGGGCAAGGAGATTACCGATATCAATGCTGCCGTGGGCCGAATATCTCCGGTAGCTATTAGTAAGGGTGAATATTTGCTGGATAACCGGTTAATCAAACCGGGCGAGGGTAAAGACCGGCTGGCCTATACGGTACCGGAGGGTATGAGAGCCATGTCTATCCCCATAAATGCAGTTACGGGTGTATCCAATATGATCAAGAAAGGCGACCGGGTTGATTTTGTGGCCATCGTGCCAGCCAACAGCGCTTCCCCGGAACCCCGTTCGATGATGGTTTTGCAGAATATTGAGATATTGGCGGTAGGTTCGGTATACAAGGATACCACCGCACCTCAGGAGGGTGCAGCCGCGACCCTTACTGTTGCGGTCGATCCCCAGAGCGCCCTCAAGCTCAAGATGGCCCTCAAGAATACCGACTTTGCCTTGGCGCTGCGCCCGCCTTCAGATAAGAATCTAGTCAACCCTGCTCCAGTAACCATTAATCAGTTCTAATAATTAAGATAACATCTTCCGCACGGAAAGGGGAGCTTATAGCCATATGGAGAAAATCAGAATTTTGATTGCCAGCGATCTGCCCGAATATCGGCAGGAGCTTACTGAGATGCTAAGCGAAGAACAGGATTTCCTTATAATCGGGGAGGCGGTCAATGGACCCAATGCGGTTAAAAAGTCCGAACATCTGATTCCGGATATCATCCTCATGGATATACAAACCCCAATAACAGAAGGTATCGAAGCCACCGAGAAGATAACCCTGGCTCATCCGGGTATCGGGGTGATTATTATATCGGCCCAAGAAGATACCACTTTGATGAGGCAGGCTATGATGGCTGGTGCGGGCGACATTCTTTATAAAAACCAGATCCAGGAGGGCGAGATTGCCCAGTCGGTGCGGCGCTTGTATCAAGCCCAAAAAACCCGTAATGCCAGCCTTAACAGCGTTGCCGGGGACAAAGACCTGAAGCTTCGTGCTCCCCAGGTAGTAACCGTATTTGGCGCCAAAGGCGGAGCAGGCAAAACTACTTTGGCCGTAAACATAGCTGCCGCCATCGCCAATGAGACCAAGCGCCGGGTGGCCCTTATGGACTTGAATCTACAGTTTGGGGACGTGGCTTCATATATGAATATCCAGCCGCGGCGCACAATTGCCGAATTTGTACAAGAACGTAACCAGTGGGATACCCAGCTGCTAAACAGCTACTTGATTCCCCACAACTCTGGGGTTAAGATTCTGGCTGCTCCCCTTAGACCTGAAGATGCTGATCTGGTCACACCAGAACAAATAGAGAAGATCATAACGATACTAAGGGAGAGCTTCGATTATATAATTATAGACTCTCCCCCCTATATATCTGATACACTGCTAACAGCTCTGGATACCTCCAATCAGATAATACTGGTTATGTCCATGGATTTACCCGCAGTAAAGAATGTCAAACTAAGTTTGAATCTCTTGGACACTTTGCATCATAGCGGCAAAACCAAACTGGTTATCAACCGTGGAGCCAAACAGTTTGGAGTCGATATACACGATGTGGAGAAGACCATCGACTTCCTGGCGGCTGAGGAGGTTCCCAGCGAGGGTAATACCGTGGTCAACGCAGCTAACAAGGGGGTTCCGTTTGTACTAAGCCATCCTCAGACGCCGGTCAGCAAGGCTATCCAAGGAGTGGCCCGCATGATTGTGGATGACTCAGGCTACCAAAATGACTTGCGGCAGGGCAAGGAAAAGGGAAAGAAAAGTAAGAAAACCGGTTTCAGGAATATATTTAGCAGATAGGGGTGGAACCAATGTCATTAGCCCAGCGATTGCAGGGTCAGGCCACGAATGAAGTCCGACAGAACTGGTCTACCAATATAAAAGATCAACAGAAGGAGGAACGACCGGACAAATACGCCGAATTGAAAATAAATGTACACCGAGAGGTTATCGACCTTATTGAGGATCACTCAAGGCAGAATGAACTTTCGGGAGAAGCCTTGGCTCAGTTCGTGCGCAACAACATCATGTCCACATTAGAGAGGGATGCTGTATTTCTGCCGTTCTCGGAAAGACAGATAATTGCCAACGAGTTGATGGATGAAGTGTTGGGGTTCGGGCCCATCGAACCTTTGCTCAGGGAAGAGAGTATCACTGAAGTCATGGTAAATGGCCCCAAGCGAGTATACGTGGAGCGGGGTGGCAAGATATATTTGACCGACGTGGTATTCCGTGACGATGACCATGTCATGCATATAATTGACAAGATAGTATCGCCCCTGGGACGGCGCGTGGACGAGAGTTCGCCTTATGTCGATGCCCGCCTTCCAGATGGTTCCCGTGTAAATGCTATTATACCGCCTTTAGCACTGGGAGGGCCGACTATCACAATCCGCAAATTTGCCACTAACCCTTATACAGTCAACGATCTGATGAGGTTTGGAACTCTCACTCCCAATATGGCAAAGTTCCTGGAGGCTGCGGTTAAAGGCAGGCTGAACATTATTATTTCAGGCGGGACTGGCAGTGGCAAGACCACTCTGCTGAACGTGCTGGCAGGATACATCCCCGAGAGTGACCGAATCATCACGGTTGAAGATGCGGCGGAATTAAGACTGAGTCAGGATCATGTAGTAAGCTTGGAATCAAGAGCGGTAAATATAGAGGGCAAAGGTGCGGTAACCATTCGCGATCTTGTTCGCAACTGTCTGCGTATGCGTCCCGACCGGATTGTGGTTGGGGAGGTACGCGGCGGAGAAGCCCTTGACATGCTGCAGGCTATGAACACCGGTCACGATGGCTCCTTGACTACTGGGCACGCCAATTCTCCCCGGGATATGCTGGCCAGGCTGGAGACTATGGTAATGATGGCCGGAATGGAGTTGCCATTAAAGGCTATCCGCCAGCAAGTCGCGTCCGCTATAGACTTGATCGTCCACGGTTCCCGTCTGCGCGACGGCAGTCGTGTAATAACCCATATAACCGAAGTAATCGCTATGGAGGGCGATGTTATCCAGTTGCAGGATATATTCCTCTTTGAGCAAACCGGGGTGGACGCCAATGGCAAGGTGATGGGCAACCATATATCCACCGGTATTACTCCCAAATCTTATGAGCGTATCGTTGCCGAGGGTGTAAGACTTGATAAGGAAGTATTCAAACCAGTGCTGAGATGATAGAGGTGAAATCATGGATTGGGTATTAATAATCAGCGTATTGATATTTCTAGCCATTTCGTTTTTGATTATTGGCTTGAATCACCTGCGGATTGAGCAAAAGGAAGGTCTCACCAAGCGTCTTGACAACCTGGTAAGCAGTCCAGATGAAGAGACTCAGGCAACGCCGGGAATGAGGGCTCTTGATATCAACAGACTATTTAGTTCGCTGGGTAAGAACTTTACAGGACTTTCATTTACTAAAAAGGTGGAAACCGAACTAGACAAGGCTGATATTCTTCTTCGTGTTGAAGAATTTATAGGAATGAACATATGTGTTGCAATCGGTGGAGGACTATTGGTGCTTTTATTTACCAACAATACTTCCTTTGCACTGCTGGGATTGCTGTTGGGAGCGTTTCTTCCCAGCCTGTTCGTGTATCGCCAAAAGCTTAAGAGAGCGGAGATGCTCAGTGAAGAAATCGGCGAATCGTTGACAGGTATGTCCAACTCCCTGCGGGCTGGTTACAGTTTTCAGCAAGCCATGGATCTTATCGCTAGGGAGACCCAAGGACCCCTGGGCAAAGAATATCGTCGTACATTGCGGGAGATCAACTTGGGGGTCACTACTGACCAAGCCTTACAGAATCTTGTTAAGCGGGTCAATAACGAAGATATGGAGCTCATGATTTCCACGGTATTAATCCAGAGATCGATTGGCGGTAACTTGGCGGAGATATTTGATAAAATTGCTGAAACCATTCGACAGCGCATTCGCATGAAAGGAGAAATCCGGGTGCTGACTGCCCAGGGACGTTTTTCCTCATGGGTTCTTGGTGCCATGCCGATAGTCCTCTTGGTTGTGATATCAATGATGAATCCTGATTATATAAAAATGTTTTTCGAGACCCCGCTGGGCTGGGGATTGCTCGCTTATGCAGCCATATCTGAGGTAATTGGCTTTATTCTGATCAAGAAAGTAACCAACATCGAATTCTAGGGAGGTGACCTAATGCCGATTATACTTTACATTACTGTTTCATTTGTATTTCTAGCCATCTTCTGCTTGGTTTTCGGAGTTGTTAGACTTATGATTGGTGACCAGTTGGTTCTCAGGAATCGTTTGCAGCAAATGGAAATCACGATGACCCAGAAGAATAAACTGGGTTTTAATGAGGAATTACAGGAAGACTTTTCGGATCGTATCCTTAAGCCAATGAAGAGCAAGCTGTCCAGAGTTATACAAAAATACACACCAGTAAAACAAATATCAACCATAGAACGAAAACTGGATTATGCCGGTCGGCCATATGACTGGGATGCTAGCGGTTACCTTTCTGCTCAATATTTAACTACTATGGCTTTAGGGATTATAGCCTTTGTAATTAGTTGGGTGAGTGGGGCAAGTATTAGCAACCAGATGATGGCTCTTTTGTTGGGGTTGATTGGAGGATATCTATTATTTGAACTGATGATTGAAAACAAGATAAGGACCAGGCAGAAAGAGATCCAAAAAGAATTACCTGATGTCCTTGATCTAATGACGGTCAGCATCGAGGCTGGTTTGGGTTTTGATGCCGCTATGCAGAGAGTAACCGAAAAGGCTAAAGGTGCAATTGCCGATGAATTCAACACAACCCTTCAGGAGATTCGTATGGGAAAAACACGACGGGAAGCCTTGCGGGACCTCGGGATACGTACCGGGGTTGCTGATCTCAGTAGGTTTGTGGAATCGTTAGTCCAAGCCGATCAGTTAGGTGTTAGCCTGGGTAATGTGTTAAGAAATCAATCTGACCAGATGAGGATACTACGACGGCAAAGAGTACAGGAGCAGGCCATGAAGGCTCCGGTGAAGATGCTATTTCCTATGTTGCTCTTTATATTCCCATGCATATTTATCATAATACTAACACCTGCGATAATTCAATTTGTGAATGCCTTTTGATGCGAATTCAGTATTATTTAGTAACTAACAGCAGACGTCTATCAAAGATAGGAAATCGCATTGCAATTGCTGACAATTTCTGGTCCAGATTTCGCGGATTGTTGGGTAGGTCGAGCTTAGAAGAAGGCGAAGGTCTCCTGATTTCTCCGTGTTCATCTATTCATTGTATCGGAATGAAATTCACCATCGATGCAATATTTCTAGATAAGGATTATCGGGTTGTATCTATTCATCCAAATCTGAAGCCCGGGAAGATGGCTTCCAACCGCAAAGCTCGTCATGTTCTGGAACTTAAGGCGGGGGAAGCAGCCAAACATGGAATTGAGGTTGGAGAACAGTTGATCATAAAACCTAACCATTGATGCTTGCAACGCTATGTCTATTTAGCAATCATAGAAAGAAACCGAGCCCCTAAGAAGCCCGGTTTTTATTTTTGTCTGCCTTGGCTCTGGCATCTTTATCAAGAATGGTTTTTCGCAGCCGTAACGATTTGGGGGTGACTTCCAGGAGTTCGTCATCATTAATAAACTCCAGGCATTTCTCCAATGACATGATAAGCGGAGGCGTTAGGCGCAAAGCATCATCAGAACCGGAAGCTCTAGTATTGGTAAGGTGTTTCTTCTTGCAAACATTGACGGTGATGTCCATGCTGCGGGCATTTTCCCCCACGATCATACCCTCGTATACCTCGGTTCCGGGACCGATGAAGAGACTGCCGCGCTCCTGGACGTTGAACAACCCATAGGCCACGGCAGTGCCGCTTTCCGAAGCAACCAAGGCTCCCACTCCGCGGGCAGCTATCTCACCCTTGAACGGTTCGTAACGCTCAAAAACGCTGTTCATTATCCCGTTGCCCCGCGTATCGGTGAGAAATTGGGAGCGATAACCGATCAAACCTCGTGCCGGTACCAGGAACTCCAACTCTACCGTATCACCGTGGCCATTGTTCATAACCAACAACTCACCCCTGCGAATACCCAGGGCTTCAATTACCGTACCCACGAATAAGGAAGGAACATCTACATATAACCTTTCGATAGGCTCACAGACTACTCCATCGATAATCTTAAGGATGACTTCAGGACGGGTGACGGCAAACTCGTATCCCTCCCGGCGCATGGTTTCTATGAGTATTGATATATGCAACTCGCCTCGCCCGGATACCTTGAAACAATCAGGGCTTATTTCCTCTACCCGTAGTGATACATTGGAAAGCAGTTCCCGTTCCAGACGATCCCGCAGGTGGCGGCTGGTAACGTAGGTTCCCTCCAAACCGGCCATGGGACTGTTGTTGATCACGAAATTCATAGACAGGGTGGGTTCGTCAATATTTACGAACGGAACCGGTTCTATGGCATCGATGGCACATAAGGTCTCGCCGATGGTCATGTCTTCGATCCCTGATATGGCTACTATTTCACCGGCGCTGGCCTTAAAGGCTTCGGCCCGTTTCAAACCCTCGAAGGTGTAGAGGGTGTTTATCTTGACCTTGTGTTGCTGGCCATCGGTACTGCATAATATCAGTTCCTGGCTCTTGCCAATGGTACCCCGGTTGATTTTGCCCACTCCGATACGGCCCACGTAGTTGTCATAATCGATAGATGAAATAACCAACTGTACCGGCCCGTCAGCATCACCAGCCGGGAGCGGAATATGCTCTATGATCATATCCAGCAGCGGCCGCATATCGGTGGGGTCCCCCTCCAATTCACTCATGGCGTAACCCATCTTGGCTGAAGCATAGGCCACCGGAAAATCCAATTGATCCTCATTAGCCCCCAGGTCGATGAACAGGTCCAGCACTTCATCCAGTACCTCATCCGGTCTGGCATCGGGCCGGTCAATCTTATTTATCACTACAATAGGCTTAAGGCCAGCGGCTAGTGCTTTCCTTAATACAAATCTAGTTTGGGGCATCGGCCCTTCGAAGGCATCCACCAGCAGCAGTACGCCATCTACCATTTTGACGATACGCTCCACCTCGCCGCCGAAGTCAGCATGGCCAGGTGTGTCAACGATATTTATCTTAATACCTTCATATAAAACACTGGTGTTCTTGGATAGGATGGTGATGCCGCGCTCCCGCTCCAGATCATTGCTATCCAATATCCGATCAGGCATGGTTTGATTGCTGCGATAAAGGCCGCATTGTTTGAGCAGTTTATCCACCAGGGTCGTTTTGCCATGATCGACATGGGCGATAATGGCAACGTTTCTAAGTTGCTTGGTTTCCATTTTATAAATACCTTCCTAACTGTATAGGACGCATTATCAGTGCAACTCTATAAGTATAACAAGGTTCAGATATCCAACACAACATTCACTTTCAGATAAATAATTATTATATATATAAGGAAGCCTAATTTTGTTAGTTTTTCTCCCATGGATGTGTTGACAATTGTCAGTCAGGATGATATTATAATCCTTGCGCGCGGCCCAAGGAAGCGCGCGAAGCT
>Ga0209313_1002038_pt1 | contig 11703 bp, 9 predicted proteins | sample BioC13SIPDNA_3_FD_185748 | JGI IMG/M metagenome (GOLD analysis project Ga0209313, IMG submission 185748) | Anaerobic biogas reactor microbial communites from Washington, USA - Biogas_R2_B C13 SIP DNA (SPAdes) (version 2) | ecosystem: Engineered > Bioreactor > Anaerobic > Unclassified | place... | reverse complement strand
GGGGACTGATCAAGGGCACTGTACTTGAGTTTCAATCCACGCACCCACGCGGGGTGCGACATTTACGCTAAAAATGACAGTTCCAATTCGGCTATGTTTCAATCCACGCACCCACGCGGGGTGCGACTTGCCACGCTGTCTAAGTGCTTTGGCACCTTTGGGGTTTCAATCCACGCACCCACGCGGGGTGCGACGTCCCGTCCGGGTTCAGGCGGAATACTTCACAAGTTGTTTCAATCCACGCACCCACGCGGGGTGCGACCTGGAAGGGACGCACCTATGATCTGGTGGATCCCGTTTCAATCCACGCACCCACGCGGGGTGCGACACACAATGTTATTAGCGGATCAGCCGGAATGGATTAGTTTCAATCCACGCACCCACGCGGGGTGCGACGGGTACCGGGCCCGCTTGACCAGTTTGCCCTTATGTTTCAATCCACGCACCCACGCGGGGTGCGACTCGATCTCTGCCACTTTACCTAGAATTTCTTCCTTGTTTCAATCCACGCACCCACGCGGGGTGCGACCGTTTTGATTTGTTCTTTTATCGCAAAAGCTTGATGTTTCAATCCACGCACCCACGCGGGGTGCGACGCAGACCAGGACTCGTAGTCGGTTAGACCTTCGCGTTTCAATCCACGCACCCACGCGGGGTGCGACTTGAATCCCGATTTCCGTCTGGGTAAGGAATACCTGTTTCAATCCACGCACCCACGCGGGGTGCGACGAGCGGCCTTATTGCGGGACATGACCACCGGCCATGTTTCAATCCACGCACCCACGCGGGGTGCGACTTGACGATGTCCTGTAAGTAAACGGCTTTATCAACGTTTCAATCCACGCACCCACGCGGGGTGCGACCCTGATCATGCGGGTTGTACTTTACAGTCTGCAAGTTTCAATCCACGCACCCACGCGGGGTGCGACGGGAGGAGGGGTATTTTGTCGCAATATTATAATAGGTTTCAATCCACGCACCCACGCGGGGTGCGACCCGCCGTTGCCGGGAGGTACTTACCTATGTTGCCAGTTTCAATCCACGCACCCACGCGGGGTGCGACTCCTCCTGGAGGTATGCGGCGATCTGACCGATGAAGTTTCAATCCACGCACCCACGCGGGGTGCGACCCTGCTCTGCAATCCAGCCAGGCTTTACTATTGTAGTTTCAATCCACGCACCCACGCGGGGTGCGACCCTATGCTGTCTACGCCTAACTGTTCTGCGACCCAGTTTCAATCCACGCACCCACGCGGGGTGCGACCGAAGTGGTCGCCGATCGCTCAGCAGGTATTGGATGTTTCAATCCACGCACCCACGCGGGGTGCGACTTTTCGCCTATAATATCCGCTGCACCCTATCCCGGTTTCAATCCACGCACCCACGCGGGGTGCGACGCGTGTCGATTGGTTGACATAATAACTCTTAAAGGTTTCAATCCACGCACCCACGCGGGGTGCGACCCATAATTCGCTGACGCACCTACAGAATGACCTTTAGTTTCAATCCACGCACCCACGCGGGGTGCGACTGCTGCCTTGTTCCTGCTCATGACCACCGGCCATGTTTCAATCCACGCACCCACGCGGGGTGCGACAAACGCCATTTCTGCAGTAATACATGTAAGATGAGTTTCAATCCACGCACCCACGCGGGGTGCGACCCTTCCTTGCCGGATACTGTACTCAGGCTATCACTGTTTCAATCCACGCACCCACGCGGGGTGCGACCCAGAATTTTACGACTTTGTTCACACGCTGAAAGCCGTTTCAATCCACGCACCCACGCGGGGTGCGACCGGAGAACTTAACCATGTTAGATAGCAGTCTGTCTGTTTCAATCCACGCACCCACGCGGGGTGCGACCTCATTTCGGCATCACCTCCTGACCTAAAACCGTGCCGTTTCAATCCACGCACCCACGCGGGGTGCGACCGCGTGAACAGAATTTTTTAACTTTGTTCACATAGTTTCAATCCACGCACCCACGCGGGGTGCGACGCGTAAGAAAAAAGAATGGATCATGCACGAATATGTTTCAATCCACGCACCCACGCGGGGTGCGACCCTGTACACCCTAAACGCTCGGCCAGTTCAAAATAGTTTCAATCCACGCACCCACGCGGGGTGCGACAATGTTTCTAGCACACCAAGGATTTGTCACAGAAGTTTCAATCCACGCACCCACGCGGGGTGCGACCCCAAATAAATCAATTCTTCCCTCGTGTCCGCAAGTTTCAATCCACGCACCCACGCGGGGTGCGACCTTTTCGTACAGTACCCAAGATCGTTGAGCTCTAGCGTTTCAATCCACGCACCCACGCGGGGTGCGACCGGAGCCGCTATTTCTAGCGGGCTCCCAGAGTTACGTTTCAATCCACGCACCCACGCGGGGTGCGACCACTTCGCCCCGATCGCCGCCGCCAGCGTTGTAGTGTTTCAATCCACGCACCCACGCGGGGTGCGACGGAGACAATGTCAGAGTCAACAGTGGGTATAGAAGTTTCAATCCACGCACCCACGCGGGGTGCGACTTTAATCGCCCCCTTACATAATTGCCACGCCCACGTTTCAATCCACGCACCCACGCGGGGTGCGACTAGAATATGGCAATATGATGGGCAGTATGCTCCAGTTTCAATCCACGCACCCACGCGGGGTGCGACCCATGACCGGCCAACAGCGCGGAGCCTTTTTGCAAGTTTCAATCCACGCACCCACGCGGGGTGCGACCGGCAATACCCTATCTAGCGTTGGTGTCATCCGCAGTTTCAATCCACGCACCCACGCGGGGTGCGACCGTTCTACATCGGCAATTTTTAGACTGCGCACTAGTTTCAATCCACGCACCCACGCGGGGTGCGACGCTACTGCTGATGTTCTGGCCGAACTTCGCGACCAGTTTCAATCCACGCACCCACGCGGGGTGCGACGCAACGGCGATCATCAAAAGTCATGTATCTATATTGTTTCAATCCACGCACCCACGCGGGGTGCGACCCTACGGCCGCTTCCTGTGCAGGTTTCGGTAAATTAGTTTCAATCCACGCACCCACGCGGGGTGCGACAATTTTGAGATTAGCAAAGGCATCTTTTATTTTTTGTTTCAATCCACGCACCCACGCGGGGTGCGACCGAACCAGCAACGCAGCCAAATCCGGAGATTATAGTTTCAATCCACGCACCCACGCGGGGTGCGACCAGCGGATGACAGGCAAGATGGTTTATGTAGCGGAGTTTCAATCCACGCACCCACGCGGGGTGCGACGCGGAACGGTGACGCCGGCGGTCATGGTTTTGCCGTTTCAATCCACGCACCCACGCGGGGTGCGACTAAGATGCGATGCTCCTGCAGGATGGTTTTTTCAGTTTCAATCCACGCACCCACGCGGGGTGCGACCCGCCCAAACTCAAAACTGACTGATCAGATGGTTAGTTTCAATCCACGCACCCACGCGGGGTGCGACGCTCTTGCCTTGCTGACCCGCTGGGCAGGATTCCGTTTCAATCCACGCACCCACGCGGGGTGCGACAACGTCTACCCGTAGGGTCTTTTATCCTTGTTGCGTTTCAATCCACGCACCCACGCGGGGTGCGACGATTCCTCCAGGTAGTTCTTGCCGAATATCTCCATGTTTCAATCCACGCACCCACGCGGGGTGCGACGTGCCGATGGAAAGAAAGGTTGCGCCCACTATAGAGTTTCAATCCACGCACCCACGCGGGGTGCGACTTATACTTATCGCCGTTGTAGTCCCAACTGCCGGTGTTTCAATCCACGCACCCACGCGGGGTGCGACGTATAACCCGACCTTTTCCCCGTCAATACTCACCGTTTCAATCCACGCACCCACGCGGGGTGCGACGCACTCGGGGCATTAAAGGCGTCCTCAAGATACCTGTTTCAATCCACGCACCCACGCGGGGTGCGACTGAATGCACTGATTAGGTGCTGCCGAGCAGTCTTGTTTCAATCCACGCACCCACGCGGGGTGCGACCTCCTTTTTCTTTTGGCTCGCTGTTTTATTGATGGTGTTTCAATCCACGCACCCACGCGGGGTGCGACGGAGACAGCGCCAGGTTGACCGCACCGGGGATATGTTTCAATCCACGCACCCACGCGGGGTGCGACGCAATGATGATTGACGGTTTCCATTTATCGGACATGTTTCAATCCACGCACCCACGCGGGGTGCGACGCTTTACGGAATGATGATTGCTCGACCATTTCCAGTTTCAATCCACGCACCCACGCGGGGTGCGACCCTCAACTCTTGCAGCTCCATTTCTCCCCTGGAGTTTCAATCCACGCACCCACGCGGGGTGCGACTGCATTTTAAATCCTTTTTTCTTCATCTCTAGAAAGTTTCAATCCACGCACCCACGCGGGGTGCGACTTTTAGTACACTTTATTTGCAAAACAATAATATCAGTTTCAATCCACGCACCCACGCGGGGTGCGACGCCGAGAGAGCCCGATGGATATCGCCAGCAGCTGGTTTCAATCCACGCACCCACGCGGGGTGCGACGAAGGGGTGAACGCATTGCCCTGGAAGTTATAGAGTTTCAATCCACGCACCCACGCGGGGTGCGACCGCCTTTTTGTTCTCCGCCAGCTGGCTTTCCAGAGTTTCAATCCACGCACCCACGCGGGGTGCGACTCAAATCCAACACAGACCCGACAGACATTCCCATGTTTCAATCCACGCACCCACGCGGGGTGCGACATAATAATTAACCACAGTAAAGAACGGTTATGGCGGTTTCAATCCACGCACCCACGCGGGGTGCGACGATGGATATAAACTGGGAGGGTTTATCCCCATCCCGTTTCAATCCACGCACCCACGCGGGGTGCGACCCACCGCTGCAGAAATATTTGCCGGCGCATCAGTGTTTCAATCCACGCACCCACGCGGGGTGCGACACTGTCAAGGTCACGCTTACGGCATTGCCTTGCGTGTTTCAATCCACGCACCCACGCGGGGTGCGACGGATGGCATCATAGATGTGCTGCAGAACTCAATCGTTTCAATCCACGCACCCACGCGGGGTGCGACTCCGTATGTATTATAGGATGTCCCCAGGAAAGATGTTTCAATCCACGCACCCACGCGGGGTGCGACAGCTGCAGCCAGTCAAAAAAATCTTCGATGACCGGTTTCAATCCACGCACCCACGCGGGGTGCGACATCAACCTTCTTCTCGGCTGATTCGATTTGCTTGAGTTTCAATCCACGCACCCACGCGGGGTGCGACTGGCTCTGATGGAAACGGAATACTACATGACCGGAGTTTCAATCCACGCACCCACGCGGGGTGCGACGGAAAACGACAACGATATGCTTGTGCAGTTCGTAGGTTTCAATCCACGCACCCACGCGGGGTGCGACTATATTTCTTTTGCGTAATATTCTAAATTATCCAGTTTCAATCCACGCACCCACGCGGGGTGCGACCAAAGTCAAAATAGGGTAATTCCCTGTTGTTTGTGTTTCAATCCACGCACCCACGCGGGGTGCGACTGTAATTAAGCTGGGAATTAAACAGTTTGTTTTTGTTTCAATCCACGCACCCACGCGGGGTGCGACAATTTTGTAGAGCATCAGATGGCTATTGTAACAGGTTTCAATCCACGCACCCACGCGGGGTGCGACATGGCCTTTTTCTGTAGGTTCCCTGCTCTTTGCCTGTTTCAATCCACGCACCCACGCGGGGTGCGACAACAGCTACATAGCTTAAAATTGCATTAGTGTCTGTTTCAATCCACGCACCCACGCGGGGTGCGACTCCCCTATTTTTGCTATGCTCTGTTCTGCTTTTGTTGTTTCAATCCACGCACCCACGCGGGGTGCGACTAGTTGAAGATAACATCTGACATATCTGCTTCTTTGTTTCAATCCACGCACCCACGCGGGGTGCGACTTTGTCGCCCTCCTCCTTCTTTGGGTTCTGCCAGTTTCAATCCACGCACCCACGCGGGGTGCGACTAACAAGACCAGACCTTATCGGCATGGAGGGAAGTTTCAATCCACGCACCCACGCGGGGTGCGACTTTACACTAATGAGTGCAGGAATCAAGCTCTCTTGTTTCAATCCACGCACCCACGCGGGGTGCGACTCAAGACGACTGAAATTCTTAACTCTATGCACCGTGTTTCAATCCACGCACCCACGCGGGGTGCGACTGATGTGATCTGCATTTGCCGGAGTTCCGTATTTTTGTTTCAATCCACGCACCCACGCGGGGTGCGACTGCTTCTATTCCGTATTTGACATAGGATTTATGCGTTTCAATCCACGCACCCACGCGGGGTGCGACCTGTATGGATTACGAAAGAGACATGATAACGCCTGTTTCAATCCACGCACCCACGCGGGGTGCGACCCTAAGTCAATGGATATAAGTAAAGCGATTGATAAGTTTCAATCCACGCACCCACGCGGGGTGCGACTTATTTGCAGTTGGCAATCCGGTCAGGGTACTACCGGTTTCAATCCACGCACCCACGCGGGGTGCGACCGTAAACCCCAGCTATATATCTTGCCTCCGGAAGTGTTTCAATCCACGCACCCACGCGGGGTGCGACTATTATTGGAGGTTAAAGATTATGGCACGCAGACGTTTCAATCCACGCACCCACGCGGGGTGCGACCTGCTTCTATTCCGTATTTGACATAGGATTTATGCGTTTCAATCCACGCACCCACGCGGGGTGCGACCCGATTAAGACGCGGTGGTGAAGTTTACGGCAACGTTTCAATCCACGCACCCACGCGGGGTGCGACTCCTTTATGTCACATTTAAGCTCGGCCACATCTCCGTTTCAATCCACGCACCCACGCGGGGTGCGACCCTCCTGATGCTGCCAGTTAAAATTAAGATACCTGTTTCAATCCACGCACCCACGCGGGGTGCGACTAAACGCGTCCTGGTTGATCGCATTGGGGTATTCCACGTTTCAATCCACGCACCCACGCGGGGTGCGACACCATGTCTCATGTAATGCTCTATACATAAAGCATGTTTCAATCCACGCACCCACGCGGGGTGCGACATATGAGCTGTGTTCATTTTGAATATCTCAATCATGTTTCAATCCACGCACCCACGCGGGGTGCGACGCTAAAACAAGAGCGGAAAAATACGGAAGTATTCCAGTTTCAATCCACGCACCCACGCGGGGTGCGACACGCCTGAGCCGGAAAGGTTGGAGATCTGGCAGAGTTTCAATCCACGCACCCACGCGGGGTGCGACTACGATCTGTTTCCGGCCTCGTTTAATCTCATATAGTTTCAATCCACGCACCCACGCGGGGTGCGACTCTGCGGCCTCTGGCAAATTGCCGGTAACGAACTTCGTTTCAATCCACGCACCCACGCGGGGTGCGACGCGTACCTCCTTCCATGCGGCTTTCATTTAATGGTTTCAATCCACGCACCCACGCGGGGTGCGACTGTTTTATACCAGTACTGGCTCCACCACCACCAGCGTTTCAATCCACGCACCCACGCGGGGTGCGACCAGTTGCTTGCTGAAGCCGAAGCTCTTATTGCCAAGTTTCAATCCACGCACCCACGCGGGGTGCGACATGGGAGGTGGCAATACTTAAATGCTACTTAAAGAGGTTTCAATCCACGCACCCACGCGGGGTGCGACGTTTCGATAGCTTCATCGATTGAATAGGTTCGGCAGTTTCAATCCACGCACCCACGCGGGGTGCGACCAGTGTTTTCTTGCGATATTTGCGTACTTTGCCGTGTTTCAATCCACGCACCCACGCGGGGTGCGACATTGTGCCGCCGGAGATACCACCTGCTCCGCCCAAGTTTCAATCCACGCACCCACGCGGGGTGCGACCAGTCCTGGTTTATTATTCATACATCAGTGACAAAGTTTCAATCCACGCACCCACGCGGGGTGCGACCAAAAAGGTAATGCCGACAAAAGCCCCGATAATGAGTTTCAATCCACGCACCCACGCGGGGTGCGACGCTAAGGCTATGTCATTAAACCACATCGTATCCGTTTCAATCCACGCACCCACGCGGGGTGCGACAAGTGAGGAGTTCGGTGTCAAATTCACCTCCACGTTTCAATCCACGCACCCACGCGGGGTGCGACGTGCAAAAAACAAGATAACCACTGCAAGCAAGATGTTTCAATCCACGCACCCACGCGGGGTGCGACCTTGATCACCTGGACCTTGCTTTTATAGGGCTTGAGTTTCAATCCACGCACCCACGCGGGGTGCGACCACTTGTTCCTCTTAATAAAGTTTTATTTCCTGGAGTTTCAATCCACGCACCCACGCGGGGTGCGACAAACCGGCAAAAAAAAAAAAGTATATACCCGGGAAGTTTCAATCCACGCACCCACGCGGGGTGCGACAAACCAGACATGGCATTTCGAAATTGACCATTCCCGTTTCAATCCACGCACCCACGCGGGGTGCGACATAGATTTAAGCCGCTGCGTAGGTGGTCTATAGATGTTTCAATCCACGCACCCACGCGGGGTGCGACCCTGCTTCGCCCACACCAATCAGACTAGGACTATTGTTTCAATCCACGCACCCACGCGGGGTGCGACCATAGATGCTACCAGGTACGCTTGCGAGGACGATATGTTTCAATCCACGCACCCACGCGGGGTGCGACCCCACTTCACAATCTTAAAAGCACCTGAGCGGGGAGTTTCAATCCACGCACCCACGCGGGGTGCGACTTTGCCACTTTTCCCAATTAGTAAATTTATAATATGTTTCAATCCACGCACCCACGCGGGGTGCGACAGAACATATTTCCGGCCACGTTTGATTTCATATAAGTTTCAATCCACGCACCCACGCGGGGTGCGACACCAGTGTCCATGATTTCTAAGTATCCAGCATAATGTTTCAATCCACGCACCCACGCGGGGTGCGACGCCTGAGTGGCGTTCAAGTCACAAAGGTATTCCTGTTTCAATCCACGCACCCACGCGGGGTGCGACGATCAATGAGGAAAACAGAGCTCTTGGTCTGATTAGTGTTTCAATCCACGCACCCACGCGGGGTGCGACAAACTGCTGAGAAAACGTATGATAGCAAAACTTAAGTTTCAATCCACGCACCCACGCGGGGTGCGACTTTTGCTTGCTCTTTTCTCTTCCGTAACTAGCGTGTTTCAATCCACGCACCCACGCGGGGTGCGACGACAAGCTGGCCCGCTCGATAGGAGTTGATAGAGTGTTTCAATCCACGCACCCACGCGGGGTGCGACTCTCTCTTCACCCCCTTTCGCCGATAATAATGATAGTTTCAATCCACGCACCCACGCGGGGTGCGACACTGCAAGCACTGGACCCGGTTATGCCAGATGGTGTTTCAATCCACGCACCCACGCGGGGTGCGACCTAATTCAGTAGTGTTCATCTATACAGCCTCCTTGTTTCAATCCACGCACCCACGCGGGGTGCGACAACAGCCGGTTCTTCATCTGTGCGCTTAATAATTTGTTTCAATCCACGCACCCACGCGGGGTGCGACAACAGGGTTCTCATCAGGATTCGCCAAGTTTAAGGTTTCAATCCACGCACCCACGCGGGGTGCGACGACTTCTAACAATATCTGCCGGCGTTTTTCCCAGTGTTTCAATCCACGCACCCACGCGGGGTGCGACGAGCAAGGCAATGATCATCACCGGTACCAGAATGTTTCAATCCACGCACCCACGCGGGGTGCGACTGTTAAGCTCCAAGCCCAGGTTCTCCCGCAGGAAAGTTTCAATCCACGCACCCACGCGGGGTGCGACACGATTGCTCGTACCGGTACTGTCATGCAGCAGGGTTTCAATCCACGCACCCACGCGGGGTGCGACCTCCAGCAGTTGCCTCTATAGGCTTCATAGATAGAGTTTCAATCCACGCACCCACGCGGGGTGCGACGATCGTTGCGGCTTTTCAACTGTGGCGGTAACTGGTTTCAATCCACGCACCCACGCGGGGTGCGACCTTCTGCGCCAGCGGCTTCTACACTCGCACGTACACGTTTCAATCCACGCACCCACGCGGGGTGCGACCTGATGAAGCATTGCAACTGCGATGCTTTGAGGGAGTTTCAATCCACGCACCCACGCGGGGTGCGACGACAGCCGAGGCCGAGCCTGTATAAGCCATCTTGTTTCAATCCACGCACCCACGCGGGGTGCGACTATAGATAGCAGAAACCTCGCTACCATTTATGATGTTTCAATCCACGCACCCACGCGGGGTGCGACCTGTTTTCGGACCTTAAGGTGAGGATTAATAAAAGTTTCAATCCACGCACCCACGCGGGGTGCGACCTCAGGTTACACTCGCGAACAAAAGGCCGTTCTGATGTTTCAATCCACGCACCCACGCGGGGTGCGACGGGAATAATTACAGAGCGGTGGCCAATATCGAAAAGTTTCAATCCACGCACCCACGCGGGGTGCGACTTATATTATGCCTTAAACAAAAGTTCAAGTAAAAGTTTCAATCCACGCACCCACGCGGGGTGCGACCGTACGATTACAGTAAGTTGTTGGGCCGCATCATTGTTTCAATCCACGCACCCACGCGGGGTGCGACTACTACCTCCTTTCCCCAGCTTTCGGTTCAATATGATTGTTTCAATCCACGCACCCACGCGGGGTGCGACTAAAACCGTTGCTGAAAACAATTACCGCTTATGCGGTTTCAATCCACGCACCCACGCGGGGTGCGACATCGCTGTACCTGGCATAGATTACAGAGATTTCCGTTTCAATCCACGCACCCACGCGGGGTGCGACAACCATGTACCAGACAATAGGTATCCCGCTGTATGTTTCAATCCACGCACCCACGCGGGGTGCGACGGCATCCCAGGCCTGTTCTTTGCTTGGCATAATGAGTTTCAATCCACGCACCCACGCGGGGTGCGACGCTGGTAGTGATTATCATATATATACCTCCTTGTCGTTTCAATCCACGCACCCACGCGGGGTGCGACTAGAACTAACCATGGACGTAAAAAGCAGGGGGGTGTTTCAATCCACGCACCCACGCGGGGTGCGACTAAAACCGTTGCTGAAAACAATTACCGCTTATGCGGTTTCAATCCACGCACCCACGCGGGGTGCGACGAGCCCGTTTATCAGGTTAGGTTATTTAGATTCTCGTTTCAATCCACGCACCCACGCGGGGTGCGACACTGAACGCAAAGACCCGGTAAGTCCGGCATGTTTGTTTCAATCCACGCACCCACGCGGGGTGCGACAATATACCTGTCGGATATCGTGCAGGCTCCCCGATGTTTCAATCCACGCACCCACGCGGGGTGCGACGCGTGAGGGCATATCTCCAGCAACCGGGAAGCGCAAGGTTTCAATCCACGCACCCACGCGGGGTGCGACTCATGCCAAAGACCATTGTTGGAGTCAATTACAAGTTTCAATCCACGCACCCACGCGGGGTGCGACGATATCAACCAGCTTATCGCCGGAGGCGTATCGATTGTTTCAATCCACGCACCCACGCGGGGTGCGACGCTGGAGGGGCAATGTTCATAAGGAGGTGAGATTATGTTTCAATCCACGCACCCACGCGGGGTGCGACTTATCTAATTTTGGTGTGCGCGTGGTTTATGCCAAAGTTTCAATCCACGCACCCACGCGGGGTGCGACGGCTTTACGGGATATGCCGCAGCAGCTTATA
>Ga0209313_1002027_pt1 | contig 11755 bp, 7 predicted proteins | sample BioC13SIPDNA_3_FD_185748 | JGI IMG/M metagenome (GOLD analysis project Ga0209313, IMG submission 185748) | Anaerobic biogas reactor microbial communites from Washington, USA - Biogas_R2_B C13 SIP DNA (SPAdes) (version 2) | ecosystem: Engineered > Bioreactor > Anaerobic > Unclassified | place... | reverse complement strand
TCCGCGGGGGCCTCGATCCGAGAAAAATGTCCCGGCATTCCGAATCCTCAAGATCACCCACGGAAATGAGACCATTTTTTCATCGCGACCAGTTCCGGACACCCTTTCCGGAGAAAGGCCGCCATGCCCTCCGGTGAGGGGGTCACCGGGGCCGGACGTGGTTGAAGATCGGACGGGAGCTGCCCGGAACGTTTTTCGAGCTCGACCGTGAGCATTGATCCATGCTGACCCCCGAGCAGGAACGGGCGATCGCGCACGGCGAGGGGCACCTCCTGCTGATCGCCTGCGCCGGTTCGGGGAAGACCGAGACGATCTCCCGGCGCGTGGCCCGTCTCGTCGTCGACGGCGTCGACCCGTCCTCGATCGTGGCCTTCACCTTCACCCGGCGGGCGGCCGGCGAGATGGCGGGTCGCATCCGCACCCATCTCTCCGCGTCGTGTCCAGGCGACGCCGACTTCGCCGGGATCTACGTCGGCACGATACACTCCTACTGCCACCAGCGCCTGGCACGGGCGGTGCCGAGGTACCGGGGGTACGATCTCCTTGACGATGACGACATACGGCCGGCTTTCTGCCACCGGTACTTCGACGACCTCGGACTCGACCGCCTCCGGGTCCTGTACGACGGGCGGAAGTACGAACCGTCGCGGTACGATATCATCCGCGACTTCTGCCGCAATGCCGACCTCGTCCGCGACGAGCGGATCGATCCCGCCTCGCTCGAGCCGCCGTTCCGGGAGTGCTACCTGGCGTACCTCGACCGCCTCGACGAGGAGCACTTCCTGGACTTCGCCGGGATGATCGCAAGCTATGTCGAAGCCCTCGAGAACGACCCCGCGCTCGTCTCGCACGAGCAGGCCCGGGTCCGGCATCTGGTCGTGGACGAGTACCAGGATGTCAACAGACTGCAGGAGGCGCTGATCCGGCTCATGGCCGGGGAGCATGGCAGCATCTGCGTCGTCGGCGACGACGACCAGTGCATCTACCAGTGGCGCGGCTCGGACTACGAGAACATCATCTCGTTCCGGACGCGGTATCCCGACGTCACGACAATCCGGATCCAGCAGAACTTCAGGTCGACCCCGGGAATCGTCACCGCCGCCGCGCAGGTGATCGACCGCAACAAACACCGCCTGCCCAAGGCCATGGAGCCGTGGCCCGGGGGGCGGGGGCGCACCGAGCCGGGCGATATCGCCGCCTGCTTCTTCTCGCACCAGGAGGAGGAGATCGCTGCGGTCGTCGAGCAGATTCAGCTCCTGCTCGGCAGGCCGTGCACAGACAACCGGGGAGAGAGGCACCCTCTCCGGTACTCAGACATGGCGGTCCTGATGCGGTCCGTCCGGTCCGCTGCGCAGCCGCTGCTGACCGCCCTCCGGCAGGCCGGGATCCCCTACGTCGTCAGGGGAGGGCGGCTCTTCGATAGGCCCGAGGTCGACGTCGCCATGCATGCCCTCGCGTTCCTCGGCGAGTACCCGTATCCCCTGCGGAGCGATCGTCCCGTGACCCTCCGGATCCTGCAGCACGCCTTCTCCGGCCTGGGATGGGCAGACGCCGACCCGGTGGCCTTCGGGTCCGCCATGGCCGCTCTCAGGCGCGAAACCGGGCGCGCCACCGCAGTCAGCCTCCAGATGCTCCTCCACCGGGTGCTGCAGGCCATGGGTGGCGACCGTGCTCCCTTTCCGGAGGTCTGGCTCTACAACCTCGGCGAGCTCTCGCAGCTTGTCACCGCCTTCGAGCACGTCTACCCCCGGATCACGCTGCCCGGGATCTACCTCTTCCTGGAGTACGTCCAGGGCCACGCGATGAACCGCGCTGGCGAGGGCGGGGCGGACGAGCGATCGCTTCCGGACGCCGTGACCGTCTCGACCCTGCACCGGGCCAAGGGGCTGCAGTTCCCGGTCGTGTTCATGCCCCGGTTGAACGCCGGCACGATCCCGGCGGAATGGACGTTCGAGACCCCGTGGTTCGTACCGGACCACCTCTTCGATCGCGAACGCTACCAGGGAGGGGTCGAAGACGAGCGCCGGCTCTTCTACGTCGGGATCACGCGGAGCGAGAAGTACCTCTTCCTGTCCGGTCACCGCGCGGGCGATCCTGGCAAACCGCCAGCCAATCCCTCGATCTTCTTCGATGAATACCCCCGGGGCGGGACGGTCGACCGGTTCCCGGTGAGGGGGGCAGGGAACGATGCCTTCCCGACCGATCTCGCGCCCACCCCGCGGGCACCGCCGCTCGTCGAGACGAGCTGGTCGGCGCTCCGCTACTACGCCCGCTGCCCGTTCGACTACAAGCTCCGGTTCGTCTACGGGTTCGACCCGCTCCCCAAGGAGGAGGTCGGCATCGGGCGCGCCGTGCACTCGGTGCTGGCAGCCGTTCACCAGCGGGCCCTGGAGGGCGAGATCGATATCTCCGAGATCCCGGGCCTGGTGGACCAACACATGGTCCTCCGCTTCGCCCGGCAGGAGACGATCGACCGGGTCCGGGGGATCCTGGCGCGGCAGACCCTGCGCTACGTGCACCGGAGCCGGGCGGGATTCGACCGGATCGCCGGGGTCGAGCTGCCGTTCGCGATCGCGGTGGGTGACGCGGTCGTCAGCGGCCAGATGGACCTCCTCCTCGCCGGCGAGGACGGCGGGGTCGAGATACGCGACTTCAAGCTGACCGGGGACGGTGCCCGGGAGACTTGCCCGGATGCGACACGGCAGCTGCAGGTCTACGCAGTCGCGGCGACCGCACTCGGCCACGAGGTGCGCACGGCCGGCATCTATGCCTTCGACACGGGGATTCTCGCCGATGTCCCGGTGGATCCGGAGGCACTCGCTGGAACGAGGGACGCACTGGAGGCGATGATCGACGGCATCCGCCGGCAGGATTTCCCGCAAAATCCTGAAGAGCGGCGTTGCGCCGGCTGCGACTGGACGTGTCTCTGCGACCGGCGATCACGGTCCTGGGAGCAGCAACGGGCGGGATCCGGCCGGTGAAGGCGCGCGACCGTCGCGTGCCTTCGTGGCACGCTCTGACCTCCCGTCCACGGGGAGGGGAAGGCCCCGCGGAGAACTGTGCTTCGAACCGGTGCGGGTGGCCCGGCTCTCGCGCGGCGATCCACCGGCCCGGCAGGTGAGGTCGAGCTCGGTCTCGGAAACGGGCGGCGGGAGGGGAGCGCCGGGGGTGCGCCCGGGGGCCCTTCGCCTGAATCTCTTCCTCTGAGAACCGCGGTGGGAAAGTGGTAACTTCGTTCCTGGCCGGGAGAGGTCCGGCCCTGTCCGGGCTTCCCTTCCGGTCTCCGGGGAGCGCCTCCGGACCGAGACCGCCTGCCGGAGCCGGGATCGGAACGAACGCGACCATCCCGGGCGAGTGGAGTGCGCACCCCCCGCTGCATCGTCCATGCAACCGTCCCCCCGGCCCGGGCGGATCGCACCGTGACGCCATGAACGTCTGCAGCGTTGTTCATTCGATCTTGCTGCCCGGAGCCACGTCTTCTGATCTCCCCGGACCGGAGACCCCGCGTCCAGGGATCAGGGCCCCGTGGCACCCGGCCCGCCCCCATCCCGGAGGTGCCGGACCACCTTGGCCCCCTCGAACCAGGCCACGCCCGCCACCCCCGCGGCGACGGCGAGGGCGAGCTGGGCCGGCGCCACCGGGCCGAATCGGAAGAGCTCCGCGAGGAACGGGACGAGAAGGGCGGCCAGGAGGAAGACGAGCGCCCCTGCAGTGACGGCCCAGAACGCGCGATTCGGGCGGCGGAGAGTGGCGGGAATACTCTCCGACCAGGACCGGTTCGTCGCGATCAGGGCGAGGTTCGCCACCACGATCGTCGAGAAGGTCAGCGTCCGTATCCCAGACTCACCCAGCCCCACCCAGGCCGCACCGGCGTACACCCCGAGCACCAGACCCAGGACGACGAGCCCCTGAGCCAGTGAGATCGCGACCGTGGTCCGATCGAGGATCCGCTCCTCCGGTCGTCGCGGGGGCCGGCGCATGAGCCCCGGCTCCCCCGGCTCGGCCTCGAAGACGATCGAGCAGGCCGGGTCGATGATTAGCTCGAGGAAGACGATGTGCGCCGGCAGGAGGATCAGGGGCAGCCCGAGCAGGACCGGGACCAGCGAGAGGCCCGCGATGGGCACGTGGACCGCGATAATGAACGCCATCGCCTTCCGGAGGTTGTCGTAGATCCGCCGGCCCATTCGGACGCCCGCCACGATCGAGGCGAAGCTGTCGTCGAGCAGGACAACGGAGGCTGCTTCCCGCGCCACGTCCGTTCCCCGTTCTCCCATGGCGATGCCGATGTGGGCGGACTTCAGCGCCGGGGCGTCGTTCACCCCGTCCCCAGTCATGGCCACCACCTCGCCGCAGGACTTGAGCAGCTCGACGATCTGCAGTTTCTGCTCGGGCACGACCCGCGCGAAGACCGGGGTCGAACGGACCGCCGCCTGACACTCTTCTGCCGGGATCGACACGAGATCGGAACCGGTCATGACCCGGTTGGGATCGGGCAGACCGATCTCGCGGGCGATCGCCCGGGCGGTGGCCGGGTAGTCCCCTGTGATCATGGCGACCCGGATACCGGCGGTCCGGCATTCGTCGACCGCGACGGCGACATCGGGACGCACGGGGTCCGAGAACGCCACGAGCCCGAGGTAGGAAAACTCGAAGTCGTGCTGGCCGTCCGGGAGGAGGTCTCCCTTCCTCGAATATGCCCGGGCCACTCCGAGGACGCGGAAGCCCTCGTCTGCGAGCCGATCCGCCACTGCCCGCGGGGCCTCGATCTCCCGGTCGTCGAGGTGGCAGAGGTCGAACACCGCCTCCGGGGCGCCCTTGACCGCGACGATGTACCCTCCGCCTGACGGCGAACGCCAGGCGTTCGACATGGCGAGCAGGTCGGGGGAGAGCGGGTACTCCTGCAGAAGGTCCCAGCTGGCGTGGAGGTGCTCGGTGCCGGCAAGGTCCTCGACGCCGAGCCGGAGCAGTGCCCGCTCCATGGGGTCGAACGGGTCCTTACGGCAGGAGAGGATCGCGAACTCGACCAGCTCGTGGAACTGCTCGGGGAGGCACCCCTCCCGCCCGGCAGTGCAATCGAACTCGCCACCGTCGGTCCGGAGACGGGCGACGGCCATGCAGTTCCGGGTGAGGGTGCCTGTCTTGTCCACGCAGAGGACCGTGACAGCCCCCAGAGTCTCGACGGCCTTGACGCGGCTGACCAGGACGTTCTTTTTTGAGAGCCGCCAGGCCCCGAGGGCGAGGAACACGGTCAGTACGACGGGGAACTCCTCCGGGAGGATGGCCATGGCGAGCGTGATGCCGGCGAGCACCCCCGTGAGCCAGTCGCCCCGCGTGAGAGCGTAGACGACCACGACGACAAGGCAGAGTCCGAGCCCGATGAGCGCGATGGTCCGGACGATGCCCGCGGTCTCCTGCTCGAGCCGGGTGTCCTCGCGCTGGACGGACCTCAGGGCCTCGCCGATGGCGCCCATCTGCGTCCGGGTGCCCGTGGCAACCACCTTCGCGATTCCCTTTCCCTGCACGACGAGGGTGCCGGAGTAGAGCCAGGGGCGGTCATCGCCTCCCGGCAGGCGATCCCCGTGGTCGGCGCCGGCAGGGTGTTTCCTGACCGGGACGGACTCGCCGGTGAGGAGCGACTCGTCCACAGAGATGTTCACCCCCTCGATGAGCAGGGCGTCGGCGGCAACCCGGTCGCCCTCGCTGAGGACGAGAAGATCCCCCTCGACCACCTCTCGCCCCGCGACCCGGCGGGGTGCACCGTCCCGGATCACCAGGGCACGGGGGCTCGATAGATTCCGTAGCGCCTCGAGCGCCCGTTCGCTCTTCCGCTCCTGGTAGAGGGTGATCCCGATGATCACCAGGACGAAGAAGAGGAGCAGCGCACCCTCCTGGACATCGCCGAGCACGAAGTAGATGAGCCCGGCCCCGACGAGGAGGAGGAACATCGGCTCGCGTATCACTTCCCAGACGATACCGAGAAACGTCCGAGCCTCGGAGACCGGAAGCTCGTTGTACCCGTCCCGGGCGAGCCGCCGTTCGGCGTCGGCCGACGAGAGCCCCGGACGGTCCTCGAAAGCCGGAGGGGGCATGGTCCAGTGAGGAGAGAGAACGGTGCATTACCTGAAAGAGATTGCGCCGTTGGTCGCACCGGCCTAGGAGAACGCGGACCGGGGACGGGAAGAGGATTGCGCACGCTCCAGGGATTCCCTAGGGAGCGGAGATCGAGACGTCCCCGGAAACCGCGGGGCAGCTAACCGGACGAGACAGCCCTTCGCTCGCCCTGTAGGTCGCCAGGTCCCGACTGGCGATCGCCCGCTCATCGCATCGATGGTGGTGCCCGGCGGGTCCGCGCCGGGTGGGAGACCCGAACCCGACGCCGGAGCCGCGGACGAGAAACGGCGGAGAGGGGGGCTCACGGGAGATGACGCGGTCCCGACCTGAAGGGGGGAGAGATTGGCGATGACGGCCACGTCCGCTCCGGCACCGGTGGTCGCAGCGTCACAGCCATCCTCAACCGGGCGTCACGGGCGTGGAGAGCCTCATGCCCCGTCCCCGACCGGCAATTCGCCTCGACAGTCCGGGAGGGTCGCGCCGGGCAACTCCCTCGCATCCCGGTCTCTCTGCCCTTCGGGATGACGGGCAGGTTTGACGTGCGCCGGGAGGCGAACTCCGCCCGGCTCGCGCGGCACCGGGGGTCACCGCGGCATGAGATCGTCGCGAAACAAAGCTCCGGCGGGGGACACAGTGGGCCGGGGCGCGGGAGAGAGGACCACGCCCGTGCGGCGGGCCATATCTGCGTGGAAACCACCGTCATCCGCCCGCCCGGATCGAAAGCCAGGAGCCCCGTCGCGGACGACGACGAGGGGGAAGTCACCACTGCGCCGGGAATGCCCGTCCTGGAATGCCCCGGACAGGGGGGACGGGCCGGACTCCCCCGCGTCCGCCTGAAAGAGCACGGGGCCGGATCCCGTCCCCCGGTGCGGGCCGGGGCGTCGATGGCGACGGGGTCGTTCGGCGCAGTCGGGTCACGCCGACGAGTGGCGGGCAGAGGGGGAACCTCGCGACGGGTGCTGCCGGTCGAAAGGGGGGCGGTGACACCGGGAACGACGGTGCGGGTTACCGGGTCGGGAGCCACCTCCCGGTTCCCGCCGGAACCGGCAGGCCCCAGGGGAGTCCCGGAATAGCAGTAACCCCCGTGTATTGTACGTGGTTATTATCCCCGATCGCGATCTGACGGTATCCGGGTCGCGTCGCACGGTCGCGACACCACCGGGAAAGTGTTATTCCCAAATATATTCATAAAGACATGGTACAATGGCGATGCCGATGCCTCCCCATCCCGACCGGCCAGGAGGAACCGAACTCCCGGACGAGACCCTGATCGAGGTGATCGAGAGCATCCGCGAGCCTGCATACCTGGTCCTGCCCGGCGGCCGGATCGCGGCCTTCAACCGTGCGGCAACCCGGCTCTTCGACCGAATGATGGACATCCAGACCATCACCGACCTGCTCGAGAAGGGGCGGGCTCGCCGTGCGGACGGGGACCGTCTCATCCAGAGCGACATTCCCTCTGCCCGGGCGCTTCGCGGCGAGATCGTGTCCCAGGGCGAACGGTTCGAACTGACCCTCTCGGGCGGACGGGTGTACCGCACGATCGTGACCTCGACCCCCATCGTCCTGGACGGCAAGGTCGTTGCCGCGCTCTCGGTCCTGCACGACTTCGACGAGTACGCGCGGCGACTCGGAGACCCTCCCACCCGGGCGGATCCGAACGACCCCGACGAAGGCCTGTGAGGGCCGTCCGACCGTCCAGGGAGGGGGACACCGGGGCGGCAGACGGTCCCGGCTCCCCCGGGGCAGGGTCCGCGGCGGAGCGCATCACCCGGACCCTCTCCTCCGGTCACCCGTGGCACGGCGGGCGCCGGGCATGACCCGGAGCGGTCCGCGCTCCCGGGACAGGAAGGGTGAGACCGGCGTCGGCCCACTCTTCGCGACAGGTGAATCTCTTCGAGACGGGGGATAGATCATTCCCGGGTCGCCCGGAACGGACCCCCCTGACCAGAGCCTTTTTCCGTGTCACGACCCTGTATCAATTACCATGAAGCGCCGAAAGCCGGTCGACCTGGCCGAGATCGCCCACCGGGCGATGGAGAAGTACGGGTTCGAGCCCCGGTTCCCGCCGCGGGTCCTCGCCGAGGCCAACGCAGTCGATCCGACCCGCCTCCCTCGCGGACGGCCGGGGACACGCGACCTCGCCGGCCTTCTCTGGTCGTCTATCGACAACTGGGACTCGATGGACCTCGACCAGATCGAGTACTGCGAGCGCGGACCCGGCGACGAGATCCATGTCTGGGTCGCCATCGCCGACGTCGATCTCTTCGTCGACGAACGGTCGGCGACGGACCGGTACGCATCCCACAACGGCTTCTCGGTCTACACCGGCGTGGTCACCTATCCCATGCTCCCCGACCGGTTCAGCAAGGGGGTCAGCTCCCTCCTCCCGGAAGGAGACCGCATGGCCGTCGTCATCGAGTACCGGGTCCTCCCCGACGGGGAGGTGCGCCCCGGCGACTGTTACCCGGCCCGCGTCCGGAACCGTGCAAAGCTCGTCTACGAGGAGGTCGGCGCCTGGCTCGAGGGGCAGGGTGAGATACCGGCGACCGTCCGCGACACCCCGGGTCTCGAGGAGCAACTCCGGCTGCAGGAAGAGGCGATGCGGCGGCTCAGGCGCCGGCGGCGGGAACAGGGGGCCCTCGTGCTCAACACGATCGAGGCCGAACCCCTGATGGAGGGCGAGATCGTCAAGGACCTCGTGGTCCAGCGCGAGAGTGCGGCGCGATGCCTGATCGAGGAGTTCATGGTCGCCGCGAACGGGGCGATGGTCGCCTTCCTCGAGCGGGCCGGCTCCCCCATGCTCCAGCGGGTCGTGCGGGTCCCGAAGTACTGGGACCGGATCGTGGCGACGGCGGGCCTCTACGGCGAGACCCTGCCGCAGGACCCCGACGCGAAGGCCCTCGCGGGTTTCCTCGCCAGGCGCAAGGCGGCAGACCCCGACCGCTTTCCCGACCTCTCCCTCACCGTCATCAAGCTCCTCGGCCCCGGCGAGTACATGGCGCTCGAACCGGGGGCCGAACCGGACGGGCATTTCAGTCTCGCGGTGACCGATTACACGCACGCGACCGCTCCTAACCGGCGGTACGTCGATCTCGTCAACCAGAGGATGGTCGCCTCGATCTTCGGCGGGGAGCCGTTACCCTATTCGAGTGACGAACTCGTTGCGCTCGCGGCCTGGCTCTCCGGCTGCGAGAAGCGCGCCAAGAAGGTCGAGAGGTACGTGCGCAAGGCCGCGGCGGCCCTCCTGCTCGGCCGGCGGATAGGAGAGACGTTCGAGGGACTCGTCACGGGTGCCTCCCCGAAGGGGACGTGGGTGCGGCTGATAAGCCCGCCCGCCGAGGGACGGGTGGTCAGCGGCGAAAAAGGCCTGGCGGTCGGGGACCGCGTACGGGTCAGGCTCCTCTCGACCGACCCGTACCGCGGGTACATCGATTTCGAGCGGGCCGGCGGACCTGGCCGCAGCTGAACCGCCCCCGGCGCCCCTCCCCCTCCGGGCACCCCCGTCACTGTTCCGGGTGAGCACCTCCCCGGGGAGGGCACGCTCTCTTGCCCGCCCGGACACCCCGGGGCATGGCAGAGAGACCTGAACTGCGTGCAAACGGGGTTCCGGTACCGGCCCGCGTCGTTCTTCCCGGGGGTCGCGATCTCCGATCCCGGGACGTAACCTTGGCGGGTCTCCCCGCGCCGCCGTCGCCCGTGCTCTCCATCAGTCGTGAGGCACACCGTCGCCGTCCGGGGACGGGGAGAGCGATGTCGTGGTCGCCGGGCTTCCTGCCGTGGTCCTGGGGGTCTTTAACTCGGTCGGTGCTTCCGTCGGTGTATCCTTCGTCTCCCCGGCGGTCGGTTCTTCCGTCGGAATCTCCGTCGGCTCCCCGGTAGTCGGTTCGTCCGTCGGCGTCTCCGTCGGCTCCCCGGTAGCCGGTTCGTCCGTCGGCGTCTCTATCGGCTCCCCGGTAGCCGGTTCGTCCGTCGGCGTCTCCGTCGGCTCCCCGGTAGTCGGTTCGTCCGTCGGCGTCTCCGTCGGCTCCCCGGTAGTCGGTTCGTCCGTCGGCGTCTCCGTCGGCTCCACTGTCGCGGGGAGAGGGACCGGCAGCGTCGTCGCCCGCGAGGTCGCCGTGGTCCCGTTCGAGCCAGGGTCCTGCACCGGTGGAGTCCCTGTCGCTGTCTCGACCGGTACAGGCGTCTCCGTCGCGAGCCGTGTCGACGGCAGGTCCCGGGATCCCGTGGTGGATACCGGTATCGTGGTATTCGGCGAACCGGAAGCCTCGACGGGAGCGGACATGGTCGTTGTAGGGTATGAGACGGGAAGGGTCGCCGGCGTCTCCTTGACCCGGATAGGGGGTGTCTCCGCCGTCCAGGAATCGGCGGGCTCTGTCGCTGTCGCCACCTGGCCCGGCCTGTCCGCTGTGGGGCTTCTCACGGGTTCCGGGGACTGGAGCGGCTGCGACTCATCGGATGCCGGCAACGTCCCTCCGATCGTCGTGGGGGACGTCCCCGTCTGGGCGATCGTCTCGATGATCGGGGTGGGCCGTGGTGTGGTGAGGGTGGTCGATGCCGTCGTCGGCAGCGTGGTCGGCGTCGTGGCGGGCTCGGGTACGGAGATCGGGGTGATGCCCCCGTCCGACGACGCTCCGCTCGCTGCCCCGGAAGAGAGGAGGGCGGCCGGCGACGGGAGGGCGGGCAGGAGGAAGCCCACCGTGAAGATCACGATCAATCCGGCGACGCCCAGGCCGATCACGCTCCTGATGGCCCGGTCCTCGTCCATGGATGCCCGATTGTCTCTCGCAGGGATTAAGGTTGCGACCGCCCGGCATCCTGCCCGGGTCTCAGCGCCGGCGTTGGAACGCGATCGTGCCAGGCTCGGGCCCGGGTCCCGCACGTTCGAACCCGTTCTTCTCGAGCACCCGGATCGAGGCCGCGAGGTCCGGGTACGTGTACGCGGAGATCACCCGGACGGCGGGATTCCTGAACCCGAACTCGACCAGGGCCGCCACGGCCTCGGTGGCGAACCCCCGCCCCTGGTACCGGTCGAGCACCGAGTAGCCGAGAGCCAGCATCCCGACACCCTCGTCGGTAAAACCACCGTTCCCGACGAGGACGCGCCGCCCGTCCTCGTCGAGCACCCAGTAGAAGGCGGCGATCTTCGGTCCTGACGGGTCGGAGGCGAGGTCGATGAACTGTCGCAGGGTCTCGTCGTCCATGAGGGGCGGCGGCCAGTCGGCGGGGATCTCCGCCCCGAGCGTCCCTGCGAGACCGGGGCTGTTCTCGAGGTCGGCGCGGAAGAGAGCCGCGGTTCCGGGCACGAGCTCCAGCCGGGAGGTCCGAAGCACCGGTAGGGACATGACCACGAAATTGTCGCCCGGGGTAAAATAGTGCGCGTCTGGACGCGCGCTCGGCCCCCGTTATCCCATAGGGGGAGACCCCCTGAGGAACCGTCTCGGGCCCCGGGCTCCCGTTCGGACCCCGGGTACCGCCCGGTCCCGAGACTACAATCCTTCCGGTCCGCGCGCGACGTGTAGGATCTCGGAATCATTTCACTCACACAACCACCTCTGTGCGTACCCGAAGATCCGTTCCGGCGGCAATCGTTCAACGAAGACCGTTTCGGGCACCTTATAGTCCAAACTGGCATGAGGTTTGA
>Ga0209313_1002014_pt1 | contig 11832 bp, 5 predicted proteins | sample BioC13SIPDNA_3_FD_185748 | JGI IMG/M metagenome (GOLD analysis project Ga0209313, IMG submission 185748) | Anaerobic biogas reactor microbial communites from Washington, USA - Biogas_R2_B C13 SIP DNA (SPAdes) (version 2) | ecosystem: Engineered > Bioreactor > Anaerobic > Unclassified | place... | reverse complement strand
TCACGCCGGGGGAGAAGCTGCTGCCCGTGTTGTCCGGCGCAAACGCGATGCCGTGCGCGTACTCATACGCGCCTATGTCGTAGCCTACGCCTACGGGCCGGGCGATGTTGTCCAGATCCACCCATTCACCGGTGGGGCAGGCGTCAATGGCGGGGCTGCTGCCGAGCAGGTGATAGTTCTCGCCGGCGCCGGGGGCGACGAACAGCGGGTCCACGGCTACGCCGGCGTGGCCGCTCTGGTCAATGTTGCAGGCGCTGATGACGGGCGTGTACATGAACCCGCCTGCAGTATTGCCCCAGGCGATGGTATTGGAGGCCGCCGCGATGGCGCCGGCGAAACCCGCCCCGACGAGGTTGTTGGCAAGCGTACTGTTGGTCACGGTGAACACACCGCCATTCCGGTGAAGGGCGCCGCTGTTGCTGGTGTTGCTGTAGACCAGCGTATTGGTAACCCACGCCGACGCGCCGGCGCCGGTCTGGTAAATCGCGCCGCCGTAGCGGGCAGAATTGAGGTACAGTTGCGTGAGCTTCACGTCCACCACGCTGCCATCCGAATAGATTGCACCGCCATCGTTGCCGCTGCCGGCGCTGTTGCCGTAGAAACGGCTGCATTCTTGAGAGTGCGGGCTGCACGCGGTCGCCAAAAGCGCCTGGGGAGCGAGCGTGTGGGTGGAATAGGTCGCATGAATATCCACCGTCGAAGTGTACGCCGCAATGGCTCCTCCATTAGCGCTGGCCTGATTATTGTAGAAGATGCAGTTGTCGGATGCAAGGTCGCTGCCGCTCAAGAAGATGGCGCCGCCCGATCCGTCCAGGGCAACGTTGCCCAGCGGATCGTCGCCAAATTGGACGCCCGCGCATTCGACGCTCGAACCTCCTCTGGCATAGATGGCGCCGCCCTCCTCGTCTGCCCGGTTCGCCAGAAGTAATGGCTTATCGTTGTTCCTGTCGTCCAACCACAACCTTGACCCATCGGACAGGTAAAACGCGCCGCCGTTGTAAGCCGTGTTGCCCGTGATTATGACCCTGCCATACACATTGAACAGCGCGCCTTCGCTGCTAAAAGCCACGCCGCCGTATCTGTCGGCGCCGTTGCCGCTAATGTTTAGGTCATAGCCATCGTCGGCAAACAGGTCCAGCGTGGAGAAGTTGTCCACGTGCAATGCGCCGCCATCTGAGCCGGCATAGTTGCCGGACAAAGAACTTACGGCGGTATCCACGTAGAACCCGGCGTCGCCGATTCCGCTCACGGCCACCGCGCCGCCGTATCTGCCGGCCGTGTTGTTGCTCACATTCCACCATCCGCCAAAGTCGAGCGTGCCGGCGTCCAGATAAATCGCGCCGCCGTCGGTGCTGGCAGTGTTGCTGTACAGCATCGAATTCGAGATGTTGATATCGGGCGTGTCCGTCGCGGCTATTGCACCGCCCGCACCTGCGAGGGCGTGGTTATTGCGCAGCTCGGAGCCATTGAGAATATTGAGCGTGCTGACGCTCCATAGTCGCACACCGCCGCCGACGCCATCGGCCGTGTTGCTGACGACCTGGCTGTGATCCAGCGTCACCGTGCTATCCTGGATATACAGCCCTGCGCCGCGCCCACTGCCGTTGCCCGGCGCGTAATGCTGGGAGACGGTGCTATCGGTCAGGGTTACAACGCTGCCGTTATGCAGAGACAGTCCGCCGCCATATCCCCAGGCGGCTGCCGGGAAGGTGTTGCTCGTGACGCTGGTGTTCACCAGCGAGGCGTGCGTGCCGCTCAGATACAGCCCGGCGCCATTGCCAGAGACACTGAGTCGGTTGGCCGCATTAGGGCCTGTGCCTCCCACAGAGGCATCGCGTAGGGTGAGCGTTCCCCCATCGGCGTACAACCCGCCGCCGTTGGCGGAAGCCACGTTGCCCCGGAGGTTCCCCTGGAAGTCCACCGCGCTGTGGTCAACGTACAGTCCGGCGCCATTCACTGCACGGTTGCCGCTGCCGGCAGAGCCGATGGTACCTATTTCGGCGTCCATGCGGCTGCCTCCGGCCAGATAGACGCCGCCGCCATTGTTAGTGGCCGTGTTCCCCGAAACAGTGAAATAGTCCAGATACAGTGAGGCGTTGTCGGCATAGATTCCCGCGCCGTCGTAGGCGGTGTGGCCGCCAGAGATCCAGGCATTGGTGGTCATAGTGACGACGCCGCGCCCGGATACATGAATGCCGCCGCCTTTTCCATTCGCGGCGGTGGCATGGTTGCCGGACAAATCGGCGCCAGTGAGAATGACTGTTCCCCCTGGCGCCGAAATGCCACCGCCGTTGGGCGCCGAGTTGTAATCAATGTCAGAATAGGTGTCGGCCGCCACCAACTTGCCCCACACGCGCGCGCCACCGCCGTTGCTCGTGGCGGTGTTGTGGTGGATATAGGAATCGTTGGTGAGGGTCAAAACAGTGTTAGTATTGACGTATGCGCCGCCGCCGTTGCCGGCATGATTGTTGAAAACGTCGGTATTGTCCAACGTTACCTGCGAATGGCTCAGGACACACACGCCTCCGCCATTGCCGGCAGTTCCGCCGGTGACGCCCAGATTGCGCAGGGTCGTTACACTGCTATTGATCTCGAACACGCTGCCGGCGCCGCCTCCATTAACGGTAGTCACGCCGGTGATGAAGGTTGTGCAGTCAACGTCGTAGCCGCCGGTAATGGTGAGCGCCTTGCCGCTGATAATCACCGTCTCGGTGAATGTATCCGCCGCCGCCTGGATCGTGTCGCCGGAAGCGGCAGCGTCCACTGCATCCTGAATGCTCCAGTAGGCGCAGGGTGCGCCGTTGAGGCCCACATGCGGAGCCGCCTCGTCGGCGCCCATGTCGTAGGGCGTGGCCGGACGGACGTAAGTGATCGGGCGGACTTCGTTGTCAAAGTCGCGCGACTGTCCGCTCGCACACCGGTCAATGACGGGACTGGTGATCTGCAAGTGAAAGTCGGCGCCCGCCGGGTCAACGAACAGTGGGTCTACGTTTAGATTGCCTGTGCCGCCGTAGCCGCCCTGAATGTCGGAGTAGGTGACAGTTTGGGCGGCGGCACTATTGATGCTGGTAGTGTGCCCCCAGATGATCGAGTTGTCCAGGGACAGGCCAAGTGTGCCGGCGTTGTTCATGGCAATGGCGACGCCGTCGCCGGCTGAGGGATTGTAGGCCAGGGTGTTGTGGCTGCCGGCCATGCGCGTCGTCTGACCTGTATTTGCAAACAGCCGGATGCCATCGGCCGCGCCGCCGTTGTTACGAGCAAGGAGGCAATTGTAGAGATACAGGGCGCGCAGTGACACCGACGGATCGCGCCAGGCATAGATGCCGCCGCCCAAGGCACTGCTATTGCCCTCGATGAATATCTGCACCAAGTCAACCTCGCTGTCAGCGGTCCACACCCCGCCGCCGTAACTACCAGCCGCGTTGTAGCTCAGTTGGCTGCAGCGCGGGCCGGCGCAGGGATAACTGCTGCTCAGGTCCATATCCAGCAGTGAGCCTTGGGTGGCGTAGACGCCGCCGCCATGGTCGTCGGCGGTGTTGTAATAGATCAGGCCCTTGTCGCTCCACAGATCGCTGTTGTCCAGATAGACGCCGCCGCCGTTGCCGCTCCCGTCTGTTCCGGCGGCATTGCGGAACACTTCGGCGTCTCGGTCCAGGTTAATCGTGCTGCCCAGGGCGTGTATGCCGCCGCCGTCGCCGGTGGCCGTGTTGTCCGCGATTTCAGAGTACTCGCCCCTAATCGTCAGCGTGCTGGAGATCAAATAAGCGCCGCCGCCTTCAGTGGCAGCGTTGCGGTAGATGTCAGAGTTGTCGGTTACGAAGACCTCGCCCCGATCCATGTAAACCCCGCCGCCGAATCCGCTGCCGGTCAATGCCCGGTTGTTGCGCACATCGGCATAGGAGGCCAGGTTCAACTCGGGGGCGTAGCTGCCGCGCACTGCTCCGTACACACCGGCGCCGACGGCTGCGGTATTGCTGAATATTTCGGTATCGCTGAACGTGGCGCGAGCGCCCGCCAGAAACACACCGCCACCCCAGGAGCTGGTCGTGTTGCTGTAGATATTGAGATTCGTCCCTATCAGGAGGGTGTTCGTGTACACAAAGATTCCGGCCCCGTATGCGCCCGTGTTGGCGTTGGTAACATTCAAATTTTGCAGCGTGACGGTGAGATTATCGTAAATGTATAGCGCCCGCCCGCCACCAACAGCGTCAATCGTCGTGAGATTGGAGGATCCACTGCCGCAACCGTCGTAGCCGCCCTGAAAGGTCAAGCTTTTGTCAACATTCAGGCTGCCGGTAAAAACTCTCCCACCTTCCAGCAGCAGCCGGTCGCCGTCGTTAGCAGCCGTCATGGCATCGCCGATGGTGGCGTAGGTGCAGGGGGCGCTGCCGACGGTCAGGTCGGCGCTTGGAGCGTTGGGCGCATTGCGCGCCATTGGCGCGTCGGGAGCGACGTCCGGCACTTGCGGCGCAAACGGTTCGGCGAGATGCGCCAGCGCCCGGGCGCGGTCGTCCGCGTCCGATGCGGCTTGGGCTTGCAACAGCGCCAATTCCTCGGCTTCACTGATCGGCGCAGCCTCCGGATACGGCGTCGCCTTTTGCGCCAGCTGCCGCTGCGCCTCGACAATGTCGGCCATCGCCAGGTCGAGCGCCTTGCCGTGCAGCGTTTGGCCCAGGGCCAACACCGCCTCCGGCCCTTGTTGGTGCGCTAGTTCCAGCGCTTCCAGCGCTGTGCGCAATTCCACCTCCTCCGATGACGGCATTGGAGGCGCAGGTAAAACTACGGGTGCAGCGTGCTTGGCTCCTTCAGCGGGCGGCAGGGGGTTTTCTGCGAGCGCGATTTGGGGCACAGCCGTGGGAAGGTAGACCGTCCATCCCAGAACCAGACAAATGATCAAACATAAGCGTAACAACCGGTTTTTGTTTCTCATGAGACTCTCCTTTTTTGAAATCACCTTTGATCTGTTGTTCCATAAGGGCGACAGCAAAGCCGACCCCCTGGATTGTGTTGCGGGTCCGGGTACGAATCAGGAGGTTATGACCACAGTAAGCTTAAGCCAGAAGGACGTTACGTTATGCTGTCCCACACACCGGACACTGCGGGTTGCGTTCGACCGCCACCACGTCGAACGAACTCCACAGGCCCTCCCAAAGCAGGATTTTGTCCACGAGTGGCTTGTCGAGGTTCAAGAGGATTTTGACGGCTTCTACAGCTTGTAGTGTGCCGATGACCCCTGCGGACGCGCCCAAGACGCCCAATTCGGTGGGGGTGGGATACGTCCCCGGTTGTGGCATCTGGGGAAACACGCAACTGCGGCAGGCATGACCGGGCATGTAAGCCCCCATCTGTCCCTCGAAACGCGACACCGCGCCCCACACCAGGGGCACACCGGCGTGCACACACAGTTCGTTCATCAAGGCCTTCGTTTCGAGATTGTCGCTCGCATCCACGACAAGGTCGTACTGCTGCACCAGCGCCAGGCCGTTCTCGCGCAAGACGAAAACTTCATGAGGAACGGCCTTAACATCCGGGTTCAGCGCGCGCACTCGCTGTACAGCCGTGAGCGCCTTACTGCGCCCGATATCGTGAGTGACGTAGAGAATCTGGCGATTGAGATTGGAAGCCGATACCTGATCGTTGTCGGCGATGCCCAGGGTTCCCACACCCGCGCCGGCCAGATAGAGCAACACGGGCGATCCTAACCCCCCCGCCCCGACGACAAGCACGCGCGATTGGCGCAGGCGCTCTTGTCCCGCCACGCCGATCTCCGGCATCACAACCTGACGCTGATAACGATCATCCATGGACCACCTCGCTGCTCAGTTCGGCCACCCCTGACGAAAGTGAGTAAACCTTTGATCTATTCCATTATAATCCTGCCTATGGCATAGGCAACAGGCCCAAAAACAAAGCGACCGAGATCGTCTCTCGGTCGCCTGTGAACTTGTCATACGCGCGGCATAGAAACCGCGACTATAGCATGACTAGGCTTCCTCACTGGAGCGTTCTGCCTCATCGAAAGGACTCACGCCTGCCGGAGCGGCTGGAATGACCACGTCGTGGTCATCCGCAGCGGATGTCTGAGGCGCTACCGACGGCATCGAAGGTGGCAGTGCTCCGGGCACAATAGGCCCCTGCGGACGCGGTTTCGGTGTGCGCGGTTGGCCGGAAATATTGCCCTGCGTCGCGTAAGGCATCGTGCCAAAGCGCGTCAGCAAGACCGCTCCGGTCGCCAACGGCACCAAAACGAACATCAAGATGCCGTGGATCGGCCAGAAGACACGCGTCATCGCCAGGACCAGCGACAACAACCCAGTACCGATCACCGCTGCGGCTACCGGCTGTGGCTGTGGCCGGTTGAAGATACTCGTGAGAACGCGCTTGCCCAGAATCGCCCCCAGGGCTACCCACCCCAACAGCAATCCCGCGCCGACGATCAGCCAGCCAAGCAGCGCGAACGGGCTAAGGCAGATGGTGATTGCCAGAAGCGTCAACCCAACGGCTGCGACGAGGTAAACCAACAGTCCCATCCCGAACGAGGTCAAGGCGGCCTCTTCAATGGCCCGGCTCACCCGCTCAGTCTGTTGCGGCCAGATGCTCACGATGACCAATGCCAGCATACTTAAAACCACCACCCCCACAATAGCCTTCACCGTCGCCCATAATCCACGAACCCACATAGGGCGCGTGTAAGCCGGAGTGCTTGGGTTGGTAAAAGGCCGGGGAACTTCAATGGGGAAATCACGGTTGAAATCGAAGTCTCGCTGAGTCATCGGCTCGACCTCGCCATCAACGACAGCGCCATCACGCTGATCGATCGCGCCCGTTGCAGAAACATCGCCGCTGATATAGGCCGTCTCACGCAGCACTAACGCGCCAGCCACAAACACATCTCCATCGATATTACCGGCGATATCAGCATCCCCAAAAACAACGAGAGTGCCGTTGAGATTGGCCGACTCCTGAATATCCACCGTCCCGAAAATGGCCAGGTCCCCGTTGAAGTTGGAATCGGGCTTGAGCGTTGCCGGCCCGCCAAACACCGTCATGTCACCAGTGGCGGTATTCCCGGAAGCCAGGGTGTAGGGACCAAAGATTACGTTGCCGTCGCCCTGCGGGCCTGGCGCGGCTAAAGCCGGCACAGGCTGAAGCACGGTGGCGGCAAGACACACACCCAAAATCAAGGTAAGCATCAAACGTTTCATCATCATCTATCTCCTTTTTTTCTTTATTCTTTTTCTTATATCAACATCCCGCAGCCCGGAGCCGCCAGGATGGATACACCTAACTATAGCGCGGTCGACGCGCGATGGAGAGCGTGGCGGAAACCGCTTAATCTACGCGGCGCTGCCGGCAGCACGCTTGCGATGTGTGTACCACACCACCATAACACTGGCGAGAATGCTGTTGGGCGTCAGAAACAGAAGGGCAGCCCCGGCCACCCCAAGCAACAAAGGCAGCAGCGCCTTCACCGTCACCGCCAACCCCACCAGGGTTCGCATCAGCGCATCAAAGAGGATCTGGCGGCCCGAAATCAGGACGTCAAGCGCGTGCACCACACCGGCCAACGTCGCGCCGAAGTATGCCCAGCCAATCCAAGCCACCAGCCCCAGGACCACCGTCCCCACCGCAAACCGCAACATATGACGCAGTTTCTGCTTATGTGTGATGCGCTCGACGGTGCGCGCGGTAAAATCGACCGCGAGCATAGGCGGGGACGCAGCTGTGCGCAAGAGCACATCCACTTGCGCCATCGCCGCCCACTCCTGCCGGCACGCCTCACACTGCGCAAGATGCGCTTGCCAGTGTGCCTCCTCTTGTGGCGAAAGCGCCCCTTCACACGCGCGCATCCACCACGCATCGCTATGCATGTCAGTGATCGGATCACGCAACATATTTTTCCTCCTCCAATGTGTTTGAACCAACAATAAGTTGTGCCATGACCCGGCGGGCACGGAAAAGCCGGGATTTAATCGCGGAAATACTCAGTCCAGTTACCTCACCGATTTCGGTGTACGCCAGGCCTTCCCAATAAAACAGTGTAATTACCGTACGATCCAGCGGTGGCAAACTCTCCAACATCCCCTGAATCTGGACCTGCTGCTCGTGATGCAACAGCTCCGACTCAGGATTGGGGCTGTGCCCGGCCTGCCACTCCCACGCACCGTCATCACCCATTCCATCCAAGGAGACGACGGGCTTGCGCCGCCGGATACGGTCGATACACTCGTTCGAGGCGATACGCAGCACCCACGGCTTGAAGGGTCGCTCCACATCATAGGCGTGCAAATTCATCACGGCCTTGAGCAATGTCTCTTGCGCGGCATCCTCGGCTTCCGTGTACTCGCCTAACATCCGATAACAAAGGTTAAAGACCGGCTGCTGATACGTCGCCACCAGACGGTTAACCGCCGTTTCGTCCCCACGTTGGGCTGATAACAACCATTCTTCCATATTTGCGATTCCTGACTCTTAATACGCACAAGCACGAAATGAGTTGCAGAAAAAAAGGGCGACTTAGTCAGTCGCCCTTTCTGAGATAGTGTGCATAGCCTAGATGCGAAACGGCTGCTGCAAATCCGAAAGCAGGAAGGATTCCGGCTCCACATCCTCGTCGCTGAGCAGAGTGCCCTTTGGCAGCTCCTTCTCCACCGCCACTCCTTCGTACTCCTCGATGGGACCATCAGACCCATCAATATCGCCGCGATAACCGGTGCCGGCGGGGATCAGCTTGCCGATGATGACGTTTTCCTTCAGGCCATAGAGCATATCCTCATCGGAGCGCACAGCAGCGTTGGAAAGCACTTTGATGGTGTGCTGGAACGACGCTGCCGACAGGAACGAATCGGTTGCCAGGGCCGCTTTGGTAAGGCCCAAGAGCACCTGACGCGCGCGCGCGGGCGCTTTTCCTTCGGCCGCCAACTGACGGTTCATGCGTTCGAACTGCACCCGATCGACCAGATCGCCGGGCAGGTACTCGGTGTCCCCGGACTCGGTGACCAGCACCCGGCTGAGCATCTTGCGGATGATGATCTCGAAGTGCTTGTCGCTGATATTCACACCCTGGGAGCGATAGACTTGCTGCACCTCACTGAGCAAGTGCACCTGGACCGCGTCGCGGCCCTGGACTTGCAGAATGCGGTGCGGATTGGGCACACCCTCGAACAACTGCGTGCCGGAGGTGATCTTCTGTCCCTCGGCGACAAGCAGTCGCGCCGAAGGCGGCACCGTGTACTCGTGCTCGTCCCGGATTTCGTAGACGAGAAGGAGATCGCGGCCATCGCGGGAGATGCGCCCGCCCGCCTTGGCGCGCAATTCCTTGGCGTCCTCAGCATTGCTGCGCGCCAGCAGGTCATTCTGTTTGACTGTGTCGGCATCCTCTACCAGGATTTCCCATCCTTCGGGAATGTCGTAGCTGGCCCGTTTGATCTGGCTATCAACGATGGAGACCATGACCACGTCTCCCTCACGGATGACGTGGACGACGCCGTCCAGGTCGGCGATCTCGGCCTCACCGCGCGGCGCGCGGCGCGCTTCGAGCAATTCCTCGACGCGCGGCAGACCGCTGGTGATGTCACCGCTGGATGAGGCCGTACCACCGGTGTGGAACGTGCGCAGGGTCAGCTGCGTGCCGGGTTCGCCGATGGACTGCGCCGCGATGATGCCCACAGCGGTGCCGATCTTCGCCAGGCCACCACGGCCCAGATCGCGCCCGTAACACATCGCGCAGATGCCATGCTCCAATTCGCACGTCATCGGCGAGCGCACGTAGATGTCTTCAACTTCCAAGCGGTTGATCAGGTCAGCCCGATCCTCGTCGATTTCTTCGCCCTTGTCGACGATTACTTCGCCGGTACGAGGGTTCAGGACCGGCGCAGCGGCAGTGCGTCCCAGCAAGCGTGCAGTGATCGGCTGTCCGCCAATATTCTCACTGCGGCGAATCCAGATACCGGTGCGCGTCCCGCAGTCGATGGCGTTGATGATAATGTCCTGCGCGGTGTCGACCAGGCGGCGAGTCAGATAACCGGCGTCCGCCGTGCGCAGCGCGGTATCGGCCAAACCCTTGCGCGAACCGTGCGTAGAGATGAAGTACTCCAACGCAGTCAACCCTTCACGCAGATTGGAGCGGATGGGCAGCGGGATGATGCGCCCCGACGGATCGGCCATCAGGCCACGCATCCCGGAGAGTTGCGCGATCGGCCCGAAACCACCTTTAGACGCGCCGGAGCGAGCCATCACGGCGATGGGGCCGTCAGGGTCCAAGTGGTTGTTTACAGCCTTGGAAATCGAATCACGTGCCTGCGACCAGATTTCGATCGTGCGGTTGTACTGCTCTTCTTCGGTGAGCAGGCCACGACGGTACTGGCGCTCGATCTCGCCCACCTCACGGGTAGCTTCGCCTAAGATCTCCTGCTTTTCATTGGGGACGGTCAGATCGTATACTGAAATCGTGACACCAGAGACGGTGGCATAGCGGAAACCCATGGTCTTGATGGCGTCGGCGAAATCGACGGCGGCTTCAGCGTCGATGCGCCGGTAACACAGCGCAATCAGGTCCTGAAGATCCCCCTTATCCAACGGTCTGTTGATGAAGCGCAACGGATCCGGCACAATGCGGTTGAAGAGCGCCCGTCCCACCGTCGTCTCGATCGGCTGGGCCGGCGCCGGGCGACCTTCGTAAACCTGAGCGATCTTGATACAGTCGTGGATGTGTACAGTTCCTAAGGCGTAAGCCATTTCCACTTCATCGAGATCGGCAAAAGCCTTCGGCTCGCCATTTTGCACCGACGTGTCCATCGTCATATAGTAAATGCCCATGCACATGTCTTTGGACGGGCCGATGATCGGCTGGCCGTCGGCGGGCTTGAGGAGGTTGCGCGACGCCAACATCAACCTGCGGGCTTCCTCGACCGCCTTGCGCGAAAGGGGGACGTGCACGGCCATCTGGTCACCGTCGAAGTCGGCGTTGAAGGCGGAACAGACCAGCGGGTGCAAGTGGATGGCCTTGCCCTCGACCAGGAGCGGTTCGAAGGCCTGGATGCCAAGGCGGTGCAACGTCGGCGCGCGGTTGAGCATCACGGGACGGTCCTGGATGACTTCCTCGAGGACTTCCCAGACTTCAGGCCGCTGGCGCTCGATAAGACGCTTGGCCGCTTTGACGTTCGTGGCGTAGTTGTATTCCACGAGCCGCTGAATAATGAAGGGACGATAGAGTTCCAAGGCCATCGTCTTGGGGAGGCCGCACTGGTGAATCTGCAGGTGCGGGCCAACGACAATGACGGAGCGCCCGGAGTAGTCCACGCGCTTACCAAGCAGGTTGCGGCGGAAGCGGCCTTTCTTCCCCTTGAGCATATCGCTCAGGGATTTGAGCTGGCGCCGCCCGCGGCGGCTCATGGCCTTGCCACGCTGGCTGTTGTCGATCAGACTGTCGACGGCCTCCTGCAACATGCGCTTTTCGTTGTTGATGATGACCTCGGGCGCGCCCAGTTCCAGGAGGCGCTTGAGGCGGTTGTTGCGATTAATCACCCGGCGATAGAGATCATTGAGGTCCGATGTGGCAAAACGTCCGCCATCCAACTGCACCATTGGGCGCAGTTCCGGTGGGAGCACAGGCAGCACGGTCAGGATCATCCATTCTGCTTTGTTCTTGCTCTTGCGCAGCGCCTCAACGACCCGCAACTGGCGGGTGGCTTTCTTGCGCCGCTGTGCCGAGCGCCCGTAGCGCACTTCGTGCCACAGTTCCTCGGCCATGGTGTCCAGTTCGAGTCCCTGGAGTAGTTCGTAGATCGCTTCAGCACCCATGCCAGCGCGGAACACCTGTCCCCACCGCTG
>Ga0209313_1001989_pt1 | contig 11947 bp, 5 predicted proteins | sample BioC13SIPDNA_3_FD_185748 | JGI IMG/M metagenome (GOLD analysis project Ga0209313, IMG submission 185748) | Anaerobic biogas reactor microbial communites from Washington, USA - Biogas_R2_B C13 SIP DNA (SPAdes) (version 2) | ecosystem: Engineered > Bioreactor > Anaerobic > Unclassified | place... | reverse complement strand
TTAACAGGGCCATTGAACTTGATCCCGGAAACTCCACATTGCATATTCACAAAGGCTTTTTCATCGTCAACCTGGCCGATTTGAGCGGGCATAAGAATGAGGGCCTATACGAGGAAGCCATCAAGGAGTTTGATAAGGCCCTTGAGCTTGACCCGATGAATGAGGAAGCTTGGACCTACAAGGCATCAGTTCTCGATACTAGGCTGAACAAATCTGCGGAGGCCCTTCTCGCCTACGACAAAGCCATCGAGCTTGATGGCGAAAACGCCGTTGACAATGAATCGCTGAGCAGTGCCTGGATCGGCAAGGGAACTGTCCTGGCAAAGCTGGGAAGGTATAACGAGTCCTTCGAGGCCTTCGATAAAGCCATTGAGCTGAACCCTCAAGCTGCTGTCTTCGGTTGGCTTTCCAAGGGCGAGGCCCTCAACAGATCGAAAAGATATGACGAGGCGATCAAAGCCTACGATAAAGCCATCGAGCAGTGCCCATTGGATGCAATAAAGCTGATGGGTGCACAGACCTGGTACAAGAAGGGCATTGCTCTTCAGGCGCTGGGCCACACATCAGAGGCAGATGCCGCCTTCGCAAAGGCAAAGGAGCTGGGGTATCAGGCCTAGCTTCTCAATATTTTCATAGGATCCGTATGATTAAAATTTAGATGTATCGGGAGTGGGAAGCGTGAAATCGATTTTAGCATTTGGATTGGCATTGCTGGTGCTGTGCACCCTCATCGCCGGAGCACAGCCGGAAGAGGCCTGGAACAGGACCTACGGAGGCCCCGATTTTGAATGGGGCTCCTCTTTTCAGGAGACGCCGGACGGAGGCTTCATTATCACAGGTTCGACGCAGCCCTCCGGAGAAGACAAAAACGACATTCTGCTGATTAAAACAGACTCCAAAGGCTTCGAGCTGTGGAACGTAACCTTCGGAGAACCGGAGTATGACTACGCCAGCTCGGTTCAGCGGACGAATGATGATGGCTATATCCTGGCTGGAACCAAGACGCCTGGCGGCTCTGATAGCACAGACCTCTGGCTCATAAAGACCGACGCCTCTGGCCATGAGGCCTGGAACAGAACCTTTGGAGGTCGGTCAGATGACCAGGGCGTTGCAGTTCTGGAGACTGAGGATGGCTACGCCATTGGTGGATCGACCATGTCTCAGGGCAACGGAAGCTGGGACTTCTGGCTGATCAGGACCGGCCCAGGAGGAGAGATGGTGTGGGAGAAGACCTACGGAGGATTAGGCAGGGATTACCTCTCGTCTATCCTAAGGATGGAGGACGGAGGCTACCTGCTCAGCGGCACCACGGAATCCTATGGAAGTGACAGCAACAACCTCTGGCTGGTGAAGGTTGACTCCAGGGGAACGGAGCTGTGGAATAAGACCTTTGACAGCTCGTTGGGTTTAGGCGGATCTGTCGCAGCCACCGGGGACGGAGGCTTTGCCCTGGTAGATGATATCGTTCCAGGGCCGAACATGTACCTGGAAAGAGCAGGCCGCCTCAAAAAGCTGGACTCTGAAGGAAACGAACTGTGGAACAGAACATTCAGTAGATCAGAAAGCAGCTACTTCTCGCAATCAATTCAGCAGACCAGGGACGGTGGCTATGTGATGGCTGGAACCCTGACGTCCTACAGGGATGGACCGAAGAAGATAGGTGACACCACAACCTGGGGTGCAGATGACAATGATATTCTGGTCATCAGGACCGACTCCATGGGAAATGAACTCTGGAACCTCACTTTGGGAAAGCCCAATCTCGACGATCAGGGGGCGAAGATCCTGGAAACGCAGAACGGAGGCTATGCTGTGCTTTGCAGCACCGAATCCTACGGATCGGGGTTGAAGGACATCTGGCTTGTGAAACTTGAAGAGAATCAAGAGGTGATCTGATTGAAGAGCTTACTGCTATCAATGATAATCCTTGCTGCCTTTGGCGAACTGGCGTCAGCTGCTGGAGCGCCACAGGAGGCTGTTTTGGCGTATCCCTTAGCCAGCGATTACATCAACATCACCAGCAGCTCGGACTTCGAGAAATACGGCTTGGAAGGCCATGGAACGCCGGAAGATCCATATGTGATTGAAGGCCTGAACCTGTTGAATCATATAGGAAACGGCATTGTGGTTAAGGGCATCAGTGACCATCTGCTCATAAAGAATTGCAGCATGGAGAACCTCACCGGCAGTTATACTCTCCGAGATCGGGACCACATTAGCGCCTTTGGAATATCCATAGAGGGCGCGGAGAATGTGAGGATTGAGAACTGCAGTGTGCCTGGAATAGCATTTAAAGGAGTAAAGAACGGATATCTGGCAAACTCAGTCTCTTCCGACGATATAATTGTGGAGGGAAACCCGAGGTTGGGCAGCTTCCTGATCGAGGATTGTCAGGCCAGGAAAGGGCTGCACATCCTGGGTATGGCCAATTGCAGAGTAGAGAACTGTCAGGTTGAGAATGGCGAGTTCGCAGTTATGAATCTCATCAACTCCAAATTCAGCAACCTCACGATCACGAACTGCTCTTTCTTCCCATCAGGTCTATCTGAGGTTGATTTTGAGGAGCTGAAGCTGGTCAACACCACGATTCTGATCATCTCCACCAACCCTGATGAGTGCATGCTAAACCTCAAGAACAGCACAGTGGACGGCAGGGAGGTTTATTATTATCAGGATAAGCCTGGACAGAACATCCGGGGGCTGAAGGCAGGATGCATCTGGCTCTACAACTGCAGCGGCTTGGTTTTGGATGATGTTGAGGCCTCTCTCGTCTTCATAGCCAGGTCTCCTGGAACTGTTCTGAAAAACTCGAAGATTTACGAAGGAGGTCAGGGGATCGTGATCGCCTTTTCCAGGGATTGCGTCATCGACAATAACAGCCTGCCAGAGTCACTGGAGGGCATAGTCGCGGGCAAGTTCGATATGAAGAGTGACAACCTGACCCTGAGCAGAAACATCGTAAAGTCCCTGCGGTTCGGAGAAGATCTGGATGAGAAGGCTGGGATACAGGTTTCCACAAAAGGCAACAATATCATCGATAACCTTGTCACCGATTCTCAGAACGGCATCCTGGTCACTGGGGCAAACAATACGATATCTGGAAACACCCTCGTGAATAACGATGTGGGAGTGAAGCTGGAGGGGAACTACAACAACGTAACCGGCAACAACTTCATATACAACGGCCAAAACGGCCTGCAGGAGAAGAGCAGATTTGCGCCGCCTACTGCTAACCTGGACAACAACACCTGGGATGGCAACTTCTGGTCGACCTACTATGGCCAGCCGGGCTCCTCCTATGATCTGCCTGATAAAAATGGCGATGGGATCGGGGATGTGCCCTACAGGATCGGTTTTTATCCAGGCGGGCCGGTTGATCGCAGGCCGCTGATGAAGCAGGTTGTTGGGGCAGAGATCACCCCTGCGTCCTTTTCTGAGATCAAAGGAGGTTTGTGAATGAAAGCAAGATTTGCCATCGCTTTGTTAGCGATAGCTATGCTCTGCGCCTGTGCCCTGGCGCAGGAAAAAACGGCGGATGACTGGCTGGAAGAAGGTCGGAGTCTGATGTTGAGTGGTTTTAAGTCTTTCGATCCGGCAGCCAACGCTTTCAACGAAGCCACTAAATTAGAGCCTGAGAACACCGATGCCTGGTTGGACTTTGCACAGGTCTTAAGCTATCTGAACCAGAAGAATGAGTCCCTGGAAGCCTTCCAGAAGGCTCTCGATTTAACCAATGAGACTCTGGAGCAAAATCCCAATGATGCAGGGGCCTGGCAGAGCCGGGGAATTGCCCTGGCGAGCCTGGGGCGGGACTATGAGGCCACCAGATCTTTTGAAAAGTCGGTCGAGATCTTGAATCAGAGCATTGATGAGAATCCCAAAGATGCCGAAGCCTGGTGGCTCAAGGCCGATAACCTGGATATCCTGGGCCAAAGCGAGTCTGCTCTAGAGGCTTACGATAAGGTAATTGAGCTGAACTCCTCCAAGGCGATTGGCGCCTGGATCAGAAAGTCTGATATTCTTCTGGGACAGATGGGCAGGTATGACGAATCCATAATGGCTTTTGATAAAGCTATAGACCTGATGGCCGACAATTCGAATACTACTACACTATCGCATGCACTTTTCTCAGAGGAGAATGGATCGTCCACCGTTCTAAAAATATGGATGAGCGGAGGCCGGATCCTCAGGGTAAACTTTGGCAGGTACAACTATTCAGCTCAGGATTATGACCGATTCCTGAAGGTGGATTCAGACTATATCAAAAGTTTTGCAAGCAGGCGCGGCACCATCACACCTCAGGGCAAACATCTGGGCAAGCACAATGACTCCCTCTATAGTTGGGAACCCAACATTGAGCAATATGCCCGGCCCCGGCCGGAATGGAATACACTGGGTTTCCAGTTGAAATGGGGCCATACGCTTCTGTATGAAGAAGGATCTGTGAAAGTAGCTGCTCAGGTCTTCGATAGAGCCATTCAAATCGATTCCAACAGCTCGGAGGCCTGGACTGGCAAAGGCGTTGCCCTTCTGGCTCAGGGAAAGCGAGGTGAAGCTCTAAGTGTCCTGGATAAGGCGCTGGAGCTGGATCCAGATAATGCGGATGCTTGGAGCTATAAGGGCAACGCACTATCCAGCATGGACAGGATCGACGAATCAGTCAGGGCCTACGAGAGGGCTATACAGCTCTATGATGAAGAGATCAGAAATGGCACTCTGCAAGCAGAAGCCTGGGACGGCAAAGGCATTGCCCTGGAAAACCTGGGCCTGGCGGAAAATAATCTGAGCAGGTATGATGAGGCCCTCAAAGCTTACGACAAAGCCATAGAGACCGATCCGCAGGATGCAGAAGCCTGGTATGACAAAGGCAGCGCTCTTAGCACCCTGGCCAGATTCAGGCATGAGCCTGAGAAGTACAATGAGTCTCTCCAGGCCTTCGACGAGGCCATTTATCTGAAGCCGAGGTTTGCTCTGGCCTGGGTGGCCAAGGGCTCTGTTTTCCTTGATCAGCAGAGGTATGAAGATGCCCTGCAGGCTTACGACAAAGCCTTGTATATAAATTCCGCGCTGCAAAGTGCTCAATCTGGCAGGGGAGCGGCTTTGGAAAAGTTGGGTAGACGGAATGAATCTGCAAAGTCCTATGAAATAGCCCTCATGAACTTGGACATGGATATTCAGGCCGCCAATTCCAGTCAGGTGCTGTCAGAGGTCTGGTATAGGAAAGGATCGATCCTCGAAGCGCAGGGAATGTATGAGGAGGCTCAAAAGGCGCTGCATAATGCCACTAATGCCGATCCGAAGAACGTAATGGCCTGGGTGACCAAAGGCGATGTTTTCAGATGGCAGGCCAAATACGACGAATCCTTGCAAGCCTACGAAAAAGCCATTGAGAATATCCCTGCCAACTCTACTTGGCAACTGTCAGATGCCTGGTCATCTAAGGGTGATGTTCTCCAGGAAGCAGGCAGAACTGATGAGGCCATCAGCGCCTTTGATAAAGCCATTTTGATCGATTCGCAAAACAATTATCCATGGCTGGCAAAAGGCGATATATTCAACCAGACGGGCAAGCAGGAAGAGGCAGTTAAAGCTTACGACAAGGCCATCCAGATCGCTCAATCTTCGCCATCATTCCTGGCCAAGCAAGTATCGGCTAAAGCCTGGTACAACAAGGGTCTTGTCCTGAAAGCCCTGGGCCACCAGAGCGAGGCTGATGCGTCTTTCGCCAAGGCAAAAGAGCTGGGGTATCAGGGATGACCCCAACCACCTTTGAGTAAAACTGGACTGGGACACTATGGTGAGTAGAATTGTAGTGATAGTGTTAACATATTTATAATTAGTATTAAATAGTAGCAGTATTTTTGTCAGTGTCCGCAAGCTTTATATTCGTTGAATGTCGTAATCCGATAAATACCGTAAATTGCTACGGCAGTTCAAATGATGTGGGTAGGTGGATGGCAGCCTTATTGCGAATTATTTCGCTGTTAAATAGAGTAGGTCCCTAAAGGAGCGTGGTCTGATGAAGAATATCAGCAAATTTACAATACCAGCAAATTCGCAGAAATTGGACATGTTAATCGTCAATTGCCTGAAATTATGTGGCATAAAAACTGGGGAACGAGAAGGGATCTCCTCTTTCAATTTTTTTGTTATATCAAAAGAGGTGACTGAATTGAATATTCAAAATGGAGTGGGGAAAAGACAGACGAATCTGAGGTCCTGTGCCATCGTAGGCTTCTCGCTGCTGGCTTTAGCAGCACTTTGCACTTGCGCCCTGGCACAGGAGAACACCTCAGGATACTGGATAGAAAGAGCAGAGGAACTTTCACAGAACAGCTCTTTTGAAGAAGCCGCTATTGCATATGAAAAGGCCCTTCAGATCGAACCTGAAAATGCAACCATCTGGCATAGTCTGGGTTTCGAACTCATGACAATAGGTAAGGAAAATGAGTCCATCAGGGCGCTTGAGAAAGCTCTCAGCCTCTTCAATGAAAGCCTGGCGAAAAATCCGCAGGATGCAGATCTCTGGAACCGAAAGGGCCTGGTTCTGATGTCACTTGGCAGACCGGACGAGTGCCGCCAGGCACGACTGAAGGCACTGGATTTGTTTAATCAAACCATCGAGAGGGACCCGAAAAATGCCAGCGCCTGGCTGAGCAAGGCTGAGATTCTGGCCTACATGGGTCAGAATGAGGTGGCCTTGAAGGCTTACGACATGGCCATCGATCTTGAGCCTGAAGAATATGGTGTCATGAACAGGAAAGCCGAATTCCTTAGCATTCTGGGAAGGCACAATGAATCTGTAGTTGCCTATGACCAGGCGATGGAGAGGATACCGGCTAACGATACTCTGACTCTTGGGTGGACATGGAGCGGCAAGGGCTCTGCCCTCTATTCAGCCGGCAGAAGCGAAGAGGCTCTGGAGGCTTTCAGCAGAGCAGCAGATCTGCATTCCAGTGATATCTATAACTGGCGTATGTTGGGAGATATCGCCTCTGAGCTTGGAAGGATTAACGAGTCTCTGGCAGCCTATGATCAGGTAATCAAGTTGGATCCCAAGAACGTCCAGGCCTGGAGCTCCAAGGCATCGGAGCTGGCTGAAGTGATGAGATACAACGAGTCGCTTGATGCTTACAATAAGCTTGTTCAGATAGACCCAACGTCCGGCACTGCCTGGATGGCTAAAGGAGATATTCTTGAAAGCATGGGCAATCACGAAGATGCCCTGGATTCCTACCGGGAGGCGGAAAAGATCTCCTCTGAGGCGGCGAAAAAGGATTCCAATGACACAAGCGCATGGCTGGAAAATGGCAAGGCCTTGGTTAAATTGGGCAGGTACGATGAAGCCCTGAGAGCTTACGATGGCGCCATCAACAACAGCTCGCCATATATTGGAAATACACAGAAATCAGAGGCCTGGACGGGCAAGGGAAATGTTTTGCAGGCACAAAATAAGAGCGATGAAGCTCTGGAGGCCTACAACAAGGCAATAGATCTGAGCCCTACAAATATCGATGCCTGGAAGGGCAGGGGAGAAGCTCAAACGGCTATGGGATTGGCTGGAGGCGCAAGTTCATCTCTGCATGTGGCCCGGGCTCTCTCCAGCAATGTATGGTAGCTGATGTATGGACGATGTTTTGGCATGAGATAGGTGAAGAAGATGAAACGAGTGCAGATCGACTGCAAACTGTCGAGATTGTATACGAAAGCGAAGTTCGCTCTCGTCCTGATAGCCCTGGCTACATTGTGCTCCTCTGCCGTGGCACAGGAGAACACCGCAGAGGACTGGAATAAAAAGGGTCAGGCATCATACAAGAACGAATCCTTCGCAGATGCCCTCGAAGCCTTTGAAAAAGCTACCCAGATAGATCCTCAAAACTCTGAGGCATGGGTAGGCCTTGGCAAAGCCTTGGATTTGGTGGGAGCCACATCTTATTCCCAGAAGGAGCAGTCTAAAGCTTATGAAGAAGCCCTTTTAGCCTACGATAAGGCCATCGAGGCTGCCAAGTCGGACCATGAGCTTTCAATGGCATGGGAAGGCAGAGGTATGGGCCTGGATCTCCTGGGCAGAAAGGACGAGTCGATAGAAGCATACGATAAAGCTGTTGAGCTGGACTCGAAGAATGCTGATGCATGGCTCGGCAAGGGCGTATTTCTCCTCAACCAGGCATTCATAACGAATAACATCAGCCTCAATCTAGAGGGCGAGAAGGCTGTTGATAAGGCTCTGGAGATCAATCCTCAAGACCCCTGGGCATGGGCCAACAAGGGCTCTGCACTTCTGGGACAGAAGAGGTACGATGAAGCCATAAAGGCTTACGATAAAGCCCTGGAGATTGATCCCCGGAATCCACAAGCCTTGGATGGCAAGGCAATGGCCCTGGAAACGATGGGAAGACATGAAGAGGCCCTGGAAGAGGCTAATTCGACTCAAGAGCTGGCACGTATCTGGTACAATAGGGCATCCATCCTCCGGAACGAGGGAAAGTTCGACGAGGCACTGGAGGCTTATAATAAGGTCATCGATCTGGATCCCAAGAATATCGAAGCCAGGATCGATAAAGGCATCACCTATTTGGTCATGGGAGAGTTTAACGAATCGCTGGCAGCCTTTGATGATGCCCTGGCGATCGATCCCAACAGCTCTATGATCTGGCGGGAGAAAGGCCTAGTTTTGGAAAGGATGGGCAGGTTCAATGAATCCCTTGAGGCTTATGAAGAGGCCCTGAGGATTGATCCAGCCAACCCGTCCGCCTGGGCGGGCAGAGGATTCACGCTTAAGCAGTTGGGCAGGTATGAGGAGGCACTTCAGGCCTTCGATAAAGTCGTAGAGATTGCTCCGGCTTATTTCGGCACTGCAGATGTCTGGTTTGCCCGGGGTGAGGCCCTTGATAAGCTGGGCAGGCGTGACGAAGCCGCTACAGCCTACGAGAGCGCCCTCTTTGCCTTCGAAAAAGATCTGGAACGGTCTCCCGATGTGCCAAAATATTGGGGTGGCAAGGGCGAAGCATTGAAGGCTTTGGGCCGTCAGGCCGAGGCAGATGAGGCCTATGCCAAGGCAAAGGAGCTGGGGTATGAAGGATGACCTCATTCATTTTTGTGAAGGGTAGAGGAGGTTTGTAAATGAAAGCAAGATTTGCCATCGCTTTGATAGCGATAGCTATGCTCTGCGCCTCTGCGGCAGCGCAGGAGAACACAGCTGAGGACTGGTATCAAAAAGGCCAGGAGCTGATGGAAAACGATTCCCATGAAGAGGCCCTCCAGGCCTTCGATAAAGCCATTGAGATCAATCAATCGTACGCCTTCGCCTGGGGAGGTAAGGGATATGTTCTCTACAACATGGGCAGGTACGAGGAGGCAATAGCCGCCTGGGACAGAGCCATTGAGCTTGAGCCTGACGAGTTTTACTCAGGCAGCAAATGGGAGATGAAGGGAAAAGTCCTGGCGATCCTTGGCAGGAACGAGGAGAGCGCCCAGGCTTACGAAAGAGCGCTTGAGCTTGCGGATAAGGCTGTGACTGAGTACAAGACCTCAACAGACCTGAACCTCTCCGCTGCCTGGGGCTTCAAAGGACAGCTCCTCGACGAACAGGGAAGGTACGTAGAGGCTCTGGAGGCAATGGCCAACTCATCAAGGGCAAATCCAGAGGACGCATTTGCCTGGGCCGTCATGGGAGACATTCTGGCAGACCGTCTTGGCAGGTACAACGAATCAATCGAGGCTTACAATAAATCTCTGGAAATTGACCCGAAGAACATAGGAGCCCTAAGAGGAGAGGGATACGCTCTCGCAAGCCTTGGCAGGTACGATGAGGCCCTCAATTACTACAACAGGGCCCTGAAGATCGATTCTCGGTTCGCCAGAGCCTGGCAAGGCTTAGGAGATGCCCTCAGGAATCTGGGCATGTATAACGAATCAATCCAGGCTTATGACAGGGCAATTGCGGAGATGCCGCAGCAGCCGCGGTATGCCTTGATTGGAAAGGGCATGGCCCTTGATAGCCTGGGCAGATATGAGGAAGCACAAGAGGATTACGAGCAAGCCCTGAAGGATTACGATAATGTCATCAAAAAGAATCCGAGAAATGCCCAGACCATGTACAACCAGGGCAATGCCCTCCGGGGACTGCAGAGACACAACGAATCCCTGCAGGCATACGACAGGGCCATTGAGCTGAATCCGGGATATATCGACGCCTGGCGCGGCAAGGCCATTGTGCTTCGAGCTCTTGGCCGCAATGCCGAGGCAGAGGAGGCTTCTGCAAAAGCCATGGATCTGGGATACATGTCTGGAATGGTGACGGCTGTTGCCGGAAGCGGCCCCTTTGTTGCCGAAAGGGCAGAGATGATGCATGAGGCCGCTCATGGCTAAGGAGCAGGAACATGAGAGCAGATCCCAGCACTTTTTTTCAAAGATTGGAGGGCGATTGTTAATGAATGCTAAATTCGCTATTGCTCTGATAGCACTGGCCGCGCTATGCACCAGTGCATTTTCACTGGAGAGCGCAGTAGATTGGTATAGTCAGGCCCAGACGCTGTATAAAAACGGATCCTATCAGGATGCAATAAGCGCCTTCGATGAGGGCCTGAAGGCGGACCCGCAGAATGCCTCTGCCTGGCATAACAAGGGAATGGCCCTGGCGGGCATGGGCCAAGGAGTAGAGGCTAACCAGTCAATTCAGAAGGCCATGGAGCTCATAGACCAGAGGCTCCTGGAGAACCCTGAAGACCAGGAGGCCTTATGGCTGAGGGCAGAGGAGATGGACCTCTTTGGGAAGAGCGAGGAGGCACTGGAGGCCTACGGCCGGGTGGCAGAGTTGAACTCGTCCCACGCTCTGGAAGCCTGGATAAGGGAGTCAGATATCCTGGCGGCTCAGGGCAGGTATAACGAGTCATTTGAGGCCTTCAGCAGGGCAATGGCTCTGGTTCCCGCAAACAGGTCCCAATCGCAGATAGAATTCAATAGACATAGAGAGAACAACACCATCCTATTCACAAAAACCTGGCTTATCAACGGCCAGATCCATAGAGTATCTATCGGATTGCATAACGTCTCCTCAAAGTCCTTCGACGAGATCGAGCAAATCAACTCAGATCTTGTTGCAGCCTTGCAGCTCAAAGGCAAAGCGGTCGATCCTAACAGGCATAGCGGCTTTCTCATGGGATCTAGCCTCAACTGGGATGTGTACAGCTTCAACGTACCGAAGATGCTGCCTCAAGCCTGGTCTCCCCGCCTGACCATCGCCCAAATCAATCCCACGGAAAACGATTTCATCGAGATCGCCAACAACCTGAAGGAGGCCGTCAGTCTCCATAACTGGAGCCTGGAGATTCAGGGATCAAAAGTATCGCTGCCGGAATATTCCCTTCTGCCAGGGAAAGCCGTCAAGGTTCACCTGGGAAGCGGCCAGGAGAATGAGACAGACCTATTCCTGGAGAGCAATCTGGAGCTGAATGACACTGCTGGAAGCATCTCTCTGAGAGACGGCTCAGGAGCGAAAGTAGCCTCATTGGACTACTGGACCAAGCTGGATGGCTCGATTGCCCACCAGGTCACTCACTACTCAGGCACAGCTGAAAGCGATCTTGAGTATTCAGGGACTGGTGATCAGGGGAAGATGGTGCAGAAGGCCGCTGGTGTTGGTCCTTTTATCGCCGAGAGGACGGAGATCGGGCCGGAGTTAGCTCATAGTAATGATATTAACGGAGATGGGTTGCAGGAGAACACTGCTGACGACTGGTATAAAAAAGGAACTGAGCTTTTTGAAAACGACTCTTTGGAAGAGTCGGTATTGGCCATGGAGAGGGTCATACAGTTGGACCCCGAGAACTCCAGTGCCTGGCTAAGCATCGCCATAACCTTGGGAATAATGGGCAATGGTAGCGAGTCATCAAAGGCCTATGAGAAGGCTCTGAATCTCATTGACAATGATCTGAAGAAGAACCCT
>Ga0209313_1001986_pt1 | contig 11972 bp, 8 predicted proteins | sample BioC13SIPDNA_3_FD_185748 | JGI IMG/M metagenome (GOLD analysis project Ga0209313, IMG submission 185748) | Anaerobic biogas reactor microbial communites from Washington, USA - Biogas_R2_B C13 SIP DNA (SPAdes) (version 2) | ecosystem: Engineered > Bioreactor > Anaerobic > Unclassified | place... | reverse complement strand
CCTCGTGCGTGTGCACGCAGTCGTACCTCGTGCGGGCGCAGCACGCCGCGGCGGTCCAGAACAGCAGGAGGTCGAGCGGGAGCTTCGCGGGGGAGGGGCCGACCCGCACGTGGCGTATGAACGGCAGGGCCGGGATCCTGCGGATCGTCAAACCGGGGAAGGCGATATCCTCGCCGAGGTGGTAGGTGACGAGGTCCACCTCGTGGCCGAGTTCGGAGAGGACCCGCACACGGTTGCGGATGCTGAACGGGGTACCGCGGACGCTGAAAAACGGTTCGGGTGCGAGCATCAGGATTTTCATCGGAGCGCCGTTTCCGGGGTGCGGGGAGAGTATACCCCCCGCTCCTCCTCGAAGTGAAGCGGATTGTTCGGCGCCCGCCGCTCGGGCGAGGGGAGGGGGGGAAACGCCCCGATTCGCTCGACAAGGATCGAGTCGACGCGAAGGCCCGCGGGGAGGCGCGACTCGACGCGGAACTGCAGGCGCCGGGGCCGGTCGTTCTCGAACGCGACCGGGACGTCGAGCCAGACGTCCGCGCGCGGAACGGAGGACGGGTCCAGGTCGGCGGAGGCGAGCGCGTCCGCCGCGGAGACGCCGGTGACAAGGACCGTTCCGAACGGCCCGCCCGGGGGGATCGTGCGCGCCTTGACCCTGAAGGTCGCCCGCCATCGTCCCTCGGCGTAGCGCGCGTACGGCCCGGCCGTGAGCAGTTCGGTGCCGCCCGCGTCCTGGGCCTCCACCGCCGCCCCTCCCGAGGCGCCCGCGTCCTCGACCGTCGCGCCCCCCGCCGCCCGGATCCGCTCGGCCTCGTGGCCTCCGGCGTCCCGGCGCGGGGCGGCGTCCAGCCGGTACACCTCCATGAAGTCGACGCCGCAGCGGGAGACGGTGTGGACCCTGCGCAGGCCTCGGGAGAGCCGCAGCGTCTCCCGCTCGAGGTTCTTCAGCCGGTGGCCGAGCGGGACGACGAGCCAGTCGGAGTCGGCGGGCGCGGCCCGGTTGATGAGTATGTCGCACGGGGGGCCGGGCCGCCCGCGCTCCCAGTAGTGGCGGAACTCGCTGTAGAGCCCCATCGCGTAGACCGCGTCCTCTTCGCGGGCGCGGGCGCGGATATGCTCGACCGCCTCGCGCGTCCCGGTCCGCGCCCCGACCGCCACGATCCTCACCGCCCCCGCCGGCCCCCCGACCAGGGCGTTGTAGTAGATGTCGAACTCCGGGAAGACGTTCAGGAGGGGGACGCAGAGCGCGCCGATGACGATCGCGCCCGCGGCCGCCTGCACGGCGCGCCTCGGGCCGAGGAGGCGCCCGAGAAACGCCCCCGCCGCGGCGAACCCCTCGCCGGCGAGCAGGCAGAGAAACGGGAGGACCGGGCTGAGGTAGCGGAACCCCATCTTTCGGCCGAGACTCATCACCGCGATGAAGACGGTCGCCGCGACCGCGCAGAGCAGCAACCCCTGCCAGCGCGGCTCCCTGCGGACGAACGCCCGTCCGGCGAGGAACAGTCCGACGAAGAGCGACGCCAGCAGCGCCGGGGGCGTGGCGATGAGGAGCATGAACGGGTAGAACCACGACGGCGGCGACGTGACGACCCTTCCCATCCAGTATTTCATGTGCCCCGCCTCGCCGATGGCGTAGACCTTCGAGGCGAGATTGAGGTGGTTGAGGAGCGGCCTCCGGAAGATCCCCGCGGCGGCGAGGAGGAGGGCGACGGCGGCCAGGCACGAGGCGGCGGCGGCGACCGCCCGGCGGCGCGCGGCCCGCGCCGCCTGCGCGGCGGCGAACAGGAGCGCCGCCGCGCCCAGGGCGAGGGGGATCGGAACGGACGCCGCCCGCTCGAAAAGCTCCGCCGCCCGCCGCGCGGGGAGAAGGCGGGAGCCGTAGCCGCTCCAATGGAGCTGGGCGGGCTCGTACCAGAGCTTGGTGAAGAGCAGGGCGTACAGGAGGAGGCCGCCGGCGAGCCACGCCGCGTCGGCGGGCGACGCGACGGGCGCGCCCCCGCGGCCATCGCGGAGCCGCACGCACAGCTTCCAGGAGAGGAGGATGGCCGGAAGGATGAAGGCGGGGGACTTGCTGAGCAGGGCGAACGCCCACGCCGCGGAGGAGGCGGCCAGCAGGAGCGGCGAGGGGCGGGCGGTGTACAGGAGGTAGAGGAGGAGGGAGAGGGCGAAGAAGAGGGTGAGCGTGGAGTCGATGTGCGCGATCCGGCAGAGGGCGATGTGCGAGGGGAGGAGGGCGAGGAAGACGGCCCCCCAGAACGCCGACGCGTCCCCGAAATATCTCCTGCCGACGGCGAAGAGGAGGACGCAGGTCGCCGTGCCGACGAGTGCGATCGGCAGCCGCGCGGCGGCGATCGGGTCCATCAGTTCGAGCGAGCGTCCGGCGGCACCCTCGCCGAGAAAGGCGTGCGATGCGCCGATCAGGACCCCCGGCACGACCCCGGGGTGGCCGAACGGGGCGGTGGCCTCCCTGAGCCTGCCCGCCGCGAGGGACGCCACGGACCGGCGCCCGCGGGTGATCCAGGTGAGCTCGTCGGCGTTGAGGTCGGTCCCCCCCAGGTCCCACAGCCGCGGGACCCCCGCGAGGAAGGCGAGTGCCGCCCCGAGAAGGAGCGGGGACACCCTGCGTCGTGCGTTCACGGACGCCAGTATACAGAATGCGCCCCTTTAGGGCAAACGCCGCCCCGGGCGGATAAGGCGGGCGCATGGTCAGCGGCCCCCCACACATTCCTTCCGTCGTGGGGGGGGCGGCGCCGATACGCGACCGCGGAGGAGGCGCCGCGCCGGCCTGTCCCTCATCCGCCGCCCGTGGTACAATGCGCCCGATGAAGACCCGCGCCGCCTTCGCGCCGCTCGCCGTGTTTGTCGCCTCGCTGGCGGTCTTCTCGTTCTGCCGCTCGCTCCTCGTCGGGATCCGGGCGGAGGGCGTTCGCGCGACGAGGGCGTTCGCCGGCGACGAGCCGTCGTACCTGCTGCTCGCGCACAGCCTCGCCGTCGACGGGGACCTCAACCTGCACAACAACGCGCTGAACCGGGACGGGCGCCGTTTCGGCGTCGAGCGGTGCGGCGGGCACATCGCGCGGAGGGATTGTGCCCGGGGCGAGGCATGGTCGATCCACACCCCCGGCCTCCCGCTCCTCATCGCGCCCGTCTACGCGCTGGCATTGCGGACGGGCCTTTCCCCCCGCGCCCTCGCCTGTATCCTCCTGAACCTCCTCGCCGCCCTCCTCGCCGTCAACACCTGGCTCCTCTGCGTCGACCTGGCCGGTGGCCGGGCCTCTTTGGACCGACCCGGCTGCGTGCCGCTCGTTTCCCCCCTGCTGGCCGTGGCGGCGGTCGTCCTCACCCCGCCGGTGATCTTCTACGCCAACCTGATCTACCCGGAACTCCCCGCGGCCCTGCTCGTCCTGTACGCGTTCCGCAAGGCCCTTCCCACCTGGAGCGGGGGAGCCGGGGAAGCGGAGAGCCGGGGACTCCCCCCCTCTCCCCCTCCCCGATTCACGGGTTCCCTCATCATCTCGTCCCTCTGCGTCGCCTTCCTCCCGTGGCTCTCCTTCCGCTTCCTCCTCCCCGCCCTCCTCCTCGCGGCGATGCACGCGCGCCGGGCGTGGACCGATGAAAACCCGCGCCGCCGCGCGGCGGCCCTCGTCGTCGCCGCGGTCCCGCTCGCCGTCTCGTGCGCCCTTCTGTTGGGGTACCAGCAGATGGCGTTCGGCACATGGAGTTTCGCGGGCGGCTATCTGCACCAGGGGTTCGGCCGCACGGCATTCTGGGCGCGGGGAGGGTTGAACGGCCTCCTGGGCCTCGCGCTCGACCAGGCGGTGGGGATGCTGGCATGGTCCCCGGTCTACCTCCTGGCCGTCCCCTCCGTCGCCCTCCTCGCGCGGGAACAACCGCGGCGGGGCTGGGGCCTCGCCGCCCTCGTCCTCTCGCTGTATCTCCCCGAGTCGCTCTACATGCACTGGTGGGGCGGGTACGCGCCCCCGCCGCGCTACATCGTCGCCCCCGCGCCGCTCCTCGGCGCCGCGCTCTGCTACGCCCTCTCCCGTTCGCCGGGGCGTTCGTTCACGATCCCGTTCGCATTCCTTCTCTCCGTCGGCATCCTCTTCGGCGCGCTGGGCTGCGCGTATCCGCTGACGCTGTACCGGCACGTGCACCTGCTCGCCTGTTTCGGCGTGGAGATCTCGAGCCGGGCGCTCCCGTCGTTCCTCCACCCGGTGCGCTCCACCTGGCCGCTCGCGTTCGCGTGGCTCTTCTTTATCGCCGCGCTCACCGCGTACTACCTGTCGGTGTGGGGCGGCGGCGCGAACCGGAGGGGGTGCCCGGACGGGGGCGACGGCGGCCGCTAGCGCCGCTCGATCTCGATCGCGTCGAAACGCAGGCGGGCCCGGTTGAAATGGCGGATCGAGAATTGGAGGGGGGTGAGCCGGTCGAGCGTGAATTCGAGCTCCTGCGGGCGGTATCGGCCGGGCCCGCGAAGATCGGCCGCCGCAAGCTCGCGGGAGGCCAGGGTGTCGCCGAAGGATGACGACGCCGCGAGGAGCGCGACCGAGCCCTCGTCCGCGTCTTCCGCCTCCATCATGAAACGCGCGCGGTACTCCCCGGGCGGGTAGAGGCGTTCGGGGCCGCTCGCCATCGGCATATGGGGATCCTCCTCGCGGCTGATCTCCACGGCGTGCCCGCCCGACGCCGCCGCGTCCTCGATGCACCGGCCGATATGGTACAGGTCCTCCGCCTCGTACCGGGGGCGCGGGTCCTCCTCCCCGTCGAACAGCACGTAGGCGAAATCCGCCCGGAGTCCGCTCCCGCCGAGGCGCTGCACCCTGAACTCGATGCGGGCGGACTCCTGATTGACGAACGAAAGGTCGAAGAGCCGGTATCCCCCGGGTGCGCCGAACTCGTCCGCGGAGAGCTCCCGGGCCGCGATGGTGCGCCCCTTCCCGACGTCGTACACCTTGAGCCTCGCCGCGGGCCCGTCGTCCGGCGGCGCGACCAGCTTCAGGTTGAACCAGACCCGGAACGCGCCCGTCGGGTAGAAGCGCGAGACGCCGCCGAAAAGCATCCCCTCCGGTTCGCCGCGGCCGACCGCGGCGATCGCGCGCCCGCCCGACGCCGCGGCGTCCTGGATGCGCCTGCCGACCTCGTACCCGGCGGACCGCGCGGGGTACAGGTTCCCGACCGGGCTGCGGCGGCTGAACGCCGGCGGAGGGCCCGACGGCGCGTCGAGGACCTCAAAGAGGTGGTTGGGGCCTTCCTGCATCACGAACCGGAGGTACGGCGAGTCGAGAAGGTTGCGCAGGGTGAAGCGGAACGGGTAGCGGCTCACCTTGCGGGGGAACAGATCCTGGTGGAGGACGATGTGCGAGACGTTCCAGTCCCGCAGCAGGGCGTGCTGCGCCGCCCGCAGCTCGCCGACGTTGAGACTCCGGAGCGGCTCGAACACCTCCGTCACGTAGCGCTGGCGGGGTACCGGGTTGTAGCCGTTCACGATCGGCACGCCGGTGAGCGTGGCGTAGTATTCGTAGATCGCGCTCCACGCGGAGTCTCCCGGCCAGATCGGCAGATCGAGGAGGCGTTTCCCCTGCGCCTCCCGGCGCACCGTCTCGTAGACGCGGTCCATCCCCCGCAGTATGCTGATCCCGATCGGCCGCTTCGGGTGGTAGTCCGCGAGCGCGAGGAACACGAGGAGGAACGCGGCGCCGCGCGCGGGTCTCCCGCGCGACAGAATGGCCCGCAGCCCGAAGCCGCACAGGACGAACAGGGCGGGGAGGGCGAGGCAGAGGATCCTGCTCGGGGTGCGGGAGAAGGCCAGGAACGGCACGCGCGCATGCAGCCAGCCGTAGACAGGAACCCGCGCCTCGAGCGTGGTGCCGAGGGCGAGCAGGTACCCGAGCGCGCAAAGCCCGACCCAGAAGTAGAGGAGCAGCAGGGCGCCGCCCTCCGCCCGCCCGCGGGCGATCTCGCGGCGCCGCTGGAGGATCCCCCAGAGGGCGAGAAGCAGCGCGGCGTATCCGGGGTAGATGTTCTTCTCCGCGTTGGGGCTCTTGCGGAGCAGGTCGCCGAGGAGCGGACTGAAGGCCTGGACGTTCTTGAGCGTCCGACCGCCGCTGACGGACGAGGGGGCGATGATGGCGTGACGCACCCAGAGGAGGTAGGCGACGCTCGCGGCGGCGGGCAGAAGCAGCCCCCCGAGGATGCGCAGGGCGGTGCGCGTCGCGGCGGGCCGTCCCGCCTGGCGGGCGAGAGCGGCGAACGAGACGGCGAAGTAGACGCAGAGCAGCGGGGCGAGGTAGAAGCTGATGTGGAGCTCGGTCATGGCGGTGGAGAGGACGCAGAGGCCGCAGGCCAGTCCCCACCGGAACGCGTTTCGTCCGCCTCCGCCCGCCGCGAACCCGCGCTCAATGCAGTAGAGCGCCAGCGGCGGGAGGAAGAAGACGAACCCCCCGATATGGCCCCCGTACAGGTGGCCGAGGCGGTACGGCACGCACGCGTAGAGGAGACCGCACGCGGCCGCGGCCCCGGGGCTCCCCGTGACCGCGGAGACCAGGAGCGCCATCGCCGCCCCCGCGGCGAGGAACGAAAGCACGACGAGGGCGTTGTAGGCGGCGATGTTGCCCAGCGGCATGAAGAGCATGAAGAGGAACGAGATCGGTATCCCCTGCGTCACGAAGGTGGGCGGGGTGCGCGGGGTGGAGAACTCGAAGGCGTTGGAGAAGAACGCGGTCCGGCCCTCGAGCGCCTTCTCGAAGAGCCAGAAACGGTACATCAGCTGGAGATAGTCTCCCGGGTGCTGATGCAGCAGCTCGAGGCCGGGGACGGGGAGAAACGAATAGGGCATCCCGCTGCGGAGATGGAGGGCGAGCGGGTGGCTGAAGATGAACGCGAGCAGGAGAAGCCCCGCGAGGAACAGCGCCCAGCCGCGAAGACCCATCGGTGACCTCCCTGCAACGGTGCCTGCGAACGGGGGCAGTATAGCGCGTCGCCGCCCGGGGTTCAACCCGCCCGTTTGACTGGCCGGCGGCCGTGTGGTATCCTGTGTCTGCTTGGGGTCCGATCGGTCCCGAGGCAGGAAGGACTCGGAGATGCGCGCCTCGCCCGACGACTGGCACCTTCGCCTCTTCGAGAAATCCGTCATCAAGCAGGTGAAGCTCTGCGCCTTGCGCGACTTTCTCCCGCCGACGGAGGGGAAGGTCTGCCTCGACCTGGGCGGGGACAACGGCGTCATCAGCCGCCTGCTCAGGGCGCACGGGGGCGTCTGGCACAGCGCCGATCTCAACGACGACGCCGTCGAGTCGATCCGCTCCCTGGTGGGGGAACGCGTCTCTAAAACCGTCGACGGGGCCGCGATGCCGTTCGCCGACGGGCAGTTCGATCTCGTCGCCGTCGTCGACTATCTCGAGCATCTCCGGGACGACCGCGGCTGCGTCGCCGAACTGCGCAGGATACTGAGACCCGGCGGCGTGCTGGTCGTGAACGTGCCGCATCTGAAGCGCCGTTCGGTGTCCCGCCTCCTCAGAAGCCTCGCGGGCCTCACCGACGAACAGCACGGGCATCTGCGGCCGGGCTACTCCCGGCAGGGGCTGGAGTCGCTTCTGGGGAACGGGTTCCGCGTGACGCGGGTCTCCACCTACTCGCGCTTCTTCACGGAACTGGTCGATATCGCGGTCACCCGGGCCTCCTCCGCCTCGGCGGGCGGGGCGGTCCACAGCACCAAGGGGCTGCTGATCACCGAGGCGCAGATGAAGCGGATGGAGAAGAGGTTCCGGCTCTACTGTTTCGCGTACCCGTGTCTGCGTCTCCTGTCGAAACTCGACGCCCTCGTTCCGTTCACGGAGGGCCACCGGCTCATCGTGCGGGCGGAGCGGGCCTGAGCGGCCGCGAAGCGCGCGCGCAACAGCGGAGGTGAACGATGAAGATGCTTGCGCGTCTCGCCGCGGCGTCCGCGCTCCTGTGCGCGGGGGCCGCCTTCTGCCTCGTCGACATCAATACGGCCTCGAAGGGGGAGCTGGAGGGGCTCACCGGGATAGGGCCGGTGATGGCCCAGAGGATCATCGAGGGGCGCCCGTATCGCAGCGTCAACGATCTACGGAGGGTGAAGGGCATCGGCGGCAAGACCCTGGAGAAGTTCAAGGACGAGATCACGGTCGGCGCGCCCGGCGACTCCGCCAAGGCCCCGCGGGAGGAGGCGCCCCCGAGGGAGGAGCCGGAGCAGGCCAAGGTCCCCGTCTACGCCGCCCCGCCGTTCACGCTGGTCGAGTGCCACGCCTGTACGAACAGGTTCACGGTGTCCTCCGAGCTCGGCAGCGGCTGGTGCCCGTACTGCGACACGCGGTGGCGTTTGAAGACGCCGCAGGCTCCCGCCGCGCGGGAGGCCGCCGCGGCGCCGAAACCCGACGCCGCGGGGGGGGCGGTCGTGGACGCGATCCCCTTCTCGGAGGCGGCCGACTACGTCGACCAGAGGAAGAGCGTGGCGGGGACGATCGTGGGGGCGCATCGGTCGGCCAGGAGCGGCAACCTGTACCTGAACTTCCACGCCGATTACAGCAGGTACCTGTCCGTGAAGATCCCCGCAGCCGAGCTTTCGAAATTCCGCCGCGACGCGGAGAGCTACTACCTCAACAAGGAGGTCGTCGCCACCGGGGAGATCACCAGGGAGGGCAACGGGAACTACCTCCGCATCACCGTGACGGCTCCGGCCGATTTCAAGGTGATCGAGTAGATGCCGACCCGCCGCGTGCGTCCCCCGTGCGGTAGCCGCGAGGCCTCGGCCGCGCGGCTGTCGATCGTCGGCGCGGTGCTCACCTTCGCCGTCTCGTCCGCCGTCGGCGTCGCCTGCGATTCGGTCGCCCTGCTGCTCGACGCGGGGACGGGGTTTCTCATCCTCTGCATGACGCTGTTCGCGCGGGTCGCGATACGCAAGGTGGGCAGCCCGCCCGACCGCCTCTTCCATTTCGGGTACGGCAAATACGAGCCGCTCGCCGCCGCCGCGCAGAACATCGGCATCATCTCCACGTGCGTCCTCGGGTCGATCGTCGCCGTCCAGGACATCATCCACCCGGAGGATATCGTCCGCTACGATCTCCCCGCCGCCTCGTCGCTCTTCTGCGGGATGCTCGCCCTGGCGCTGGGGGCCTACCTGCGGGGCGTCGCCGGGCGGGAGGGATCGGCCATCCTTCGCGCCTCCGCGACGCAGTGGTTCGTGGACGCGGGCCTTTCGTTCGCGATGTGCGCGGGGTTCATGCTCGGGATCGCGGCGGTTCGGCTCGGGTACCGGGAAGCCGCCCCCTACATCGACCCGACGATGGCGATCGTCCTCGCCCTTCTGTTCATGCGGCTGCCGCTCAGGGAGCTCGGCGGCGAGCTGCGGGAGCTTCTGGACGGCGCGCCGGAACGGGAGATCTGCGACCTGATCGAGGGGATGGCGAAGCGGTACGGGGCCCGCGCATGCGGCGTCCACCGGGTGCGGGCCCGGCGGGCGGGACGCAGGACGTTTCTCGATGTCGGATTCGTCGTGCGCGAGGATCTCACCGCCGCGGAGGCCGCGGCCCTGGCCGACGAGTTCGAGCGCGAGCTCATCGGCGCCGTGCCGGGGTGCGAGGCGACGGTCTACTTCAAGCCCGCGCGGCGTCCGCCCGTCGCCCCGCGCCGTGTCCCGGGGCTGTCGTGACGCGCCGGCGGACGGACCGGGCTACGGCAACGGGGGCGCGCCGCGGCTGTACGATGTGGAGTCCAGGACGGCAAGCCAGTCGTAGTCGGTGAAGCTCCTCGCGTCGAGAGGGAAGTAGCCCGGGTTCCTCGCGCTGCCGGAGCGCGCCCGGATCGCCGGGAGCGTTCCGGGAGGGAACTGCGTCCCCCGGTGCGTCGGGATGAACCGTGCCGGGCCGGGCGCGGCGGTCAGGAGCGCCTCGAGCGTGCCCGGTTCGGGAACGCCGATGCCGTTATCCTCCGACACCCCCAGCCCCGCGCCGACGACGGCGTAGCGGGCGCCGAGCATCGAGTCGAGGTGCGCGCCCGCCGGCCACCAGGCGAGCGCGTGCGGGCCGAGCTGCCACTCCGCCTTCCCCCGTTTCAGGTGGCTGTTGTGGGCGAAGACCAGCACCTTGCCCCGTCCGCATTCCAGGGTCGCGATGTAGGCCAGGGTGTCGGCCATCATCAGATCGCGTATCCCCAGCATCTCCGCGATCCGCGCCTCCGACCTCCGCGCCAGCGCGGCGTGGTAGTTCAGCAGGTGGCGCGCCATCTCCGCGTGGTGGACCGCCTCCAGGTACCGATCCCGCCCCTCGTCCGCCGCGAGCGCCGGGCGTCGCGCGCGGAGGTCGGCGATGAGCTCCTCCGTCTCGACCCGGAGGGCGGCCGCGGCGGGCGAGGAGCCGAACGCCTTCGACGGGTCGGTCGAGGCGGCGGGGTCCTCCCAGGCCGCGTCGTCCCCGAGGAGCGGCTCGATGCGCGCGCGGCGCGCCTCCGCCGCCGGGCGGTCGGCCGAGGCGAGATAGTCGAGTGCGAAGAGGACCAGGCGCCGCGGGCTCGGGGTGCCGATCATCTCCATCGGGCCGTCGAAGCCGTAGAAGCGGAGTCGTGTCGGCCGGGACGGATCGGCGTTCCGGCTCCGCATCCACTCCACGAGCTCCCGGTTCGCGTCGAGCCGGCCGAAGGTGTGACTGAACCCCTCCTCCCGCACCTCTTCGTACGACGCCGGGCCGCGGCCCGACACGAACTCGTCCACGAGTCGTCCGCGGAAGAAGTCGCTCTCGACGGCGATGGCGCCGAAACCGTGCGCCTCCGCGAGGCGTTGAAAGAGCCGGTTGCGGAGAAGAAGAAACCCCTCGCCCCCGTGCAGCGGCTCGCCGATGCCGAGCAGTTCCACCCGGCCGTCCAGCTCCTCGACGAGTCCGGCCACGGCAGCGTTGAACGATTCAGGGGAGTCGGGGGAGAACGGGATCGCCTCGGCCGCGATCCAGTCGCCGGGGGCCCGGTAGGCGGGTACGGAACGGTCTGTCGGCTTCATGGCGGCTGTGTCGAAACCCGTGCGCCCGCACGATACGCAGACGGCCGCTGCGATCGAAAGGATGGCGATGGCGGATCGTTGCATCGGTCGCGCTCGCGGTGTGAAATGCTATTACACCACGATCCCGGCGCCGTGTCAACGGATCCGGCGGTCCCGAAGGCGCGGCGGCGCGGCGAGGTCCGGCGAGAGGCGGCGTATCCCCCCGGGCTGCAATCTCTCCCTCGCATATTCGAGGCGATACGGGTATGCTTGTCGTAGTGGCGCGGTCCGGAAAGGGCGGCAAAGATGCCTATAATGGAAAAGGCGGTCGTGGCACTCGTCCTCGTCGCCGTTCTCGCGGGCGTTGTCCTCTCCCATGTCGATGAGCCCGCGTTCAGGCACGGCTACGTCGAGGAGGATGGACTGATCGAGTGGGGCACGGTCCTGGCGCTCCTGTTCGCGGCGCTCGTCTGTTGTCGGCGCTTCCTCCTGCTCCGGCGGCGCAGGCCGGTCCTGTTTCTTGCGGCCACCGCCCTCCTGGGGGCGCTCTTCGTCTTCGGCGCGGGCGAGGAGATCTCCTGGGGGCAGAGGATGCTCGGCTTCGAGAGCCCCTCCTGGTTCATGGAACACAACGTGCAGCGCGACACCAACATCCACAACCTCAAGATCGGCGGGGTGAAAATCAACAAGCTTGTCTTCAGCCATCTGCTCGGCGCAATGATCGTCGCCTACGTCCTGCTCCTGCCGATTCTGTACCGGTGGAACCCAACGGCCTCCCGCCTGATCTCCGCTTTCGCGATCCCGGTCCCGCGGGCGCGGCACGCGGTCTTCATCGTCGCGACCGTCCTGCTCGTGTACGGCGCCGTCCGATCCTCGAAGCGGGGGGAGCTGGCCGAGTTCGGGTTGTCGTGGATGGTCGCGCTCTGCGTCGCGTTCCCCGCCAACGCAAAAGATTTCCGGGTCAACGCCGGCGGGTGAGGCGGCGGGATGCGGGGAG
>Ga0209313_1001943_pt1 | contig 12181 bp, 7 predicted proteins | sample BioC13SIPDNA_3_FD_185748 | JGI IMG/M metagenome (GOLD analysis project Ga0209313, IMG submission 185748) | Anaerobic biogas reactor microbial communites from Washington, USA - Biogas_R2_B C13 SIP DNA (SPAdes) (version 2) | ecosystem: Engineered > Bioreactor > Anaerobic > Unclassified | place... | reverse complement strand
AGGACCGAGGCCGTCAGGGCTGGATTCAAGAAATGCTGGTCGGAGCGCGACTACGCCACCCTCATCAGGACCGGCGACCGCCTCCCCGCGAGCATCCTTCAGGAAGACGACGTCCTCCTGATGTACTACGACAACGCCCGGACGCGGCAGGGGCAGACCGAACATGGAAGAGGTACAGGTCGGCAGGTGGCTCTGGAGCAGTGAGTACAGAGAACCCGTCCAGGTGATCGAAACCCAGCAGATCTGGGGTGCGACCACCTGCCGGTTCTGGGTTCCGAGCGCGAACACCGTGGCCGTCGGAGATGCATCCTCCTGCACCCCCCTCGACCGGGCGTTGCCCCTGGAGAAAGACGAGGTGACCGCACGCGCAGCAGCCGGGCGGATCCTCGACCACCTCGCGAAAACACCCCTCCTCGCCCCCCTCTTCTCCCCCGTCACCCCGCTCCCCCACCAGATCGCCGCCCTCGCCCGGGCCTGCAACCGCGACCCCGTCCGCTGCCTCCTCGCCGACGAGGTCGGACTCGGCAAGACCATCGAGGCCGGCCTCATCATCAAAGAACTCACGCTCCGGAACCGGGCCGCCCGCATCCTCATCGTCGCCCCAAAAGGCCTCGTCACCCAGTGGGTCGCCGAGATGGAGACCCACTTCAGCGAAACCTTCACCCTCCTCGACCCCGCGAGCACCGACCCCTCCCTCTGGCGACGGATCGACCGGGCCATCGTCTCCATCGATGCCATCAAACCCCTCAGAAAGCGGCGCGGCTGGACACCGGCACGAGTCCACCAGCACAACCATGACCGGTTCCACGCCGTCACGAAGGCCGGATGGGATCTCATCATCGTCGACGAAGCCCACAAACTCGCCGGCACCAACCGGCAGGTCGCCCGCCACACCCTCGGCCGCGCCCTCGCCCGGTCGGCCAGGCACCTCCTCCTCCTCTCCGCCACCCCCCATCAGGGCAAGACCGACGCCTTCATGCGGCTCATGAGCCTCCTCGACCCGACAACCTTCCGGGAAGACGGCCCGATCAACCGCGACGACCTCCAGCCCTACATCATCAGGACCGAGAAACGGAGCGCCATCGGCACCGACGGCGCCCCCCTCTTCAAACCCCGGCAGACCCAGATCGTCAGGGTCGAATGGAGCAGCGAGCACAGCCTCCAGGCCGACCTCTACGACGCCGTCACCGACTACGTCCGGACCGGCTACAACCGCGCCCTTACCGAGAAGAGAAACTACATCGGCTTTCTCATGGTCCTCATGCAGCGCCTCGTCTCCAGCAGCACCCGCTCCATCCGCACAACTCTCGAAAAACGCCTCGCCGTCCTCGAAGAGAGCGTCCCCCCGACGTCCGCCGACCGCTCCCTCGACGACGACTGGTGGGATCTCGAGACTGAAGAACAGATCGACGAGGCCGTCCGTGCCGAACGCTCCTCGCACCTGACGGAGACGAAACAGGTCAAAAACCTCCTCGACCTCGCCCGCCGGTGCGAAGCCGCCCGACCCGACGCCAAGGCCGAACGCCTCGTCGACCTCATCTACTCCCGCTGCGGCGAAGAGAACAACCCCAACCTCAAGTTCCTCATCTTCACCGAGTTCGTCCCGACCCAGCAGATGCTCACCGAATACCTCACCGCACGGGGATTCTCAGTCGTCTGCCTCAACGGCTCAATGGACATGGACGAACGCCGCCGGACACAGCAGGCCTTCGCAACCGACGCACAGATCATGATCTCCACCGAGGCCGGGGGCGAAGGCCTCAACCTCCAGTTCTGCCACACCGCCATCAACTACGACCTGCCCTGGAACCCCATGCGGATCGAGCAGCGTATCGGCCGAGTCGACCGTATCGGCCAGACCCACGACGTCATGGTCTACAACATGGTCTTCTCCGGCACCGTCGAACAACGGGTCCACGAGGTCCTTCTCGAAAAACTCCTTGTCATCTTAAACGACCTCGGTTTCGACAAGTTCAGCGACGTCCTCGACTCCAGCGAGGCAGGACGGGGATTCGAGGACCTCTTCATCCGTGCGATCCTCGACCCCACGAGCACCGACGACTACCTCGACACCTTCGTCGCAACAATCCAGGAGCAGGCACGGCAGGAACGGCAGACGCTCTCGTCCCTCCTCGACCAACCCCTCCTCTCCGCCGGCGACGTCAGGGACTACCTCCACTCGCCCCTCCCCGCCCTCACCGAACACCTCGTCGTCTCGGCTCTCAGGGCCCGGGGCGGCGAGGCGGCACGCGGCATCCAGGGGTTTGACCTCAGATGGCCGGACGGCCGCCATCAGACTGGCGCCATCTTTGCTCCCGGCGAAGACGGGACCGACCGTTCCCTGCTCACCGTCACCGACCCCGCCGTCGGCGCCCTCCTCACCCGGATCCCCGCAGCCTCACCCGACCAACCCCTCCCCACCGTCCGGATCCCCGACCTCCCCCGCGAGGTCAGGGGACTCTGGTCGCTCTGGAAACTCTCCGTCTCCGGCACATCGGGCCACTCCCTCGTTGCCGTCCCCTACTTTATCACCGAGACCGGCCGGCCCTTCTCGATCGCCGCACGACAGATCTGGGATGCCCTTGCCCGGGGCGCCTACTCGTTCACCGGCACATCGGCCGCCGAACCGGCACTCTGCGACCGGAGCAGGAGCGGTGCCGCCGATACCGGCCGGGAGACAGGACTAAGCGGAACCCCGGCAATCTATCCGGTCCTCTTCCTCCGGGTGGAGGGCGGCCATGACTGAATGGCAGGACCGGGTCCTTGCCCGGTTCTGCCGGTCGGACACTCCGCTCGTCGTGGCGCTCGACCCTGACGGGATCCTCCTTGAAGAGCAGATCTTCCAGGCGCTCCGGGCCGACCGATTCGACCTGCTCACCTACACCGACCCCATCACCTTCAGGCACGCCTACGAACCCGGCTACCGCGCACCCCAGGACAACAGCGAAGAGACGCCGCGCCTTATCGTCAGGTTTACCGATACCCGCCGGGAATCGGTCCCCTACGACCTCCTCCAGAGGGGTGAGTGCATCCGGATCACCCTTGCGGATCTCTTCCCGGGCCTTGACTACCGGACGGTCCAGGCTCTCGGTTCCCGGCACTACAATGCCCTCTACGAGGCCGCGCAAACCCTCCGCGGCAGACGGCTCGGCCGGAACCGGACTGCCCGGTTCATCCTCGAAGAGGTCTTTTTGATACGGCCGGACGAGATCAGAACATCCGCCGACCTCATCGCCCTCCTCTGCAGGGTCCACTACTCCTGCCAGACCGTTCCCGACGTCCTCGTCGACCACTGTCTGGAGACCTGGGGCGACCAGTACGATGCCGGGTTCCCGGAGATCAGGAACCTCTTTGAGCACGGGGCCTTCATGGCGTATCTCCAGGACGAATGGGCCAGGTACGTCAGCGGCGGCGATCCGGCACCGACTGTTCCTTTCGACGACGACCGGATCAGGCTCTATATCGATACCTTCTTCCTCGAAGGCGCACTAAAACCGCTCCACGCGCCTCCTTCCGTCCAGGTCCCGGATTGGGCACATTGTGGCATCATCCGCGACCATGACGCCGAGCAGGTATACCGTCTGGAATGCCTCCTCGACCGGATCGAGGGAAAAATCCCCGGCCCGGACGCCAGGCTTGACGATTGGAAACAGTGCGCACGGCTCTGGGCCGAGGCGGTGACGCTCTTCTCCGGGTCCTCGCCGTCGGCGCTCAACCAGATCAGGCCGCGATATTATGCTCGCCACCAGGAGATCGAGACCGCCTTCGGGGAATGGATCCTCGCCACCTTCCCGACCCTCCCCGACCGCCCCTACCTCCCGGCCCCGGTCATGGTGCACCAGATCCCTCACTACCTCGCCCACCGGGGAGGTGACCGCATCGCCCTCATCGTCATCGACGGCATGGCCCTCGATCAATGGCTTATCATCAAGGAGATGCTCGGCGACGACTTCACCTATACCGACGATCTCGTCTGTGCCTGGGTCCCGACCCTCACCTCGATCTCGCGCCGGTCCCTCTTTGCCGGCGAGAAGCCGTCGCTCATATCAGGGGTGAACGGAACCGCCCGGAGTGAAGAGATCCTCTGGCGCACGTTCTGGCACAACCAGGAGGGGGCGAAGAGGTCTGTCGGTTATTCTCGCGGCAACACCCTTACATCCCTCGCGGAAGTGGACGAACTCGTCCACGACGCCACCCCGGCGGTCGCGGGGTTTGTCATCAACACCGTCGACAACCTCATCCACACTACCACAATGGGCATGCCCCAGATGCATGACGGCATCCGGCGCTGGATGGAGACCGGAACCCTCCGGCGATTCATCACCCGCCTCCTTGATCGGGGATATCGGGTCTACGTCACCGCCGATCACGGGAACGTCTGCGCCTGCGGCATCGGCGTCCCGCGGCAGGGCGACCTCGTCGAAGAGATCAGTCTCCGGGCCCGCATCTACCACCACGCACCGTTTGCAGAGGAGGCACGTGCGGCATTTCCAAAAGATTCCTGTGTGTGGCCGCCACAGTACCTTGGTACAGGCCATGTAGTCCTGCTTGCCGGCGGGCTCTCGGCGTTCTCTCCCCCCAGCACCGAGGTCCTCTCGCACGGCAGCATTGCGCTGGAAGAGGTCTTTGTCCCCTTCATCCAGATCAGGAGCAAACAACAATGTCACAGATGATTGGATTTGACCGGTCCCTCAGGCTGGACTGGCTCGACGCCGCCGCCGGCGTCTCCAGGGAAACCGGGGATATCGAGCAGATCCGAAACTACCTTCATGCCTACCTTGCAGAGAGTTATCCCCACTACACAGCGCGACGAAAGACCATCACCGTGTTGACGCGGGTGTGGGCCCGCATCCCGGATTCGGATCGCCCCGCAAGAGACAGGGCCTTCGTGCTGCTGCCGACACTGAACCAGGACGACCGGATCTGGCTCCATTGGGGCATGTGTCTCCTGGCGTACCCCTTTTTCCGTGATGTGGTGCGGACGGTGGGTCACTCTCTCCGGTATTATGGCAGTTTTTCAAAACAGGAAGTTATCCAGCGGATGAGCGAAACCTGGGGAGAGAGGGCCACCATGCCAAGAGCGGTACAGCGGGTGGTCGAATCTCTGAACAATTGGGGCGTTATTACCGGATGTGAACAGAAGGGCAGGTATCGGTGTGCTGTGCCTCTCTCTACATCGAACAAGGACGTGGAGATCTGGCTGCTGAAGGCGGCGCTGTGTGCAACCCCCCATGATTCTTTTCCCGTGGACCGGATCCATACGATTCCTGAGCTCTTTCCGTTCTCATGCTCCCTCTCAATCCCGGATATTTTGAGATCCCGTGAGTTTGAAGTATCGCAAATGGGAAATAACCGATTTGCTCTTCGATGCTCTGAGAGAAAAGGGGCAGATTAAAACCATTTTTGGTTCGTTGAAATCCATGTTACGGATCTTCATGCTTCTCTCCATCACGGCGCAGGCGCCCGCGATATACGATCCGGATTGTACGTAGACGCTCAATGACCAGAGTAAACTTGTATCCAAAGGAAAACTCGTCAGTTTAGACCCCCTCAAACCGGCAGATCACGCTCCTTCCGGTCGTGGCGTCTGCCTGATCCTCTCTTCCAGTCCGGGGCCTCTGACGACCACGACCGGCTCGAACCTCGCCGGTCATCGTCTGCCGGGAAGTGCTCGTCGCTCCGTGCTCCCGCACAGAGGGATGGCGCAGGGCCGCCGCTCAACCAGACCACACCGTCCGGCCCGCGGGACAGACGGGTACCCCCGGCCTCAGACCCATCATAACCGCCGGCACCCCCCTCACTCACACACCTCCCGTACCTTCTCCGGCTCATAGCGCAACGCAACCTCGCTCGTCCTCCCGCCGGCCTGCACCCGGATCAGGTCGACCAATCGCAGAGAGTCAAGCTTCCGCAGTTGCCGGGAGAAGATCGTGTAGCCGACCTTCGGCGTCTCCTCTACCCGGCCGTAGATCGCGCCGGAGACGAGCGGTCCTGATTGCTCCTGCGACAGCTCCGCGATCCGCCGGAGCAGCCGTCGCTCATCTGCGGAGAGTGCCCGGATGGTGCAGGCGAGGTGAACATGCTTTGACTGCTCATAGGCGGCTGTGATATCCTCCTCGACAACTTCAGTGCGGGCGGCACACTCCGCGTTCAACACTGCCCGCTTCACGAGGTCCAGCCCCACCCGCACGTCGCCCGACTCCATCGTCTGCTCGACGATGCAATCAAGCATCGGTCCCGAGATTACCCCTGGATAAAGCCCGATCCGGATCCGGTCCCGGAGGATGCCCCGGATCTCGTCGGCGTCATAGGGCGGGAAGTAGATATCCGACGGGCGGAACGGCGAGATAACCCACCTGCTCAGTTCTGTGACGAGATCGAGGTCCATGTCGCTCACCGTCGCAAAGACCGCGGCCCGGGCGCCGGGATAATCCTGGTGCAGCCGGAGCAGGGAGTTGACGACGTCCCCGAGCGTGTTGTTGTAGTGGAGCAGGTTCGCATCGTCCAGGCAGACGATCAGGCTTCGTTCCTGCTGCTGCAGGGCGCCGCCGATCGCGTCCATCACCGACTTGATCGAGACCCCGGTCCGGGCCGGGGCGTGCCCGAAGATCGCGGCATAGATCCGGGAGTAGACCATATACTTCGTCCGGTCGTTCTGGCAGTTGACATAAACCGGCAGGATCTTCTTTGTGGTCTGTTCGAGCTCGGCAAAGATCCGGAGCACGCTGGTCGTCTTCCCGGTCCCGGGCAGACCCCTGCAGATGGCGGAGAGCGCCCGCCCGCCTTCGAGCGCGGGGCGGACCTGGTAGGCAAGGTCATCGAGCTGACTTTCGCGGTAGTTGAAGAACTCTGGAACATAGTCGATCTCGAAGGCGTCGATGTTCCGAAAGAGCGTCTGGTGGGACATGAGGAGCCGTTTTCTCATACAGGGATTGTCGGAGCGTGGCTATTTAAGCACGAGCCGTGCGCATGGTGAAAGTGAAAGCGGCATTGTGCCGGAAGCCCTCTGCGCCCATACTGCCTTTGCTGCGCCCGGCAGAGGGCACTGTACGCGAGCGTTCAGCGTGGCCGCTCAGCCGCCGAGCACCCGCACAATCACCGCCACCACCCCGCCGACGACCCCCCCGGCCCCGGCGCCGAGCGTCGAAACCCTCCGCTCCTCGCCTGCCTTCTCCGCTCGCCAGCCCTCCAGCGCTCGAATCCGGGCCTCGAACGCCTCGTCCTGCGCCTCCATTCTCTGCAGGGTTTTACAGATCCACTTCACATCCCGGTTCGTCTCGTAGACGAGCTCCCGGGTGGTCTTTTCCCCGGTCATTCCCATAATCCTCCTGGAGACCTATAGGAGGTCGATGACAAAAAGGCTGACCGTAACGATTATATTCCCGAATCAAAGCCCAATTCAGGCTCCCCGATAAAGTCAGACTGATATCCTCCCGCGCCAACCTTATGATCGTCTGTCATATTCCCGGGAAGCCTGGCAGGCAGGAGAACAAACCCATGGCAGACTTCGTGCAGAAGACCATAAACAAATCAGCGGTCCGGGAACTCACGACCCCGATCGCCAGCGTAACGGCGTTTGACAGCCTCATCGAGATGGTCATCGATGACAACCCCTTCGAGTGCGCCGGCTACATCAACCGCGACGGTGTCGCGGTCGCGCCGGTCGTCCGGAACCGCGAGCACTACACCGGCAAGGTGAACTTCATCGACGAGCAGACCGGCAAACGGCTCGGGATCGTCTCGCTCCAGTCCCCCTCGATCGCCGCGTTCGACGCGAACATCGCGGAGGTCCTCGCGAACACCGCGCTTGCAACCGCGATGGGCGGTGTGGCCGAGCGGAACTTCGGCGGCGAGAGTTACTACTGCCAGCTCAGGTGCCACGACCCTTCGGGCGACGACTACTACGTCACCTTCACCCGAAAGACCGTCCGGATCTCGTCCTATCAGGACGATGCGATCAGGACCGCGGTCGAGAACTGGGCCGACGCCGTCCCGGCGCTCCGGTGAGTGGGAGGTTCTTCACCTCCCTTTCGTATGAAAACGGCCCCAACTATTTTCATCCGGTATGCTTGTGGCCCCAGGGGCATCATGTGGTTTCTTTTAGAGGATGAGTCCATTTTGTTGAGATTTCTTCCAGCTCTACCGGCATCGTACTCCCGGCGCCCGATGCAGGCAGATGGGCTGAGTGCGGGGAGCCGGCGGGGGTGCGGGATGTCCTGGTTCTGCCGGCGTCGCCGGATGTGGGGTGCGCGCCGGGGCCATATCCCCTATCCCTTGCTGTCGGGACGCTGTCCGGGGATTGTGCGGGCGGTTCCCGGGAGAGCCTGTCATCTCTCGCGTTGAGCGCGGAAGTTTGCGAAGTCAGCGCAGGTGTTGACCGGATGTGCCGGCTTAGAAAAAGAGGTCTGAGCCTGTGCTCCGGCAGCCGGGGTAGCCGGGAGCCCGCGCCGGAGCCGTTGACCCGGCGTTCGTCGAGGACGCCGGCAGGGCTTCTCCTGCACTCCTCGAGCGTCCTGCCGGTTGGAGAGACTTCGGGGAGTTCCGGGGCTTTCCCGTATTCGGCATCGTCGAGGAACTCGTAGCGGGCGTGTTCGAGTGCCGCGGCGATGTGGTCAAGGAGCATGCTATGCATCGATAACATGGTCCGGACGGATGACCGGAACGGGGGTTATGGGCCTGCGGTCGGCCCTGTAACCCCGCCCGCCCCGTTTTTCCTTACATCAGAACGGGTAGTCGTTGGGGTCGCTGATATACTGATCGACGTTCCTGAAGGTGACCGTCGTTCCGCCGCTGGTGACGAAGAACCCGTCGCGGGCGATCACAACGCCTTCCAGGAATGCCCCGTTAAAGGTCACCTTTCCGTTGGGGGCGAAGAAGATGCCGGTGACACCGCTCCCTCCCATTCCGGTTATGGTTATATCGCCGTTGCGGGCGACGATGGTGACGTTGTTTGCGTTGGGTCTCCAGACGTTGGAGGAGTAACTGTCGGCGAATATCTTCATGTTGCTCGTCAGGTCTCCGCCCGAGACGTACCCCCTTGCCGCATACCAGCCGGCGGGTTTCGCCTGGGGTATCTCCTCATCCGGCATATCGAATCCCGGCACCGTTGCATTGTGGATGCACTTTGCAAGTATATGGGCCTTATAATGCTTGGGAGCTGTGAGCGTGCCCGTATAATAGATGTATGCATCGTCCGCAAGCCAGGGCGTCCAGTCCAGCTTGAGATCCCCGTCGACGTAGACATTGCCGTGAATCCTCGCATCTTTCAAGCGGAAACTGCCGTTGACGTATACATCGCCGTAGATGTCTCGGGCTCCGTTCCATAACTCAAGATCGCCGTTGACGTATATGGATCCGGGTTCTCCCGCCGACCCGAGGCCGGCGCTCCCCCCGTTCAGGGTAACGTCGCCGCCGATGTAGATGTCCGACACGTTGATGGAGGCACCACCGTTGAGGTCGTTCGTATTCAGCCCTCCGGTAATAACAACCGTTGCACCCGGTCCGTTGACTTTATTTCCGCTGAATTTAAGGACGTTGCCGTAGACGAAGACGTTCTCGTCGATGATGAAGTTGACGAAGGAGCCTTCTGTAATCCGGATGTAACCCGGTTTCGAAAGGCTGGCCGTACCGTAGGCGTTGCTCGCGTTCAGGGTGACGGTGTAGTTGCCGGGGCTCGCGTAGATATGGCTTGGGCTCTGTTCAGTGGAGGTGTTGCCGTCCCCGAAGTTCCAGAGCCAGGCGGTGACGTTGCCGGTGCTCTCATCGGTGAACTGGACCGTGAGGGGAGCGTTCCCTTCGGTTGGGGTTGCGGTGAAGGCTGCCGCCGGGGGCTCCAGCACGGTGATCGTGACCGGAGCGCTGACGTTGTATCCGTAGGCGTTGCTCGCGTTCATCGTCACGGAGTAGTTGCCGGCGCTCGTGTAGATATGCACCGGGCTCTGTCCGGTCGAGGTGTTGCCGTCCCCGAAGTCCCAGGCCCATGCAGTCACGTTGCCGGTGCTCTGATCGGTGAACTGGACCGTGAGGGGAGCGTTCCCTTCGGTCGGGGTTGCGGTGAACGCTGCTATCGGGGGTTCCAGCACCCTGACAGCATCTGTGACCGTGGAGACATTGAACCCGTAGGCGTTGCTTGCGTTCAGCGAGACGGTGTAGATGCCGGGGCTCGCATAGGTGTGGCTCGGGTTCTGTTCGGTTGAGGTGTTTCCGTCCCCGAAGTCCCAGATCCAGGCAGTGACGTTCCCGGTTGAGGTGTCATTGAAGGTTACGGTCAGGGGCGCGTTCCCTTCGTTCGGCGTGTAGGTGAAGTTCGCCACCGGGGGTTCCAGCACGGTGATCGTGACCGGAGCGCTGACGTTGTATCCGTAGGCGTTGCTCGCGTTCAGGAAGACCGTGTAGTTGCCGGCGCTCGCGTAGGTGTGGATCGGGTTCTGTTCAGTGGAGGTGTTGCCGTCCCCGAAGTCCCAGAGCCAGGCGGTGACGTTGCCGGTGCTCTCGTCGGTGAACTGGACCGTGAGGGGAGCGTTCCCTTCGGTTGGGGTTGCGGTGAAGGCTGCCGCCGGGGACTTCAGCACAGTGATGTAGTCAACCCTGGTCTCGGTCGAGAACCCATAGGCGTTGCTCGCGTTTAGGGAGACGGTGTAGTTGCCGGGGCTCTCGTAAGTGTGGACGGGGTTCTGATCGGTGGAGGTGTTGCCATCGCCGAAGTCCCAGAGCCAGGCGGTGACGTTCCCGGTGCTCTCGTCGGTGAACTGGACCGTGAGGGGAGCGTTCCCTTCGGTGACGTTTGCAGTGAAGGCTGCCGCCGGGGACTCCAGCACAGTGATCGTGACCGGAGCGCTGACGTTGTATCCGTAGGCGTTGCTCGCGTTCAGGGAGACGGTGTAGTTGCCGGGGCTCTCGTAAGTGTGGACGGGGTTCTGTTCAGTGGAGGTGTTGCCGTCCCCGAAGTCCCAGAGCCAGGCGGTGACGTTGCCGGTGCTCTCGTCGGTGAACTGGACCGTGAGGGGAGCGTTCCCTTCGGTTGGGGTTGCAGTGAAGGCTGCTGTCGGGGGCTCCAGCACGGTGATGTAGTCAACCCTGGTCTCGGTCGAGGATCCATAGGCGTTGCTCGCGTTCAGGGAGACGGTGTAGGTGCCGGGGCTCTCGTAAGTGTGGACGGGGTTCTGATCGGTGGAGGTGTTGCCATCGCCGAAGTCCCAGAGCCAGGCGGTGACGTTGCCGGTGCTCTCATCGGTGAACTGGACCGTGAGGGGAGCGTTCCCTTCGGTGACGTTTGCAGTGAAGGCTGCCGCCGGGGGTTCCAGCACGGTGATCGTGACCGGAGCGCTGACGTTGTATCCATAGGCGTTGCTCGCGTTCAGCGTCACGGTGTAGGTGCCTGCCGTGACGTAGATGTGGCTTGGGCCCTGTTCAGTGGAGGTATTGCCGTCCCCGAAGTTCCAGGCCCATGCGGTGACGTTCCCGGTGCTCTCGTCAGTGAACTGGACCGTGAGGGGAGCGTTGCCCTCGGTGACGTTCGCGGTGAAGGCTGCCCCCGGGGACTCCAGCACAGTGATGTAGTCAACCCTGGTCTCGGTCGAGAACCCATAGGCGTTGCTTGCGTTCAGGCTGACGGTGTAGTTGCCGGGGCTCGCGTAGGTGTGGACGGGGTTCTGATCGGTGGAGGTGTTGGCGTCGCCGAAGTCCCATGACCATGCGGTGACGTTGCCGGTGCTCTCGTCGGTGAACTGGACCGTGAGGGGAGCGTTGCCCTCGGTGACGTTTGCGGTGAAGGCTGCCCCCGGGGGCTCCAGCACGGTGATCGTGACCGGAGCGCTGACGTTGTATCCGTAGGCGTTGCTCGCGTTCAGCGTCACGGAGTAGTTGCCGGCGCTCGTGTAGATATGCACCGGGCTCTGTCCGGTCGAGGTGTTGCCATCGCCGAAGTCCCAGAGCCAGGCGGTGACGTTCCCGGTTGAGGTGTCATTGAAGGTTACGGTCAGGGGAGCGTTCCCTTCGGTCGGGGTTGCAGTGAAGGCTGCTGTCGGGGGCTCCAGCACCCTGACGGCATCCGTGACCGTGGAGATATTGAACCCGTAAGCGTTGCTCGCGTTCAGGAAGACCGTGTAGTTGCCGGCGCTCGCGTAGGTGTGGATCGGGTTCTGTTCAGTGGAGGTGTTGCCGTCCCCGAAGTCCCAGAGCC